>Ga0307420_1000137_pt1 | contig 34251 bp, 36 predicted proteins | sample SalMarWE160240MG_2_FD_202167 | JGI IMG/M metagenome (GOLD analysis project Ga0307420, IMG submission 202167) | Salt marsh sediment microbial communities from the Plum Island Ecosystem LTER, Massachusetts, United States - WE1602-40 | ecosystem: Environmental > Aquatic > Marine > Intertidal zone >... | reverse complement strand
CACTCGTTGGCGGGACACCTTCGAAAAGACTAAACGCCAAGAGGTTACGCATTAAATCTTAATGTCTCTGCTACGTCGCCATAGAGCGGTCAAACGTAGATTGTGTAGGCTGGATTCACAACCCATATATTCGGACTTGGAAAAACTGGATTATAGTGAGCAACAGACATGAGCGTAGCCGTTGTTCTCAAACTTGCCGCGCGGGGAATTGTCGTAGCAGTTACGTTGCAGGTCTTTTTCTTTTTCGTCTTTCAAGCGATAGGATATGATTCCTATTTGCTCAGCATTACTCTAATCGCATCGGTAATTATTGGTATTTTGCTTCTGATCGGATGGCGAACACTGAAAAAAGCAGTAAAATAACCACTCGCCCGACTATACAGGGTCACCAATGTTTGCTGGATTAAATTTTAAGCCCCGACGACGAATGACAGTACGTCGGGAATGCCGTTCCCTGAGAAAAGGCATGCCTCCAGGGATTCTGGAGTGCTTATGAATTTTGAAAGGCAGAAGGCAAGCTGGAGAAATCGCCACTTCAGTACAGAAATAAACCGTTTCCATGATGTTTTTTATAGTCCCCAGCTTTGTATAGCCGTTTGGTGGAGCGAGTCTCTCTTGCGTTTTTCTTTTTTCTTGGCATTGCCCTTAAACCTATTGATTTTTACGGTTGAGCCATCGACGGAGACCCAGTGAGTTACGTTCAAGTTTCTGTGGTAAACAAACTTTATTACTTCCCGCCGCAATTCCTGCGCAGACAGATTTTCTGATTTCACAATCAGTTTGTTCTGGGCTGGGGCAACTGAAACGTGCAGGTTTGACTGCAGAAAGCTGGATAGGTTTTCTTTTTCGTTCTCTAAATCGCCTAAGTCTACTTGGAGGCCTATGTTACTTCTGTTTTTGTGTCTAAAGAGCAAAGGTACGTCCCCCTGTAAATGTAGGCTGCCATGATATTAATAATGTGGGTTAGGTTAAATTTTAATCCAACCAACCCACCTGAGGACCAGAAGGCACGTACTCAGGGCAGTATACACGGTTCAGGCCACATATGATTCTAAGAGCAGAACATAAGGGGCAGGGTATTCCTAAATCAAGTCAATATAAGGTACGTATATAGTATAGTCGGAACCGATTTATACCCCCACGCCGTTACATTCTATTGCTGGGTTATTGCAATCTACGATAAAGGTCATACCTTAGAACTTGTGAGCCACGAAATCTCATTATTTGAGTCACCTGACGCACTGGCAACGTCTTCAAAGCATCAATAACTTGCCTGTACCAGCCTATGTCTTCCTCAACTGCATCACCGAAGAATATTTTACCCATCTTTCCCAGCCACAACTCATCTATTTTGTAGTCGGTCTGGAACAATGTTGGGTACGCAGCGTCAGGCGGACCATCCAAAGAGGGAATATACTTGTATCCCAGCATTGGCTGGTTGCTTAGCCTCTTAGCCGCAACCGAGCGAACTAAAATGTTCTGCTTCTTAATGGGCCCCAAGTCAACGCCGAACAATAGGTGACCCCAATGCGAAGCCTCACACCGCGATGCACCATCAGGCAGAGTCTTGATTGGTGAAATATCAGCGTGAATTTTGGGCGCTCCAAGTTGTTCCCGCCCTCCAATAATCGGAATAGTGTCATCTTCAAATATCACAAGAACAGCCCCGCCTTCAACGTGGTCCTTTTCGCCGTCAAAACGTGCTCCCACAGAAACAGCAACTATACTGTATCCTCCACCAGCCAAGAAATCCACGCCGCCAAAGTACCCAAACGAGGCTGTCACGACAGGTATCTTAGCAGGGTGGAAGCAGTCTGGCAAGAGGGCTTGAACAGCATCATAATCGGTCTCATACTGTACAGCAAGCATCTCAACTTCTCCGTAGACAAGAGCTGGCACCTTTCCTTGCTCGAAAACTGGACCTCTAATCAGCGGCAAAAGATAGATTTTGTTTGGCTCAATCTTCACCTTAACCCACCTACCAAAGGATTTGCCATTCTCATTTACGGCAGAACTTGCTTAAGTAATCTTGTAAGCTAACACTAACACTGTTCAAATCCTTCAGGATTAAATTAAACTTTAATTTTTAGAAGGATGCTGCGCCCACCTAACTGAAAAGATGCCCCAGACTATTGAAAGCAAAAACTATCTTGATTTGGTTGGGTTAAATTTTAATCCCGAGAGCATTGATTTTGACGCAAAAAAAGGTGGGTTACAGCTTCCTATTTCCATTCGCAGATTGTAATTTTGGATTCCATCCACATCGGGTCTTGCGCCTCATAAGTGACAAGGGCGATCAGCTCATTCATCCAGCTTAGTTTCTCCGACATCGCCATGAAGCTCCACAAGCCTACGGCCTTAGGATTCCCGCCCATCATTATTTTCATCATAGAAAACCCTTTCAGCACACCCCTGTCGCCACTCATCGTCATGAATACCCCTTGCTCTTTTTCTGTAGCTACGCCTTTACTAGGCATCTTGCCGACCGCTGTCACGTGGATGCTGCCGTCTATGCCTTTCGCTCGTCCCATACCCATCATCTGAGCCGACCACGAATACTCCGAAATTACGCCTTCAGCTCCAACCGATTTTATGGAGCCTGCACCGGCGCTTTTGGCTGTGCCTTCCCAGAGTTTTTCGCCTAAAACCATACTTTACACCTAAATGATTCAATGAAAACCGTTACTTAAGGAATTGTGATTGTGCCCCTGCTATAACAACAAGATGCGAGAAGGGCATAGCAGAAGCGCCAAAAGTCAATTCTCCAAACTCAAACCATTAAAATTTAAAGCAAAAAAAGAGGGAGCTGTGATTTTTTTATTTCAGCAGCGTCATACCTTCTTCCATAGACAACACTGGCAGTATCTGAGTCGAATTGTACTCAAACCAACTCATGGGTTCGGGTTCCATTGAAAACTTCATGAGGGACACTTCAGAAAATTAGGGCTTTGACGACCTGAAACGCCGAGGGGACACGAAGGTAGAAAAACATCTTGGGGAATCGCCTCGGGGGTTCGCGTCTTGCCAAAGCGCCGGTCGCCAGAGCCTTGATGCCCTACGCTTTTCTGCATCTGGTGCTGCAATTACAGTTTAACAGGTTATACTATAAGAAAACTTGTGGTTACAGCAATACACCAACAAAAAGGGGTGAAAGCGGAACCTAAATTTTTTGGGTATTTATTCTTCTGCCTCTTCTGGCGGCGGAACCCATTTCTCGATAAGCATTTTCTCGCCGCCTAGCTTGAAGCTTACTTTAACAAATATGCTGTCTGCTCCTTTGAACGGGAACATGCTGTCTTCCGCCAGGTCTTTCGGCAGGTAAATCAGGTATTTGCCGTCTTTCCTCCTGAACAAGCGCCCTCTTCCATCACTAACCATAGTTTTCCCTCCTGATGCAATCATGTTATAGAGTACACTTTTGTACATGTTAAGTAATAAGATTTTGCCCTGAAAATGAGGCGGGCACTTTCAGACATTGCACGCTGACCTTGGGAGAAAGTCTGAGCATAACAGCAGCCAACACAAGAAAGGTTTATGAAAGAAACAGCTACTCAAAACAAGGCAAAACAGAGACTCTGCGTATGAGCGAAGCAAAAATAAAGGCAAAAGGCATCTTCTTGGATTTAGATGGCACCATCGTGGATTCGCGAGAAGCCTACTATGAAGCAGCACGAACCGCGTTTCAAGCAATGGGGCAAAAACCGCCCGAAGCAGAAGCCACCCTGGAGATTCCCCGAAGACTCGAACGAAAACAGCCACTCAACGACATCATAAAAGGCGACACCAAAAAATTCCTGAAAATATACCTGCAAACCTACTACGCCATAACACCCGAGAAAACCAAACTCTTCCCAAACGTTTCAGCCACACTAAACACCCTGTCTGAGAAAGCCAAACTCGCCCTCATAACCATGCGCGCAGTCACAAAAGAAAATATCATAAACGAGTTAGAACACTTCGGCGTCGCAAAATACTTCACCCACGTAGTAACCGCGTTGGACACCCACAAACCGAAACCTTCACCGGAAGCACTCATAAAATGCGTAAAAGCCATAGACGCCCAAATCTGCGACTGCATCATCGTAGGCGACTCAATCTCCGACATAAAAGCAGGAAAAGCAGCAGGCGCAAAAACCGCAGCAGTCCTGTCAGGACTCTTCTCCCAAAAAGAACTCGCCAAAGAAAAACCAGATTTGATCTTGAAAGACATCAACATGCTCCCAAACCACATCCAATAAAACGCCAGAACCATGGACAAATCATATTTCTAAGAACGAAATATTGCTAAAAACCGCCTAAAGCAGTTATATGCCCAAAGAAAATAAAGTTAATATAAACCTACAACTCTAATTAACAATGGAGAAGGTTTCAGAGCGGGAATTCAAATGAACTTCCTAGAAATAATGGTAGGGGAAAAACTAAAAGAAGCAGACTCAGCCTTAGACGTAACAGGCTCAGATCGCAAAGTTCTACAAGTAGCTTGCCAAGACTTCACCAACTTCCTCAAATATCACTGGGAACTCATCGGAAAAAAAGCAAGCCAATGCGAACTAGTGGAAAAACTAGAAAAACTCTTCAAAGAAAACCCAAATGAACTCGAAGAATTCTTAACCGTCTGGATTGGCATATGGCTCAAGAAATGGAAAGAACGCGTCAAACTGCTCATAGGCAACCAAAACGCAAACAAATGGAAAAAAGTCACAAAAACCCTCAAAAACGCACAGCAGTTCTGGGAAAAAGTTGAACGCAAACAAGAAGTCCAAGAGGTTGTGGTAGCCACCCTAATAAAAAACGGCGAAATCTGCGGCACAGAAATCCTTTCAGAGAACCTTTTAAAAATGGAACTCGGCGAAAAACGCATGAAACACCTCAAGGACACGGAACGACTCTTCACCGCCGTAAACAGCTCCTTAAGAAAAGCCCGAGAAATGGCACAAAGCAAAGGCCCACTCATCTTCGTCAAGATCGACAAAGGCTACTACGGCACAGTAAACCATTAAAAAGCAACGTTAACCTCTCATTTTTGCCACATTAACCTAAAGAAAAGAGAGAGCAAACTCTCTAAGAGAGAGAGTTAAAACCTTAAATAGAAAGCGGCTTACGCCACTCGCTGTTTCTGAAGCGTTTTCGTCTGCCACGAATACTTCCTTATCGTCGTGGTTTCTCCATAGCCACAGGCTGCACACCGCTTTTTACGCACGTGATAAGCGTGTCTACCACAACGCCTACAGCGTATATGCACGACTTTGTGTGCGTGTTTACCAAAAGAAGGTGTACCTTTTCCCACAATGTGTCACCTAGGTGGAGGAGAAATAAGAACCACGTTGTCCCCGCGAACTATTATCAACCCTAGTTTTTTGGTGTTTTCGATGTTTGTTGTGTCGTCTGTTTCTTCCAAAACAAGATTCAGATGCTGATCAAAACCCTTCAATCGTCCTCGCAGGCTTTTTCCACCCTTTAATCGAACGAGCACGACCTTACCGAGGTTCTGCTCAAGAATTTCAGTTGTCATTTCGCTCATTTTTGAACCTTCATCTGCTTTTATGCATGTACTACTTGAGCTTTTCACATTTAAACCTATCTAAGCAATACGAAAATACTAACTACAAGATAACGCCATACAGTGACCAATATGTAGAATGCAAAACCGACACAAGGAAAACCTTTTATCAACTCAACCTTAATCTGAAAGTCACCAGAAAAAGGAGATGCCTATGGTTCAAAAAAACTCAAGAATCCTCGTAACCGGAGGTGCAGGTTTCATAGGCAGCCACATGGTTGACAAGCTAATCGAAACCGATGCAGAAGTCACGGTTTTAGATAATTTAGACACAGGCAAAATGGAAAACATCGCTCAACACGAAAAAAACAGTAATTTTAATTTTGTAAAGGGCGACATCCGCAACTTGCAGCTAGTCAAACAATTAGTCAAAGACACAGACGCGGTTATCAACTTAGCTGCCATCGCAAGCGTCCAGCGTTCTATTGAAAATCCCTTGCTTGTCAACGACGTGAATGTCATTGGCACATTAAACCTTTTGAAAGCCAGCGTGGAGGGTAACGTGAAACGTTTCATTCAAGCTTCGTCAGCCGCAGTTTACGGCGATGCGCAGGCGTTGCCGGTGCGTGAAGATTTTAATCCGATGCCTCTTTCGCCTTACGCGGTTTCTAAACTCGCAACTGATAACTATGCTTTGGTGTTTAACCATGTTTACGGGTTAGAAACGGTTTGCCTTCGTTTTTTTAACGTTTATGGGCCTCGGCAGGCGAACAATCCCTACAGCGGAGTCATAACCATATTTGCGAATGAGATTTTGGCTCATCGACCGCCGAGGATTTTTGGAGATGGCGAACAAACAAGAGACTTCGTTTTCGTGGAAGACGTCATCTCAGCTACCATGCTCGCGTTAACGGAGAAGAACGCTGTTGGCGAAATCTTCAACGTGGCATCTGGCAAAGCAACATCTTTAAATAAAATAGTTCAGATTCTGCAAAAAATAATGGGTGAAAATCTGAAACCAGTTCATGACAAACCCAGAGAAGGCGACATTCGGCACAGTTACGCCAGCACCGAAAAAGCCAGAACGATCTTGGGCTATGACCCCATGTTTTCGCTGGAAGAAGGTTTAAGAGAGCTGGTACGGCACATGACGAACTCAGTCGAGAATTGACCCCAGTGCGCTTTATTGCGTTTCGGCGTGGTTTTTCTCCTCTGTTTTTTTGGAGGGGTACCCTCTTAGGTTTTGTTGTGTTTGTTTTGGGTTGGTTTTTTGTTTTTGGGTTTGGGTTTTGTTTAGGTTGAGGCTGGGTTCGTCTCTTGGAGGCTGGAAAAGGGTTTTTAGGGTGTGATTCGTCTTTATGTGTGTTGGTTGATGTTTCTTTGCCTTTGAATCGAACGGTTGAGTTTAGGGCGGTGTTGCAGAAGGGGCACCGTTTTCAGGTGCCTAGGCTGATTAGGTGGGAGTTCAAAATGGAACCCAATCAGGTTTTGAGGGTTAGGGTTGGTCTCGCAAACGGTTATCATCATGAATATTTTTTTGGTAGGATAAACCGTGACGGGCGTTTAACTGTCCCGAAGCTCACGTTGGGTCTTCTTCAGGATAGGTTAGATGGGAAAAGCTTGATTGGCTGTGCATTGGAGGTCCAGCTCAGCCCGGTTTAGACTATGCTGTTCGCTTTCCGATGACGCTGTGGACAGCATGTTCCTTTTTTTAGGAACGGTGGCTATCACGGAAAACAGCGTCTCGGCGTTGCCCATCGCTGGTTCTCAGCTTAGCTGTACAACGGATTTTGATGGACACGTTAGTTGAAAAGGCGTTGATTGAATGAATTCATGTTAGAGCTTCAGAGTCTATGTTATGCACTAACCGTTGAAGAAAAAAAAGAAGCGGGTGTTGATTCCTAAAGTTTTGAGATTTTGCGGATTTTATTCCTTGCTGCGAAAGACGCGAAACCAGCAAACATGGCTGCGAATGCAATGAGGGTTCCCAATGGTACTTCAGTGGATGAGAACGTTTAATAGGATAACTGTTATTTTGATTCTCCCCTTGCTCTCCTTCTCCTTTCAAAGCGTTCTATTTAAACAGCACAGAATGAAACATCTATACAGTTTATCTAGAACAATAATATACTTTTCTATAATACAGGCGTAAGTCTTCTGAAACCTTCGTGTTTTTTTATAGACAAACAGTTTTTTTGTCGCTGAGATTCGTAAATTCCTGTTTCGCGGGTTTTGCAATGTTTAAATTCTACTTTATCGTTAACGAAGTGGAGGAGAAAATTTATGAGTTCTATTCCGGTTGAGAATGTTTTCTCGAAGAGTTTTTCCACTGTCAACGAAAACGATCCATTATCCAGGTGCCTAGAGTTGTTCAAGAAGGAGATGCCTCCGGTTATAGCCGTCTTGGATGACAAGGGGAAGTATGCGGGGGTAATTTCTAGGCGGTGGGTGATACGTTCGAGACTTGATCCCTCAACGGCGAAAGTTAAGAGTTTGATGCGGCCTGCGCCGAAGGTTTCTAAGGAGGTTTCTTTGGGCAAAGCGGCTAGGTTGATGATTGAAAGTGGGGTGAGGCAGCTTCCGGTTTTTGAAAAGAATAAGCTTGTGGGTTTTGTGACTGATGAGGATATTATTCATGGGGCTGTGACTCAGGAGTGGGGCAGCACCCCAGTTGAGAAGATTATGACGAAGGCGCCGCAGGTGATTGAAGCGAACAGGTCGGTGGGCGCGGTGCTTAGCCTTTTCAGGGAGCACGGGGTTTCTCACGTTCCGGTTGTCGACCAAGGAAAATTAACGGGCATTATAAGCATACAGGACATTATCGAGCAGATTTTTCTGCCTCGGCAAAAGCAGACGCAGGGCGAGATTGTAGGGGAAAAGGTTCCGGTTTTAAGCATTCCGGCGAAGGGGATCATGGCGCAGCCGGTGATTACGGTGGCGTCTGATGTTAGTTTGCGGGAAGCGGAGAAGAAGATGCATGCGCAGAACGTGTCTTGTTTGGTGGTTCTTTCAAAGGAGCGGTTGGCGGGCATAGTGACGAAGCTTGATTTTCTTGAGCCTATTTCTCAGTTGGAGACGGTGGGGCGTAAGCTTACGGTGCAGTTCGGCGTGAAAGGCGTGGCGGTGAACCCGGATCAGCAGGGGTTTATGATGGATGAGTTTGAAGCTTTCGCACGCAAGTACAACGATGCGCTTGAGCTGGGCACGTTGTTTGTTTACATGAAGACGCATGGAACAAATCACAAGGGTGTGCCGCTTCTGCATTGCCGGCTTCAGTTGAGGACGGTGAGGGGGTCTTTCTTCAGCTCAAGCGAAGGATTCGGCGTGGAATCAACTTTTCGCGTGGCGTTGGACCGTCTGGACAAGCGGCTTCTGCGGAGCAAGGAGCTTTCGTATAACCCGAAGTACGCGCGGGATTTTCTGCGGAAGGTTGGGATGCCGCAAGAAGAGCTTTAGGGCAGCCTATACGGGTATGCGGTTGCCGTCGAACCCAAGCTTGGATATGCCCAACTCGTCTTTGACTTGGCGCAGCTGAGAGGAGTTGAATACGGGGCCGTCTTTGCAGACGCGGTATTTGCCTATGACACAGCTTCCGCACAAGCCTATGCCGCACCGCATCAGCCGTTCCAAGCTTGCTTCGACGGGGACGCCGTGTTGTTCGGCGAGGGCAAAGATTTTGCTCACCATTAATTCTGGACCGCATGTGTAGATCATGTCGAAATTTTGCTCTGCCAAAAGCCTTGTTAGCGGCTCGGTTACGAGGCATTGGAGTCCGTAGGTTCCGTCTTCGGTGGTGGTGATTAGGCTTTTTTCGGGGCATACGTGGTTGAGGTCACTTATGAAGAGGAGTTCGTTTTTGGTTTTTGCGCCGATCACGAAGGCTAAGCGTTTGCTTGCTGCTTGAAGCCGTTTTGCTAGAAATAGGAGAGGTGCGGTTCCTGTTCCGCCGCCCACGAGGAGGACTTTGCCGCGTGTTTCGGTGAAGCTGTTTCCGAAGGGTCCACGTACGCCTACGGTGTCGCCTTTTTTCATTTGGTGCAGGTGGCGTGTGGCGTCGCCCACGGCTTTCACGCTTACGGCGACCGTGTTGCCTTCGGTGTTCATTATGCTGAGGGGTATCTCGTCCACTTGGGGTATCCAGAGCATGAGGAACTGGCCTGGCTGGGCTTTGGCGCAGAGCTTGTCCGTTAGCGTGAAGGTTTTGACTGTTGGGCTTTCTGTTTTCACGCTCAGGATGGGCGTGGTTCTTAGGGTGTTAAGTTCGGTGCGCAACGCCGACAACCTCCTGCACGCTTTTGTAACGTTTCTTTTTCAAGTAAGTTTCCACTCCGCGGTTTACGGCTTGGAACACGTCGGGGTCTTCCAGCGCCACGGCGGTACCTATCTGGACGGCTGAAGCGCCCGCTAAGAAGAACTCCACGGCGTCTCGCCATGTTGTTATGCCGCCGCAGCCGATTATGGGCGTTTTCACCTGCTCGTAGAGGTCGTACACGCAGCGGAGCGCTACGGGTTTTATGGCTGGACCCGACAAGCCACCACGTACATTGCTAAGCACGGGAAGCGCCGTTTCCGCGTCAATCGCCAAGGCTTTAACGGTGTTTATGGCGGTCAAGGCGTCGGCGCCCGCTTTCAATGCCGCTTTCGCCGTTTCCGCGATGTCCGTGACGTTTGGAGACAGCTTGACGATGACGGGTTTGCGCACGGCAGCCTTGACTTTGCTGACGACCTCTTTGAGCAGCTTAGGGTTTTGCCCGATTTCCGAGCCCGTCAGCTTAACGTGCGGGCAGCTGACGTTAAGTTCCACCGCGTCGGCACCTGCTTCCACCGCCTTTTTGGCGACCAGCGCGTATTCGTCTGCCGAGTACCCGAAAACGCTCACGATAAGCGGCGCCTGCACCACGGTTTTCGCGTGGATAATCTCATCCGCGTACTCCTCTATGCCCGGATTAGGCAGTCCCATGGCGTTAATCAGCCCGCCGCTAGCCTGAACCACGGTCGGATTCGCGTAGCCCATCCTCGGAGCCACACCCACAGACTTGGTGACTACAGCGCCAGCGCCACCTTCGACCACGCGCTGCAATGACTCTGCGGTGTACCCTAAAATCCCAGAAGCCAACAACGTGGGGTTTCTAAGTTTCAAACCTGCGATGCGGACGTTTAATGGGTTACTGTTCAAACGCTTGTTTCTCCTTTTTAACCTTTCACGGTGTAAGCTATTTGCCTTTTAAGAGATAAAGCTTCGTTTGTAATAAGCCGCCACACTTTCTTGAAACTAAAGGAAAAGAGGAGAGCATTTTTTGATACTAATTTGTTATGGGTATTGGAATATTGAGAATTGATTGATGCAAATCAATATAGGGCTTTGTGTATCTGTGTTGCTCAGGTGAACAATAATATTTATTAATACTTAAGATTGCGGATATATGATGGGGAACACAAAAAATGTCACTACAAAAAATTGCCGCAGCCGCATTAGTTTCCATCGCTGTCACACTCGCAGTCCTAACAGCAACAACAGCCGGCTTGCTCAGCGTAAACCGCACAGTAACCTCCACAGGAGCCGTAACCGCAATAAACGTAGGAGTTTACTCAAACAGCGCCTGCACCAATCAACTCACCTCCATAGACTGGGGAACAGTTTCACCTGGAAATTCGGCAAGCAAGATAATCTACCTCAAAAACACCGGTAACGCTGAAATAACACTCAGCATGGATACCGCAAACTGGAACCCCTCCAACGCAGATGGACCAATAACTCTCACGTGGAATAGAGAAAGCGCCACACTAACCCCCAATCAAGTAACAACGGCAACAATCACGCTAAGCATCTCAGAAAGCATCACCGGCATAACCAACTACAGCGTTGACATCGTGATAACTGGAACAGAAAACTAACTCTCTTCTTTTTTCTATTCTATAAACAGGCTCTTGCCTTCAATTTCTTTCTTCAGGTGTCTTTATCCCTAAAAAGACTTCAACTAATGGAAATTGCATATCTCAAACTTCTTGTTCTTTTTTTCGTGAAAACAGTATAAAGAATTTCATGGAAAGTTTCAACCAATTTGTAGACAAAAGTCAAAGCATTATGTCTTAACATACCGCATTAATGGCTACGTTTTTAATATTCTCATATTTCAGAAATATCGAATTATCAAGTTACTCAGCGTGCATGTTTTTTATGCACCCGCACAGCAACAAAGAAAAAAAGGGAAGCTAAGCTACGCCCGCATGTTCAGACCAGCAGCAACTCGCCGTCCCCAACAGGCTTCTCCGACCCTATAAGCAGCATAGACAAAATCGTCTGAACCTCACCCAAACGCTTTATCCGCTCAATCACGATGTGGTTAAGCTCCTCGAAAGTCTCCCCGCTTACCTTCGCAATAATGTCGTAGACTCCGTGAACCCTGAACGCCTCCTGCACTCCCCGACATGCTTTAACCTCCTCAAAAACCTCTTCAATCGAACCGGGGCTAGCGTTTATGCAAACAAAGGCTTCACGCATCAAACAGCCCTCACATAAATAATACCCAAAACAACTATTTCTGCGTTACTCCTCACAAAAAACGCGCCTCTCGGATGTGCCGCCAATGGTGGGCCCGGCCGGATTTGAACCAGCGACCGACAGGTTATGAGCCTGGCGCTCTAGCCTAGCTGAGCTACGGGCCCCCGCACACAACTTTCCGTTACTAATGCTGTTTCCAACCAAATTTAAACGTTTTCCGCAACAACAACCACACACGCGTTCACGTCTTCATCCGCTCATAATGATACAGGTACTCCTGAGCGTAACCCGCATACACACCGAAATACCGCCTGCCAAACGCGTTAAGCAAAGCATAATCTGAGTTACTAAGCCCATCTCTCTGGGCAAGTTTCCGCGCAAATTCACGCGGAAGCCGCTGAGCATAATGATTCAAGATGACACGTTCAACCCACCGGTCCACGGGAAACGCTTCGGTCTTTCCCAGCGAGAATAGCAGAACACAGTCAGCCACCTTAGGACCTACACCCGCCAAACCACACAGCTGCTTCTTAGCCTCCTCATAAGGCAACCGCCGTAACCCTTCAAGGTCAAAAGCCCCCTCGAAAATTCGCTTCGAAGTCGCCAGCACGTACTTAGCTCGGTAGCCCAAACCGCACTCCGCCAAGCTCTTCTCCGTGGCGCACGCCAGCTTCTCGGATGTTGGAAACGTGAAGAATTCGCTGCCGTCAAAAACCGTTTTCTCCCCAAACCGCCGGGAAAGCTGCAACAGCATGTGCCGTATCGTAGGGATGTTCTTGTACGTGGCGCAGATGTAGGAGATGAGGCACTCCCACGGTGGCTGCCTGATAAGCCGCAGCCCCCAAAACGCGTTCAACGCTTCCCTGATATGCTCGTCCCTGCCGATGCTGGCGCTGATCTTCTGCAAGTCATCGTCCAAACCGAAATAGTGCACAATTAACTCCTCGGCGGCACCGGTAAACTCCAGCTCCGCGCCGGTTTGCCGCACCTTGAAGACCCGGTCTCCGACAACGCCGTACCACCACTCGCCTTTTTTGTCCCACCTGAACACTTGACCGCAGCAAAGCGTGACATCCAAGTTGAAGGGAACCGCGTCAAGCTTCACGGGATTCCCTCCAAAAACCGTTCGGCCTTAGGAACTTCCGAGGGCAACCCCTTCCTTTTCCGAGCCTCAGCAATGATTTTCGCTTCAAGTTTCGCGGACACCTTTTCCCAATGGTCAAACGCTAACTGCCAAAAGGCGCGACCCGAAGTAGCGGAACGCAGCTCCTCAGACAAGCCGAACGTTTCCGCAACCGGAATAAAGCCAGTGATTACGGTGAAGGTGCCTTTCTGTTCGAAGGCGGAGACTTTGCCTCGCCTGCCACTGATGATCTTTGAGCCTTCACCCGCCAGCTCCGCAGAAGCGGACACCACGGTTTTGTAGACTGGCTCAAGCAGCACGGGTTTGGCGGTTAAGAACGAACCAAAAACTGCTTTGCCCACGCCCCGCATAACCTCAACCGGACCATGAAGTTCCGCGTTATCGCTTAGCTGGATGTCTATCAACTTGACTTTTACGCCTCGCATGGGTTCTCCGCACAAGGGACCTGCCCTGCAAGCATATCTGAAGCCTGACACCACAAAATCCAAAACCTGAAGCAACTCAGGCTTCGCCGTGCAATCCACAAGCACGTTCTTGTATTCGTCAACCGCAAGCACATCCTCACCACTGTGCGTTTCAAGAAGGCCAATGGCTTCCTCATCCATAGGTTCCACCTGCACCGTGAACTTGCTCTGCTTGCTAGGGCTCGCGGCTAAGGCGACAACGCCTTTCACAGTAGCGCTTTCCCTGTAAACAACTCTCGGCGAAGAAACCGCGATTTCCACACCGCTGAGGATGTCCCTGAGATGTTTCGCCGCGATTTCAAGGTGCAGCTCACCCATCCCACTCAGAAGATACTCTCCCGTATCCCTGTTCACGGAAACGGCAAGGTTCGGGTCTTCCATTGCCAACTGCTCCATTGCTTTGAGAAGCGCAGGCAGCGCCGCAGGGTTTTTAGGCTCAACAGTCACCGTCACCACAGGCTCAGAAACGTACCTTACACGCTCAAATGGAACCATGCCCTCCTTGTGCTCCGCAGAGACTATGGTTTCGCCCGCCTCAACCGTTTCCAACCCAGACAAAGCAGCAATGTTGCCAGCCGCCACCTGCTCCACCGTCTCCCTGAAGGCACCCATGTAAACCGCGACCTGATGAACCACATGCTCCGCCTGAGCGTTAACAAGGTAGACGCGGTCGCCGGTTTTTACCGTTCCAGAGAACACGCGCCCAGTGGCGATTAAACCAGCGTTCGAGTCGGATTGAACATTCGTTACGCACGCCACAAAGGGTCCGTTGTCGTCGCAGTCAGCCATGGCTTTCCCATGTTCAGACGTCACGTTGCCCTTCCAGATTTTTTCCACACGATACTTCTGAGCTTCAAACGGGTTCGGAACATGCTCAACAGCCATGTCCAGTATGGCTTTGTAAAGCGGAAGCTGCTTGGCCAGTTTTTCGTACGCAGCATTTTCGTACGCCTCCATGATAGCGCTGAACTTCACGTTCTTCTCACGCGCCATGCCCAAGGTGAAGCCCCACCTGTGCAGAGCCGACCCAAACGCCACATTTCCCTCTGCAGGATTCGCTTTCCACCTCTCTTTGAAAGGTGATTCACCGTAGATTTCTATCAAATCGTTAAAGACGTCGATTATGCGCGTGAACTTTTTCTGGATTTCCTCCTCCGTCAACCTCAGCTCAGTGATTAAGCGGTCGACTTTGTTTATGAAAAGCAGTGGACGCACACGTTCTTCAAGCGCCTGACGAAGAACCAGTTCGGTCTGAGCCATAACCTCCTCCACAGCGTCAACAAGCACGACTGCGCCGTCGATGGTGCGCAAGGCTCGGGTGACCTTGCCCGTGAAGTCAACATGGCCAGGCGTGTCCACCAAGTTGATTATGAACGGCTTGTCTGCGGCTTGGTAAACCAAGGAGATGTTGGCGGTTTTCAGGGTTATGCCGCGTTTCTGCTCTTCCTCAAGGTAATCCAGAACCCGGGCGGAACCCGCCACGCTCGGCGACAGCAATCCCGTGCCAGCCAGCAGAGAGTCGGTTAACGTGGTTTTTCCATGGTCGATGTGCGCAAGGATGCCCAAGTTCCTGATAGTCTCCTTTTTGCCCATCAGCCCTAGAATGTTGGTGATTTGTCTGAACCTCGGCATTTCTCAACCCGCTAGACGGCTTTACTGAATTAAGAGTGCCTATTAAATTTATGACCAACATACATCTTAGTTGCCTAAAAAGAAGGCAGAAGAAATGAAAACAGCTCAGACAGTGCTTACTGAAAACCTACGGGAAGAACCCTACGCCTCGGTTCTATGTTACCCGAAGGCAAGCGAAGCCGAAGTTAAAGGACGCATAGTGGAACTGCGTGAGCACGGCGTTAAAGCGGTGGAGTTTGCGGGGGAAGCAAGCGCGTTCAACGTGCCTGTGCTGGGCAAAGGCTTCGTAGGCGTTGTCGTGATAGCGCATTTAAACGGGCAAAGGGTGGCGTTGAAAATCCGCAGGGTAGACGCTGACAGGCTGGGACTGCAGGATGAGGCGCAGATGCTTAGTAAAGCCAACGCGGTGCAGGTGGGACCTAGGCTAATCGGCGTAAGCAGGAACTTTCTTCTAATGCAGCTCATTGACGGCGCTACTCTGCCTGAATGGCTTGACGCCCACAAGGAGCAAGCACATGTACGTGGTGTCGTGAATGAAGTGTTGGAGCAGTGTTGGCGGTTAGACAGCGCTGGTTTGGATCATGGCGAGCTTAGCAAGGCGCCCAAGCACATAATCGTGGATAAGCAGTTGCAGCCGTGGATTGTTGATTTTGAAAGCGCCAGCGTCAACAGAAAACCCGCGAACGTGACTTCTATCTGCCAGTTTCTTTTTACAAGCGGCGGCGGAGTGGCCAAAGCGGTGGCTGAAGTGCTTGGCGCGAGGAACCGTGAAGAAATCATCTCTGCGCTGAGGACCTACAAACATGATAAAACGCGCAAGAATTTCGACAGCGTATTGCAGGCGTGCTTTTCTTAGATGACGTAGTTTATCGGCGTGTTTGCGCCGTTGTTTTCGGGTTTTTGTATGTTAAGTTCTCGGGCAATCTGGTAGAGGTTCAGCCAGGTTTCTATTTTGCTCTGGCGCTCAATTTTTTTCTCCTCATACAACAAGGGAATTGTATCCACGAATAACCAACTGTATAGTTCTTCTTTTGCAGCCAACCTTCTCCCCTAACAAGGAAAAGCGTAGTGTGCCCTTTTATTCCCTATGGAGAAAAGTACTAGAGGAAACCTCTATAACTTCACAAGCAGTGTTCTATTCTCTTACGCCAAGACTTCTTGGAGTTTGCCTTGTTCTCGGGCTTCTTTCAGCTCCACCGCAATGCGCCTGCCCATGTACATGTCCGCGCCGTACCGCAAATACGCGTAAGGAGAAGTGCCGATGCCGATGTTGGTTCCCGCCACGATGCGAGCCGAAATTTCAAACGTGTAAATCTTCAAGTCATCCGTGATTACGGTCTCCAAGCAGAATGGTCCGATGATTCCCGGCGGTGCCAGTTCCCGTGCTTTTTTGTGGACGCTGTCGCCCATCCGAATAAGCTCAGGAAGCAGCGATTCGCGGAGCACTATGGGAAAGTTGCCCACAATCGTGTAGGTCGGATTCACGTCTATCTCGAGCTGTTCGCTTGCGGGAATCTTGCCGATGGCGTCCACTGCGGACTCGTAGCGCCTGTCCACCGCCAAAAACTCCACGTCATCCTTGATTATGCTGCTGAAGTAGCTGGGGTAAACGTTCACGCCCAACGCATACTCCTGCAAGTGAATCTTGTCCACGTCTTCCTCACGAAGCAAACCGCGGTCCACCATCTGCTTGGATTTCTTGCGGAAAGACGATGGCGAATTGGCAAGGAAGTATCCTCTGCCGCCTTTCGCGCCGGGCAGCTTGGCAATTATCAAACGGTCGATCTCGTCGGGCGTTTTGAAGGTTGCGGGCAAACGGAGCCCAGCTTTGCGGAGCCATTCCGCTTGCGCTTCGCGGTTGGCTTCCCAATGGAGCAGTTGGCGGTTTCCGAACATGGGCACGTAGAGGTTGTTGGTGAGCTGTTCGGTGCTGAGGTAAGCCGTGAACGACCCGTGGGGAATCAATATGACGTTTAGGCGGCGCAGTTTCTCCTGCAAATCCTCGCCCAGCAGTTGGGTGAAGTCTTTAACGATGATTATCTCGTCCGCCAACGGGAACTTCTTGTATAATATTGCGTTTTTTTCGGTGCAGACGCATACCGTGCGGAAGCCTTCTTCCTTAGCGCCCTTGAAAATGTTAAGGGCGGAATGTGAACCCAACGTGCCTATCGCGAGCTTGTCTAAGTCGTAGTTTTCCAGCATTTCGGCGGATTCTTTGCTGGTTATCATGTCACCACTTCCGCAAGCCGTCCCTCTTTCACCGCCTGCTTTATCTCCATGGCCACACGTCTGCCTGGACCCACTTCCACGCCGTACTTGTACTTCATGTAAGGCGACGTCGGCTCAACGCACGGGCAGCCGGGAACGCGGGGGCTTACGTCGAAAACGTAGAATTTCAGGTCTTTGGTCACGGCGCCTTGAAGCGCGAAAAGCCCTATCATGCCGGGCGGGTACTCCTTTTTGCAGGTTTCCACGAATTGTTCTGCAGCCGTGAAGATTTTTTCTATCTGGCTTTCCCGCATGGTCGCGCCCATATGACCAATCTCAATGTTCTGCGTCGGTATCTTGAGTTCCAGCTGCTCGGGGGCTGGCAGGTCCAGCACGCCGTCAAGGTCGGTCTGTATGCGGCGGTCGAAGCCCAAAAGGTCAATCTCGCCTGTAAGCGGCGACCAGAAGAGGTTGGCGTTGAACTTGGCGCCGATGACGTATTCTTCTATGATGGAGTCTTTCAGCGCTTCCTCGGTGATTATTCCCTGTTTTACGCGTTCCGCCGCCGTTTTCTCAAACTCTTCGGGGGTGGAAGCGTAGAAGAAGGCGCGTTCTATGACGCGTTGTTTCTCGGGAACCTTGGCGATTACGAGGCGGTCGATTTCGCTGTGTGACTTGAAGATTTTAGGGGTGTGTATGCCTGCTTGCTGGAGCAGGTACTGCTGGTTTCGGGGGGTGTTGCGCTCTTCGGTTCGCAGCATGTACCTGTTTCCGATCATTGGCACGGTGAATTTTTCTTCGATGTTCTCGTAGCCCGCGTAAACTGAGAAGGAGCGGTTGGGAACGAAAACCGTGCACAGCTCAGTGAGTTTTTGCACGTTGGTTGGGCTGGTTATGTCCGCGAACTTTTCCAGAAGCAGGGTGTGGTCGAATATGTTGCGGTAGTACCGTGTGTAGGTTTTGTCTCTGCCTTTTTGGCAGACCACCACGGTTTCGAAGCCTTCCTGTTTGGCGCCTGAAGCGATTTCCAGCGCCGAGTGAGAGCCTAAAACGCCTATGCGGATTTTTCGCGGGTCGTATTGGCTTATTACTTCATTTATTTTGTTTTTCATCATTTCTTTTCCCTCATGTATTCCCGGTATTTTCCAATTACTTGAGCAAGAGGCGGCGCGTCAAATAAGTTGCGGTTAGTCATCTCGTTGGCGGCTGCCATGTACATTTCACTGATGATAGTTTTCAGTTGCTCATCAAGTTTTGGAGGCTGCGACTTGCAAAGCGCCTTCCAGTCTTGGACGCCTTGGGCTTCAGCCGCTTTCTTCGCATATTCCACGTCGCGGTACCAGCCTGTTTTCTTGTAGAACTGCCTTGCGACCTCTTTGCTTACGTGCACGTCGTCGTAGGTGAATCGGCACTCGTCCAGCGTGCCCACAACGTCCACGACCATGAGTTTCCTCTGGCTGTCGAAAGCTAACTCGATTTTGCCGTCCGCGTTCTCCAGTTTCGCGTGGCAAGCCATCTCGGTTATGGCGTCGTCTACTTTTGCGAGAACCGCTTTCACCGCGATTAATTCGATGTTGGTTATGCCCGCGATTTTTTTGGCTTCTCCCCAGGTGACGTAGCGGTCAGCCTCTTCCAGCTTTGTGCTGACGTCGAAAATGGGTTTTGTCAAGCGGTCGCCGGGCTTCGGCGTGTGGTCCAGACCCAAGTCTTTCAGGGTGATTTTGCCCTGCTCAAGACGCTTGAACACGGAGGAGCCTTCGGGCAGCCCGTTCCTGTAGATTATCTCAAGCGGGATGAGGCAGTTGTTCATGCTGGGCGTGTACATGCTGTAGTCGTACGTGACTTTGCCCTGTACCATGCGGGTGTCGGGTTTGTAAACGTTAACGAGGTTAACTTCCATGATGCTGCTGGGCTGATGAAGCTCTTTGAAGGTGACAAGACGCCCAATCTCGTCCACCAAGCCCCTGTAGTGGGTTTTAACCCCTGTTTCCGCGAGTTTTTCAAAGCAGTAGGCGCCCATGAGGCACAGCGCCGCACCTTTCCTGTCTATGTGGTCGGGCATTTCGCCCCAGTCAAAAACCGAGTAGCGGTCGGAAAAATGAAAACTTCCGACGCCCATCGTGTCTGCGGTGGGCTTTTCGATTATTTCTAAATCTTTAACGCTGCCCATGATTGCGCATCTCACTTCTATTTCTCTTTAGCCTTGTCAAAGGTATCTCTTTTAGTTTATATCGCTTTTTTTCAGCCGAGGCATCTTCTCAGCTTAGCTGCCTCAACAAGAGCCTTTTTGGCTTCAACATCCTCGCGCTCCATGTAAGCGATTAGGAAGTTGTTTGCGAAGTTTTCATGCCTCTTCTGAGTGGGCGTCCGAGGTCCAAGTTTAATACCCAGATGTTCTTCAGCCGTTTGCAGGTCGCCCAGAATCCAGGTGAGGGCAATTTTCAATTTTTCCTCATTTGCTCCTGCCCTCTCCGCGACTTTTTGGTGCATTTCCATAAGCATGTTTACGTTTTGCCATGAGAGGCAACCGCCTACGGCGCTGAGGTCATGCTTGACGTTGACGTAATGTTTCAGGATCAGGTTCAGTTCATCCTCGCTTAAGTCGTCTAGGACCCCGCAGCCTATGAATTCGGGTGGTACCCCGATAGCGTAAAGCGCTGCCGCAAAAGTAATCGCCCTTGGAAGGTTGACGCCGGCCACGTTTCTGCTGTAGCCGAACAAGCCTATGTGGAGTTTGCGGGCTCGCCTCGGTGGAACATAAGCTGCCACGCTGTTCACCAGCGGAGCCAACGGCTCAATCACGCTTTCGTACTGCTGCGTGCACTTCTGGAGCACGTGGAGGAGCAAGGTTTCTTCAGGAGGCTCGATAATTGTGGGGTCGCCGTTGGGTAACCGTTCATTGAGCATCCTCACGCATTCTTTAACCTGCTCCAGTGGGTAATCGTATCTTAAGGCGGATTGGATTGTGACAGTTGCTAATCCTTTGTATTCTTGTAAAAAGGGTTCAACGTTGTCAGGCGCCAAGTGCCCTCTAAACGGTTTTGTGCCCACGCCGATTATGGGGTGCACCGATACGTCTTGTTCTTTCTCTATTTTTTTCAGTTTTGACAGGGCGACCTTGGAGAGCAGAACCGCGCATAAAAACCCATAGTTCAGAGCGGGGTCGGACAGGGCAATGAAGACGCGGAGTTGCTTAGGCTTTACGGCTTCAATATAGGGCTTAACTATCGTGTCGATGGACCACAAGCTGTTGAAGTCTTCCACGAGAGGAATAACCCGTATGCTTTTGGGTTTGAAGGCGCCAACCCAGTCTTTGACTTTTGTGGATTCGTCCAGCATGACTTCGGAATCGCCTATTATGGCTTTCTTGTAGTAGTTGAAGAGCAGCGTGAGTTCTTTGCTGGCCGTCGTGAAGGGCAAGATCACCTCAAATATTGGGGCTACGTCTTTCCTGTAGAAGATAGAGGCCACGTCATAGGCTACAGGTATGTTCTGAAGCGTTTCGATGACGACTTTGCGCTCCACAAGCTCAATTTTCGGGTTAGGGATTCGGTAGGTGAGGAAAACGTCTTTGCCTAACATGTGGCTGAGGAAATATTCTGAGTACTTGTTCAGCAGTTTCCTTACCACTCGGGTGTCAACATCTTTTCCTTCAGAGTCCCACATCACTTCTTGGCAGCCGAGAGTTTCGTAGGCGAAGTGCGCCTCAAAAATTTCCGCGTTACCATCAATAATTTCGTGGGACTCCATTCTGGAACGTTTATGTTGTCAGGATGCTGAGTAGACATCGTGCGAGGTATTTCCGTAACTTCTTCAATTTCGCGTTCCATAAACCACCCTTCTGGCAAACATTTGCCCAAGAAACATATGCAAAGCGTGAATTGGTTACTTCAGGTTTTTCACGGCGTCATCAGCTTTTTCAACAGCGCTCTTTTTTGCCAACTGATAGTATACAACGCGTTTCTCCAGTTCCTTGTCGTCTAACGCCAGAATCTTTGCCGTGGCGATAGCCGCGCCTTCCGGCTCGATAGTGACCGTGGAGCCTATGCCGCTTGGCACTCTAAGCGACGAGTAGAGGTCTGCTCCACCGAATTTTTCTGAGTAAGGCGGACACGCGATTACGGGCTTTGCGCTGTTGGCGTCCACGAAAGCGCTTAAAGCGTTAGACCGGCCAGCAACGGTTATGTAAACGATTTTTTCTTTTTCGAATTCTTTGATGATTTTGAGCACTTGTTCGGGAGTTTTATGCGCGGAGGCAACGCGGAACTCGTATTCTACGCCTAACAGTTTAAGGTACTTTGATATTTCACGGCAAAATTCTAAATCTCTCTCTGAACCCATCAGGACTACGGCTTTTCCATTCACTGTTTCACACCGAACTTTGGTAGCGCGTAACTTGCTAATTAATTTTTAACATCTTCCAATGAAAGGCATAACGGCGGGAACTATTTGCCACCGAAAAATTTTGGCGGTGTGCGTTTTAACTGTAGAAAAAGAGGTGAAATTCAGGAAGTTACGTTTGCTACGGGTTTTGCAGTTATTCTTTTTTTGAGCAAAAATGCAGAAATTGCTGTGGCAGCAAGGAGAGCGGCTAACATCAAACCTGAAAATTCAGGAACAGCATTTGAATTGATGAAGATTGTTTGGTCTATTGGAGATCCGTTTGAATGGGTGACGCTGCCGCCGCTGGCTCCGTACGACTTCGAATTCCACATGATGATGAAGGCGTAGGTGTCGTCTTCGGTCCATGCTATGTCTTTTCCAGCGGAGTCTCCACTATTAAGCGGTTTTTTTAGCTCGACGGTGACGAGGTTTGAGGAGTCAACGGTGATGGCTCCTGTTCCATCCTGCGAAGCGTCTACAGAAATCGATGTGAACCCTTTGAAGGAGATGTCGCGGTAACCGTCTGCGGCGTAATTGTCATTTCCAAAAAGGGCTCCATCCGCACCCGATTGCATGCAAGCAGTGCCCCCGAATAGAAACGCCACCCATGGATTGTTAGAGTCTGCGGTGAACCTGACCGCCATATACAGGTAGGTTCCATCGTTTTTCGTCCAGATTTCAGCTGTTCCTTGCGGGCTTATGGCCATATCTGTATAGCTGCCTGCGTCGTCCCATTCGCTTCCAATTGCGCCGTCAATCGCAGCGTCGTCAATTGCGTTGCCTACATATGCGTCAAAGTCGTGCTGAGCGGAAACAGGCGCGATTACTACGCATGCAGCTATCAAAAGTGCCAGCATCAATGTTAAGAACAAAACTATCTTTTTCATGATTGCACCACTCCGACCGAATCGGTGAGCGTTTAATACTTTCCATTTGGCTATTTATGTTTAATGCCGAACAGCGTGAGCATCAGAGCAAATGCTATCCGAATATTTGCGGGACAGGCAGGACTTTTTCTTCAATGATTATCGCGGACGATATCTCCTCAATGCCGTCAATGCAACGTAACTCTTCGACAAAGTCAGATTGGTCTTTGAGGCTTTCAAAGCGTGCTTTCAGGATTAAATCGAAGTCGGCTGCTTGAACCTCAATTATCTCTTCAATCTCGTTGAAACGACTTAAAGACCGCAGAATATCCGCCTTTGGGATATGCCCTTTCCCCGGAATCACTTCAGCTAAATTCACCATCAACAGTGCGCCTATGGGCCACGTCGTCTTTTCGAAGTTGACTATGGCTTTGTAGCCTTCGATTATGCCTTCTTGTTCTAGTTTCTTTACGCGTCTGTGCACGGTGGATATGGGGATTTTAAGCATTTTTGAGAGGGTTCTGCTGGATAAGCCTGCTTTTCTGCTTAAAATCTGGATTATGGCTTGGTTTTTCTTGTCCATGGCGTTCTCCATTTATGAGAAATATTCTCAATTTAATAAATGTTTTTGGTTTTTATTGTCAAAAAAGTGGGATAATCCCAATATAGATTTGTAAGTATATCCCATGTGAGAAAAAGAAACGCGGTTTAAGGAGGTGAAAAAACGGAACAAAGAGATATCAATTGGAAACCATCTAGAAAACTCACAACCCTTGTGTTCGCCCTCATACTGATACTGTTGGCATCCACGATTTTCGGTTTAAGCATGGTGATCTCAGTGGGCGTGGGTCATGCTGTGCTGCTGGTTGATCCGCTCACGAAGTCGACAAGCGACCCGATAATTGGACCGACTTACGTGGTGAAGGCGCCGTGGGTTACAGCTGTTGACGTGTACTATGCCACTGACTCTTTTGAGAATACCATCGCCTGTTTCTCTTCCGATCAGCTGGAGATGCAGATCCAAGTCTTGTTAAGGTGGTCTTTAGACCCTGACAAGCTGAAAGGGCTTTACCAGAACTATCCGCGATTGAACTACAAGCAAGCGGCGATTGAATCCATTATGGCTGAGACGATACGGTTGGTGACTAAAAACTTCACGGCGTTGCAGACGATAGAGTTCAGGGACATTGTGAGAAATGACATAGAAAGTGCCGTGCGTCAGGAAGTGACTAATGAACCGTCTTTGGCTGGAGCCCTTGTGCGTTTCGAGTTTGACTTGCGAAACATCGGTTACCCCGGGAAGTACACTTCAGCTATCGAGGATAAGCTGGTGGCTGAGCAGCAGAAGATTCAGGCGGACTTTGAGAGACAGCGCATATTGGTGTTGGCAAACGCTACGGCGCAGGAGGTCATCATTAAAGCGTCAGGTGAAGCAGAAGCCAAGGTAATAGAGGCTAACGCCACAAAACAAGCCATCGAGTTAATCTTGGAGCCGGTTGGTCAGAGCGGAAACGAAACGAGAATTGCAGAACTCTACCTGTGGGTTCAAACTTTGCAGAAGATAGCGCCAGACATTGACATACTGCTGGTTGGCACGGATGGCACGCCTGTGTTGATTCCGGCGAACTCAACAACCCCCTAATTTTTTGCACGAGGCGTTTAAAATTTAGCTTTGTCTCGGCTTTCGCTTTCTTTTCATCTTTGTCATTAACATGACGGCGGCTATGTGCGAGCATTTTGATTTGCTCAGGAACCCGGGACAAGTGCAACTCCACTTTCCAGTGTAGTCCTGAGCCACCGTGTAGGTTCCGTGGTCTCCGATGACGTTGTAAACTCCTTGAGCTAAAGCTTCAACCCTGTTGCTTTCCACAAGTTTTTTGGCTTTTTCAAACAGTCTGTTGATGGGCGTTTTATGCAACTCCTGCTTCGGAGACACCGTAAAAGATGCCTGATACAATAGTTAATTCTAGAAGTTCCTAATAAGCCCGTGGCACTGGCAAAAGAAGTTTCTGTGGGTGGCGCTATTTTTGGAAGCTTACAGCGGCGTAGCCAACGACACTGGAGTAGTCGTTGATTATTTCTCCACTTGTTCTATGCGCCAGAAGTTTTGCTTCTTTGACGCCCAAGCCCTTGGCAAACGTGATTAAAGCGGTTATGGGACCGTAACCGCACGCACTTATGTTTTGTTCTTCAATGGTTGAAAACAGCAGTTTCGCATCCATTGCCTCCACTGCTTTGAGTGCTGCCATGTCTTTTCTTTCAGCCGTTTTTTGCGGTTCGTAATGTGTGAGGTCTGAAGAGGCTATGACCACGGCGTTTTTGGTGGCGAGGACCTCAGCTAAGGCTTTTCCGACTTCCACGGCGGACTGTAAATCCTGCATCAGGAAGCATATGGGCACGAATTTGAAGTCGGAGCCGTAAAGGTACTGTAAGAAAGGTAGCTGAACCTCAATTGAATGTTCAAAACGGTGTGCGCTATCGTCTATATCCACAATGCGTGTTTCTTTCACAATCTGGTTCGCTGTTTCGCCGTCGATTTCCACATCGCCCAAAGGTGTACGCCAGAAACCCTCATTCATTAGGGCTATGGCGCTGCCGTAACCCGTATGGTTTGGCCCCAGAATCACCACGATATCTGGTTTGCCATCCCGCGCCAATTCGTAGTAGGCGTTGGCTGCAACTGGACCAGAATACGCGTAACCCGCATGTGGGCAAATTAGCCCGATTACTTTTCGGGGACCGTTTGCATTCACTTCAGGTATCTTTTGGGGACCAAATTTGTGCAGAAAACAGCGTTTGATTTGATTTTTTAGGGATTCAGCGTTTCCTTCGTAGAAGGTTCCTGCTACGTGGGGACGCCGAATCGTCGCCATCGGTTCAGGTGTCTCCTTCATCGTCCCTTGAGAGTTTGGCTTCGAAGTCTTCTACGGGCACTGCCGGGTCCTTGTCGATTGAAAGTTCGCCTCTTTCTCGCAGAACTTGTCTTGCGAGGAGCCAAAAGATTACTGCTAAGGCTCTTCTGCCCTTGTTGTTTGTGGGTATGACCAAGTCTACGCCTGCGAACTCGTTGTCGGTGCTGCATAACGCAACTATGGGGATTCCGACTCTGGACGCTTCTTTGACGGCTTGAGTGTCTGCTCTCGGGTCAGAAACAACGATGATTTCTGGGTCGATGCGGTTGGCGTACAACGGGTTGGATAAGAGTCCAGGAATGAAACGTCCTATGATGGGAACAGCGCCTGTTAACTCGCAGAACTTTTTAACGGGTTCATGTGCGTAAAGTCTGCTTGCGGCCACCGCTACCTTGGCGGGTTCAAAGCGTGCCAAGAATTTGGCGGCGATTCTTATGCGTTCGTCTGTTTTTTGAACGTCTAGAACGAATAAGCCGTCTGGTCTGACGCGGTATATGAATGGTTCCATGTCTCGGGTTTTCATTCTTGTTCCGATGTGTACACCTGCGGATAACATGGTGTCTCGCGGTAGCAAGAGTTCCTCTGTTGTTGTTTCCTGACTTGTTTCAACTTCGGGTTCGAATGATTCTTCTTTTGCTTCTTTTGATTCATCTTCTGCCATTTCGTTTTTTCTCCTAGATTATTTTTAAATCAGCCATTTTGGCTCGGTTTCCTAAGAAATGTTCAATTCGCACTAGCTCATTTATCTTCGCTATGCGTGCGCCTTCAACAACTCCAGTTTTTATTATTGGACACTTGAACGCCACGGCTAATTGAGCTATGTGCCAATCACATGTGTCGCCGGAACGGTGGGACATAACCGTTGTGTACCCATGTTTTTGTGCATTTTCGATTGTTTCCAAAGCGTCTGTGAGCGTACCGATCTGGTTTATTTTGATTATGATGGCGTTTGCCGCGTTGAGTTTAATTCCGTGGCTTAGTCGTTCGTTGTTTGTCGTGAAGAGGTCGTCTCCGCATATCAAACAGTTCTTGGCTTTCTTCGTGAGCTTCGCGGTGCTGTCGAAGTCTTCCTCATGAAACGGGTCTTCAACATACACAAGATGATACTTTTCAATCAAGTCTAAAAGAAAGTATAGTTGCTCGCCAGCATCTCGTTTTTTCCCGTCACACTGGTAAATGTATTTCTCTTCGTTCTCCTTCCACAAAGAAGACGCTGCAACATCAATGCCGAAGCCGCATTCAAAATCCAACTCGTTACCAACTTCTTCACAGGCTTTAGATATGACTTCAAAAGCATCCAAGTTCCCTATGTTGGCGATCCACGCGCCTTCAGAGCTTTTTCCGCCGCTGAAGAGCTTATCCTTCTTTTTTAACGCTTCACCTATTTTTTTGTGGATTTGAGCGTTTGCCGTTGCAGCTTCCATGAAAGTTTCTGCCCCATGAGGAAGCGCCAAAAACTCTTGAATGTCTGGAGCTTTACCCCGGGCGTGTTCTCCTCCGCTTATGGTGTTTCCAAGCGGGTACGGAAGCGTGTTAGCGGTGTTTCCACCTAGAAACTGGAACAGGAGCAGACCGTGCGAGTTTGCCGCTGCTTCTGCGTTAGCAACTGAAACAGCAAAAGCCGTGTTTCCACCTAAAAGTTTGAAGTTTGTTGTGCCATCAATCTCATGGAGCGTGCTGTCGATTTCTTCTTGGAAATCGGAGTTCAAACCCGCAAGTTCAGGCGCTATCAACTCATCAACTTTCTTTACCGCCTGATCCACTCCACCCTGCGGATAATAGGCAACTTCAGCTTTGCCCCGGCTTTTTCCAGCTGGAGCTGAGGCTCTTCCGAAACCAGAGGTGGTTATAACATCGACTTCGATGGTTTCCTCTCCTCTGTTGTTGAAGATTTTCCTAGCAATGAGATCTTCGATGATAGCTGACACGCTTTCTGCCTCAAGCGCTATACCTTTTGTTTAGCTCTTATTTACTCTTTCGGAAAAGAATCAGCTAACTTGTGCTTTACGCGACTATGCCCTTCTCTGCTGCTTTCAGCACAGTTTCGCTTTTAGGCGCCAAATAAGCTATGTCACACCACTACGTTTTACCTTTCTTGCGTGAGTCAGGTTGTTTTCCTGTTTTCACGGTAGACGTTTTTCTACGTTTCAGAAGCAAATATGACGCGGCAACTACTATGGTTATGGTCACTGCCACGCCTACAACCCATACGGTCGGGAAAGTTGCAATGTTGAAGTAGACGGTGTTGGAGGCGCCTTGGTTTCCAACGAGGTCTGTGGCGTAAAACGTTATGTTATGGGAGCCTTCATCCAGCACGGCCAAGGTGACGTTTGCGGTGATGGTTACGTTATCCTGTCCATCCAAGCTGTATCCAATCCAGGAGACAGGCTCATCCACGGCAATAACTGATTGAATATCGCTTCCGTCATAAGTTTTGTTTTCCGGAGAAAAAACCGTGATGTCTGGAGGTCGGGTGTCCACGGAAAAGTAGATGGCGCCTGAGGAAACCACGTTTCCAAAGGTGTCGTTAACGTAAACAATCATGCTGTGCTGGCCCTCAGGCACACCAGTCAAAACCGCATCGCCGGTAACCGTGACATTAGTCTGTCCATCCAAGCTGTATCCAATCCAGGTTGTGGGTTTATTCACGCTGAGAACCAGGGAAACGTTGTTGTTCGTATAGGTGGTGTTTTCTGGAGATAAAACATGCAACTCCGGCGGCACAGTTCCATAACCAAACGGCATGTACTCCTCGTTTGTTGCCAGCCAGGTCGCGCCGTCAAATCCTCCGATAGCGTATAAAACATCCTCCACAACCGCCATCGCCAGGTAGCCTCGAGCCGTAGGCATGACAGCGCCAGAGCCCCAGCGGTCACTTTCCACATCATAAACGTGAACTGCGGCGCTGTAGCCATTCTGATCGAATCCGCCTGCGAAGTATATTCGTTGAGGCGCTGTTAAGCCGCCAGTGGCTTCGGCAGCTGCAAAACTTACGGCAGAGGGAAGACTGGCTTTGTTGCTCCACGTGTTGTTTTTGACGTCGTAGACTTGGGTGGAACTGACGGATGTGAGGTCGTTAAACCCTGTTCTTAGTTGACGTGCGCCTCCGAAAACGTAAATCTTGCTGCCGACCACTGCAGATGCATAGCCGAAAGCTGGAACTGGCATCGGCGACGCGGTGGTCCAGGAGTCATTTGCTGGGTCGTAGACTTCATTTACGTCCAGCTCGTGATACAGCGGCTCTTCTCCCCACCGTTCTTTTCCGCCTATCAGGTAGATTTTGCCGTTTACAACGCTTGCACGCAAATCAGCTCGTGGCGTAGGCATAGGCGTCTTGGTCTCCCAAGTGTTTGTTGCCGGGTCGTAAACCTCTACTGCACCGGTGAACTCTGAAACTAGGTCGGTTGTTACGCCTACGGTTCCGCCAATCACGTAAATCTTGCCTTGATATGAGGCAACCGCACAGCCGCTTCGTGGCGTGGGCATGGGCGTCTTGGTTCTCCATGAATTTGCAACTGGGTCGTACTCTTGATTAACAGCCAAGTTAGTGTCGTTGTTCAAACCTCCGATGGCGTAGATTTTCCCGTTTGCCACGGCTACCCCAAATCCGCCTCTTGCGGTAGGCATCGGGTTTTTAGTCGTCCATTCGTTTTCGGATGCTCCGCTGCCGGAGGGAAACGGGAAGGTGGACAGAACCATTGAAACAGCCAGGATTGCGATTAAAGCGTGTGTTAGCTTCTTATTCATTAATTGGCAGTCACCATTTTTTTCCAGAAGTAAATAAAATGCGCTTTACCTTTATATGGTTGCAGGGTTTCTCAACGTTTTGAATGGTCAATTTTTGGTGTTGCATTCGGTTTTTATGCGTCAATTATACAGGAACGTGTAAACAAAATAAAATAGCCTTGAAGCAAGCAGGTTGTTGAGTGCTTATGTACAGAACGGGCGTTGCTAATTTGCCTCTTCACGGAGGCAAGGCGCCAGCGTGGCTGACTGGCCGCATGCGCAAACTATCCAAGGAAATAGCGAGCATCATGGTTGACGAGTACGGCGCAGGCTCCTTCTTAAGGCGGTTGTCTGATCCGTACTGGTTTCAGGCGTTAGGCTGTGTTTTAGGCTACGACTGGCACAGTTCAGGCGTGACCACGGTGCTTACTGGTGTGCTTAAGCAGGCGCTTTCGCCTGAGGAACATGGCATGGCTGTCTGCGGCGGAAAGGGCAGAACCTCACGGAAAACACCCGCGGAAATCGCGGAAGTCGGCGGGAAATTCGGGTTTTCAGAAGACCGCATTGAAGCGCTCACGTACACGAGTAGGATGACCGCGAAGGTGGACAACACCGCCATCCAAGCGGGTTATCAGCTGTATCATCACGCGTTCCTCTTAACGGAAGACGGGAAGTGGGCGGTTATTCAGCAGGGCATGAGCGCAGCGGACCGTTCGGCGAGGCGTTACCACTGGCTTTCAGACACCACCGCCAGTCTGATTGTGGAGCCGCATAACGCCGTGGTCGGTGACGTGAGGCGGGAGAAAGCGTTGAACATGACTGCGAAAATCAGTGAGGGTGCTCGCAGGGCGTCGGTGGATGTGGCGAAGGAGCCGCCGAGGAAGGTTTTGCGTTTGTTTGAGGCGGCGAGGCCGTTGCATCAGAGGTCGCTTCAGGAGTGGCTGCCTAAGGCGGAGCGGGACCCGTGGAGGCAATCCATTGAAGCGCTTAACATGCCGAGGACTATTAGTTGGGAGACGATGACGAGGGTGTACGAGTTTCAGCCGAGGAACTACGAGGAACTCCTAAGCGTAAGAGGTGTTGGACCTGCCACGGTGCGGGGCTTAGCCTTAGTTGCGGAGCTGATTTACGGCGAAAAACCGAGCTGGGAGGATCCTGTGAAGTTCAGTTTTGCGTATGGCGGGAAGGATGGGGTGCCGTTTCCTGTTGACCGCCGTGCCATGGATGAGTCGGTTCAGGTGTTGCGGCGGGCGGTGGAGGCGGCGAAGTTGGGTGAGAAGGAGAAGTTGCGGTCGCTGCGGAGGCTGAGGCGCTTCGTTCCAGGGAGCATAAACTCTTAAGCGTTGAAGTGGCATTTTGTTTTTGAGGTTGAAGGGGTTGTCTAGGTCTCGGTATGCTGGGTTGCTTCGGGCGTCGGGGGTTTACGGTGTGCTTGCGCCGGTTTTGGCTTTCACGTTTATTCTTTTGGCTGTGGGTTCTTATCCGCAGTTCAGCTGGACCGCTAACGCGTTAAGTGATTTGGGTGTGGTGTCGGGTGTTACTGCGGGAGTTTTCAACAGCGGCCTGATTATCTGCGGGGTTTTGTGCCTTACGTTTGCGGTAGGTTTGTGCGTGTTGTTTGTTGAAAGCGTAATTGGTCGGGTGGGCGTTGTTGTTTTTGCTTTGGCGTGCGTGTCTCTTGTGGCGATTGGCACGTTTCCTGAGAGCGTGTCGCCCACGCATTACATGGTTTCTGTGGCGTTCTTTGTGCTGTTGCCGATTTCACTGCTTGTCATTACAGCAGGCTTTGCCCTTGAACGCCAGGCGAAAATGGCTTTGTTCACGTTGGCGGTGGCGGTTGTTGCGGCGTTGCCGTGGGTGCTGTACTATACGGTTCATTATGTTTCGGGCGTGGCTGTTCCCGAGGCGGTGTCGGGTCTTGCGGGCGGCGTGTGGACGGTGGTTCTTGGCTACAAGATGCTTCGGGCGGCGTCACAGCCAAAAACTGGGTAGAGTTTTCGTGAAAAACGTGTTCCAAGGTTCACTTCGAAGCGCTTCGAATGGCGGCGTCCACGTAGATTTGGGCGCAGCAGTGCGAAGAAAAACTGGTCTTGTACCCGTGTTGCTCGGCGTATTCGATAGCTTCTTCGCTTGGGAAGGCTATGCCGTCTGCTCCTGCTTTAAGTGCGAGGATGTCGGTTTCGGTGCGGTGCCTGCCTTTCGGCCGCACGCATCCCAGCACGAGGGGGGTTTCTGGGAACATTAGGCGGGCGGTGGCTGTGACTTTGGCGATGTCTGCTGGGGTTGGCGGCTTGACCTTTGCCATGGCTGTCCCACGTATGGGCATGAACGCTATTACTACCACGGCGGAGGGGTCTGCTGAGGCGATGGTTTTGAGCGCGGCGAGTTCGCCTTTCAGTTTTCCGTCGTGAAGTCCGACGATGACGTGGGGGACAATGTGTAATCCTGCGTTTTTCATGGCGTTTAGGGACGCGGCGTAGTCTTTGGTTGTCGCGTTGAGGTTGCCGATTTTTTTTATGGTTTCGTCTGAGCCTATTACGTCTATTAACGCGGCGTCTACGCCTGCATGCTTAAGCGCGGCGGCGGTTGCGGGGTCGATTATGCCTGTGTGGACTAAGACAATTAAGCCCAGTTCGCGTTTGATTTTCTTGATGGCTGGGATGAACGGTGTAAGCGGGACGGCGCCGTTTGGTGTGCATCCGCCGCTGATGAGGCAGCCTGAAGCGCCTTGCCGCTTAAGCTGTGCCGCCAGCGCAAAGAGCTTTTCTGGCGTGGTGGCGGGGTGCATGGTTTGCAGAACTTTTGCTTCGCAGTGTTTGCAGTTTAGTGCGCATGCGGTGCCTGTGACGGATATCGTTGGGAATTGTGTCGGCGTAGAATGGTGGTGGCTGGTTTTGTAGTAGGTGAAGCTGGGGGCGTAGAAGTGGACGGTTTTAGGCTTCGGCGTAAGCGTGCCTGTGTTCAGGAGGTTTAAAAGTTCTTTTGTGCTGTAGTGCCAAACTGCGTTTGCGGTGGGCTGCATGATTTTCTCTGTGAATGCGGCTTGCTTAATAGTTTTTGTTGTGTTTTTTGTGTTTGGCTTTTTCCGCGTTGTACTCTGAGAACGCGGGGATTGCTTGGAGGGCTTCGTCTATGCGTTTGATGTTGGTTTGCAGTTTCTCCAGGCTTTTTGTGATTGCCAGGGTTTTGTAGATGGCTAAGCCTCTTCGTGTCAGGGCGTACCGTGTTTTTTCCTTGTATGTTTTTTCTTCTACGAGGTTGCTTTTCAGGAGAAAGTCGAGTCGCGTGCGAACGCCGAAGCAGTCCATGTTGCAGTCGTAGGCGATGGCGTCAACGGTCAGGTTTCTGTCAACTAGGGCGGTTAGGATGTCTTCGTAAAGTTCAAGTTTAGACCTTCGCATGTTTGCACGCTCTGAATCTGAATACGCGTTTTTTGAATAAAGCATTTGTGAAGCCTAAATCTTAAACGAAAAACACGCGCAAAACTAAGAATCAAAGGTTATAATCTGCCAAAATGGGTTAGAAGCTACCTGAAATCAGAGAAATGTTAGCTATCTTTTTTTCACACTGGTCTCTGAGAATATAAATTGTTTTTTGGCACTCTCTATGAAAGTGAAAGACGGTTTAGCATGCTGTATAGTCTAATCGTTGTATCTAAGTATTAACTTGTTGAAGTTACTTTGCCATTCTTCAAGTTGATAAGCAAATCCCGCTAAATAGCCTTTGAACGTTTCAACGAAGGGCTTAAAAGTTAATTGCATTAAGAAAAGTGATATTCCAACTGCTGTTTCAGCATTTTTTTCTTGAAAGTGAGGCATATTCAAAATAATTTCAATATCGCGTAATTTCCCTGTTAACTCATGCCAACCACGAAAATTAGGATGTGTATAATGGCATAGGTCATCATAGAATTGCGTAATATCTTTTCTAACTTTTTCCTGCTCAATTTCCTCAAAAACATGTTTCCTTACGAACCCCGCCTTGTATTTTTTGTCGTGTTTTCCTGATTTGCCATATTTTATTTGTGTTTCTTTAGGAAACCGTTTTTGTGCGTCTTCTGATAACCATTCAAAAGCATATTGAGGATTTTTATTAAACAATCGCATGAGATTGTTGTTTTCCAACACTGTCCTTAGAATGACAAATTCCGTTCCATAGCTTGAAGATAATAAACAAAAATAGGCATTTAGCAACAACTGCCTATTTCTTGAGAAAAGATTGTGATTTGTAAATAGGTTCGGTTTTGTTTTATAATCTTTTATTGCATCTTTCGTAATTTGAGTCAAATCCCGCATTAAAGCCAACCCCCATTCAATTCTTCGAGTTTCTTCAGGAAAAACTGCTTTTGTCTTTTTTAGATTCTCGAATATGCGATTCTCGACTTCATTAAGGTTTGAACCCAATAAAGACAAAATTTTCACCTTTGATATAATACCAATTGTTTCTTAAATTTATGTGCAAATTGTTATAGCTGAACCGAAAGAAATAATCAGAATAGTGAAGTAGAAGCGATGAAACATGAGTAAAGATGACGATAGCCACTTGAAAAAGGCATTCAAGTATGATGTGGAAGAGGCACTTCATTTTCATTGCTTAATTGGAAAAACTGATGCCACTTTAACCATTACGATAGAACCTGACCCTCATGGTGATGAGAAAGGGACTCATTCGCACTTTCATATTGCACATTTTTGTGCTAATCTCAAAATCATGGACCTTCCCGAACCTGACCGATGTCGAATAACTGATAATACTTGTCCTTTTATTGCCCCTCTTGGTAGCGATGAGAGATACCCAGAACGGAGAAAACTTGCATATGCAAGTACAATCATTCAGAAGATTGCATTTATAGAATTTTACGGGTCGCAACTTGTAAATGAGATACTTAAAATCAAAAAAATAAAACCAATCGGA
>Ga0307420_1000136_pt1 | contig 34268 bp, 30 predicted proteins | sample SalMarWE160240MG_2_FD_202167 | JGI IMG/M metagenome (GOLD analysis project Ga0307420, IMG submission 202167) | Salt marsh sediment microbial communities from the Plum Island Ecosystem LTER, Massachusetts, United States - WE1602-40 | ecosystem: Environmental > Aquatic > Marine > Intertidal zone >... | reverse complement strand
CAGGTCCTGCAGTTTTTTCTGTCAATAGATTTAATATTATTTACTGATTGCACTGCTTCGTCAATACTATTAACCAGGAACCCGGTCTTTCCATCCAGAATTAATTCCGGCATAGCACCTTTGTTAAATGCGATAACGGGTGTTCCGCAAAGCATTGATTCGGCAACACTTAATCCGAAAGGTTCTTCAAAGCTAATCGGATGTAAAAGTGCATAAGCTTCACCAAGGAGTTTGTCCCTTTCCCCTGGTCCTGAATTGCCGGCATATACAATGTCATCATTATTAATGTATGGTTTGATCTTATTGTCAAAATATTCCTGATGCTGTATTAAACCGGAAATGATTAGCTTTTTCCCGGATTTCTTTGCTATCTGAATGGATTCCGAAGTGCCCTTTTCGGGATGGATCCTGCCAAAAAACAGCAGGTAATCTTTTGATTCAGAACGGAATGTAAATTCATCGGTATTAATTCCATTGTAAACAGTAGCAGTGTAATCAAGTTCAGGACTCCGGTCAGAATTACTGATAGAAACATAGTGGCTGGTACTATTATACTTTTTATAAACTGAAAGAATTTTTTGAGAAGAAAATCCATGAATAGTAGTTACCATAGGTGTTTTTATCAGATGCGAATAAGTCAGCGGGAGAAAATCAAAATTATTATGTATCAAATCGAATTTATCTGCCTGCTCCATTAAATGGCTTATATGCAGGCACTCCCAAACTTTAGGGTCAAGTTCGGCATCTTCGGAATAAGGCCGTTCGCATATATATTCCAGTTTCCCTTTTGTTAATGAATCACCCGTTGCAAATAACGTTACATCAATTCCATTTTTCACCAGGCCTTCGGTAATATTTGAAGTAACCTGTTCCCATGGTCCATAATTTCTGGGAGGAGTTCGCCATGCAACAGGTGATAATACGGCTATCTTCATCTTTAAGTTCAAAAAGAATTATGTTCTGCTTTATCACTTTTAAGAGACAGCTAGATTGCTTTTCTTGAGTTATTCAGGCAATGATCAACAAGCTGTTCAATATTTGCAGTGCCCACACAAATCACTTTATCGGCTCCGCCCCAGTAGATTTTAATACTCCCGTCTTTTTCAGGAACAGCACCGCAGGTGAACACTACATTATGCACATAACCGGTTATTTCATATAATTCTTCCGGTTGTAAAATCCATTCATCGCCAACAGCAATTATTTGGGAAGGATCTTCAAGATTATGTAAGGCAACACCCAATCTGTAAATGCATCCGTCCATGGTAGGAAATACACCGTGATAAATGCTCAACCATCCACGTGCAGTTTTAATCGGAGGCGCTCCGGGACCTATTTTCATTTCATCCCAATGATACTGAACAGGCTTCATTATAAGTTTTGATTCGCCCCAATACTTGAGGTCGGGAGAATATGAAATCCAGATTGACCAGGGTGATATTTCAGAATGAGGACGATCGAGCCGTGCGTATAAGCCGTTAAATTTTTCAGGAAAGATTACAACATTTCGGTAATCGGCTTCAGTGATAAGAGAAAACCGTTCCACCGTTTTAAAATCCCTGGTTTTTGCAAGACCAACACGTACGCCGTGCCTGGAATAGGCGCTGTAGGTTATAAGATATTCACCATCAAGATAAATAATCCGGGGATCTTCAACACCATACTCCTCATATTCTTTGAATATACCTTCAGTGGCAGGAACCATGAAAGGTTCTTTGTCAACTTTAAAAACAAACCCGTCTGCACTTTCTGCTTTGCCCAATATACTTCTTCCGTTAAGCTTATGAGACCGGAAAATCATTATATACCTGTCGTGAAATTTTACAGCCCCTGCATTATGTACGGTAGCAACCGGATAAGGCACATCATCCTTTGTAAGGATAGGGTTATTGTGATATCTTTTTATTAACATAACTATAGTTTATGCCCATTATTACTGCAGTTACCGTTGTCTTAAGCCTACTTGCCAAATTCCTCAAATGCCAACAGAACCGTTAAGTGAGAGATCAAATAGGCCAGTGAACTTTCTGCACCCTGGTTCCGATTGACCCCGTTACTTTCAAAGCCATCGCAGCAACCTTGAGTTTCGAAATCGAACAAGTTCATCCTTAGATCATTTTCACCCAGAAACCACATAAAGGAAATAAATAGTTTATGAAGGTATTCTTTATCTTTTGTCAAATGAAATGCCTGGTAAAACATCAAAACCATGGCCATGGCATCTATTGGCTGTTGGGCAAATATGGAACGTTCTTTATCTTTTTTATACCATTTTTCATTACCAATAATCGATAAATAACCATCTTTAAGTGTGATTCCGGTTAAGAAGTTCAGGGTTTCCAAAGCAGTCTCCGTTATTTTATTATCGTTAAGTATTTCTGCCGAATGTAAAAGTGAAAGAGGTAATATACCATTATCATAAGCTAATAACGATTCAAACCATTTCCAGTCGGCAGAGCTATGTTCTTCATATTTACTGATTAGCTTATAGGCAAGATTTCTTAATCTTTCTGCCATTGAATCATCATTCGGATTACTTCTGAGGTAATAACTGATACCTATCATGGTATTGGCAATACCTCTTATAGATTGAAGTTTTTCAAAATTTGGAGATGCATCAATGAAGACTAATTTGCCGGTTTGGTAATATGCATCATTAGGTGCATTGCCAAGCAGGTATCCGAGTGACCATACCGCTCTTCCGAAGGAATCTTCTGAACCTACCTTATCCAGAAAGTTCCGGTTAAAACTGAGAAAATTCCTGAATGTCCCGTTTTTGTTTTGCATATAATGGATATAGCTCAGATATATGGGAGATAAATTCAAGGCTTTAGAATCCTTTTTTTGTCTGTATGCCATTAGTACCATAAGCAACGCTCTTGCATTATCATCCAGACAGTAGCCTTCCTTTAAATTCGGAATGCCAAATTTTGCATGTTGAATGATTCCCGTGTCATCTGTCAACCGAATAATATGGGCAAGTGAAAACGGAGGCAGAACAAGCGGATCAATGATAGTTTCTTTTTCTGTAAATACAATAGGTTTACTGGTAAGAATCTTTTTAGCAACATCAATATATTTTTCCCCGGTTTTGGGCCATGTTATTTTTCTGCCATAATTATATGCCTTTTTTCGGAGCATTTTCAACACATCCGGTTTATCAAGCAATTCCATTAAGATAGTCGAAAGTCTATCTGAATCATTAAAGTCAAAAAGCCTTCCCCTTCCCTCTGCCAATAATTCTGTCGCATGCCAGTAAGGTGTTGAAACAACAGCTGAACCAACTCCTATTGCATAGGTAAGTGTACCGCTGGTAATCTGGGCTTCATTCAGATATGGGGTAACATAAATATCTGATGCGGATAAGTATCTAAATAATTCTTTTTGATTAATATACTCATTCAGGAAAAAAACATGTTCTCTCAGCTTAAGGCTTTTTACTAAATGTTGAAGAAATATACGGTATTCTTCGCCAGAATACCGAAGAACATTCGGATGAGTTTTGCCCAATACCAAATATAAGACTTCAGGATACTTTTCAATGATTTTTGGCAATGCCTTTATCACCGTCTCAATCCCTTTATTGCGGCTGATAAAACCAAAGGTTGTTATGACCTTTTTATTTTCGAGGTAAAACTCCTTTTTGGATTGGTGCTGGCTAAAATGAATATCAGGGACACCGTGTTCAATATATACAATTTTCTTTTTATCAACATTATAAATGGTTGTAAGAAACTCAATGGCTTTATGGCTCATTACTACTATCTTGTTGGCCATTTTGCATATCTCCGTCAACACAGCTTTTTCATTGTAAGAGGGAGTTTTGATAATTGTGTGAAGGGTGACGATCAGGGGAATCTCAAGACGGTGAAGCAAAGGAAGAATATATATGCCATTTTGTCCTCCAAATATACCAAATTCATGTTCCAGTATACATAGGTCAGCGCCGCTGAGATTAATGAATTTTGCTGCTGATAAGTAATCTCTTTGATGCTCCTGTCTGATTGTCAGTTTTACTTCTTCAGGATAATCATAGGTTTGTTCATGATCGTTCATGGCTATAACGAATCCTTCACTTAAATCTTTAACTGTTTTATTGCCTGCCTGCCGGCCGGCAAGGTTCATTACCATTGAGTTGAAAAGATTCATGGTAAAGGTGCCGATACCGCATTCCCGGGGTGGATAAGTTCCAATATATGCGAATTTCATAATGGATAGATTTTGACTTGGAGTAACCAGGATATGTTTACATTGATTTAAAGATAATCAAAATCTTTCTAATATTGCCTTCTGACTGGAAGATAACGTTATAACTTGTATCACACCTCCGGAATCAAACACTCATTGAACACATGAACGCATGAACTCAAGAGTTCACGAATGAACGATCGAAGGTTATTCCGTATAAATTGTTATGGTTATTTATGTCTGGTGTCTTGAAATTGACTTCCGTAATGGCAGACCTTATTTTTTGAAATAAAAATCTCCGGTAAGCATATTCCACTCTTGCGGCCTTTGCGTACTATTTGTACGCCTCATGACTTCCTTCCTTGTATTTATAAATACACTGGAAATAGATTGCGGTATAACCATTTGTCTTACAAGTTCCTCGGTATATGTGCCATTGGAACCTGTACCGTCAGCAGCAGTTGAATTTTCGGAAGTGGCAAATGAAACAATAGTCCCGCTTACTGCATTCAGGGCTCTGAAACCCTGTTCACCTCCCCTTGACCAGCTTCTGAAAGGATTGTTTCTGCAGGCATCAAGAATAATGATATTAATATTTTCGGGAACCTGCTCAAATTGTCTGACCACAGTGTTTACCTGGAGTGCTTCCCATTGACAATCTGATTGTTCCTCTAACATGGCATCTGTAGGTATCAGATAGTTCTCGCCGTTGATCTGGATCCCGTGTCCTGCATAATAAAACAACGCCACATTATAATCGGCAAGTTTTTTACTGAAATCCCTGAGAGCCAGCTCCATTTCGCTTTTTGTTGCATTTAGACACTTGACAACTTCGAATCCCAGGGTTTTGAGCGTGCCTTCTATCAGATTTGCATCATTAACAGGATTCTTTAAGACATTTGAACTTCCGTAATCAGCATTGCCAATTACAAGTGCCAGTCTTTTTTCAATAATTGATATTGTTTCATACCTGATTTGTCTTACATCAGACCATTCACTGCTTGCAATATTTGTTGCATTTATCCTGACACTGTTATCTCCCTGTTTAAGGAGTATCTGTTTGGATATCCTGTAGTTACATTCACCGGGAAGAGGTTCATGGAAGACCATTTCGCTTACCTGCTGAATGCCATTTACAAAGATCTGCATTGTTTTGAGGTCTGTGGATGATTTTATACATGCCTCAATTTCAACGATTTCCGAATTTACAATGGAGTTGGGAACTGTCGGAATTGTCCAGCTGATGACAGGCGGATTTGCCGGCGGATTGGTAAGGTAACGATCTTCTGACCTCGTAGCCCCGGTACTATTCGTTGCCAAAATGTATATTATATTTTCCCCTGGCTGAAGATCAATTGTTTTTTCAAGAGCATATTCTCCCTGTGAGCCGGAGGGAATGATCCGGCTGATTTCCTCCGATGCCACTCCGTTAACATATATCAGGAATGACACAAGTGCATCAGCAGACTTTACTGATGCTCTTATCTTTGCTGAATTCAGATTAATATCGGTGTATTGTCGTGAAGGACTTATCCATGTTAAAAGAGGAGCGGTAGCAGCCTCGAAGTTTACAGTACGTATTTCCGATGTTGATTTCCCTGCAATATTTCCTGCTTCAATATATATCCTGTTTTCTCCATTATCAAGATTTATTGTCTCTTCAACACGATATACACCCTGCTGGTTGTCTATCATATTAATGGCAGGAGTACCTGATAATGCTTTGCCATTATGGTAAACTTGCAGATCATTTATTTCGGTCGTGGAGGTAATATTTGCAGTGATAGTTATTGTTGATGTGGAAACGCTGGAAACACTAATGTCGGGATTTCCCCATGCTATAGCAGGCATGGATGAAACGACATATCTGACATAACGCATTTCTGAAGTGGCATTTCCTGCGATATTTCCGGCAGAAACATAGATAGTATTGTCGCCCGGCTGCAGGGTCAGGGTACTGCCCAAAACAAAATCCTCATTTTCCTTTTTTACATTGTCCGTCAGGAATGTTTTATCCAGCACCTGACCGTTCAGGTAAACCTTAATATTGTTCAGTTCCTGAGCCGACCTGATATTCATCCTAATATCCATTGAAGCCTGGTTCACTTCAGTCTGGTCAGATAATGGATACTTCCATGCAAGAGATGGCAAAACCGGGGCAGTATAGGTTATTGTTCGTTTTTCAGAACTTATTGTACCTTCATCCGTTATTGCTGACAATTCAACGATGTTTATTCCCGGTTTAAGGGTTAATAGATCCTCATATATATATTCACTTTTGTCTTTCTGAGTTGTTTTTGATCTGTCTCCGGAAATATATACTGTTCCGTTAAGTAACAATTGTGTATTTTTTATTTCCGATTCCGTTTTAATGTTTGCTGAAACCGGAAATTGAGGAGTGTTTACATTTGAGCTTACGTCAATCGGTAACACCCATTTTATCTCTGATATAAAACCAGGTATATAGCTGACGTTCACTATACTTGAATAGCCTAAACCTTTGGCATTGCCGGCATCCAGGTATATTTTGTTTTCTCCAGGCTCAAGCTGTATGGCTTTTTCAAACGTATAGGTGTCGTTATCGAGCCTGGTAATTTCCCCCTTTGCATCAGACAGGATAAAATCATTCAGATTTATCCTGACATTCTGCAAATCAAATTTTGATTTTATGCTGGCTTTGATATCCAGCATCCCGGATTTTGAACTGGAGTATCCGGAAGATGGCGAGACCCATACTATAAAAGGTTCAAGCTGCCATATAGTATTATGCTTTTCCGATATCGAGGTTCCAATAGCATTTCTTGCTTCAATATAAATGGTATTTGATCCTACCAGCAGCGGAACAAGAGTTTCTATTATATATGTAATGCTGTCTTTCTGTACAGTTTTTATAAGAGGCTCACCTTCTATTACTTTGCTGTTATGCAATACCCTGATTGTTTGTAATCCGATTTGAGAAACAATTTCCGCTTTTACCGGAAGATTACCTGAAAAATTAAGAGTATCCGTACCGGAAGGACTAAAAAGGGTTATAACCGGAACGGAACCTATAAGGCATTTTATTACCCGGGGTGCAGAATGAGTGACTCCTTTGGCACTTCCTGCTGTTATAAAAACATTATTCTTGCCGCCAGAAAGCTGTATGGTTCTTTCAAGTAAATAAGTTTCATCATTGATCCGTGTTATTTCTCCGTTTTTATTAGCCAGTATATTGCCATTGATATTAATCATCGCACTCTGAAGTTCAAATGATGATTTTATCTCTGCTTTAATATTGATGAATCCGGAATTAATGTCAGAGTTAACTGATGAAGGTAAAATCCATTTTATTATTGGTACGAATCGGTAATTTATATTCCGTTTCTCTGAACTTCCCGTACCTTCTGTATTTCTTGCTTCCAGATAAATATTATTTAATCCATTCTGGAGTTTTAATCTTTTTTCATATGTATACGTAATACTATCAACATGTTCCGGCATTGCTGCAGTTCCATCAAAAATTACACTTCCATTTTGATATAACCTGCAAGTTTGTAACTCAGAATAAGATTTTATCTCAGCTTTGACCAGAATATTGCCTGAAACATCAACAGTGTCAATGTCGGAGGGACTGATAATGTTAATGACTGGTTTGGATCCAACAGGATAGTTGATTACCCGGCGTGCTGAACGAACAACCTCTTTAACATTTGCTGCCAAAATATATATGCTGTTTTTTCCGGGTTCAAGCAGGATACTTTTTTCGAGTGAATAGTTAATGCTATCTGTTCTGATTAACAGGTCTTGATTATCAGAATGAATCTGGTTGTCATTTATATAAATTCTGACAGTCTGCAAATCATAGGGTGAGATTATCCTTGCTTTTAATGTAAAAACCTGACTATTGCTTTCAGAATTGACTTTTAAAGGATTTTCCCATGCAATGACGGGTGCTGAACCAGTTTGCTGACCTGACAACAACGGTGCAAGAAGAACCAGCAGGATAAGGTTAAGATACTTTATAAAATAAGTGAATTCAGGTTTTAAGTTCATATTATTGTTGTTATATAAAGCATGTTTATTTCTATCCGGGTTTAATCCGAAGTATAATTAACCAATTAATCGATTAATAATTAATTCTGTCATTAAAATCAAAATTACAACTGATTTTGTTTATTTTCAAGAGAATATCATCATTTTATTTGGTTGAATCCTCTTTCCCGGCTATTATTTTCACTGAGTTACAATTACTTCGTCCCGCTCAAACACGGCGTAGCCTTGGCAAAGGTGTGCAGCGGGACTCGCAATGATACTCTACATAATAAACTGCTCAATCCATGAACGCACGAACTCCCTAATAGAATATTCTTGTCCTTATCGTATGTGGTATATTCTTCAGCTCCTGTATGACTGATGAATCGAGCTCGCTGTCGGTTTCGATAATAACATATCCTATGTCAGGATCAGTTTGCAGATATTCAGCAGAAATATTGATACCCCGGGAGGAGAAACAATCATTCACTTCACGAAGTACACCGGGAACATTCCTATGAATATGCAGAAACCTCTTTTTTGAGACGTTAGGCTGCAACGAGATCTCAACAAAGTTAACTGCCCCGATAGTGGAACCGGTATCATTGTATTTCACAAGTTTTTCAGCCACCTCAATCCCAATATTGGCCTGTGCTTCCATGGTATTGCCTCCGATATGGGGTGTAAGTATCACATTGTCAAATTCCTGAAGTTCATTTAAGAATGGTTCACCATTCGAAGCCGGTTCTCCGGGAAATACATCGGCGGCTGCGCCCGCCAGATGTTTAGACCTTAATCCGTCAGCAACTGCCTTGTAATCAACAACATCCCCGCGGGATGTGTTTATCAGGCAGGAATCCTTTTTCATAATGGCAACCTGGTTCACTGATATCATATTCCTTGTCAGTTCTGTGGAGGGGACATGAAGTGTTACCGTATCGGATATTTTTAAAAGTTCCTCAAGAGAGTTAACAGGCCTGGCATTGCCAAGACTTAGTTTCTTTACTATGTCGTAATAGTAAACATTCATGCCCAGGCTTTCGGCAAGGATTGAAACCTGTGAACCAATATGTCCGTATCCTACTATTCCCATGTTTTTACCTCTTACCTCAACTGCATTCCTGGCAGATTTATGCCATATTTTGCTATGAGCAAGAGCATTTTTTTCGGGGATACCTCTCATCAGCATAATACATTCGGCGACAACCATCTCTGCAACCGAACGGGTATTTGAAAAGGGAGCATTAAATACCGGTATGCCCAGCATCTTGGCATCCTGAATATCCACCTGGTTAGTGCCTATGCTGAAACAACCTATGGCAATTAACTTTGGAGCTTTGGCAAACAGATCCTTACGAAGTTCCGTACGGCTTCGGATCCCTATTATATGAACCTGCTTCAGTTTTTCTTCCAGCTCGTGACTGTATAAAGACTCTCTATAGCATTCAATGTTACTATAGTTGTTCTCCTCGAAATACCGGACAGCATTCTCATGAATTCCTTCCAGTAACAGAACTTTGATCTCGCTTTTATTTAAAGAGTATTTTTCCATCTGAATATTTCTGCTATTTTTCATGGCGTAAATTTAACACGAGAAAGGAAAGTAAAAACTTAAAAGCTGAAAAAAATCTCAAAACCTTTAAATCGATTCAACAGACAATTAATGACTGTTAATCTGATTTACAAAGGAAAGATACTTGCTGACAGGTATATCTCCACAACACGGTTTTTAAATATCATCAGGAAAGAGATAAAGTAATAACATTGATAACATTCCATTTTGAAACACGAAGACCGGGCAGAACGGTGCGGCAATACGGCGTTATAGCGGTACGAAGTACTATGGGGAGCTTAATTAATGATTACTGATTCTCGGATCCTTTCAGGTACTTATCAAGGAATTCCAGAACCCGGGAATTAGCTTTTATTTGGTTTTCCTTCTTTATAAAACCATGTCCCTCATCAGGGAAAATCATATATTCAACCGGTACTCCTTTTGCTTTTACTTCAGCAACAATTTCATCCGACTCTATCTTTAGTACACGCGGATCATTTGCTCCCTGCAAAACCATTACAGGATTATTTATGTTACCGGCATGGAATAAAGGTGAGATATTATACAACCTTACAGAATCGGCTGAAAAAGGATCACCCATTTCCTTATACAGTGCGTCCCGGAAAGAAGCCCAGTATGGAGGAACCGATTTAAGCGTTCTCAACCAGTTGGTGACTCCATAGAAATTTACACCAGCCTTAAATTCATCAGGGTGGAAGGTCATCGCAGCCATTGTCATAAAGCCGCCATAACTTCCGCCAATGATCCCTATTTTTGTACTGTCGATATATTCAAGACTCTGAAGCCATTTTTTACCATATATGCAATCTTTCAGGTCTTTGTCACCATGATTCTGATCATCCATTTTGTAAAAGGTCTTGCCATATCCGCTGCTGCCCCTGTTATTAACAGCCAATACTGCATATCCATGATTAACAAGATATTGAGTCATAGGATTGTATCCTACATTCGATTGTCCTCCCGGGCCGCCATGGACAGATACCAGGGCGGGCACCCTGTTCTTTTTTGATGCTGTCAATGGCTTATAGTATATTGCCGGTATCTCCAGTCCGTCGAAAGACTTAAAACGTACAACCTCAGCATTAACAAGATTATCAGGATCTATTTCAGGATTCATTGTTGATGTAAGCTTATTGAGTTCGGCTGCTCCGAATTCACAGACATAGATATCGCCCGAGGTCTTTGAACTTCCGAGTTTGAGCATTAACAGCTTTTCACTATCCGAAATATTTACATTCACTATGTTTGTCCCTGGTATTTCAGGATAAGCTACATCTTCCCCGGTAGCCACGTCAATGATCTTTATAATGTACCTGGCATCTTCATTAATAACAATTATCCTGTATTTATCATTTTCACTGAGATATTGTCCGGTGACGTCCCAATCGTCCTCGAACATAACCTCGCGATTCCCGGTTGGGATCTCGTAGCTGACAAGGTAACTGTACTCTCTTCCGGCATCGGTTGTGTAGAAGAAGTACCTTTTATCATTACTGAATCCTGATCCATTATACAAACCTGGTTTCTCCGGCTCAGATACCTCGGTTATTTTTCCGGTCACATTATCGAAAAGGAAAAGCTGTGATTCACTGGTAGTTATGGATTTCAGCAGTGCCACGATGCTCCTGTCTCTCGTACTGCCTGCATAATCAAAACCTTCAGTGTTCTTAAAGATCATCTCTTCTTTCCATTCCCCCACATTCATTTTATAAAGGTCAAAAAACCGGGGATCACGCTTGTTAGACTGAAAATACATGGTTTTCTTGTCTTTACTCCAGCCGTTAAAAGATGCTTTTACGGCATCTCCCGGTGTGAGGTCAGTTGCAGAACCGTCTTCATTCAAAAGGTACAGATGATCGTTTTCATTTCCCCCTTTATCGGCTGAATAGAGGATCTGCCCTGTACCTGGCACATAATCGACGGCAAAAAATGACTCTGTTTCCGAGTTGGTGATCTGCCTCTTTGTACCATCGGCAATGTTTATTTCGAATAAATTATAAATGCCCGTCTCGTTACTGCTGACAAGAAGCTTTGTCTCATCAGACGAAAATGATCCTCCCGACAATGAGATATTCTCATAGAATTGTTCAATAGAATATTGAGGGATCTCCTTCTTTCCGGTACACGAAACGAGAAGAACACATGCAATAAAGAAGAGATTTTTTTTCATGATTGTATAATTATAAAATAACTTCAAATAATCACTGTTTATCAAAGATATAAAAAATATTATTAAGAGAGACCAGATTGCGCGCCACAAAGACCTCTTCTGATTCACCTTTCCTTCAGTCGTTCACCTCTTACACCAAATTAAAGTTTTATTTGCTGCCGGCAGGAATAATTTACTCTCTTACAATTTCAACCCTTCTGTTTCTTGCTTTTCCCTCATCTGTTACATTTGATGTAACAGGACACATGGAACTTACTCCATAAGCTTTTAACTGTCCGGAGGCAACCACTGATTTATTAACCAGATAGTCTTCACCCCCAAAAGGCCATTCTCCCAAGTCTTCTTTTTCAGAACTTGTAAAAAGGATATTATAATTGGCATTTTCAAGGGCTAGTATATAGTTCTTATATATTTTAAATATTCCTTCCCCGGGAGGTATTAAATATTGAATTCTGATTATTTTACCTTCCAGATCTTCAAATTTTGAAAGATAAGCACTGCGTCCTTTAAATTCTTCATTTTTCACCTCCTGTTTTCTAAGAGATTAAGTTTATTTATTACCGACCTGAAAATGTTTTTTACACGATCGTATGACAGCCTGCTGCCAAATACATTTTCATGCGTATATAATTTATTTATAAAGGTCGGATGGAACCACACATGGTTGAAAATAAATTATTTTCATTGGTGTTTGTGATTCGGATCAATAATGTGGATTTCATGACTTAAAAGGAGGGGTGGAGGAGTTCCGGGATTTTTTTCGTATATTGGCAGTGAAATTCAGCTTCACGATATTTCGCATTCTACTGCTAATCTGGCATCCGGTTAGTTATTTATTTTGCACCATCAGTTCAGGAAGTTGATAATATTTTTAAACCAGTAATAAAGTTATAATACGTCTATGGGCCGATCGCAGGAAACATACAATAAAAAAGAAGTAAGAAACAAAAAAGAGAAGAAGAGAAAAAAGAAGGAAGAAAAGCGTGCAAAGAAGAAAGTCGAAGGTAAAAAGAGCAGCTACGACGATATGATCGCCTATGTAGATGAATTCGGAATAATCACCGCTACTCCTCCCGATCCTGATAAGAAAACAGTTGTCAAGGCGGAAGATATTGAACTTAAAATAACTAAAAACAATCCTGAAAATGGCCCTGATTTCATACGGAAGGGAGTTATCTCTTTCTTCAATGAATCAAAGGGTTATGGTTTTATCCGCGACCTGGAATCAGGGCAGAGTGTTTTTGTTCATGTGAAAGACCTGCTGGAGCCTGTAAAAGAAAACAATATCGTTATTTTTGAGATCGGTAAAGGGCCTAAAGGGCCTACAGCTATGAAGGTTAAATTGTTTAAGCAATAACCCGGTTAAAATCCTTCCTGCTTAGGGGGCGTCAAGACTATTTTTAAAACGACCTATGATAATTCAGCAATCCGGTTTCTTAAGGCCTCCATTTTATTAATCCTCACCATCGAAAATGTTTTATATTCCCTGTCGATGAATTCGAAGAGGATCAGCGACTTCTCTGAGAATTCCAGGCAGCCCGGTTTGTCGTTACAGGCATATCTTAACTCAGCCTCCGCATTAAAGAGTTCAGCAAGCACCTCCAGGTGCCCATTGGTGTAATTATGTTCTTTCAGCAGTTTATCTGTAAGCTCTCCTGCCGGTATACTCTGGAAAAATGCGGAATCCTCCTTCAAAAAAGTATTATAGGCTTTTGCAAGTTGTTCCGAGGCTTCATCGAGATCTCCTTTTTTTAAAAGTCCGAGAAATTCACCGATGAACTTCATTATCGTTTCAATCATACGGAGGATGTAGTCTTTCTGGTACATGGGTAAGGGTGTAATATCGACAAAGATATGAAAATGGTGTGACGATAAGACGGTATACGGTTCGAGGGTCGGTTAAATCTGTCCACGGGGAAAAAACGGTAAGCAAGATCTATTAAAAGGAGAATTTGTTTTTTGTTTTTCAGTACTCATCATGGATTAAGTTACAGGTTATAGCAGATAAGGTTAATTCCAGAGTGATCAATAAATAATCAGTACAGGTCATCTATCAGATCACCGATTCTTACACAATAAAGGTCGTAACCGCCCTTTCCTCCGGGTCTGTTTGATGAAAAGATCATAAAATCATCCGTCATCGGGGGAAAAGTAAAAGATACAGGCCGGTATTCATTATATTCGGAGTTTATCTTATTGCCAAAATTCACAGGCGCTGACCATCGGCCGTCAACATTAAGCGAGTAATAAAGATCATAGCCGCCGAAACCTCCCTCTCTGTCGGAAGTAAAGACAAGAAGGTTATTGTTGATTGAAGGACATTTATCGTTCCGGCTGCCGGATAAAACCGTTTCTTTTGTTATTATAACAGAACCCCCGTTAATCAAATCATCATACAGGCCCGTACCGTTGTTTATTGTAGTCGAGTAGATGTCAAACTGATTATCTTCCCTGTCGCTGCAGAAAAATATTCTGGTTCCATCACTGTTTATTGCCGGATAGGCATCATCGGATTCCGAATTCAGGATATTTGCATCAAAAGGCCCGTAAAGCTGTTCACCTGCATCATAATACCCTGAATTATAGACAAATCTGATATCCAGGTCGCCTCCTTCATCATTGGCATAGAAGAAATAATTCCATGCGTCCGGACCCCGGTATGTATATGGCCCATATTCATTGTAGTCTGTATTGATCAAAGGGAACAGGTTGTCTTCGTAAATGTGATAAATATCACTTTGTACCGGGTATGAGATGTTCAAAATATCCTCCTTATCAGGATGATAGGTTATCTCGATGAATTCATATATTATGTTAAAATTGGTACCGTAGGTTGATTTGTTTGACGAGAAATAAATGACGTTACCCTGATAATAATATGGCAGAGCGGAGTTATAATCGTCACAATCAGTATTCAACCCGTAGAGATTGACCGGAGAATCAGTAATGAGAGTGTCAAATTCAAATTCATAATTATCATCAATATCAAACAGCCAGCATCCGGGCAATAACAGGAGAGTTGTCGGAATCAGAAATCTCAGTGCTTTCATTTAAAGAGTTGTAAAATCTGTATATTATATTAAGCTTCGGATTAATAAGATCCATTTGAACCGTTGAGTGAATGCCTTATCAAAATTAAGAAATTATTGAACCATTTACGGAATACCGGGTTATGAAAAATAAGATATCAGTAATACTACTGTAATACTGATAAAAATATTGTATGCTATTCACAAAAAGAGAATTTATATTTACCACTTTATTGAGAACCAATCATGGACCTTAATCTGCGAGGACTTATTTACAGAATTTTGATTGATCCTCTGTTATCCGGTGTGCGTGCAGGCATCATCGGGAACATAGACAAAGGCAACAGGGTTATTGATATAGCCTGCGGGACCGGGTCACTTGCACTTTCTCTTGCAGGGTTGGCGGATCATGTGACAGGAATAGACCTCGACGAGAAGCTTATTTCCTATGCTTCCGGGAGAGCAAATAACAAAGGTTTAAGAAACAGGGTGCAGTTTGAGTTGCGCAATGCTGCCAGTCTTTCATGTTATCGCGACGGGGAATTTGATGTTGCAGTGACCTCAATGTCAGTACATCAGTTTGAACCTGACCTGGCTGTCAAGGTGCTCAGGGAGATGAAGCGGATAGCATCAACAGTGATAATTGCAGATTATAACTGCCCCATGCCGGCAGGATTCTCGCGCTCACTGGCGTACACTATCGAAAGAATGGCCAGGGGTGACCATTACAGGAATTTCAGAGGATATATGAAGAATGGCGGATTGGGCTATTTTACCGGTCTGGCAGGTTTGACAATGAAATCAACAACGGTGAAGGGTAATGGAGTTTTTGTAGTAGCGGTTTGTGAGTAATGTACTCCTAAAAATAAATTGATTTTAATCAAATAATTCCATGTGGCTTGCCACGGGGATAATCAGTTTTAAAGATTTTCTTTATTTTTGAATTATGGTAAAATATCTGAATCTTATTCTGTTTGCAGGCATGATAGTCATGAACTATCTTGCCAATGCCCTCCCTTTAAACAATAAGACTACAGGGCAATTATCTGATGAGCTTCCAAACCTTTTCGTTCCGGCAGGGATTACCTTCTCTATCTGGGGAGTAATTTATCTGCTGCTCGCCGGATACTGTGTGGTACAATTTACAGGAAAAAACCAGGTGGTTATCGGGAACATAGGATGGCTCTTTGCTTTGTCATGTTTACTGAATGCGCTGTGGATAGTAACATGGCATTATCAGAGACTGCCTCTGAGTCTGCTGGTGATGGCAGGACTGCTTGTCACACTGATATATATTAATATGCAGATCCGTGATCTTCCTTTCGGGATCATCAAAGCCTCTTTCGGTATATACCTTGGCTGGATATGTATTGCCACCATTGCCAATGTGACAGCTCTGCTGGTTCATCTTAACTGGAACGGATTCGGCCTTTCTGAAGCGGCATGGACCATAATAATGATTTCGATCGGGACACTGATAGTATCAATAACTCTATACCGGCTTCAGAATCCATTCATTGGATTATCGGTAATATGGGCATTTCTTGGCATATTCCTGAAACGGCAGGAAGATTACCGGTCGATTGCTGTTACTACAATTATAGCGCTTGTTGTTGTTGCGGCGATAACTCTGCTTGGATTTTTCAGGAAGAAGATCGGGATCCCGGTATAAAAGAGGAAACCTTATACAGACCGATAGATTTTTGGGTAATAAACCATTCACCGGGTCCCTCAAAAAGGGGTATCCGGTTGAGTGATAAAAATAAATTTGACTTGTATTGTAAATATCTCGTACATTTACTAAAGTCATTGCCTCCGTAAAGTTTGTCAATATATATTATTGTCAGACAATAGCATATTATCTATTTATAGTTAGGCCCATTAAATTCTTTAAAATGCTTTTGTAACTGACGAGGCGGTGCTTTAAATGAATGGAAGGAAATAAGGTCTTATAGGCGATCGGTTTTTTTGTTCTATATTATTTATTGATTTGAAAACTTTGTACAACTCTTATAGTTGAAAAATAGTTTGTCAGATATAAGTAATAAGCATAATTTCATCCAATAGTTTTTGATTTTAAAATGCAGTTCTATTAACTTTAAAACAAGTTAGTTGCAAGCTCTAAAAAAGAAACAGACATTCTGCAATACTGAATTCCAAATAAAAGAATTAATTTTATAAAGCACTATTTCCAAGACCGTAAAATTATAGTATATGACTGCAGTTATTGGAATTTTAAACAAGTCAGGGGTAGCATTGGCAGCTGATAGTGCTGTAACAGTTAGCAACCTTGATAAAATATAGAAAAATCTATAATACTGCCTATAAAATTTTTACATTATCAAAATTCCATCCAGTTGGAATAATGATTTATAATGCTGCAAATTATATGGGTATCCCTTGGGAAATCTTAATCAAAGAATATAGAAAAAAATTAAAAGACAATCATTTCCCGAAATTAATTGATTATCAAACAGATTTTATAAAATATCTTCATCGCAATATATCTTTAATTAATCCCAATCGTCAAAAGAATATGTTGTTATTTCTTATTGACTTTATTTTTAAAGACCTATTAAAAGGAACTGTTGACGAAAATCTTTCTGAAATAGAGAAAGTCAGGACAATAAAAAACAAAAGGATCATTATACGGGAAAAGTTATATCAAAAATTAGACCTTCTTTCAGAACAATTGCAAAAAGAAAAAGTACTTAAAGATTATGAAAACTTTACTTACCAAAACTTTATAAGGGGAATTAAAACTGAAGTAAATGATTTGTACCAAAAGTACTATTCTCACCTGGCTATCTCTGTAGATTATAAAAAGAAACTACTTAATATAATATTTTTCTTTGTTATAACTGAAAGATTTATTGGGAGTTACACTGGTATAGTATTTACGGGATATGGAGAAAACGATTTATATCCAAGTTGTTATCCAATGAAAGTTGGAGAAGTATTCAATAATCGAATAAGATATGCTCCAATACAAAAAGATATAGTCGAAATCGGAGATTCCGTATCTGCTTCAATTAAACCTTTTGCCCAGCGAGATGTTATAGATACGATATTATCAGGTATTGATTCTGATTTGGAAAGTGTGATTTTTGATTCTTTCCATAAGTTTTTATATAATTTTGTAAACAAGTTAAGTTCCGACTTAAAAACAAAAAATGAAAAAATATCAAATGATATTCTTAATATTGTGAATATCAAAGAACTGCTGGATGATTATACTGAGAATATATTGGGGATTCAAAGAAAACGACACATTAATCCACTAATGGAAGCTGTTGCATCATTTTCAAAGGAAGATTTGGCAGAGTTATCTGAATCATTAATATATTTGACCTATCTGAAAAGAAGAATGTCCTTTAAAGAAGAATCGGTTGGTGGCCCTATTGATGTTGCCATGATTACTAAAGGAGACGGATTTGTCTGGATTAAAAGAAAACATTATTTTGATTTAAATCTTAACCCTAATTTTACAGAATAATATTTAAAACTATAAACTATGTACTGCGAAAACATGACCATTGAGGAACAAAAACTTGAAAAAGTTAAAAAAGTACTTTCTAGTGTACTTAAAATTGAACTAGATTCTCCAAAGGAGTTTGATGAACAAAAGACAAATGGTCAGCTAGCAGAAGAATTAGTTAATAACATGATGAAACATGTAAAGAGTTTAAAATAAACTATTTTTGAATCTATCTATTATTTTTTATCTTGTCTTTTCAAATTCTGATTGTCTTTTGAAATAATAAATAAAGTTTGCAACTAACACGGACAATAAAGGTAAGTTGTTTGTTATGCTTTTTGCATGACTATGAGCCACTTACCAAGATAAGTATATAATTCAGCACCCGGACTCGCACTCGCACAACTGCACGTAATATAAACTCTGTACCTTGACAATTTTCTGCCTCCGAGACAATTTGTACTGCGACACTGCGCCAGTTCCGTTTTCCAAATTCATTTACCGGGAGAAATACTCTGCCACTTATAAAACTTATACCGCGACCGCGCCTGCATGCAATAAAGATTGTGCCATGATGGCAAAAAGCACGCCATACCTGTCTTGCCACCGGGACAACTCCCCGGCTAAAGTACCAGGACTCTGCCCAGTGCTTGCGTCGGGTAACACAACCTCCCTTTATTGCCGGGCCATTAGCGTGCATATAACCAGTCGACTTGATCGAGGTTTTCTAATAAATTAAGCGTCAGTATATAAAACAATCCACTATAAACTGGAATAATAAAATCTACAAATTACTTGACTTGTATCGTTATTGTTAGTAAATTTGATATAGTCTTTGTTCTCTCTACTGATTATAAGTACCATATATAATCCACAACTAGCTTTAAATATTATTTCTATGAAACTTGTAAGGGTTATTTTCATTGTTTGTATCCTCTTCACAGGTTGTAATAAAGAAGATGTACCTGTTGTAACAACAGCGGATGTTACAACCATCACACAGACATCTGCAATCTGCAGAGGTGATGTAATTTCCGAGGGAGACTCTAAAATAATTGCTAAAGGTAGTTGCTGGAGTATCTCTGACAATCCGACTGTAAAAGATAGTACTTCGGTTGACAGTTTTGGTCTGGGAAGCTTTACAAGTAACCTGACAAAGCTGAATCCTGGCACGGCATATTTTGTCAGAGCATACGCAACAAATTGTTATGGCACAGGCTACGGCAACACAGTATCATTTACTACAGAACCGCCGACCATACCGGGAGTTACTTTGTGGAATATTGATCCAGTAACCTTAACTTCTGCAACTATTAATGGCGGAAAGATAATTTCCGATGGGGGATTACAGATCATTGACCGTGGATTTTGTTGGAATACAATTGGGTATCCGACTTTATCCGATAATGTTATTTCATTTGTAGCAGGGACGGATACTTTTTCGACCACTATAACAGGACTGGAACCCAATACATGTTATTATGTACGTGCTTACGCCACTAACCTTGTAGGAACGGGATATTCTTACGATATGATATTTCCAACACTCTTTCCAGAAACTCCTGTTTATCCTGCTGACAGCATTTTTGGAAGTTGGAAATTAATATACAGTGTTGGGGGAATTGGTGGTGGTATAAATCCCCTCTACGATTACATATTTATAGACGAGTATAAAAAAGATAGTGTATTTATTGAAAACCACAATGGTGTTAAATACCGTGAGTGTAAATTCTCCATGAAAACGAATGTATTGAAATTTTCAGATAGTGAGTATTTCAGTAGAATTGAGATTAGAGGGGACAATTTGCACATTTATGTAATTGATACTCTTGACTACGTTACTCCCGATGATTTTATTGGGTCACATTACTATAAACGTTTAAAATAAATAACCTGAAAACAAATACTCTAATCTAAATAATGGCTTCATTAATAAATATATGCAAAATATATTATTTAAAGATAAAAATCTGGAATACTATAAAAACAAGCAAACTAATTCGGACTCTTTTTAAACTACTAAAAGATGATAAAGCTACTGGGTTTTATTTTTATTATTTTTTCAATGAATGGTCTTGGTCAGCAAAAAATCTCATTGAAAAATTTGGATGCCCAAGGTGTAATCGATTATTTGGTCTTCGACAACTCGGAATCTTATATTCCACTGGGAAAAGCAAAACAATTGTTACAAGACTCTTTAAAACTTCAGAAAAAGGATGAAATAATTCTTGTTGAAGAAATTGTAGATGAATTAGGTTTTACTCATCAAAGTTATGAACAACATTATAATGGGATTAAGATTGAAGATGGTCGGTATGGGGTGTGTGCAAAAAATGGGAAGATAGAATATATTGGTGGTGAGTTTAAAAAAGTTGGTGATATTAGTACAATTCCCCTAATTTCTGAAAAAGAAGCTCTTGGGAAAGCATTAGATTACATTAAAGCTGCAAAATACAGCTCACAAGTTCCTTTATTGGAATCTGACATAAAAACAGGTAAAAAGGATTCAACCGGAACATTTTACTCTAAAGGGGCGATGATAATTTGTAAAGATGTAATAGTAACTGATTCAATGTATAGGTTAGCTTATAAGTTCAAGATTGCTGCATTTGAACCATATTCTCATAGATTATATTATATCGATGCTATAACTGGAGACCTTTTAGATGTTAGGGATTTGCTATTCTTTTCAAATACGCCTGCAACCGCAGCACTCCTTTACAGTACCTCGCAAGTAAATATAATGACTGAGGGAATAGGGTATAACACTTATAGATTGCACGAATCGAGACCAATTAACAATGTTATTATCAATACGTATAATGCAAACCATTCTGGATGGTTAGGACCACCACCAACTAATCCTACTGATATTACTAATACCGGAACTTATTGGTCTGCAGACGGAGCCACGGATGTTCATTGGAGAACCGAAAAAGTTATTGATTATTGGCAGTCCGTCCGACAAAGGAATAGTTTAGATAATGCAGGTATGGCAATTAATTCATTTGTCCATTATGGAGATGGTCCTTTGGCTGATAACGCTGGTTGGGATAATGGATATGATATAATTGTTTATGGCGATGGTTTTCAGAGATTTAAACATACAGGTTCTTTAGATTTTATAGCCCATGAAACAGCACATGGAATAATGAAATATACTGCAGTATTTCAATCAAACAGAGAAAATCCTTCTCTTAACGAAGGATTTAGCGATATCTGAGCAGCTGTCATTGAACATTGGGTCGCACCAATTGATCCAAATAAAAATAATTGGAAAATTAGTGAACAAACTATAAACAATGGGAGAGATTGTCTTCGTTCTTTAAGAAGTCCCAAAACAGAAGGATATAACTCAATAACTGGGCGCCCCTATCAAGGAGGTTATCCTAACACATACAACGGAACATATTGGGTGGACGTATCAGGATGCACTGAGCCAAGTACGAGTTATGATAAATGCTATTGTCACAATAATTCAACTGTTTTAAGCCATTGGTTTTATCTGCTATCTGAGGGTGGGGTGGCTACTAATGATAAAAATAATCATTATGAGGTTTGGGGCTTAGGAATAGATAAAGCTGCTGATATTGTTTGGTATGCTCAACGTTATAATCTTCCTAATTACCAGACGGCCCAATATACTACAGTTATGCAACAAATAATTGGGGCAGCAGAGACTATTTATGGGCAAAACTCATTGGAAGTAATGCAGGTAAGAAATGCCTGGTATGCAGTTGGATTTGGAGATACACAGCCAATACAAATGAGGATTACAGGTAACACTTTTGTCTGCCGCGGAGGCACAACATATACAATTGAAAACTATATTCAAGGTTGCTCGGTTTCATGGAGCAAAAGTCCAAATATAACTTTAACGCCAACCGGTAATCAAAACTCCATTGTTGCTTCTCATAATTCTTCCGGTACTGGTTGGGTGCAGGCTACTGTCACCTCTCCTGCTCCTCATTTAAATAGTGTAACTCTTGAAAAATTTTATGTAACACTAGAAACGGATCCATATCTGTATTATATTCTTCCTGAGTATGGTAATTATTATGGGTATGAAGGGAATTCATATTCATTTCATGTATGGCCGGAAACTTATCCGAATTATACATTCAGCATATATCCTCCGTATGCATATATAAATTGGGTGCAAGGTGCTGTTGTGAATATTTACTTTCCTTATCCGGATATACCATTTACAATATCGGCATATACTACTGATGAATCTTGTAAAAGTAATACAGTATCCATGCCATTTTATGTTTATGGAATGTATTATTCTCTCAGCCCCAATCCTGCTTCCAATGAAATCACTATTATTGTAACAGTAGATCCATTAAATAATTCTATTAACATTTCAAAAGCTGATCAGTTTTACGATGTAAGTATTTTAGATATAAATGGAATTCTTAAGATCAGAAAAACGTGTTCCGGTGAAAGATTCTCTATTCCAATTCATAATCTTAAAGATGGAGAATATTTGGTAAGAATCAATGATGGGAAAACCGCAGCAACAAAACGATTGATAATCAAGCATTGATTTCTAAGATAATAAAAAAGACTAAATAGAAAGGGGAAATTTCGCCTCAAAATATCTCTCAGAGATTCTTAACACTCTATTAGGATATATATTATTTTTATTTCCCTATTAACATAAAAAGCTGATAATCAAAATCCAACGAAACGCTAACACGGACAATATGGGTAAGTTGTTTGTCACGGTTTTTGCCCGTCCGACCGACGTCCGCCCGGACGAAGTACATTCGGACGGGTCAGCCGGGCGGGCTTTTGCTCCTGCACTCATGATAAATTTGTAATGGTCGTAGCACCCGGACACACGCAGCTACTCTCCAACAGTTCATGTACCGGGAAAAATAACTGGCTTCGGCCATAATTGTAGAATGACCCTTAAGCTATTTTTATCTTTCTGTGTTTTTTAGCTAGACTACCCACAGCCAATTGCATTTTCACCAAACTATAAAACGGCAAACATTCAATAGGATTCATTAGTTGAAAATCCCCTGAATCTTGACATTATTGATGTACGCCATATTCAAGGACTAATGGGAATAAAATCCATCTGTAACAAGTTATGACTCATCCAGGGCACTAATAATATGCCCTTGAAATGGTATAATCCAGTTATTCTGTAATTTGGTGATGCATATAAGAAGTGCTTCTTTAGTCAACGATATTATGTAAAATGAAGCGTTGCAGTGCTGTAAATTCATCAGGAAAAATTAACACCTGATTTCATGCAAATCTCTTTCTATTCAACAATACCTAAAATAACCTCAATATTTATATACATACGAACTGCTTTCTCCATCACTATTTAGTTACAATATCTATTAGCCATGTAGTACAAAGCAAAGATTCTTTTTGTAGTTTTGTAAAAAGTATGCTTATTTTTCAAGAACAACAATCGTAAACACTGTAAAGATCTACTATGAACATTAAACACAAAACATTGTTACTGGCGGGGGGCTTTGTAATTTTGATAGGATTAGGATTGCAAGGACGTTCCGCTATATCAAGGGGCAAAATTGAAAGTACCGCCAAAAGCGATACTACACGAAGCATCGCACCGTACTTCACTCCGGCCACAACATCAAAAAAGACACCGGATTCTGAAGGATTCATTCAACGTTGGTTACTCTTAGAACCAATTAACAAACCAAACCGTAGCAATACTGTTTTTACAGATAGCTACATAAGAACAGCATTTACAACCGAGTATTTTCCAAACCAGTTTACTGGTCTTCCCAAAGATGGAGAAAAGGTAAAAGTTGGAGAGCAGGAACTAACGTGGCATGCATTGGAGAGCACAAATTTCAATGTCAAACTATTTCGTTTCGCCTACGGGTTGGAAAAACAGATATACGGAGTTCTGTTTTGGGCAGTAACCTTAGTCAACAGTCCGCAAGAAATGAAAAATGTTAGAATGGCAGTAGGGTCAAATTCAGCATCAATGTGGTGGCTAAATGGAGAGGAGGCAGTGATACTTTCCGGAGATAGACGCATGGTAATGGATGATTGTGTCTCGACTCGTCTAACACTTAACAAAGGAAAGAATATAATCCGGGGAGCAGTAATCAATGGTCCTGGAATGAGTGATTTCTGTGTTCGCTTCCTGGATGAAAAAGGAGAGCCGATAAAAGATCTCACTATTAGTTGTAAATAAAATTAGTTAGTCATCCTATTAAGATCTCAATTGTATAAGAATTGGAGTTATTATGAAAATAAAAATTAAAATAATGGGCGCAATAGCCCTGTTATCAGTGTGGTTAACCGGAACAGTGACAGCACAAGTCGGGAAACCATTTATACATGATCCATCAACAATCATGGAATGTGAGGGAAAGTATTATACATTTGGCACAGGTGGAGGCGGATTAATATCCGAAGATGGTTGGACATGGAACAGTGGCGCAGTAAGACCTGGTGGAGGAGCCGCCCCGGATGCATTAAAAATTGGTGATCGCTACCTTATAACCTATGGCACAACTGGTGGCGGCCTGGGAGGCAGACATAATGGAAGAATACTTACAATGTGGAATAAGACTCTTAACCCAAATTCTCCCGATTTTAAATATTCAGAAGCTGTCGAAGTTGCTTCATCCGATGGTGAGGAAGATTGTGATGCAATCGATCCCGGACTTCTTCTGGATCCAACCGATGGACGATTATGGTTATCATACGGCACCTTTTTTGGATTCATTCGCCTTGTAGAACTTGATCCCAAAACAGGAAAACGTGTAGAAGGTAATGAGGCAATAGATATAGCCATTGATTGTGAAGCCACAGCGTTGATGTATCGTGATGGATGGTATTATCTTCTTGGTACACATGGAACCTGCTGCGATGGCGCAAACTCAACATATAATATAGTTGTCGGTCGTTCCGGAAAAGTAACAGGTCCTTACCTTGATAATATGGGAAGAGACATGTTAAAAGGTGGAGGTAAGATGGTAGTTGCAGCTGGCGGGAGAGTTACCGGGCCAGGACACTTTGGACTTTTAGACCTTGGTGATGGAGTTCAAAAAATGTCCTGCCATTATGAAGCAGATTTAGATCAAGGCGGACGTAGCGTATTAGGCATCCGTCCGTTACTATGGAAAAATGAATGGCCGGTTGCAGGAGATAATTTCAAAGAAGGAACATATGAAATTGAATCCGAGAGAAGAGGATATGCCTTAGAATTAGTAGTTGATTTTGTACGAATGGCAGGTGGAATGCGAGGATTCGGACGTAATACAGACGAACCTGTAAAACCCGTTCCATCCCAGGAATTAGCAAATGTAATTGACACCTGGCCAACCGAAAACATTGGTGTAAGAATAGGAGATTATATGTTCCGCCCACATCAGAAATGGACAATTACAGCAGTTCCTGATGCAGGAGGATATCCCGGAGGACCATATTATAAAATAGTAATAGCAGGAACAGATAGGGCATTAGCAGCAACAGAAGAAGCTGAATTAATAACGGTTCCAACATTTACCGGCGCGCCGGAACAATTATGGCGAATCGATCAATTGACTGATGGAACATATAGAATAATGCCTAAGGTAGTTCCAAATTCAAAAGAGAAATTAGCGCTAGTATCTTCCGGAGATAGCACACCGACACTTGCAAAGTTTGATATGAATAGTGACAACTCCAAATGGAATTTTAAGGCTCACTAAATATATATTCTTTATTCTTTATGAAAGACGCACGTTTAATTAACTGCGTCTTTCTTTTTCCTTGTAAAAATTCACTTCAACTTACCATAAGTAAATATTCTGACCGGGCCATATTAAATCGATTTACAGCAATTAAAAACAAGAATCTGCGGTAGATCGCAGGTTGTTGTTCTTAAGTACATAAAAAGACGATAACTACACTTCGCCCGATGAAAAATTCAGGCTTCTTAGCTTCTTTGACTTTTCCCATGAGAAAGTATATGACCTGAACAAAGATGGTATTTATGAAATTATAAGTTGTAATCCAGTCTGCAAAGGAGGACATAGCTATTGGGTTTAAAATGCGTTCAATTTCAGAGACGGGAAACTTAAAAACATCTCAAAGCAGATAAATTACCCTTTGTGGACAAAGCACATTTATACTTCCGGGGATGTAATAGCTACTACTTTTCCCTGAAGGATAGAGCCAGAGAATACAAATCCTTACCGGATGAAATACTTATCAGGTAAGTACAACTACAGATGACAGTCGCTTGCCAAAATAGCTGATGAATTACTACTGTGAAATTGAAGAACAATTTGTTTACTTTAGAACATAATTTAACGACGGTGCTGCCAATGCCGCTACTTTGGTAAGCAGTTGGACGTTAGCGGACATAAAAAGAAAAAATCGTACTTATGAAAAATATTGAAAAAAGAATTAGCGGATTGATAATTGGAAGTATTGTAAATCGTCAGCCAAATGTTTACCAGTAAATATATAATTTTAAGGTGTGGTTTTCAAAACAATGTTTAACATTTTAACCACACAAAACATGGAAGCGAAGAGCAAAAAACAGAGTACCACCCAGGTAGTAAAAGAGTTTAAAAGGCGCACTCGCCGAAAATTTACAGCAGAAGAGAAAATTAAGATAGTATTGGAAGGTCTGCGAGGAGAAGATACCATAGCAGCGATCTGCCGTAAATATGCTATTCATTCTAACAATTACTTCAAATGGAGCAAGGAGTTTATAGAGGCCGGCAAACGCAGGTTAAGCGGAGATACACTTCGTGAAGCAACGCGGGATGAAGTCGCAGAGCTTCGCAGGATGAATGACATCCTCAAACGGGAACTTGGAGAGATGTACGTAGATAACAAGGAGCTAAAAAAAACCTTGAATGGCTTAGAGTCAGAAGAATCATAAAACTCAAGAAGTACATGCGATTTACACAGCAGGAAAAATACGAGATTATCAAACTGGTAGATGGTTCGGACTTAAGCGCTAACCGGACTCTAAAAGAGCTGGGAATACACAAACGGACCTTTTATAACTGGTACAGCCGGTATCTTGAGGGCGGCTATGACGGACTGGCACCAAAAGCCAAAGGCCGTCATCAGACATGGAACAAGATACCTCCTGAACAACAGACACAGGTAGTTGAAGAAGCATTGGAGCATGAAGAGCTTTCATCCAGGGAACTTGCCTTTCATATCATTGACAATCACAAATGGTATATATCCGAAAGCAGTGTCTACCGTATCTTGAAAAGAGCTGGTCTGATTACATCTCCGGCGCACATTGTCATGAGTGCAGCAGATGAGTTCGTTAATAAAACAAAGCGTATCAATGAGATGTGGCAGAGTGATTTTACCTACTTTAAAATAATTGGATGGGGCTGGTATTATTTATCTACGATACTTGATGACTTTTCCAGGTTCATTATTGCGTGGGATCTACGGGAGCAAATGACTTCAAAAGACGTTATGCCATCCGTGGATAAAGCTTTGCAATTTACAGGTCTTACTAAAGAGAATGCACCAAAGATACTTACAGATAATGCCAAATGTTATCTCTCTGCGGAAATCTTGGCCTTCTTCGTAGGGAAAGGAATCAAACCCATTAACGGGAAACCGTTCCATCCGCAAACTCAAGGTAAAATCGAACGTTATCACAGGACCATGAAAAATGTTATCAAACTCGATAATTATTACTCTCCCGAGGATCTTATTAAAGCTATCGCAGAGTTCGTTCGATACTATAACGATGAAAGATATCATGAGTCTCTCCGAAATCTGACACCAGCAGATATTTACTTCGGACGCGACAAAAAAATACTTAAAGAAAGGAGCAAAATCAAAGAGAAAACATTACAGGATAGACGAAAAAATTATATCATCCGAAAACTGGAATTGGATTATGAGAATATTTGAAATATCTTTATATAGTCACACCTTAAATTATGACTTTTAACGGTGCACTTTGGTTTGAAGACATACGCTTACTAAATTATACCACCGGGCCGTTATGTGCTACCAACCTAAACAAATAAACACTACCTGATATGGAAGAAACTCTTATAATTGCGATTTTACTATTTGACAATTTTACAGCACTTGATGTTGTTGGACCATACGAAGTTCTATCAAAAATACCAAATTCAAAGATTTTTATGGTTGCAGTAAAACCTGGACTATATAAAGATATTAAAGGTCTGCAAATATCTGCTGATTATTCTCTTCAGGATATAAAAAAACCTGATATCCTTGTTATCCCGGGAGGATTTGGTATTGATTCAATCTTAAACAATCAAGAAATTTTAACCTGGATTCAAAATGCCCATAAAAAAAGTAAATGGACCGTTTCTGTTTGTTCAGGAGCATTGCTATTAGGTTCAGCAGGATTACTGAAGGATTGTAAAGCCACAACTCACTGGAACAGAAAAAAACAATTGGCTAAATATGGTGGAATCCTTCAAAATGACAGATATGTGAAAGATGGTAAAATAGTGACATCAGCTGGAGTTTCAGCTGGAATAGATATGTCATTATATTTATTAAGCTTGATTGTAAATGAAAACTTTGCTAAAGCTGTTCAACTTGGAATGGAATACGATCCAAAACCACCATTTGATTCAGGCTCACCTGAAAAAGCACCTAAAGAGATACTTGACAAAATAAAACAATCAAATCCTGCAATTAATAAATAGAAATTATTGACAGCACATAACACAGTCAATAAAATTAATAGATTTCCCGCTACACGGGAAGTTGTCACGCCTGCCCTGACATCCCGCAAAGCGGGATCGTCATGGATTTTTACTTTCCTGGCTCCTCGCTAAAACAGCCTCACCGGGCTGTTTATTAATGCCCGGCCCTATTGCCGGGCCGTTAGGTGTCAGGCAGAGTGCGGTGGTGGACATTTAAAACTTTTCTTATAAAATTTCGTTACCTTTGAGAAAATTCGTTATTATGACAGTCTCCGATCTTAAACTAAGGATTTTCCGACAGATAGATTCCCTGGAAAAGAATAGGCTTGAGGAATTCTACGGATTATTATTGAACTATATCAACGGACAGAAAGACATTTCTGATTGGAAAACACTTACAGCCAGCCAGAAACAAGGAATCCTTGATGCAATTGATGAGGTTGACTCTGGTAAAGGAATTGCAAATAAAGCTGTCTTAGATAAGTCCCGCAAGAAATACTCAAATGCATAAACCAATCATCTGGTCCCCATTATCTGAGAATGATTTTTCTAATATCTTAAAATACCTCAATAAGAATTGGGGAGAAAAAGTTGCATCTGACTTTATTGAACTCACAGAAAATATTTTAAATCAGATTTCGATTAATCCAAGGCAGTTTCCAATTATTTATAAAAGAAAAAAAGTAAGAAAATGTGTTCTTACTAAACACAATATTCTTTTCTATAGAGACGGAAAATCGAATATTGAAATACTGAGGATCTATGACACTAGACAAGATCCTAACACTCTGACATTTAAATAAGCCCGACCACCTAACACGGTCAATAAGATTAATAAGCTTCCCGCTTCGCGTGAAGAGTGGCTCCCCGCTAATTGCGGGGCTGAAACAGCTCCCGCTGACGCGGAACAGGCTCACCGGGCTGTTTATTAATGCCCGGCCCTATTGCCGGGACGTTATGCGTCATGTGGTGCTCTGAACAAAATTTGGAATGGGGATAGAGTTAAAAATCTACCTCATGACATCCAGCAAATTTGAAGGAGAAAATTAAGAATGCTTAACAACTCCCAAAATCTGCTGGACTTAAGAATTCCACCTTCCAACAAATTGGAGAATCTCTCAGGTAAGATGAGTGATTTCTACAGCATCAGGATCAATGATAAATGGAGGATTGTATTTAAATGGGAAGATGGAAATGCGAGTGAAGTAACAGTTATGGACTATTATAAATAGAAAACATGGAAAAGCTTTTAAATATCCACCCGGGAGAAATTCTGCTGGAAGAATTTCTTAAACCCTTAAACATCTCAGCTTATAGGCTTTCAAAAGACATTGGGATCCCTCAGACCAGAACTTCAGAAATAATCAAAGGACACAGGAGTATTACAGCAGACACCGCCCTAAGACTTAGTTACTATTTTGGTAACTCTGCGAAATTCTGGCTCGGATTGCAGAATGACTTTGATCTAGAAGAAGAAAAGAAAATCAAAGCCAGTGACCTCAAAAGAATTAAAAGAATCAAAGAGACTGCTGCATAGACAATTAAAAAATAACACGAACGCATAACACGGACAATGTAAGTCGTAAAAAAGTATTTGCCCGGACTGCAAACAAAGAAGCCTGCCAGGAAAAAGAAGACAAAATAACTGTAACGGCAATCTGCACGCTTTTCTGGTTCAGTCGTCGGGCATCAACTCTCGGCCAACATTGGTATCAGTATGACAACAAAGCATGATCCTTACGAGAATGCAGTTGCTGAAAGAGTTAACGGGACTCTGAAAAACGAATTTGACCTTGGAGATCGTCTTCCGGATCAGAGGCATGCACAGAGGGTAACTAATAAGTCAATCTGGATTTACAACAACCTCAGACCCCATGAAAGTTGTTACTATTTAACTCCCATTCAGGCTCATAATCAGGAAAGTATTGAAATAAAAAAATGGCTTGTGAGATACAGAATAAAACTAATCAAAATATTTTAACTTTGAATCAATTATGTCACACCTAAAAGTAACAACCTATACCAGGACGAGACAAATAATATTAATCAGTAAAAATATCTAACAACAGGAATTATGAAATCACTTTTGACATGGCTCATTTGTATAATAAACGTTTGTGCAAGTGGACAAAATAACAATCAGAACCAGCTTGCAACATTATTGAACAAAGACAGTATTAATTCTACCCTGGATGGAAATCTTCAAGTCTTTTATTATTATAAATCAAACTACAAAAAACCCCAACCTTTGATTGTACAACTTCATTCTTGGAGTTATCCTGCCGATTCTTTAAAAACAATTGGATTAGATAGTATTGCAAAAAATAAAAATTACAATTATATATTTCCCAATTTTCGTGGCGTTAACAATCATTCCAAAGCTTGCTGCAGTGATTTTGTAATTGCTGATATAGACGAAGCAATTGACTGGGCATTAAAAAATATGAATGTGGACAGAAATCGAATTCATGTAATTGGATATAGTGGAGGAGGATATGCTACATTGGCCATGTATATGAAGTCCCGACATAATATTAGTGCCTTTTCTGCTTGGGCATCCATATCAGATTTGGTGGCGTGGTATGAAGAATCTATTGAAAGGAAAAATAAATACGCCACTGAGATAATTAGCTGTATAGGAGCTAATAATATTTTTGATACATTAAAAGCCAAAGAACGTTCGCCATTATTTTGGACTACCCCCGTTAAAAAACGAAAAAAATGTGTTTTGCAGATTTTCGCTGGTATTCATGATGGCTATAATGGACCTGTACCTATTTCACAATCAGTAAACTTTTATAACAAGCTTTTGTCTGACTTCAGAGAAACAGATACTTCTAAATATGTAAACAATGAAGATTTGAAATTCATGGTTAATACACAGTCTTTTCCTTCTTCAAATAATAATAATAAAATAGGCGATAGAGCTATTCATTATCAAAAAGCATCAAAAAAGGTTATGCTTACCATTTTTGAAGGAGGACATGAAATGTTAAGTAAACAAGCATTAGAGTATATTGAACAAAATAGAAGATAAATGGGAAGTCATCCACTTGCACGAATCAATCCAAGAGTCACAATTCATTGAGACAAAAATTGAATAACTGTATACTATTTGTAAATTAATTATATCATTGGAAATTTTCTCTTTGAAATAAAATAGGGCAGCAGCTAACACGTACAATAAAGGTAAGTTGCTTGTCACGTTTTTTGCCCGCCCGAACGACTGACTCGTCCGAATGGATTTCGTCCGGGCGGACGTCGTTCTGTCGGGCGGGCTGGCTAATCCCGAGTACTCGGGACTGCCCGGTGCTGTCGTCGGATAACGCTTACTAATTATACCGCCGGGCCGTCAGACTGTCTAATAACCAACCGAGATTATCAATTAAATCCGCAAGCGAACGATCAAATGAAGATCAAAAAGCCAATGAAAAATTGTAACATTTGTTACTTATATTTGACCATTAGTCAAGAATAATATAAATCTCAACATGACAGCAATTAGTCAAAATGAAATAAAGCAAATTGTGATAAAGCATGGTGCTGATTTATTTGGAATTGCTTCGATTGATAGGTTTGATGGTGCACCTAAAGGATTTCATCCCGTTGATATTTATAAAAAACTAAATCGGTAATTGTCTTTGCCAGGCGGATTCCGTCAGAAACATTATATGCTGAAAGCTGTGTTCCTTATACTCATATTAATACTCTAGCAATACAGACGGTTGATTTAATGACTTTCCATATATCGGCAGAGCTTGATTCTATTGGGATTAAAAATGTAATAATTCCAACAGATGATCCCTATGAATATTGGGATGAAGAAAATAAAACAGGTCGTGCAATTCTTTCACTTAGACATACTGGATATTTAGCTGGATTAGGTATTATTGGAAGAAATAATCTATTGGTCAATGAAAAATTTGGCAATATGATCCAAATTGGAGCATTGTTGACAGATATAGTGATAGAACCAACACCTTTGGCTAATTACAAAACCTGTCCAAATAATTGTAGGATTTGTATTGATACTTGTCCTGCAAAAGCATTAGATGGCATTACGGTAAATCAAAAGTTATGTCGTCCATTATCAAATTATCGAAACGAAAAGGGATACATTTTGAAAAAGTGTTACAATTGCCGAAAAAACTGTCCAATAACTTTGGGATTATAGAATAAAAAACAAAGAATAAACATGTGCTAACACGGACAATAAAATTAATAGGTTTCCCGTTGCGCTCCGCCGGGACACGCGCGCCAGTGCCCGCAATAAAATAATTTACACCTAACTTTTATTCACAAATTTCTTTTCAAAATTGAAATTTTCTCATCGCAAATTTTTGCATCTCTTAAATATTTATATCTTATTCCGCAAAAATTGATTAAAAACTAATCAAATAATTGTTAAGAAGATTATTCTAAAATTTTTAATTATGGAAAAACTAATTTCTTGTTGTGGATTAAACTGCGCTGCTTGTGATGCAAGAATTGCGACAATAAAAAATGATGATGAACTAAGAAAAACTACCGCTGAAAAATGGAGGGTAGGTTATAATGCTCCCGATCTCTCGCCTGCAATGATAAACTGTACAGGGTGCAGAGAAGAAGGTGTGAAGTTTAGCCATTGTGATATTTGCGAAATAAGAAATTGCGTAAAAGCCAGGGGATTCAATACATGTGGAGATTGTCAGGAGATGGAAACATGTAGTATTGTATCCGGAGTTCATAAATATGTTCCGGAGGCAAAAACAAATTTGCGGGATTTAAATTAGTCCAGGATCTTATTCAATACGAGATCCGGACTGTATCACGACAAAGTCGGCTTCGCGCGACACGGTCGGCAACTGCCCATACTACCGGGCTGTTTTAAGCCATAAGCTACTCACAAAGACAATTATCGAAATTAATAATCAACATTATTAAAAGAATACCTACCTTTGTTCAATCTAACAACTTTGGATGCTTAAATTAAAGAAGGACTTGGTGAAGTAAATAATCTTTGGTGCATTCTGCCCGGGATTATCTCATAATAAAACTCAGGCATATTCATGTCTGAGTATTTTCTATATAATAATAACAGTTGATGCTTTGGCAGGTATATGATAGTCTTTTGCCATGTTCTTCAAAATAATAAATTTAAACATCATGAGTA
>Ga0307420_1000135_pt1 | contig 34341 bp, 32 predicted proteins | sample SalMarWE160240MG_2_FD_202167 | JGI IMG/M metagenome (GOLD analysis project Ga0307420, IMG submission 202167) | Salt marsh sediment microbial communities from the Plum Island Ecosystem LTER, Massachusetts, United States - WE1602-40 | ecosystem: Environmental > Aquatic > Marine > Intertidal zone >... | reverse complement strand
GTGAGCCAATGGGCTGGTATTTCCAGTTGGGGTTGATGTTTTGCTCGTACAGTGCGTGGCCTGTTTCGTGGAGCACGGAGAAGATGGCGCTGGCGTAGTTGTTGGGGTAGTAGTGGGTGGTTACGCGTACGTCGTCGTAGTATCCGCTGGTGAATGGGTGTTCAGTCTCGTCGATTCTTCCGCCTGCTGTTGGTGAAACGGTGTCGTAGCCCAGTGTTTGTGTGAGCGCTTGGGCGATTTTGCGTTGCTTTTCCACCGATACGTGGATGCGTAGCATGGTGGTGTCGGGTTGGTTGTGGCTGTTCTGGATTTTTTCCAGTAACTTTGCAAGTCCCTGTTGCAGCTGGTTGAAGGTTGCTGCGATGGCTTCAGAGGTCATTTTTGGTTCGTAGTCGTCTAACAGCGCATCATAAGGCGTGGCTGTTTCTTTCACTTGCATCAGAATTTGGGCTTCCTGCTTGCTTAACGCGACGAGTTTTTCCAGTTCAGGCTTGAGCATGGCGAAGTTCTTTTGTTTTTTGGCTTTTTTCCACGTGTTTACGGTTATGGCTTGTTGTTTGGCGATGTCGGAGACGAGCTTTTCTGGCAGCGCGGTTTGTTCGTCATAACCTTTTTTGATGAGGTAGACGTTGCGTTTTTCCACTTCTCCAAGCTCGTCGTATTTTGGGTTTGTAAGTATGGCGTTTAGAAGTTTTCCGTTTTCGGGTGCTGTGCTCATCTTGTGGCTTATGCGGCTTAGGAGCGCGAGTTGCTGGCTGCGCTGTTCCACGGCTTTTGGCGGCATTTTGGTTTCCATGTCCCACTGGATTATTGCTCCAGCGGATGATAGAACGATCAGGTCTTTGGTTCGGGTCATGAGTGTTTTGTATGATGAAAAAATGTTATCTGTCATTGTAATGAGCCTTCTATGTTCTTGGTGTGCAGGGGTGTTTATTTACTGTTCTGCGGGATAGCTGCTCGGAACAGTCTATAGCCCCCTTATTAAGCGCAGAATCTATGTTTGAACCTGTCACATTGCAAGAGGTTAAGGTGTCGAAATTGGCGGGTAATTATTCGAACAATTCTATGTCGAAATGTTTCTTTGCTTCGTCAATTATTGGACCTCTCACTGGAAAGCCTAGGGCAACGTTGCTGCCTCTTACGGAAAGTAAAAGGTCGCCTGCGTTGATTCCGTAAATTTTGAGAGTGCCCAACGGAACCGTGATGCTGCCGTCTTGGTTTAGCTTAATCCAGCAGCAAGTTTTTCCGTTAATTTTCACCGCTCTTCCTTCAGGTTCTTGAAATTCAGCTAGCGCGGGGCAGTTATCCAGAAGGACGTGTAAGCGTGAGTTCTTCAAAAGTTCCTTTGTTGTCAATCCGAATCCGCCTGAACGCTTACTGCCGGGCAGCAAAATGGCTTTATCGCATGCCGCTAGGTTGTATTCTTCTTTTGCTTCGTCAGGGATTGCGATTTTTCCTTTAGCGCTTACTTTTGACCAGCCATACACGTACTTTCCGCCTTTTACAAGTTGAGGCATAACCTTCCACCTTACGATTTGAGCACAATTACTATGTGCGCGCAATCGAATAATCCTAATTCGCACATCTTTTAAAAGTTAGTAATCCCATTGCATTCCTGAAGTTGAGTACCTTGCTCTTTAGGCGCAAAAACAAGTTAAAAGTGGATCTGGGGGAGTTGCATGATGAACAGGATAACCTTTCCAGTTTCTTGCAGTCAAACCTCAAAGTCGACGTCACCACAAAAGGTAATGAGTTGAAGGTAGAGTCAGATGAAATATCCGCGAAAGAGCTTATGCGAACAGTGAGAAAATTTGTTTACCATCAAAACCTGAACAACACGTACTGGGTTGACCTGAAAACGGGTGTGGTCAAAATTAACAAGTTCAAGGGCGAGAAGAAACAGAAGAAACGCAAGAAAGAAGGAACCACGCCAGCGATAATCACACACGGCTGGTAATAGGCGCTTGTTCATTAATTAGCTTGTTTTTGATGCTTCTGGGCGTTACTTGCATTGCCCTGCTGCTTTGTCTCTTTGCTTTGTTGTGTTTATGCCGAAAGAAATCCGCCGTCAACGGCAACCAGTGTTCCGTGAACGTAACTTGACAAGTCGCTTGCCAGCACCAGAGCCATACGCGCGATTTCATCTGGGTCTCCTAGTCGTCCCAATGGCAGCCTGTGCCTGTATTCTAAGCCTGTCTGTATGATGCCAACGTTGAGTTTGAGAACTTGTTTTGCAACGTTCTTGGTTCCAGGGGTCAGAACCCCGCCTGGCACTAGCGCGTTTATTCTGAAGCCTTTTCTGCCGTATTCCGCAGCCAACGACCTTGTGAGCATAATGACGCCGACCTTGCTTAAGCCATAAGGCACCAAGTCCTCTTTGATCGGCATCACCGCTTCAACAGAAGCCATATTGATTATCACTCCCCCGCGTTTCATTCTGGTTTTTATCATGTTCTGGCACATCCACAGAGTTGAGTTCAAATTGATGTCCATGACATTCTGCAAGAACGCTTCGTCCAGCTCCAAAAAATTCTTCATCGGGTATATGCCCGCGTTATTTACGAGGATATCTGGTTCCTTCCCCTCCAGTTTGCTCCACAACTGCTCTATCTCCGATTTTTTGCAGAGATCAACTTTATGAGCGCCTATTTGCACGCTTAATTTTGAAAGCTCTTCACAGGTGGCCTTCAGTTTCTCTTCATTTACGTCAACAAGTTCCAAGCCGGCACCAGCCTCCGCGAATCTACGGGCTATCGCCTTGCCGATGCCTGACGCTGCACCAGTGATTAACGCGGTTTTCCCGCTTAAAGAAATAAGGTCAGCCAAAGACTTCAGCTTCTTCGATTGAGTCCTTAACATAAACTATCCTTCACATCCCTAATAATCAAGTGCGTAATAGAAAAAGTTTGTCAACCATACTTTTTCAAGTAAATGTGGTGCTCCGGCCGGGATTCGGACCCGGGTCTTCGGCTCGAAAGGCCGGAATACTTGACCGGACTATACCACCGGAGCGCCTTTATGCCGAGGTATCATGCAAGTGTTTTTTCACTCGAATAAACCTTACCCTTCTTTTCATTGGAACCACGACACTTCTAACTTGTGTTTGGAAAGAATTCCATCTAAAACGGTGTTTGCCGCCTGTGTAATTCAGATTAGACTTACACACGTTAAATAATGTGCGTAGGCTAAAATAGGCAGTTGAGTGGTGATGAGCGAAGAAAAGATTGAAAGCGTCTTGAAAGGAAACACGTTGCGCGTCTACTGGTTTCTCCTCCGGTCAACGAACGGCGTAGTTGGCGCGAGAGAAACCCAACGGGCGCTCAAGTTCTCCAGTCCAGCCTTAGCAGTGTATCACCTGGACAAGTTGGCTGAATTTGGGTTGGCAGAGAAAACAAACGGCGAATATCGCTTGGTTAAAGCCGTAAACGTTGGGGTTTTGAAACAATTCGTGCGCTTCGGCTCGCTTATGCTTCCACGGCATTTTCTGTACGCCACCATGTTCACCACGCTTATGATTTTTTACTTGACTCAATTTAACCGCGTAGATTTCTTCAGCCTTTTCGCCCTAGTCTTAGGGTTGCTTGCCACGGGAATAATGTGGTATGAAACGTTCAAGGCTTGGCGACAGAAACCGTGAACAAGGGAAAAAGAGAACGTCGGCATGGTTGGTTTGCTGAGGCCGAGTTGAAGTCATCGGCAACATAGCTTTTCTTAGCCGCATCCACGTATTCAATGAATTCAAGCTGTTGCCGCATCTTCATCGCCAAAGAACCCCCAATCCTCGTGTGCAGATTTTTTATGATCAAAACTTCGATGAACCGTGCGCCTGCGCCGAAGATTTTTTCAAGTCCTTCTTGAAATTCTTTGAGGTTTTGAGGGATTTCGGTTCGCGCCACGCTCAGCGTGTTCTCGATGTGGAAGTAAATCGATTGCCCAACTGATTTCCCCAGTGAATTCAGGGTTTCGTCGATTGCTTGAAGCAGCAAAGTGTCAAAGGCGGTCGATTGTGTTGTCAACATCAGTTTTCCCTCACATTTTTGCATTCTTAATCGGAGTAGGGCACCACCGCTTTAATCACTGGACGAATATTCAGGCTGTGGCTTACAGCGATCGAATTAATGTCCTCTGGTTGAAGGTCTATAAACACTGTCACTTGGCCGCCGTCATCTAAGCTAAGATGCGGTTTCAAGAGCACTTTGATTGTGTCGCTAGGCACTCTGAGATTCGCCACACTTTCATCAGGATAGGTTGCGTTGGCAGTTAACACGTGCATCCAAATCTTAGTGTAGTTTCCCGCAGGAATCTCGGTTTGAGAGAGCGTTTCAGACACGTTCTGCAACGCCAGCAAATCGAAATAGAACGGTTCAGTATTAAGGGTCAGGTTGTACCAGTTCCCGTCTGTATCCTGTATTTTAACCCAGTCTATTGTCATGTTAAGGTGATTAAGCTCGACAGGTTTATCCATAACTTGAAGCGTTAAAACGCCTTTGCCAGAAACTTGGAAAACGTTGCTGCCGATTACAAATCCCGCGATAATCATTGCAGCCACTAAAACGCCTGCCATTCCGAACAAGCCTATTTGCTTAACTCCGTTTGACACATCGTTTCACAGCAGGAAACAATTGCATGCCCACATTTAATACATGACTTTTGAACAGCATGGTTCAAAAACTTGAACACCCGCCCGAAAGGCACATACTCGCTGTTTAATACGATATTTTCGCGGTCGCCGGGATTCTGCCTAAAATCTTCGCCGTTGCCCGTTCTACTTTTGCGCGGTCCGAAGCGTTCGTGTAAACCCTAAGTATGTTGATGAATCCCTTCAGGTTTTCAATGATCTTCGATATGTCGCTCAGGCGATACGGCGTTTTCTTGCCGGCTTGACTTCGGCTGAACACGGGTATCTCCATAGACTCCATAAGTACTGCGTGATGATAAGGCACCGAAGGCACGGTCGGCACATCAATCACCACAGCTTCAGGCTCCACCCCCGCTTCCTTCGCGATTTCACTCTGCATCTGCCGACGGTACGCCTCGCGCCCAAAAATGTTCGACACCATCGCGTCCTTCTCGTAGAAAGTCCGCTCATAAGCACACTTGAGCATGCGCCTCTGCTCCAAATCGTCAATTATCGCCCTGGACGCCTTGCACTTCTTCAGCGCCGCCCAAACCGTATAGTCATCCATGGCTAAGTACTCCTCAGGCGTCTTGAACGCCGTCAAACCAAGCTCTTCATTCGCCTTCTCCATCGCCATAGCAAGCATAATCTGCGCCGCCCTGCCCACACGGTGAAAATATATGCTCTTGAACGATTCAATCCGAGCTATCATGAACGCTTCCAGGGCTGACAGCGCGCCCTGCTCCACCGCCAAATCCTCCCCCAAAACGTCCAAGGCGTGAATCAGCCTGAACACATCGATGAACCCGTACTCCGCGCCAGTGTGAAACGTGTCCCTCACAATGAAGTCCTGCTTGTCCACGTCAACTGCGCTGCTTATTATCTGGTCCAGAAAGGCTTTGCCTGGCTTGTGAAGCTTTCCCACCGCAAGCGCGCCCACCTCTTCAGGCTTATACCCCATCTTCGAGATTTTATCGCTTAGTTCGCCTTTCGCGATTATCCACGACGTGATGTCCTCGTGGGTCTTCTCCAAATCTTTAATCAGCAGCTGCTCAAAAACATGTGAAAACGGACCGTGCCCCACGTCATGCATTAATCCCGCAACCCTTGTCATATCCATTTCCTCGTCTGTCACCATTCTGGAAACGTTGGGATTCTCCACAACCTTCCCCGCCAAGTACATGACGCCGATGCAGTGCTCAAACCGAGTGTGGTTCGCTCCTGGATAAACGTATTCTGACCCTGCCAGCTGCCGCAGCCTCCGAAGCCGCTGCATCGGATACGAGTCAATAATCTCTTTCTCTGCTTCTGTGATGTACACGTAACCGTGCACAGGATCCTTGATTTCACCCCAATACGCCTTCGGCACCCTTGTCGCCTCCACGTTTGTAAGTTATATTTATGAGTCTCCCTATAATGTGTAACGCTAAACCAGCGCAAGGTGAAAAAAATTGAGCAAAAAAGGCGCTTTCATCTGCATCGAAGGCCTCGACGGCTGCGGAAAAACCACACAAGCCAAACTGCTCGCGAAAAAACTCATGAAAAGCCACAACGCCTTCTACACGGCAGAACCCAGCCGCGGCAACATCGGCACCTTCATCCGCAAACGCTGCCTCTACGGCGAAAAACGCCTCTCCACCGTGGTCGAAGCCCTGCTGTTCGCCGCAGACCGCTTTGAACATGTAGAAAATGAGGTTCTCCCGGCTTTGCGTGAAGGGCGACTTGTGATTTCTGACCGCTACGTCTACTCATCCTTAGCCTATCAGGGCGCCGCCGGCCTCAGCCTTGAATGGATAGAAACGTTAAATGAGCACGCCCTTAAGCCTGACTTGGCGGTTTTCATAGATGTAGAACCGGAAACCGTCATGAATCGCCTGAAAGCTAAGAGGTCTGTTATGGAAAACATGGAAACATTACAGAAGGTGCGCGAGGTCTACCTGAAGTTCGTGGCGAAGGGCGAGCTGGTTAGACTGGACGGTAATTGCGCTAAGGATGAAGTGGCTGAAGCCCTGTATGCTTTGGTTTTGAAGTTTTTGGAGACCTAACCATCGCTGATCTGGCGCGGTTAGTCTTCTCTCCACTTGAACAGTTTCACTGCCGCTGCGAAGATAACAACCGTGATTATCCCAACAACCGCTATGTCAATCAGTGCTCCCGTATAGTTCGCGTACACCATGACGTTGTTCAACCCCTCAACTACGTAATATAACGGGAGAACATGCGCGATATTCTGCAGGTAATGAGGCATGATGCTGATGGGGAAGAACGTACCCGCGAGGAACATCATGGGAAACGTCACAATGTTTCCGATTACGCCTGCGGTCTCAGGATTCTTGGTTATCGTTCCAACAAGCATGCCTAACGAAGCGAAAAGCGTCGGACCCAATAGCAAGAAGGGTATGAGCCAAACAGTTAACGTGACGTGCGCGTCGAACAGCAAGACGCCCACGACAACCATCAGCAGAAAGCTGACCGCTGTCAAAACGATGTACCAGAGCACCTTCGAGGCTAACCACTCCATCTTGGTGAGCGGCGTCAAACTTAACTGCTTGAACAGTTTGGTCTTCTTGTATTCAGAGGATATGTTAACGAGAGAGAACATGGGGCTGACGAGTATAGAAAAGCCGATGAGGCCGGGAATTAAGAAGTCAACGTACTGGGTTTGCTCAGTGTTGACGGTAGTCGATGTTATGCTGATAATTGGGATGGCGTTCGAGTTATAGTATTTCAGATTGAACAAATTTATCACTCCGTTAACGGTGCCTGACACGATGCCGCTGGTGCTTGAGGTAGGATTACCGTAAACTGTGACGCTGTCAGCCTTACCCGCTAGATAGTTGGCTGAAAAATTCGCTGGAATAATGATTCCGTCAGATGATGAATGGTCCGCGAGGTATTTTGTGAAGTTCTCTGAAGAATCCACTAATTCAACTCGAATGGGCCAGGTGTCACTAATTCTCGTGCCGTCAGGCGCGGTACCGTTAAGTGCCTTCACAAACTGCGCGGCTATATCCATTTGGGGAGAAAGAAACGGACCCGTGTCCTGGTTTTGCGTGTAAACCGCTATTGTTCCTGAAGAATTACCTGAGAAGATGGCGCCAAAAATCACGATAAGAATCACAGGAAATACCAAACCGAAGAACAGCCCAAACTTGTTTCGCAGATACCCGCGGCTAAAAACTCGAAAATCCGACGCGATTCTTTTTGCACTAACCATTTTTCCCAGCGCCTCCCTTAACCATTTACGTTTCTGTTTTTGCTTTCAACTATAATTTCGCCGTGCTCATCCACCATTCCGCTTACAAGCTTGATGAACACATCGTCTAGGCTGTCACGGCGCGTTTGGATTTCACCCCAATCCAGCTTTGACTGCTCAGCAGCCGCCAACGCCGCTAAGGCGTCAATCTTCTGTTTGAGCTGGATGCTTACCATGCCTTCGCGATACTCCACCTTCAAGCTGGTGTTCTTTTTTATGTAGTCGGCTAATTTTTTGCTGCCGTGAATTTCCAGCCTCTCTCCTGAACCATGTTCTGCAATGATTTCGTCTACTGTTCCTATAGCCGCGATATGTCCTAGATTCATGATGGCTACTCGGTCGGAAAGCTGCTGAGCCTCATCAAGGTAATGGGTGGTTAGAATTATGGTTTTGCCCTTTGCTTTCAATCCCCTGATGACCTCCCAAATCGCCCTTCTCGCATTCGGGTCTAATCCGGTGGTGGGTTCATCAAGGAAAAGAAGTTCAGGCGAATTAACCAGCGCAAGAGCAAGCCCGGTCTTCTGCTTCTGCCCTCCAGAAAGGTTATCGAACATGACTTTGGCGGAATCTTCCAGCAAAACCTCCCTCAGGATTTCATCAGGGTCCACTTTGATGCCGAAAAGGTCCGCATAATAAATTATCGCTTCCCGAGGGCTTGTTTTTTCAAAAAACGTAAATTCTTGGGGTATGACGCCGATTTTCTTGTGCAACTCGTAACCGTCTTTCCACGGGTCAAGACCCAGCACCTTAACGTCGCCGCCATCCTTTTTCCGCAACCCCTCCATGATCTCTATTGAGGTTGTTTTGCCTGCGCCGTTAGGTCCTAGGAGACCAAAGATTTCGCCCTCGTCAACGGTAAAGGATATTTCGTCCACTGCTTTTATTTCGCCGTAGTATTTTTTTAGAGAGGAAACCTCAATCGGAATCATGCCTTTTCTCCTTCAGTGCGTTCTAACCTTTGCGGTTGTTAACTATTTATTTAAATTCGAAGCCGTCACTTTTACGGTAATAAGTCTTGCAGTTATAGCTTTCGGCTATAGTCAGATGCTTTTCTATAGGTTAAATCTCGTCTTCTATTTCAGACGGGTTTGTTTTTTTCAAAATCTGTCTCGCCGATGTCTCGTTGACTTTGGTCACCAGAAAACTGACCAGGTCTTCAGGCGAAATATATCTGGGTCCTCGCTCGTGAAAAACCCTGATTTCCACGGCGTTCTTGACGAAAAGGGCTCGTATCATGTAGTAATCAAACTTCAACGGTTTCTTCTTCTCTCCACGCCCTTTATAGTAGCGTACGGCGCAAAAGAAGTCCATGGTCTGAAGGGGCGCTTTCCGTAAGGCGCTAAGCACTTTCTTTGTTTCTTCTTCGTCTATGTAGATAAAGCTTTCAGCCTCAGCTAAGCCTACTTCAAAGATTATGGTGCATCCGGGCACTGTTGGATAAGCGACTTCCTCAAAACTGAAGTTCCCCCGGTTTACTTCACGGAGAACCTGCATCATCCTTTGCTGGAGTCTCTTGCTTGAAAAGTGCGTTGAAAAAGTGTCGATTCTGTGGATGTTTAAGGGAAAGTTATTGTAAAGCCCTAACATCTCCAAAGGGTTCCTGCTCAGCGTTTTTTCATTTTTTGGATTTTTTCGAGGTTGTTCAGTAACTCGGATAGTGCAGCGCTTAGTTTCTGCAGTTCATCCATGTTGTCGGTTTGTTGAATCTTGTTCTGGATGTCATCTACCTTCGCCAGAAGCGTCGCCTCAAGTTTGTCATACGCCGTGGTAGCCGTTTTTTCTGGTTCTTCGCCCTCTTTTACCACGATTACCTTCTTTTCGTCTTTCGCGCACCACAATGTTCCGTCTTTTAACCTGAAGAGCGGCGAAGCGCAGACGGGACAGGACAAGTCTGTTAAAGTGGCGCCTTGCCGCAGCAGGTCAGCCATGCGTTTAATGGGTTTATCCTCAGTTTTTCCTTGCATTTCAGAACCCTAACATAAATACTTGTTAAAGCTTATATAACTTAATTACTGCGAATTCCATAGGTGGAAGTTTATGGTGCGGAAGAAAAAAGCTCAAGAGTATGAGGATAAAATTAATCAAGCGCTAGCTGTGCTTGGTATGGTCTCGGAAGACAGCACGACCCCGAGGAACATCAGACGCGCGGCAAAAGACGCGATGGGTGCTCTGCAAAGCTCAGAGTACACGCCTGCAGTGCGGGCTTCAAACGCCGTTTCACTTTTAGACGAGATACTGCAAGACCCGAATATGCCGCCCTACACGCGAGTAAAACTCTGGAACGTCATGAGCCTCATAGAAGCCATAAAGGATTAGCCAACAACGCTAACAACCCGTTTCTTTATTTACACGCTTCACTTTTGCGCAGTTTTCTTAGCAATATTCCGTGTTTCCTTGTAAGAGCCAGCGCAGTGCATGCAGCAGAACGCGAGTTCTTTTCCATCAATCATTTCGCGGTAGCCTCCTTCATAGACTTTGCAGCCGCAGTGGGCGCAAACGTAGAGGCTGGGCTCAATGGCGATTGAAACGAGGTCGGCAAAGCGTTTGAAAAGTCCAGTGCACAGTTCTCTGCCTTCCGGGGTGAGTTCGAAGACTTTCCGTTCCTTCTCGCCCACAGGCTTAACTGTGTGCTTTACCAAGCCCTTCTTTTCCAGCTGCTTCAAAAACGGGTACACGAGGCTTGGGCTTACTTCTTTTTTAACTCTTTTTTTGAAGCGACGGATTATCTGGTAGCCGTGGGTTGGTCCTTCGTAAAGGATGGTCAGTATGTAGAAGCGTGAGAAGTCCGAAATTAATTGGTCCATGTTTTCGTTTTTTGTTTTGGTTGCCATGCTCACGTCATGTTTATTGAAGGGTTCCGCGGCGATATAAATGTTCTCGAGATATATCTCCAAAAGATAGTCAGTATGTTGAAATACTTGACAGGCAGCAGGCACCTTTTTCCAAGAAAAAACTCACGAACAAATATATGCCAGTTGTTACATCTAACTTTGGGTTCCAGGGGGAGATGCCCTTTGAAATACGACGTAATAATAGTCGGTGCAGGTCCAGCAGGTATATTCTCAGCGCTAGAGCTAACGGAAAAGAACAACCTCAACGTGTTAATACTCGACAGAGGCCAAGACATAGACCAACGCAAGTGCCCCTCAAGCCGAGGATTTGAATGCCGCCACTGCGAGCCATGCTCGGTTCTCTCGGGTTGGGGCGGAGCAGGCGCGTACAGTGATGGCAAACTCACGTTATCCACCGAAGTAGGCGGTTGGCTCAACCAGTACGTTTCTCAGAAAGAGCTTAAAGCGCTCGTAAATTACGTTGACAACGTCTACTTGAAGTTCGGCGCAAGCGAGCAAGTTTACGGTGGAGACCAAGAGAAAGTAGATGAAATCGAACGCAACGCATCCTTAGCAGGACTAAAACTGATCAGACAGGAAGTCCGCCACATGGGCACCGAAAAATGCGCCGACACCCTGCGGCAGATGCGTCAAGAACTAAACAGCAAAATCACGTTTCAACCCAAAACAGACGTGAAAGGACTCATCGCCGAAAACCACACCATCAAAGGCGTTGAAACCGTAAACGGCGAGAAATTCACCGGCAAATACGTGATAATCGCACCCGGCAGAAGCGGCGCCGAATGGCTGCAAACAGAAGCGCAAGTCCGCGGCTTAAAAACCGTGAACAACCCTGTTGACGTAGGTGTACGAGTCGAAGTTTTAGCCTCAGTCATGGAAGAATTAACCAAGACACTTTATGAACCGAAGCTTGTGTATTACTCGCGGCTTTTTGATGATCAAGTCCGCACTTTCTGTGTTTCGCCTTATGGTGAAGTCACCACAGAATCCTACGACGGCGTCTTAACTGTCAATGGGCAGAGCTACGCCGAAAGAAAAACAGAGAACACGAACTTCGCCATTCTAGTTAGCACGTCGTTTACTGAGCCTTTCAGGGAACCCATAGCCTACGGGAAATACGTCGCCAGACTTTCAAACCTGCTCAGCGGCGGCGTAATGGTGCAGCGCCTAGGCGACCTGGTTTCAGGACGACGCTCAACACCCGAACGTCTCGCCCGCAGCGTGGTTGAGCCCACGTTGAAGAACGCCACGCCTGGAGACCTAAGCTTCGTGTTGCCCTACCGCTACTTATCCGACATACGTGAAATGCTTCAAGCCTTAGACATAATCGCGCCTGGAATCCACTCGAGAGACACGCTGCTCTACGGGATAGAAGTGAAATTCTACTCGTCGCATCTGCAACTGAACAACGTGTTAGAAAGCAAAATCCAGAACATGTTCACCATAGGCGACGGCGCCGGCGTCACCCGAGGCTTAATTCAAGCTTCAGCATCAGGCGTCATTGTGGCAAGGGAAATACTGAAACGAGAAAAACTGAAGGCGTAACATAATGGCGGTGGCTCAGAACATCAGGTGTTCCCACTGCGGCGCGCCAGTGGATTTCAAACCTGGCGAAATAGTAACCACCTGCAAATACTGCGGCTTCACCACAGTCATAGAAACAGGAGCCCCCTTCAATTTTGAGCATTCACTGTTGCTGAATAAGTATGATCTAGATCAGGCAGATGGTTTGGTAAGAGATTGGATGCGCTCGGGGTTCATGAAACCAGGGGATCTTGCCAAAAAGTCTAAAATTGTTGAGAAAAATCTTGTTTACCTTCCTTTCTGGGTTGTTTCTGTGGAAGCTTCAAGCAGCTACAAGGGGATATTTGAACGCATTGCTCCCGCAATCGTGAAGGAAGGTAAAATCGAGAAGGAGTACAACTGGCTTGTTTTGGCGCGGGAAGCGGCGGGTTTCCCGACAAGGGAGTATGATGTCCCGTTGGAGGGCAAGATTCCTTTTGACTTTCGGAAAATTGAGGGTTTCGCGAAGGTGTTGAACAGCGAAATCGATAGAGACGAAGCCATGGAACTCGCAAAGCAACAGATCGAGGCGCATCATCGCTATCTTCTCAAAGAGGACGTGGACAAAGTCGTCGAGATGCAAACGGTGTTCAACGCGAAACAGGTGGTCTACCTGCACGCGCCCATATGGTTCATAAAATACGACTACCGAGGCGAGAGCTACCAACTGCTGATTGACGGTGCAACGGGAATGGTTGTGAAGGGCGACATACCTCAGAAAGGATTTGGGATACTCTAAAGAAAATCTTTAAGAATTGAATTGCGTATTAGGTGATTGCCAGAGGAATGCGATGGAAGAGACTAAAGCTACTGCTCGGAAACCATTCGTCTACGGTGCGGGCGCGCTCATAGTCCTCGTCGTTTCGGTAGGTGTGGCTGCTATAGTTTACGGTTTGAGTCTTCTCTCTCTTGACCTTCTAAACATACCCGCTTGGATTTTCGGTCCCCTGGGCATTTACACTCTGGTTTACTCGTCCATCGCTGGCAAGGAATCAACTTACTATGGCGTCTGGGGAGTGGTTATGGTTGCGGTTGCCGTCATATTCGGATTCTATAACATAGTTAACCCAGTCGTTATTCTAGGTGTTCTTGCAATCTTGATTGCCGTCATAGGTATAGTCGCATATCAGAGGAGTAGAAAATGAGTGAAAAAGACTATTTAGGAAAAGTTCGCGGAGAAAGAGGTCTCCTCGAGAAAATAATGGGCTACGTCCCAGGTTACCACGGATATAAAGAAAAAGAGCTAAGACGGGAAAGCGACCGCCTCGTAAGGATGGATGTGGTCAACAGGCTTAAAGATGCCAAAACGGTTTTCCGCAGACGCTTTGCCGACCCAGTGGCTGTGCAGAAACTTGGCGACGGCTCTTACAAATTTGACGCTTTAACTTACCGACTTGACCGCGTCACGCAACGTATCGACCGTGCAGTGGCTGGGTACGCTGGTATGTTCGATGCAATTAAAGTTAAGGAAGACAAACTTGACTCGGTAATTCAGCACGATCTGAGTCTCATAGAGAAAGCTGAATCTATAAAAGAAGATGTTGAGAAGGTGGCATCCATTGAACCCGGAACCGACGATTGGAAAACTGCAATGGACGCTGTAATCTCCAAGGTCGAAGACCTCGACAAACTGGTCGATGAGCGAGCCAACCTTCTCAGAGGCTTGCAGGCATGACTTCAGCGCGTTACCAAGGAATAAATGTGCAGATAGATTTTTTACAAAAAACTTTGCCTGAATACGTTAAGAAAACAGGGTGGAACGTTAAAAAGGTCATTTCCTTCCCAAACAGCGTCATGTTTGAGTTGAAACGAGGCTTTTTCGACAAGGCCACAATCAACGTTAAACAGATTGCTCAGGACGTGACCCTCGACGTTGAGGGTTCACAGGAGCTTATGGACATTGCGGAAACCGCGTTGACCGATTCATGTGACAATCCCGCTGCGTTTGTGGGATGGAAGGAACAGGAAAGAAAACAAGCCCAAGAGTTCATGAGTTCTGCTGCAGCCGCCCAACCTCAAGCACAAGTTGCTCAATCCGCTGCTCCAAAACCTGCGGCGCCGAAGCTAGAGGCTTGTCTGCATTGCAATGCTCCTTTGACGTATGACCCTGAAGAGGTTCTCGTAATCTGCAATTACTGCGGATACATCAATAACCCGACTGGAGAGCAGCCGCCACGATACAGCATGCTACCCGTAGATGTCAATGGTTCAGAAAGCCTTGAAATCGCCAAAGACCACGTTGGGAAAGGCATCCTTGTTACGAAAGGGATGGCGGAACGCGCAGATTGGGGCGCGATAATCTTGCGGTACATTCCAATTTGGAACGTGCCTACACAGCTTGAGGGTAATGTTGAGGGCAGAAGAGGGCTCATGAAAACGAAGGGCGCAAAAGGGAAGGTGGCACAAGACATAGCTTTAAACGCTTTAGCCGCTGGTTTAGGCGGCATTTTCGGGGGCGGAAGAGGGCAGGCGTCTGACAGAGTTGAATCCGTTTCAGTTAGCGAATTAATGGACGTATCCGTTATTGCCCGTAAAGCACCCGAGTACCAGCCAGACGTGGGCACTTGCAAGTTTCCTTTGAACAAGAAAGAGTCTTTCAGGAAAACAGGGGAGGAGACTTTGAACGTGGAAATAAGCGCCAAAGAAGCAACAGAACGAGCCAAAACTTTGGGTCTAGAGGAAGTCAAATCAAGATACACGGCCATACGCAAATTCAACGTCACGGCGCGTCCTGCGGGAGAACCTGAACTGATATATTCTCCTTGGTGGTTTATAGAGTATAATATGGGAGGAAGAGCCTATTCCGTGATAGTTGACGCATGCAGTGGCTGCGTCGTCGCGGGACAGAGACCTTGGCTTCCCAAGGGAGCAAAATGGAGGTAAAATGAATGCCAAAAGTAATTGAATGGGTTGGACCGCGAGAATCAGATATAGTTTGGAGATATCCAGTTGAAGAGATCGCTTGGGGAGACAACCTCATAGTCCACGAGTACGAGGCTGCCGTGTTCTTCAGAGACGGCAAAGCCTATGATGTGTTTAGGGCTGGGCGTCATGTTTTGACAACACTTAACTTGCCTTTGCTGACAAAGATTTTATCAAAAATTACTGGCTTCAACAAAGTGCCCTTCTTATCTACAGTCATTTTCATCTCGCTTAAGCAGTTCCAAGGAAAGTTTGGGGCGCAAGGGCAAACGAAAGAGCTTGCACCGCTCAAGTTCTTCGGGGGCTTCTGGTTCAGAGTTGAAGAACCCAATCTCTTTGTGAACGAAGTTGTCGGTGGGCAAGGTAGCTTTTCAACAGATAAACTGCAAGAGTTTCTTAGAGGATTCTTCAACGAGCGACTCATTGACACTCTGAGCCAATACTCACTTGTGGACGTCTACGGAAAACTTGACGAAACAAGTCTCCTCTCAAAGAACCTTCTGTTCGATGCATTCTCAAAGATCGGGCTTGAACTCATCGAAGTAAAGTTCGAGGGAATAGATACAACGCCAGAATTCAGAGACAGACTATACTACATACGCACAGGCGTCGCCGCCACCGACGTGCTTAGAATGGAGACGGTTCAGAAATCTGCCGAAAGCTTGGGTAAGAGTTCAGGCGGAGGGGCAATCGGCGCGGGCGCAGTGATCCTTCCGCAAGTGTTACAGCAGCAGGGTCAAACCCAGCCGATGGTGCTGTGTCCCAAGTGCGGCTTCCAGAACCCGCAAAACACAAAATTCTGCGGGAACTGCGGCACCTCTTTGCAGGCGCAACCTGGCGTGACGTGCCCGAAATGCGGCACGGTGAACGCGGCTGGAGCCAAATTCTGCTCAAACTGCGGTGCCCCATTGCAGGCGACCGTTAAGTGTCCAAAATGTGGCACGGAGAGTCCGTCAGGTACCAAGTTCTGTCCAAACTGCGGAACCAAACTTTAGACCCTCCTTTATCATTTTTTTCGCAAAATGCCTTTCTGAGCGCAGTAAACGTTTTTGTATTCCAACGCACAATTCCTGTTTCGGATGCCTGAAGTTAATGAGTGAAAAGGTAATTGGCCACGGCACATGGTACGACAAGATGGCTGAGAAAGTGGTAAACCGAGAGAGGAAGCTGAGCAGAAGCTTGGACCGAGTTAGGACGGAGATGGGTCTCGGCGCTTCCGGTTTTCCCCACATAGGCAGCCTCGGCGACGCGGCACGTTCCTACGCGGTTACCATGGCTCTGCAAGAGATGGGTTTTAACTCTGAACTTGTGGCTTTCTGCGATGACAAGGATGGCTTGCGGAAGGTTCCAGCTGGCCTGCCAAAATCGTTAGAGAAGTATCTGGGTTTTTCCGTGTCCAGTATTCCTGACCCGTTTGGTTGCCATGAAAGCTACGGAAAGCACATGAGTTCGCTTCTGCTTGACGCTTTAGACACGTGCGGCATCGAATACCGTTACATGTCTGCGAAAGACGTTTACGAGAAAGGCTTGCTGCTTGAGGAAGTCAGAACTATACTTTTGAACGCCGAGAAGGTGGGCGAAATCGTCAAGGAAGAAGTCGGACAAGAACGCTACACCGAGGTTTTACCGTACTTTCCAGTCTGCGAGAATTGCGGCCGTATCTACACCACGCAAGCGCTGGAGTTCCTGCCTGAAACCGACAAGGTTCTCTACGTCTGCGGGGGCTTAGAGATCAGAGGCAAGCGAATTGAAGGGTGCGGGCACAGAGGCGAGGCGGACATACGCCGTGGCGAGGGAAAACTAAGCTGGAAGGGCGAGTTCGCCGCTCGATGGAAAGCTATGGACATAAGGTTTGAAGCTTACGGCAAGGACATTGCTGACTCAGTCCGCATAAACGACCGCATATGCCGCGAAGTCTTGTGTTTCGAGCCGCCTTCTCACGCGCGATACGAGATGTTCTTGGATAAGGGTGGGCGGAAAATCTCAAAGTCCGCGGGCAACGTTTTCACCCCGCAAGTGTGGTTCCAGTATGGTTCGCCGCAGTCGTTGCTCCTGCTTATGCTTAAACGGTTTGTTGGCACCCGCACGCTTGATGCTTCGGATATTCCTACCTACATGAACGAGCTGGACAGCCTGGAGGATGTGCACTTCGGCAAAAAAGCAGTAAAGGACGCGAAAGAGCTTGCGAAGCTGCGCGGCTTGTATGAGTACTGCTGGACCATGAAGCCCCCAGCGAAACCAAGCGTGCATGTGCCTTATAATTTGCTGGCGTTTTTGGTTAAAATGGCGCCGAAAGAATGCCTTACCGAGTTTGTAGCCGAGAAGCTTCAAAGCTATGGTTACCTGCAAAAAAACCAGTCGGTAGAGGTGGATCTGGCAAAGCGAATTGAATACGCGCTCAACTGGACCCGAGACTTTGAAGAAATTAAAGAAACGCCAATAAGCCTCACGCAAACGGAAAAGAACGCTGTCACCGCCCTAATCAAAGTCTTAGAAACCGAAGATGAGCCAGAGAAGATACAGAACGGCATTTTCAACTCAGCCAAAAGCAACGGATTGAAGCCTGCTGCCTTCTTTAAGATGCTTTACGCGATTCTGATGGGCGCTCCGCAGGGACCCCGACTGGGACCGTACATACTTGCCATGGGAAAACAAAACGTCATTGCCGCATTACAGAGAGCGTTAAGCAGTAAGTAACGTTCGGTGGCTCATGCTCCGTTCAAAATCAGCCGTACAACAAGCACATAAGAGATTAGAATTAGCAAGATAACGGCGCCGGCTCGGCGGGAAAGCTCTCGTAACTTTCTGAAGTTTTTTTCAGACGCGTCCTGTGTCCGCTTGATAAAGTACAGCAGACACGGAACTAAACATGCGAAAGCGACCAGGTACCATGAGAGAAACGGCGTTAATGACAGATTAAGAAGCTCATAGGTTATTGGCAAACTAACCGTAATCAACAGCGAAGCGGCTGCGAATCGTAGGGCGGTTTTTCTGCCGAACTTCACCGCAAACGTGTTAATTTTCGCCAATGTGTCCGCCTCGTAATCTCCAACAACCTGATAAATTTGCCCGGCGCACTGGACCAGAAAAATGGGTAATGCCGTGAAAAGCACGTCTTGATAACGTCTTACAATCCAGGGAAAGTCAAACTGCAGAGTCAACAGCGGCAGGGTTTGGACTCCAATGAGAAAAGGAAGCACTCCTGCTCCGATGCCGCAGACAATAACGTCTAAGCCGGGTCTGCTTTTGAAGCTAATTGGTGGAGTGGAGTAGCCTATTCCAAGGAGCATGAAGCCGAGAAGCAGCAGGAAGATGCTGATGTCGGTGAGAAATGCGCTTGTCAGGCTGATTGCAGTGAATGAGAAAAACAGTGCGAGCCCCATCCTTGGGGAAACATCACCGGAAGCCATTGGCAATTCTTTTTTCAGGTTATTTGCTTTATCGCATTCTTGGTCAAAGTATTGATTCAGTATGAATATTGCGCTGGTGGCAAGCGAAAAAGAGACCAAGACTATTATGAAGCGGTTTGCTGGTGGGAGCCCAAACAGGATGCAGCCGAGTAAGAAATTGAACAGCCAGACTTGCCAGCTGTCAAAGCGCATCAGTTTTAGGTAAGCACGGATTTTTCTTGAACGGTCGGGCATTTTCTTCTCTTAGTTTTAACCTTAAAAGGTTATAAAGTATATGTGCAGGGCGCCTGTTGTTTGCTGAGCATTTATATTAAGCGAGCATAGTAAATTCGTGCGGGAGGGCCCGTAGTCTAGTACGGATTATGACACTGCCCTGCGGAGGCGGAGATCCTGGGTTCAAATCCCAGCGGGCCCGCCAGTACCGTTCCTGTTCTGTAAAAGAGGCGGAGCGCCAGGTTTCGGCTAGCAAGTGGCAGAACAGAGATTTCAAAAATAAACTCTTATGTACTGCAGTGCTGGACATAGAAGAGGAGACTTGATATCTATGCGTGATGGAACAGATGAAATAATAAAAACTGAGTTATACGGGGAAATCGAGACGTTGGAAAAACAGTACCGCGCCATTAAAGAGTATCTTTCAGGAACGGAAGCTGAGAGCGTGGAAATCATCGGGACCCTGCGGGCATTTAGGGGCACCTTAAGCAAGATTAGCATGCACATACTTACGTTGTACACTTTGGAAGGTCAAAAAACCAAAATCACGTGGGATTCGCTTTTCACGAACATTGATCACGCCTTGGAAAGGTTGCAGTCGTCTGCAGGTTCGAAGACGAGACCTACAATCCAGCTAGCCTTCGACATGTCTGAACCCAAAATCGAGGAAGTCCTGTCCTACCTGTTAACCCTCAAAAAATCTCTACAGTAAACGGCTGAACCGCGCTGCACAATTTTTCGCATGAATTCCGCTTGATGCGATAACCTCGTAATCCCATTGGAACCAGCATGTGAATCAAAAAACAATAGGGTGGTGTTTCCATTGGCGAAGCGAATAATGTGTTATAGGCACGTGACAGACCCGAAGAATTTTTAGACAAGTCCAAGTGATATTTTTCTGTTATTGAACAGTCCATTTAGGACCAAGCGTGAAATTCGAAAGTCAAAAACAAGGAAATGAAGGAAACCAAACTTGGCAAGCACTGAAGGACCCGAAAAAAACGGTGTCGAGGAGCTGTTAGAGAAGCTTTTTGCAAGCAAAGACGGCCTCTCTTCCAGCGAAGCCGAAAGGCGACTTCAGCGCTACGGTACCAACGAAATACCTGAGAAGAAAGTTAATCCTGCCGTGAAGTTTCTCAGCTTTTTCTGGGGACCAATTCCGTGGATGATTGAGGCTGCGGTTGTCATGTCGGCCCTTATCCAACATTGGGCTGACTTCGCAATCATTGCTCTGTTGTTGGCGTTGAATGCGATAGTTGGTTTCTGGCAGGAACACCAAGCCGGCAACGCCATAGAACTTCTCAAACAAAGGCTTGCGCCAACGGCCAGAGTTCTGCGTGACGGCAAATGGCAGGAAAAGCCTGCTCGCGAGTTGGTGCCAGGAGATGTTGTCCGAGTTCGGCTTGGAGACATTATTCCCGCCGACGTCAAACTTATTGAAGGCGCGTATCTGCAGGTGGATCAATCAGCGTTAACCGGAGAATCCTTGCCTGTTGAGAAAAAAACGTCTGATGTCGGATATTCAGGTTCTATTGTGCGGCAAGGTGAGATGAACGGGTTGGTCGTCGCCACCGGAGAAAAGACCTATTTTGGCAAGACAACAAAACTGGTGGAAGAAAGCAAGACTCAGAGCCATTTCCAAAAAGCCATCATAAGAATCGGTGACTACCTCATCTTTCTCGCCCTCATACTGGTGGCGGTTATTGTTCTTGTGTCGCTTTTCCAAGGCCAAAGCATAATTGGCATTCTGCAGTTCGCGCTTGTTTTGACCGTTGCGGCTATACCGGCTGCGCTTCCCGCGGTTCTTTCCGTAACCATGGCTTTGGGAGCCATAGATTTGGCTAAAAAAGAAGCCATCGTCAGCAAACTCGTCGCCATAGAAGAAATGGCGGGCATGGACGTGCTATGCGCCGACAAAACGGGAACAATTACAAAGAATGAGCTCACAGTTGGGGATGTAAAGCCTTTCTCAAAATTCACAGGCGACGATGTACTTTTATGTGGCACGCTTGCCTCCAGAGAGGAAGACCGTGACCCCATTGATATCGCTATAATCAGTAAATTCAAGGAGTTAAAAGACGCTTCAGACACCCTGACAAGATATAAGCTGAGCGATTTCAAACCATTTGACCCTGTCGTGAAACGAACCGAAGCCACCGTAGAAGATGGAAGAGGCAATCAATTCAAAGTGGCGAAAGGCGCCCCACAGGTGATTCTTTCTTTAGCAGCTGACCAAAAGTCAATCAGTGAAGAGATAAACAAAGACGTTAACACCTTTGCAACTAAAGGGTATCGTGCTCTCGGAGTAGCCAAGACAAGTGGAAAGGATAAATGGCAGTTCTTAGGGCTTATTGCACTTTTTGATCCGCCGCGAGAAGACTCCGCAGAAACCATAAAAACCGCTGAGTCCATGGGGGTTACCGTAAAAATGGTTACGGGCGACCACATAGCCATCGCTGAGGAAATTGCCAAGCGCGTCAACCTTGGAACAAACATTGTTCTGCCGTCCTCGTTTGTGGGTGAACACGAAGGCAAAGCACAAAAGATTGTGGCAGAGGCGGATGGCTTCGCGGAAGTTTTCCCAGAACACAAGTTCGCCATTGTAGAGTTACTTCAAAACGCCGGACACATTGTCGGCATGACAGGAGACGGTGTTAACGACGCGCCTGCGCTTAAGAAAGCTGATGCAGGCGTTGCCGTTGCAGGTGCCACGGACGCGGCAAAATCTGCTGCGGACATAGTTTTGACGAAAACAGGCATCTCGGTGATAATTGACGCCATAAAAGAAAGCCGCAAGATTTTCCAGCGCATGAACAACTATTCAATGTATCGGATAGCGGAGACCATCAGGGTCATCCTTTTCATTACTCTGTCAATTACCATTTTTCAGTTTTACCCTGTGACCGCGCTTATGATAGTTTTGTTGGCAATCCTCAACGACCTGCCGATCATAACAATTGCATATGACAATGTTAAGCTTTCAGACAAGCCGAAAAGATGGGACATGCGGATGGTGTTGGGCATAGCAACCTTTCTAGGGATCATCGGTGTCCTATCTACATTCGGGATATTTTACATCGGGTTGAACGTTTTCAACTTGGACGTTGCTGTTCTCCAATCCTTCATTTACCTCAAGCTTTCAGTTGCCGGTCACCTTACGGTTTTTGTAGCCAGAACACGAGACCACTTCTGGTCGATAAAACCAGCTCCGCAACTGTTTTTGGCTGTTGTGTTCACTCAGCTTACGGCCACACTTATCACGGTTTATGGGATTCTGCTGCCGGCTATGGGTTGGGGACTTGCGCTTTTCGTTTGGGGCTACGCGTTTCTGCTGTTTGTGGTGACCGATTTTCTTAAAGTGCAATTCTACAAGGTGCTAGATCACAGCGGCATAAAATTTCACGAATATTTAGGACTGAACAATCCCGCTGGAACAAAATTTCCAAAAAAGGCTCAAAGCCTGCGGTCACTTGTCAAGCAACAGTGACCAAGTCATTAGCGCAAACAAGCCGCTTTTCCCATAGGAGCCGCTTGTATATGTCATAAAATCTTTTTCTGCTTTTTTCTCCTGCATGGCTGAAACCAAAAACTTTCGCTGTCTCCCCTATCAACGACTCAGCACTTATGCCCAAGGCATATTGAGCCACTAGTTCCATGGCGTTTTCGATTTCCTCAGGTGGAATATGCCCAAGTTTTCTCTTCGATTCTGGAACCCCCGGAACCGGAACGCGTGCTTGGACATCTTGAAGCCCTGGAGGCCAAAGAAAACTGCCCTTCACAATTACTTTTTGGTCTATGAGCAAGAGATTTAGCGCTTCTCTTACAGTGTGAACTATTCTAGGACCCTTCCGTTTTAGCCCCCACAAAGAAGCTAATCTTCGAACCGCGTAATCAAAGTGAACTGGACCCTCTGCATTGACAAGCTCTTCCAGCAGGCGGCTTTGCAGCTGACGGTTTTCTTGAAAATGAAACTCGTTAGGTTTTACTACCCACCCATGTCGAGGGGAGGGAACCCGTACAGTCGGGTTAAACTCTGCTTTAAGCGTATGTACTCGGTAAGGCACACCAATTTTCTCTAGGCCTGCAAAATGAACCTTTTGAACATCAACTTCCTGTGACGAGTCATCGTCATCACCGCCCTCGTCATGCTCTTCTTCCGAGTCATCACCCGCGTCAGGAGCCTCTTTTCTCAACTGCAACCTATGTGCTTCTTCCACGGCGTTAGCCAACCGCCTGATTTCAGAGTCTCTTCTAGCAACCCATGTAGGCGACCATATACGGTGAACTCGCCAGCCCAACTGTTTAAGCACTTGCTCTCGGAGTCTGTCTCTGTCCCTTGCGCTATTAATATTCAGGTATGTTGCGCCGTCAAATTCTATTCCTAAGAGGTAGTTGCCAGAATCGTGCGGATCAACAACGCCCATATCAATAGGGCAAACGCTGCATCCGACTTGCGGCACGACAGCGTAGCCAAAACGTTGAATCACCATCGCCACGTCCTCCGCAATTGGAGACTCAAACTCAGCGGGTTTGAGAGCTGCCAGCTTCAATACCTCTGGACCTTTCTCAGCATATTCAAGATAGTCATGCAGAATAACCGTGCCTTCTGACTTGGCAGTTTCTAAGTCAATATCCGAGTATTTAATGGAAGAAACAAGAATAGTTCTCTCGCGGGCGCGCGTAACCGCAACATTCAATCGCCGTTCTCCTCCAGCCCGGTTAACAGGCCCAAAATTCATAGTCATCTTGCCCTCTGAGTCGTAACCATAGCCCAGACAAATTATTACCACATCACGCTCGTCACCTTGAACGTTCTCCAGGTTCTTAACGAAAAAGCCCTCTAACCGGTCCTCCTTGAAGAAGTGCTCGCACTCAGGGTGCTGCCTGCGACGGCGATCCACAGCTTCTTCAACAGCATCCATCTGCGCTATACTGAAGGTTACCACTCCAAGAGTTTTCTTGGGGTACCGTTCAAAATGATCAAACACCAAGTCGGCAACAACCTCCGCCTCTTTCAGATTGTTACGTTGACCGCCACGATCATAAACACCGTCTGGAACATGCACCAATTTCACGCCCAGAGCCTCGTTTTGGGCTATTGCGGATGGGAAAGTTATAAGAGTCCCATCATAGAAGTGATTGTTAGAGAAGGCAATCAGCTCTTCATGCTTGCTGCGATAGTGCCACCGCAAAGTCTTCACCGGAAGCCCAATCCCCACGGCTTCATCAAGTATGCTGTCGAAAACCTCAACGGTTTCGTCGCTGACTTCGTCCCAGTCAATATCTTCAAGCAGAGATTTCTGGAAGAAAGAGGTAGGCGGCAGTTGCTTGTTGTCGCCTGCTATGACAATTGTTTTTCCACGGTAGATAGTGGCAATCGCGTCCTCAGGAACAATCTGAGATGCTTCGTCAAAGAGAATCACGTCAAACTTCATCAGTTCAGGGGGGAGAAACTGGCTTACAGACATGGGACTCATGAGCAAGCAGGGTTTAAGCCGCGAAAGCAGGTGGGGAATCCGCTGCAAAAGAGTGCGGATGGGCATCAGCTGCCTCTTTTTCACCGCCTCCTTAAGCAAAGTGGTTACTTCTGAGTCGTTTGCTTGGATAAGTATGTCCTGGGGCTTTCTGCCGTTTACAGCCTCTATTACTCGGTTTGAAGATAGGCGAATCAGCTCTTGATCCAGTTTGCCGAAGTCAGCGATAAGCTGCTCGTGCTTTTCCCGTCTAAACTCACCTAACTGCGGGTCCTCGGCGTACAGGTGATTAATCCACTCCTGGTACGCGGCTTTGTGGAATATGTCCACAAGCTGGGAGTCGGGAGGAGGATTCTTGACGAGACGATCGAAGAAGGCGGATAAGCCTCTTAGCGAGAAAAGACGTTTCGTTTCTTTAAAATCAACCCAAACTTGCAGGTCATCAACATGTTCTCGGAGCCATTTAAGCCTGTTCTGCATCGCTTCAATGTCCATTTTTTGCAGTTTCTGACCCTTATACGTTAACTCGGTTTCGAAACGGGATTCCAAAGCCGCTAAGGATTTCAAGGCTGCATCGTAATGACTAATCAGCTCAGTGTTTGAGGGGGCGTGTGCGGCTCCAAGGGAAACGATTTCTCCAAATGCTTCAGGAATCTGAGAAGCCCCAAACAACGCTTGAAGTTTTCTTGTCCAGTTAAGAACCGATAGGATTTCTTCCCATGGGGTTTCGAGTCCTGAGAAGCGGAAGCCAAATTTCTTTTGAAGAAGCTCGCGTTCATCGAGAATTTCCGCCTCTTTTTTCCTTACACTTTCTGCGTCTTTCAGGTCGGCTATTAGCTGCTTGTAGGTTTGTGGCTTTTCGCCCTTGCTTGTTTTCAAGGCTTCCTCGGTAAGTTCACAAAGAGCGTCTAGTTGTTTTTCAACTGAGCTTGCCCAGTCCTGAAGCATGCTTAGAGGCGTCTCGTACAGCGGTAAACTTGAGTGGGGTAGGCGGGACATGGGCAGTAGTGGGCTTAGCTCTTCGGCAAGTTTGTGCCATTTTTCGAATGAGTCTTGTAGTTCATTGCCGACCTGTTTCATTATGAGCTGGGGGTTTGAGCCGTATGAGACTAACTGGGCTATTTTTTCAGGTATACCTGCGGCGCCGGATATTCTGAATAGTTCTGATGTGGTTTCTATGGCTTTTTCTGCTTGTTGAAAGTCTGTTTCGTATCCTTGATAGAAGTGACCTAGCATTTCATGAACTGTTTCAGCTGAGGCGTCAATTCTGGAGCATAGCGTTTTCAGTCTACGTGCGTCAACTAAATCTTGCAAAACGGATTTAGGAACCTTGCCGTCATGGGTTAGCAGGGATATCTGTTTTTGATCGTGATAGAAACCTGGGCGGAACCATCGAAGAGAACTTTTGTAGAGATCGTTATAGCGTCTTATGTATTCATCAAGGTCTATGTCGAAAATTTCGTCTTTATACGTTTTTTCTATCTTAAGCTTCAGTGAGCGGTGTTCCTCATAGTCCTTTTTCATTTTCGGAAAGGCTTCTTTCACCTGCAGGAAATAAGAGGGGTCTAGCCATTGCGGTTCGGGTTTTTCTTCAGAGAAGCATACAAGGGCAATTCGGAATAGTTGTCTCACGCGTTCGGCGGTGATGTTTTCTGTCGATACTTCTAAAAGCTGGGCAAGCTGCTGTGATTTCTCGTTCCACTTTTCGGATAGAACCTGTGTATCCTTGACAAAACCCGAGAGTGTGTCTAGCTTTTCAAGAAGCATGCTTTCTTCTATGTTAGTAAGCAAAAGCAGCTTGTTAATTGCCGTGAGGGCTTCTTCGAATTCTGCAGAGCGTGTTAGAGCTAAGCTGAAGAGAGCCGTGTTGTAGTGTTCGAGTATGCGACTTCGGGTCGTTTTACACCATTCAGACGTGGCCTGGTAGGTTTCTGCTTCCGAGATGAGTTGATCAAGGTTAGGATTTGTTACCCAACTTGCTTCAGGTTTCGGGCTTTCCAAGAGAATGTTGCCGATTTCAATCAGCCATTTCACCTGATCAAACGTTGATGGCGTGTCCAAGCCCAGCTGATTTGCGAACGTGCCTGCTTCCGTTCTTAACGCGTTTATGGTCGTAAGTATCTTGGCGAGGAACGTTGATAGTTCTGAACGAACTTCCACGTTGTAGGTGTTTACTCGATATCCACGCCATGGAAATTCGGGGTTATCAACTACGCGCCAAACGTTTTTCAGGCGGTACATTAAATCCTCTAACACACGCATCTTTTGAGGAGTCAAACCTCCCGGGTTCGGCATCTCAAGGGCGACGTAGGGAACACATTCAAGACTTGAAAGTTCTCCTAGTACTTCGTACGCGCTCTGCTGCAGAGTGGGACGTTTTTTGTGGAGCGCAACAACATAGTTGTTCAAGTCGTCTCTCAACGACGACATCTTCTCGAAATCGTGCGGTGACGGCAGTTTGCGAGGAACAAGATGTTCATCGAGGCACCGTTTAAGCTCGGCCACAACTTCGCGCTTGTTGGCTTTGCTGCTGTGAAGTTCCAGACAGAAGGAAGACAAGCCGACCTCGCGGAGTCGTTTATAAACCACTTCGAGGGCGGCCATTTTGTCGCTTACGAAGAGAACAGATTTGCCTTGAGTTATACATTCGGCAACGATGTTTGCGATTGTTTGACTTTTACCTGTGCCTGGAGGGCCTTGCATGACAAAGCTTTGTCCTCGCAGGGCGTATTCGATTGATACTCTTTGGCTGCTGTCGGCTTCCAAGACTTGAAAGGTTTTTTCAGGGGGTTGTATCTTGTCTACGTCTTTTTCTTCAGGCAGAGAACTTTGGGTAAGTTGCACATCTTTGATTCCGGCAATTGCTCGAATTATGGGATGTTGCTTGATTATTTCCTCGTTGGTGTCGAGGTCTTTGTATATAACTAGTTTGTGAAACGAGAAGAGCCCGATTTCCACGGTGGTTTCTACTTTCCATCCGAGCTCGTTAGCGATTTGGGTGATGTCGTTGAAGTAGGTGCTTAAGCTTTGGTAATCCCAGTACTCAGGCAAAGGAGGAAGCTCGATTTCAAAGTCATTCTTAAGTTTCACTTGCAAAGCAGGATTTAGAACGGTTTCCTCTTCTACGGGAGGAACAGATATGGAGAAAGGTTCCCGAAAAGTCTCTCTTGCCAACTCGATTGGCACAAAAATTAAAGGAGACCTCACTTCCTCGGACGTGTCCTTTTCCTTCCAAACCAGCATTCCGAAAGCAGCATGCAAGATACGCACGCCCCGCTCTCTGTAATCTGAGAGTGAACGCCTGTAGAGGGCCCTAAGGGTCTTTTCAAGGTCTGTTCTGCTGGACACTTCGCATACAAGCCGGTTTGCCGCTCGATGAGGATTTTTCTCAACAACAGGTGCCAGGTTCTGCCTATGATTTTCATTTTCTTCGGGCGGCAAAAAAAACTCCAATTTCCGTTTTCGTAAAACAAGCCTGCTAAAAATTTTTTCCATGCTTGGGCTGGAGACCGAAAGCGTTCCGCGCTTAATGGGTCTGAAGTATAACATGTTATTTCGCTGTGACAAGTCTATGAGCCTTGATTTCCAATCTTCAATACGGCGTGTAACTGGGGGAACGTAATTTCCTTGGATTAAAGATGAGCCAGGCTGAGGCATCAAATCACGATTCTAAACGACGGGTTTTGACCAATTATTGGATGCATGCTACTTTAACATTTGTGGTGTCATCTAACAGAAAGTAATCGCTTTTTGAAGCATTAAAAAGCAGTTAAAGTGAACGAGCTTTTCACCCTGTGGTTATTTTACTAGCAAAAACAGGCGTCTGAATCCAATCCGATTACGCACAGCTTTGTAAAGAGAGAAACCGCTTTTTTCACCAAAAAACCTCGAAAACCGCCTAAAAATGGAGCCTCTCCGAAAGGATTTCACTCCAAATTCACTAAAGACAGGGAAAAGCAACAATTCACGAGTTAAATCTTCGCGATGTGGGCATACCAACAGATTTAAGGAAGAACAAGAAGTACTTAGCTATGTACGTGGGTTATGTATTTGTCTGTAATTCGACCTCTTTCAAAGACTGCGTGAAAAACAAGCGGTACACCTGCTCAAGTGAACAGGTGGATGTCGCCCAAGAGATAGAAACAGACGCGGTTATCTTTCTATACGTCTCTGAATCCGACAAGTTAATAGGTCCCTTTACCGTTGCCGACGAAAAGCGTACAAACCTGCAGCCGGGAACATGGACCAGTAGCATAGACCGAAGTAGTCTCTCGGGCAACATCAAGGTGGAATGGGAAAGGTTACACGAGCTGGAAAACGCGCAAGAAAAGTTCACATTCCTAAAAGATTTGAAACCCTGCGACTTGTCACAGTCCCAAATTCAAGAGATGCTTGATGCCTTGAAGGAAGCGCCGAGATTGCAGACAGGTTAGTGAAACAGGCGGTTTCCGCTTTCACCATATTTTGTGCAGCTTAGCCCAGCGGAAGATTCGAATGCTCTTCCAGATAATGGTGATACTGGTCAGGAACCATAAGGGACTGGAAAGCCCTTGCCACCACCTCACTCAGTGCAGGGTGGATGTGCATGGCCTCATTTAGCGGTTCGAAAGTTTGCTTTTCCGTGTACATGAGGTTTACTATTTCTTGAATGAGAACTGAGGCTTGAGGCCCTATGATGTGCGCGCCTAGAATTTTTCCTGTGTCGCGTTTGACGATGACTTTGACGAAGTCGTTTTTTCGGGCCATGGCTTCGCCTTTGGCGGTGTCAGAGTACTTGAAGAAGCCCATTAGCACGTTGTCTTTGCCGTATTGTTCTATAGCGTCTTTCTCTCTTAATGCTACGCTTGCGATTTCGGGGTCGGTGAATACTGCGTGGGGAACCGCGTGGTAGTCGGCTTTGATTTTCTTGTTCAGCACTGCGTTGTAGTAGACTAGGCGGGCTTCGTAGTTTGCCACGTGCTTGAACAGGTATTTTCCGTCGGCGTCGCCTAACACCCATATGCCTGGTTGCGAAGTCTGCATGTACTCGTCGGCTACGATGAAACCTTTGGAGTCTGTTTTTATCCCGGCTTTTTCAGGTTGTAAAATGTCCGAGTTAGACCGCCTGCCTGTTGCCACAAGAATTTCTTCGGCTACAATCACGGTTTCTTTTTTGTTGGCGCGGTCGAAGGCGGTTAATTTTTTGCCTTCTGGTGTGGCTTCGGCTTTATGTACTTCGTGGTTTGTAAGTACCGTGACGTGTTTCTGCAGTTCCTTTTTGGCGATGATGGAGATTTCGGGCTCTTCTTCGGGGATAAACTGCGGGTTTCGCCCTATTATGGTGACTTTGGAACCCATGGTTGAGAGGAAATGCCCGAATTCTGCGGCTATGTAGCCTCCCCCGATGATTGCTGTGCTGCGTGGAAGCGTACTTATCTGGAGGATTGTGTCGCTTGTCAGGTAACCAGTTTCCTGCAGGCCGTCCACTGGAGGGATTGACGGCCTAGACCCTGTGGACAGAAAAATCAGTTTGGAAGTGATTGTTTCGTTCCCGACCTTCAAGGTATAGGGAGCGGTGAATTCGGCTGGGTCAGTGTAGTAGTCTATGTTTTTGTTTTGTGAGAGCCCGTTTCGTATGGCCTTGATGTCGCGGTTAATTATTGAACGCATCCGCTGCATCACGGCTTCGAAGTCTATGCGCTTTATTTCAGCGTGGATTCCGAACGCGTGTGTGCTTTCAACTGTTCTCACGAGGTTAGCAGGGTATATCAGAAGTTTGGATGGGATGCAGCCTCGGGTGAGGCAGATTCCTCCAGGCGTATCTTTGTCTATAACCGCTACTTTTATGTGGTGATTGCTCTGAATCATAACGTCTACCAGTTCCATGCCGGAACCTGTTCCTATCAAAATCAGATCATATGTTTTCATAACAAAACGCAACCAAAGGTAGTACAGAAGCATCGACAGAAAAACCTTTTGTCTGGAGAGGGCGTAAGGCGGAGGCCAGCGATGTTTTCCGCAACGTAGTCGCAGCTCAGAGTGTTAACCTCCAAATCGCAAGAAGTGGCACCTGGGAAGGGATTCGAACCCCAATTTACTAGTAAAAGTGCGTTATCAACATTATTTTTAGCATAACAAGTTCGCTGGGACTAGCCCACAAACGGGGCACTAACAAACACATATCATTGGAAGTATTTTAGAGAATCAATAAAGAAAGCGCAACGTTCAAAAATGGGACTCGAAAACTGGGATAATTTGACGTGTAAACGTGTTTGCCACCGTGGCTATACTAATATAGTCGGCTACGTACTACATCTTGGCTATTAGAGTTCTTTAGAGGAAGAGTCGAATCGGTTAAACGCATAGATCGGTGTGCTCTCGCTATTTCCTTTTTCTCCAGATTGGTCTAATTGGTAAATGTTCATAATGGAAGGATACGCAAAATGTTGTTGGGTTCTCGAGCTTCAAAAAAAGTATGTTACCTTAGCACTTACCCTCCGAGGAAGTGTGGGATAGGCGTCTTTACCAAAGATTTGGTCGATGCCATGGATCTTTATGGTGATTCTGTTTCATCCACCGTGATTGCTGTAAATGAAAACAGAGCTTCTCACCGCTATGATGAACGAGTTAAATGGCAGATAAGGCATGACAACGAAGAGGATTACATCAAGGTAGCCGAAGAAGTGAATTCTTCAGATATTGATGTAGTTAATATTCAACATGAGTTCGGCATTTTTGGCGGAGAATGGGGTAGGTATGTTCTCTCTTTTCTCGAGACCCTGAGGAAGCCAGTGGTAACAACTCTGCATACGTTGCAGCCGGACCTTGACCCGCAGGGGCAAAGAGTCCTGAAGGAAATTCTATCTCGAAGCAACGCAATCGTAGTCATGAATAACATAGCCATAGGACTTTTAGCACAGCTTGGAACTAGTTTTGAAAAAATAAATGTCATACCGCATGGTTGCCCAAACATACCTTTCGTTTCCAGCAACGACATCAAACCCTCAATAGGTTTAAAGAACCGAACGATATTGTGCACTTTTGGGTTAATAAGCAGCGGCAAAGGCATCGAGTACGCAATTCAAGCACTTCCCCCAGTTGTAGCCAAGCATCCAGAAGTTATTTACTTAATTATTGGGGAAACTCATCCCATGGTAAAGAGGGTTGAAGGTGAGAAATATCGTAGGATGCTCTTTGAGCAAGTTAAAGAACTGGGACTCAAGAATCACGTTGCATTCCAGAATCGCTTTCTAAGCAAAATGGAGTTAATTAGATACCTTCAGGCCACAGACATTTACATAACTCCCTACCCTGGCGCGAATCAGATAAGCAGTGGAACACTGATTAATGCCCTCGCAGCTGGAAGGGCTGTGGTATCTACTCCCTATCTCCATGCTAAAGAGGTTTTGAACAATGGGCGGGGGGTTTTATGTGATTTCAAGAATTCAGCTTCAATAGCTGATGCGTTAGAAACCCTCCTATCCAATGAAAACTTGAAAATGGAGACTGAGACAAAAGCCTATGATTACAGTCGGAGTTTCATTTGGTCCAAAGTTGCCAAAAAATACGCCGATTTGTTTAATCTAATTTCAGAGCATAAAATAGAGGCATATCCAATTGAAGTTACCGCCCGTGAAGCTTGACTTTATCCGTTCTCTAACGGATGATACAGGCCTACTCCAGCATGCAAAATTCGGGACCCCACGACGAGAGGAAGGGTACACAACAGATGACAACGCGCGGGCACTCATCGCCTTAGCAAAATATTTCCAAGCAATGGGCAGTTCTGAACTTGTTGATAGATTGATAGACACCTATCTGAGTTTTGTTTTACACATGCAAAGAAAAGATGGCAAAATGCACAACTTCCTCAGCTATGATAGACGGTTCATGGACTATGAAGCCTCAGAAGACTGCATGGGACGAACACTCTGGTCCTGCGGTTTCGTTATGACCAGCAAACTATCCTCCGAAAAACGTCTAGTTGGAAAAGAGATTTTTGACAAATTACTTCCCTGGGCTTTCTTCTTTAAATCGCCGAGGTCAAAAGCCTTCACAATAATGGGGCTAAAATACTACCAAGAGGCTTACCCGGAAGATCCAAACTTGAAGAAAAGCATTGGGGAATTTGTGGAAAAGCTTCTGGGACATTACGAAGCTGAACATTCCAAAGATTGGCGTTGGTTTGAATCTTATCTCACCTACGCGAACGGTAGGTTGCCGCAGGCTCTATTTGAAGCTCATAAAGAAATGGCATACCCACATTCTTTACAGATCGCCAAAGAATCAATAGATTTCCTGCTGGAAGTGCAAATGGTCAATGGCACATTCGTGCCTATCGGCAATCGTGGATGGTACAAAAAAGGAAAGAAGAGAGCAATGTATGATCAGCAATCGGTAGAAGCCGCCGTCATGACAGAAGCAGCTGTATCAGCTTTTCGTGAAACAGGCGACACCAATTACAGATTGGCCGCTCTGGCAATTTTCGATTGGTTTCTTGGACAAAACACCCTAAAACTGGCGGTCTATGATTCAGACACCGGTAGCTGCTATGACGGGATAACCCCAATGGGCTTAAACCTCAATATGGGTGCAGAAGCTAGCGTTTGTTACTTGTCAGCTGCATTAGAGATCCACTCGGTAAAATATAACCATAGAACTGCAGTGAATTCAATCAGGTAAAGGTTCCATCAGAGTCAATAATTTCTGGAAATACGTACGGTTACTATACTTATTTGGGGTTTGCAAGCCGCCTTGTTTAAGTTTAATTCACAAAGCCTAAATATGTTACCGAATAGACACAATCTCAGACTAAGCGACAGGATCATGAAGGTTGAGTAGAGGAGATAAAACATGCTTATGGTAAGACATGTAATACTCAGAAACGTCGTTACAACAGACCCTAAAACTCCTATAAAGGCTGCAATAAAGACGTTGCACAAGAAACACATAGGTTCGTTGGTAATAACTGATAGCGATCATAAATGTATTGGTATATTTACCGAGAGGGACGTGCTTAGAGTAGTAGCGCAAGGCGTTAATTTGGATACTCCAATCGAAGAAGCAATGACAAGCAACGTTACTACAATCGGAGAAGAAGCTTCACTCGAAGAAGCTAGGCGGTTGATAGTAACACATGCGGTTAGACACTTGCCCGTTGTTAACAGCCAAGGGGAATTGGTGGGCTTACTTTCGGTCAGAAAATTGCTCGATGAATTCTTTGGATTACAGTCTTCGAAATACTGCTAGGAAAACGCTGCTAATGAAACGTTATGAAGGTAATCCCATTCTTCAGCCAATAGCTAAAAACCCGTGGGAATCAAAGCTGGTTTTTAACGCTGCAGCTATTCTCATTGAGAAGCAGATTCACATACTCTACAGGGCGATTGGAAATGACGGCGTTTCTAGGATAGGATATGCAACCACACCAGACGGGTACACCATCATAGATCGTTCATCAGCACCAGTTTTTGAACCCAATAGTAAAGTAGAACACAGTGGATGCGAGGACCCGAGGCTTTCCATGTTCGGAGAAAAGATAGTTATGGCTTACACTGCTCTATCAGAACATGACCATGGGCAGCTCTATCAAATCGCCTTAACTTCTATCGCAGTCGAGGATTTTCTAAACAAATCTTGGGAATGGAATGAGCGTTTGCTGCCTTTTAGAGGCATAAGAAACAAGGATGCTGTGCTTTTTCCAAGAAAAATTAACGGTAAATACGTTATGTTTCATCGTTTTGAGCCTGATATCTGCGTGGCTTATTCCGACGACCTTGAACGATGGTATGACATCAAATCCGTTTTTGGACCAAGAATTAAGAGTTGGGACAACTGGAAAGTCGGTGCAGCCGGGCCCCCAATCGAACTTAATGAAGGATGGCTAATGATTTATCATGGGGTGAGTTTCGAAAAAATTTATTCTCTTGGCGTAGCGTTGCTCGACAAGAACGAACCCGAAACGGTTTTGCATCGCTCTGAAATACCCATACTGTTTCCAGTTGAGGATTACGAACGCTTCGGGAAAGTGCCGAACGTCGTATTTAGCTGTGGC
>Ga0307420_1000131_pt1 | contig 34705 bp, 29 predicted proteins | sample SalMarWE160240MG_2_FD_202167 | JGI IMG/M metagenome (GOLD analysis project Ga0307420, IMG submission 202167) | Salt marsh sediment microbial communities from the Plum Island Ecosystem LTER, Massachusetts, United States - WE1602-40 | ecosystem: Environmental > Aquatic > Marine > Intertidal zone >... | reverse complement strand
GCAGTCGGAGGTCGGGTGCCTGCAACGCGGCTGCCGGGGAACTGCCGATCATGACGTGTGGCCATGCTTTGACGATTCCCTTGAAGTACCCCAGTAGGGTTCCCACCGTTACCGCTTGCCCCGAGGCTAGGATCTTGGTGACGTTGATCGGCCCTCGCCCCATACTCTCCCGTTGGAGCCAATCGAGCGCGTCCAAGATCAGGGCCGCGCAGTCGTCCGCAAAGAAGTAGTCCCTCCTATTGTCGAGCGGCACGTAAATGGTGGCGGGCGAAACCGCGAACTGGGCCTTCGCCACTTGTGAAATCAGCCCCTGCATCTTGTGAAGCTTCTGACCAGGGCCATAGAGGTTAGCGATCCTACCGATCAGGCTCGACACCCCGTTCGCCGAGGCGAACTCCACAACCGCGCGCTCGGCCGCAAGTTTGAAGTGGCCGTAGGGCGAGATCGGCGCGACTGGTGACTCCTCGGTGAACGGAGGATTCCGTAGTCCACCGTAGACACCGCCCGCCGATGACGCGTAGAAGATGGATCCCGGTGGGGCTTCTCTCCCTAGCTGCTCGCCCATGGAGGCAAGGGCATCCCGGAATTGGCGGAGTTCGCGGTCGACATCGCACTGGGGGCTTCCTGTTACGACCGATCCCGCCGCCCAGACGACCGTCCACGGTGTTTGCTGGCTCTCGCTTTCCATGAGGAGCGAGCGGAAACCCCCAGAGGCAGCCTCCTCTAGCCGTCGTGGCTTTCCCCACGGTAGCGAGGGGGCATCGATGAGATGCCAGCCCTCGCGTTTCGTTACCACCCTGGTGACCGATCGCCCCAGCAGACCGCCCGCCCCAATCACCCAGACGATCATGACTGCGGAGTTCGCGCTCGTCCTAGAGGGCCGTCGGCTTCGTCGGTCGTGATGAGATACGGCGGTTTCCCCATCGCCATGTTGACGTTGACCCCGATGTATTCCGCGATGATTCCGAGTGAGAACAGGATGGCCCCCGAACTGAACAACACCACCACGATGGTCGAGGTCCAGCCTTGAATCGCGACGCTGCCATTCACCCTGGCGATCACGAGGAGCACCGCGATGACGATCGCTCCACAGAGGAAGGTGGCTCCCACCAGGCTGACGAACCGCAGCCCACGAGTGCCGCTCGTCAACACCATGCGTCTGAAGTGGCGAAATAGTGATCGTCCGGAGTACCCGGATGCTCGTAGGTGCTCGTGTCTCAACGTGACCGGAACCGTGGTGATTCGGTCGACGACCCACCCAATCGCAACATCCAAGTAGACGCCCGAACCGCTGTATGCCGCGACACCTCGCCCCACCGAACCGAGGATCAACCGGAAACTGTGGTAGTCGAGCGCTCGGGGACTCGACGCCAACTTGGCGAGGAGCCACTTCGCTCCCCTCGACGCCACGTTGCGAAACGGCCCATGGGGAGCAGCATTGACCGGCTTGGCATACACGACAACGCATGACTCTCGCATAGCCGCATCGAGCATGCCCGCGATGGCCGCCGGGTCGTGCTCACCATCCTCGTCCATGGTCACGATCCACTCTCCGCCAGAGGATGCCATTCCTGCGAGCGTCGCGGCGTGTTGTCCGAAGTTCTTGCTGAGCCAGATCGGACGGATGAACTCGTACTCCTGGGCTAGCTCTCGAATCACCCGGGCGGAGTCGTCAGGCCCATTGTCATAGACGGGAAGCACCTCGACGACTCGGAATGGGTGGCCGTCCGGAGAAGTGCTGGCAACCGTCAGGGGGGCGATCTCAGCAATGAGCGCCGCGAGGGTCTTCTCTCCCTGGTAGACGGGTATGACGATCGACACCTCGTGCGTTGGACTTGCCGCGCCTGCGGGCCTGTCGTCCATGAATCCCGACCCTACCACCGTGCCTTTTCCGAGACCGGGGGCCGCACGCGAAGCGCTCACCCCAGTGTTGCCAATCGATCTCAACGACCACCCACCGTGCCGCGAGCGGATTGCGTACGGGCGTGTCTCGAAGCGGACGCGCTACAATCTCTCGACCATCACGGCGGAAGGAGCCGCACCATGGCGCGGGAGCAGAGGCCCCTGGTGTCCCTGCTGATTCCCGTCAAGAACGGGATGCCCTACCTGGAGGAAGCGATCGCCAGTGCGCTCCACCAGTGGACGCCTGAGATGGAAGTCATCGTCCGAGATAACTGCTCGACGGACGGCACCTTAGCCTTCCTTGACTCCCTTCACGATCCACGGATCCGCGTCGTCCACGCCCCCGAACCCGTGTCGGCTGGGACCAACTGGACCGCGGTGTGCGAACTCGCGACCGGCAGGTACACGAAACTGCTTTGTGCGGATGACACGCTTCTACCCGGCGGGCTGGAGAGACAGCTTCAGGCTGCCGTGGATCATCCCGAGGCGGTCCTCGTTGCCTCACGGAGGCAAATCATCGACGCCAAGGGCAGGGTGGTAATTCGCCATCATGGCCTGTCGAGTCTCGTGGGAGTGTTCGGGGGAGCGGAGGCGGTGAGGAAGGCGGTGCTTGCCGGCAACAATCCCATGGGGGAGCCGTCATCGGTCCTCTTCCGCACCGATGCGCTCCAAGCCTCTCTTCCGTTTACGGAGGAGTACCCGTACCTGACCGACTTTGACATGTACATCAAGGTGTTGAGTCACGGTTCGCTCGTTGGCCTTGCGACTCTCGACGCGACGTTCCGACTCAGCAAGAGTTCTTGGTCTCAATCGATCGTCGGATCCCAACTCCAGGAGTTCCGCGGGTGGATCCGCTCCCTGCTAACACACGGGGTGCTGACGCTTTCCCCACCCAGGCGGGCGCTCCTTGAGGTCACCATCGTCGCGAAGTTCCTTGCTCGGCGCATCGTCATCGCCATGACACCGCTTCTCACCGCCCTGCGTCGCTAGGTACCCGCTGCGGATCTCCACGTCCGTTCCAGCCCCTCCGCAAGCGTCCTCGGCGCGGCCCATCCATCTGGCAGTGGCCACGTGCCGGCATGGAGAACGGTCTCGTCGACCCGGCCCGTGTTGTCGAACGAGCATGACACCGGACGTCCCGCAACGTCACCGAGGGTTCGCACAACCTCCCCGACCGTAACGTCGTCCGGCGAGCGCAGACAGAGAAGCGACGATTCCTGCTGCCCAGCGGCCGCGATAAAGCCCGACACGACATCGTCAACGTAGAGCAGGTTGATCGGTTGCTCGGCGGAGCCAAGGCCCACCGGGTGCCCTTCCATCAACGCCGCCAGCAAGCGGGGGACCAACTTGTCGCGGACGTCTTCGGGTCCAAAGGTGTCGTAGAGAATGACCTGCCTGATGTCGAGTCCCGAGACGACCCTGTAGTAGTCGGAAATGTCGAGAAACGCCTGCTTGGTCGCGGAGTACAGGGAAATGGGCGCGGGAATCCCCTCCCGGAACTGAAAGTAACTCATGGCGCCCACCACCACCGCGTCCGTGCCCCGAAGGCCGTCAAGCAGATGCGTGCCGAACGTCACGTTGGCCTCGATGAGGAGCGGGACGTCTGCGGGGGTGTGCTCCTTCACGTAGTGCGTCGCGAGGTGGAAGACGACCTCGGGGCTCGCGCGACTGACGAGCCGCTGCACATCCTCACCGGACGTAAAGACAACCGATTCGACCCCAGCCGACCGAAGCCGTTCGCCCATCGCGGATCTTGCGGAGGTTGGCCTCTGCAGCGCGGAGACCTGCCACCCGTCGGCCACCAGTGTCAGGGCAAGGTGGTGCCCGAGGAAGCCCGTGGCTCCCGTCACGAGCGCGTGGCGGGTCACCGCGCGGCCTCGAAGGGACTGTCGTACGAATCGAGCGGCACGAAGTTCTCGTCCCGCTGCGAGATGGGCCCCGCAGGAAGCGGCCACGCACAGTCGATCGAACTCCACAGGATGCCGGTGTCGTGTTCGGGCGAGTACGGGGCGTCAACGGCGTAGTTCACGATCGTGCCGTCGTCAAGCGCCTGAAATCCGTGAGCAAAGCCGAGGGGAATCCACACAGCGGCCCCCGTGGCTGCATCGAGTCTCACGGAGGTCACGTTGCCGAAACCCGTGCCGCGCCTCAGGTCGACCGCAACATCCATGACGGCCCCACGACTCACCCAGACGAGTTTGTTGCAAGCGAAGGGGGGCGCCTGAAAGTGCATTCCCCTGATCGCGCCAGCGACCGAACTCGTCCAGTAGATCTCACGGACGTCGAAAGAGGGAAGGGCGCTCGATGCCGCCGCGAAGGGCTTGCTGAACACGCCGCGGTCATCCGTCTGGAAGTGTGTGGGAAGCACAACCGGTTGCTCGGGGGCTAGCACCGCTCTCCTTCGATTCTGGCCTTCTCCCAGACTAGTCGGACCGCTCACAAGGGGTGGGCAAGAGTCGGCATCCGATCACCTAACCGCTACCCCGCTGCCCACCATCCGCGACTAAAGTCAAGACGTAGCCGTCTGACCCCTTCCACCTCAGGAGTTTGTCGTTTCTGAAACCGAGCGTCAATCGATCCTCGACCGGGTTCGCCGTTTTGCGGAGTCCGCCATCGAGACGCAGCCGTTCGTCCCAGGAGAGTCTCCCGTTCCGATCTCGGGCAAGGTGCTCGACGCAGACGACTTCGCGGCGCTCGTCGACGCTTGCCTCGATGGTTGGCTCACGGCGGGTCGTTTCCACTCCCTGTTCGAGGGCGCCCTTGCCCAGTACGTTGGGGCGAGATCCGCCGTTTTCGTCAACAGTGGGTCAAGCGCCAACCTCATCGCGTTGAGCGGGCTCACGAGCCCAAAACTTGGAAACCGCGCCCTGAAGCCGGGCGACGAAGTCCTCACCGTCGCCGCGGGCTTCCCGACAACACTCAATCCCATTCTTCAAAACGGGCTGCAGCCCGTCGTCGTCGACGTCGAACTGGGGACCTACAACGCGATCGCCGACCGCGTGCGCGAGGCCGTTGGCCCGAAAACCCGCGCGATCATGATGGCCCACACGTTGGGCAATCCCTTCGATATCGATGCCGTTCAGGGCCTATGCAAGGAACATCACCTGTGGTTGGTCGAGGACTCGTGCGATGCGCTCGGTTCGACGTACGACGGCCAGCACACCGGAAGCTTCGGAGACACGGCGTCGGTGAGCTTCTACCCAGCCCACCACATCACCACGGGCGAAGGCGGAGCCGTTTTCGTGAAGTCGCCTCTCGTGAGGAGGCAGGTCGAGTCGTTCCGCGACTGGGGTCGGGACTGCTACTGCGAGCCGGGTCAAGACAACACGTGCCAGAAGCGATTCGAGTGGCAACTGGGAGATCTGCCCCTGGGGTACGACCACAAGTACATCTACAGCCACGTCGGGTACAACCTCAAGGCTACGGACATGCAGGCGGCACTGGGGCTCTCGCAACTCAGCAAGCTCGACGGTTTCGTCGCATCCCGCAAACGCAACTTCTCCTACCTGGAGAAACGCCTGACCGGAGTCGACGGACTCCTCCTGCCTCGGGCAACATCCCAATCCGATCCCGCGTGGTTCGGATACCCCATCACCCTCGATCCCGAACACCCGGCCGAGCGAAGCGACCTTCTGCGGTTCCTGGAGAGCCGCAGAATCGGCACGCGTCCCATCTTCGCCGGAAACCTCCTCAAACAGCCCGCCTACACGGGTGTCGACTTCCGCGTCGTCGGGGACCTGACCAACACCGACATCATCATGAACCGATCCTTCTGGGTCGGTGTGTACCCCGGCTTGACGGAGCCGATGCTCGACTACGTCGCCGACTCCATCACCGAGTTCATGATGACGGCGACGAGGTAGGCCATGCACTACCTGGTCACGGGCCACACGGGTTTCAAGGGAAGTTGGCTCACGCTCATGCTCAAGGGCAGGGGGCACACGGTATCTGGCCTCGCACTCGACCCCATCCCGGGCGCCCTATTCGAGCGAGCCCGTCTTTCGGAACTTGTGGAAAATGACCTTCGCCTCGACATTCGAGACGCGGTGGCGACCGCCCAGGCGATTCTCGCGGTGTCTCCCGATGTCGTGATCCATATGGCGGCACAACCTCTGGTACGCGAGTCGTACCGAGCCCCGCGGGAAACCTTCGAGACGAACGTCATGGGCACCCTCAACGTCATCGAGGGAGTCTCCCGCACGGAGTCGGTCAAGGCCCATGTTGTCGTCACGACGGACAAGGTGTATCTCAACGTCGACCAAGAAGCAGGCTATGTCGAGACCGACGCACTGGGAGCCGGGGACCCCTACAGCACGTCGAAGGCGATGGCCGACCTGCTCGTCCAATCCTGGGTGACCAGTTTCCCCGGCGCGCCCACGGCGATAGCCCGCGCGGGCAACGTGATTGGCGGGGGAGACATCTGCGAGGGTCGCCTTCTCCCCGATCTCATCAACGCGTTCGACGCTGGACAGTCTCCTCGATTGCGTTACCCCGCGGCCGTCCGCCCCTGGCAGCATGTACTCGACTGCCTCAACGGCTACCTGATGCTGACCGACGCTTTGCTCGCGGGCACAGCACGCGGCGCGTGGAACTTCGGTCCGGGTCGCGACAGTTTCGTGGACGTCGCCCACGTTGCCGATCGTGTCGCATCGCACTTCGGGGATGGCGCAGCATGGGTGACCGACGACGGCGAGAATCCCCACGAGGCAGGCCTGCTCGCTCTGGACGCCACGAAGGCCGAGAACGACCTCGGCTGGCACAACCGACTTTCCTTCACCGAGAGCATCGAATGGACGGTCACATGGGAGAAGGAGACCCGCGCGGGGAAGGACCCGCGCGCGGCGACGAACGAGCAGATCGCCGCGTTCGAGCGGCGTTCATGAGCGAAGATCCCGGGCTCGCCAACGGCCCCCCTCGGTCCAGCCTGGCGCAGCGCATCGTCCGTGACCAACGTTTCGCGTTCCTCGTGGTGGGGGGAATCAACACCGTCGTGGGGTTCGGCCTCTTTGTCGTCCTCGACCTCACCCTCGGTCGGTGGGTGGACGGCACCGTCGGAACCGTCGCTGGCTCCCTTGCGACACTCCTCTCGTCCCATGTCCTCGCGGTGCTTTTCGCCTTCGCCCTCTACCGCCGTTTCGTCTTCAAGGTCGAGCACCACTGGTGGCGAGACCTCGCCCGATTCGAGAGCGTGTACCTGGTTGCCCTCGGCATCAACTCTGTCGCACTTCCGCTGGCCGTCCAGGCGGGCGCGAGCCGAATCGTCGCCCAAGCCATCATCACGCTCGCGCTGACCGTTCTGAGTTACTTCGGCCACCGCAATTTCTCGTTCCGGCGGGGAGCGAAGGACTAGTCCGCGTTTCTGACGTCGGCCGTTCGCGCGACGTACCGGTACCGTGTTGTCATGCTCCTCTCCGATCGCGACATTCGCGCCGAGATCGATTCCGGCAGGGTCGTCCTCGACCCCTTCGACCTCGAAATGCTCCAACCGTCGTCGATCGACGTGCGCCTCGATCGGTTCTTCCGCGTATTCGATAACCACAAGTACGCGGCAATCGATCCCGCGATCGAGCAGGCGGAGTTGACGCGCTTGGTCGAGGTGGGCAAGGACGAACCCCTCATCCTTCACCCCGGCGAATTCGTCCTGGGTTCGTCATACGAGTCGGTCAAGCTCCCGGACGACATCGCCGCGCGGCTTGAGGGTAAATCCTCCCTCGGACGCCTCGGACTTCTCACCCATTCGACTGCCGGATTCATCGACCCCGGCTTCGAGGGCACCGTGACGCTTGAACTCAGCAACGTTGCCACCCTTCCCATCAACCTGTGGCCGGGCATGAAGATCGGCCAAATGTGCTTCTTCCGGCTGTCATCCCCATCGGAGCACCCCTACGGCTGGGATAAGTACGGGTCGCGCTACGGTGGTCAAAGGGGGCCGACCGCGTCCCGTAGTCACCTCAACTTCCATCGGACGGACGTCTAGGACTCCCCGATACACTGCCCACGTGAGTGGTTCCGGCGCGAAAACGGTCTCGGTTGCCCTGTGTACCTACAACGGCGAGGCTTTCGTTGGCGACCAACTCCGGTCCATCCTCGACCAGGAAACCCCCGCCCTCGAGGTCGTCATCTCCGATGACGGCTCGACCGATGGAACACTCGCCATCATCGACGACGTCACGAAGGGATACCCCGGCCCAACGGACATCCGCCTGACCCACACGACCCGCGTCGGAGGCGTCACCCAGAACTTTGACCGGGCGATCGGGGCGTGCCGCGGCGACGTCGTTGCCCTGTGCGATCAGGACGACGTCTGGGAACCCCGCAAACTCAGTGTGCTGGGACAGCAGTTCGTTGATGCGCCCCCCCACCGCTTGGTTTTCTCCAATGCCTCCCTCATCGACGAAACCGGCACCCGTCTGCCCGGGACCCTCCACGACAGCCTCCGACTTGGGCGTCGGGAGAGGACCGAACTTCGCGCCGGTCGAGCCTTCGATCTCCTGATCCGACGCAACGTGGTCACGGGTGCCGTCGCCGCGTTCTCGAGGGACCTTTACGCTGATGCGGCACCCTTTCCCCCATCCTGGGTGCACGACGAGTGGCTCGCCATCATCGCGTCGGCGATCGGGGAGGTGGTCCTTGTCGACGAGACCCTCGTGCACTATCGCCTTCACTCCGCCAACCAGATCGGAATCTCGGATCCCGGGGTAGCCTCCCGGATCGGCCGCATGCTTGGTAAGAGGGGAGATCGGTACTCACGGCTGAAGACGCGAGCGGATGACCTCGTTCGCGGTCTCGAACGCCTTTCCACGCCGGGTCCCCTCCTCGCCCTCGCGCAAAGAAAACTCGCCTTCGAGGAAGCCCGAGCCGCCTACCCCAAGGCTCGCCTGAGTCGGATCACGCCCATCGTGAGGGAATGCGCCCGCGGCTCGTATTCCCACCTCTCCAGTCAACGGAGGCTCGACATGATCCGGGACCTCCTCCAACCAGCCTAGCTTGAGGTCCTACTTCCGCGGAGTCGGCTCTTGAGGCGATCCCACCGAGCTTCGCCGAGAATCATGCGAGCCGATTGGCCGACCATCCGGCGAAGCCCATCCACGCTGCGGCGAAGCATCCCCCGTCTAGGCCGAAGACTCAAGCGAGACCAGGGGCGCGCAACAAGGGACAGCGGCCAGAGTGCCGGCCGAATCCGTGACATGTGTCGCTGTGTACGCAAAGCGTTTCGGACGTTGAACTGGACCGAGCGCTCAGGAACGCAGATGCGAAAGTGGTTGCTCTCCAGCCAGGACCCTAGCATCGTCGAGGCTGTCTTCACGTCAAGGTAGCCGTCCGAGGTCACGATCCCCTGAGGCGCTAGCTCCGAGAACGAGCGCACATAGTCCTGCGCCACTGCCTTCTTGTGGATGAGCGCGTGGTACAAGAGCCCGAAGAAGTAATCATCCCTAGATGGGACTCGGACGACATCACCCGTGGTAACGGCTTCCGCCAACATCCGCTCCTCCCATGCGCGGTCGTAGTAGCCATCACCAACGAAGCGGAAGTCGAAGAGCACGTCATCGCCACCCACCTTGACCTTGACGTGCACACGGTAATCCTTCGCGTAAACCTTCGTCGCCCCAGCGACATAGGCAGTCTCCTCGAAGTTCCTGACCATGAGATCGATGTCCCCGTGGCTTCCGGCGTAGTAGGCATCGGGCAAGACGTTGAAGTTGCGCAGTACCACGTAGGGCGTGGTTGAGTTCAGAACGTAGAAGAGGTGGCGGAGGCTATCCCAACCCTCCGCCCCTGCGAGATCGACCGAGAGGCTTGAACCTCCATCGTCGAGGGCAAACTCGGGGAAGTCCCCGTTTTCGAAGTCCTCAGCGTTTCTGCCTAGGAGGAGCACAAGATCGTGATCGAACTCCTGCGGAGAATTAGTCGCATGGACCTTATGGCCACCACCCGTCCACTCGCGATACCGGGCCTTCGCTCCAAAAACCGTCGCGTTGACCTCAGCTGGCCCGCGCGACGTCGCCTCCATCGCATACCGGGGAGCGTGATCTCTCACCACTACCACGAGAAACGGGTCGGTCCCCACGTGAGTCTCTTTCGAAGAGCCAGGGGGAAGAAGCAGCCCATAGAAGCGGGTGAGATTCTCCGAAAACGCTTCCTCGCTCCAACGAATCTCTACCGTCCGAACGATCTCGAAGTTCTCGGCGATGTCGTCGAGAATGCGCTTCTCAATCGAGCGTGCTGCCGACCACAGGACGAAAAGGTGAGACTCCGCGGCGTCGGACAAATCGAGTTCCTTTCAGTGGCCAATCTCGGCGCAATCCTAGCCGACTCACGCGGGCGACCACGATCAAGTCGCCGTGCTCGTCCCAGGTATGACTTGACGAAAGGCCGCCTAGTATTGTGGTGAATCGGCGCTGGCAACCGCAGGGGTCACCGCGCTACGCATAATCCTTGGGTACGTCGTACCACGCGGGTTGGAGAAAGCGGGTGGTTGGGTTGTCCCGCAGACGTTGGTGCCCAATCCTTGAAGAGATCAAGAGCATCGGAGGTCCTCGGTGGACCAACAGATCCGCCGCAGTCAACGATCAGTCTCGCTGCGGGACGCCCCCCAATGACGTCGCAAGATCAAACTCGCCTGCGCAGGGGGCGAGAGCGCGCGGCAGACGGCGTGATCCTCCTTAGGGAGGGAAGCGGCCCTGACGGAGACGGCTCTGAAGCCAAGATCTACGAGACTCTGAAGGCAGCTCCCGACGTCTCCCTCGGCGTGGACGCCCTTGTCGCCGATGCAGCAACATGGCACGAACGAGTCCACCTCGACCCTTCCCGAGCCAATCTCCTGCGCCCTCTAGCTCTCCCGGCGAGGGCCCGCGTTCTCGAAGTTGGGGCCAGTTGCGGTGTAGTGACGAGGTACCTGGGAGAATCCGGCTTCATGGTTGACGCCCTTGAAGTCACGCCGTCAAGAGCGCGAGTAGCGCGCGAACGATGCCGCGACCTCTCCCTAGTCGAGGTGTTCGTGGGGGACGTTTCCGACGTCCCCTCCCATGAGGAGTACGACCTCGTAATCGTGACGGACCTTGCTGATCATCATGATGGAATCGGTCAGCCTGACGGCTATCTCGCCTTCCTTCAGGCGTGCGCGGATCGGCTCTCCCCAAAGGGATCACTGATCCTCGCGACCGCGAACAAACTTGGGGTGAAGTACCTCGTTGGTGCACCAAGCAACCCCACGATGCGAGGGGCCGGTGCTACCGAGTCGGGCCCATCTAGCGGCTCGACGAGGGTCCTTTCGCGGGTCGAACTCGAGGCTCTCCTTGAGCGGGTCGGCCTCGTGCCGCAAACGCTCGCCGCCTTCCCCGACCACCTCTTCACCCGCATGATGGCGAGCCCCTCGTCCCTACCCAAGGCTTTCCGCCACCTGCTCTACCACATCCCGGACTTCCCAAGCCCGGATCCCGTCAGCCCTCGACCACGCCTGACTGACGAAGGCCTCATGTGGGAGTCCCTCGTTGAAGCGGGCCTCGCCGTCGACACTGCCAACAGCTTCGTGGTGCTCGCCGGCAAGGGCCGGAAGTCCTCTCTCTGGCCGCGGGGCCTTGCGGCAAGTTACCTCTCCCTCGGGCGACGTTCCATCTGGTCTACCGTCACTCGGGTTCACGTCTCCGGCGAATCCGCCCGATTCGAGAGCAAGCGCCTATACCCAGGGCGCGACGAACCGCCGATTCGACTTCGGGAATACAGTGAGCCCGCCCTTCTGGGAACCGATCTCGTCGCCTTCTGCCGTGACGCCAGCGACGAAGCCGTCGAAAGAATCCTCCAACGCTGGTCTGAGGTTGTAGAGCAACGGAAGTCAGCGGGGGACGAAATCTCACTCGACCTCGTTCCGCACAATGTGATCCTCCAATCGGATGGGACCCTTGCGGTGTTCGACGAGGAGTGGATGATCGAGCCTGGCTCCTTCATCGACTTTGGCCACGTGCGTCGACGAGGGCTTTTCTGGTTGGCCGCACGAGTCTGTCAACAGGCAGCTCAAGAGCGACCGCGACCACAGGAGACGGTTCGCGAACTGGCGATCCACTACGGCACCATGATTGACCTTCCCGAGGACGGTTCTTGGCTCGATCGCACCCTCGAGATCGAGGCGCGTTTCCAGGCCCTTGTTTATCCCCGCCCATCGAATCTGACCCAGAACGAGTGGCGGAAACGATTCCTAAAGATGCTGAGGTCGGTGATGGAGGCCCCTTCCTCCCCCGGAACACCAGGCAGCTTGGACCTCGACGACCTCGCCCAACTGCGCCTCAACCTGGGATCGATCGAGCCTCGTCTCCTCGGACCCGGCCTATCGCCCAGGAACGACGACCTTGCCCTGCTCGTCGGCCTCCGAGTCTATTCCCGAATAGCCCGATTCCTCCTAGCCCCCGGCTCTCGCCGCAACCGCCTTGCCAACCGAATCGCGTCACACCTCTTCCGTCTCAAATGAAGCGTTAACCAACCCAGAGGTCGAGACCGTCCGCATGTGGGAACCTGTACTAGTCCGACCAAGAAGCGAGAGGTAGAGATCTCAAACGTGACCGAGCGAAACGAGCGCCAACGCATCGTCGTCCTGACGGGGGACCCCATCGGGGAGAAGATGGCTGGGCCGGCGATCCGAGCCTGGAATGTTGCGATGGCGCTATCGCTTGAGAACGAAATCAAGCTCGTCTCGTATTCACGCGCCGATCCCGTAGACGCGCCATTCGAGATCCACGTGGTGCCGCCGGGAGACGACCTTCACTTCAGGAAGTTCGAGCGTTGGGCCGACATCATCGTGTTTCAAGGGCACGCCCTCGAATACTTCGGCTCACTGCGCACCTCCTCGAAGTTTGTCGTCGCAGACGTCTATGCCCCGATGCAACTCGAGCAACTCGAGCAGGCGCGCGAACTTTCGCCTCGCGTTTGGGCCGAGACGGTCCGGTATGCAACCGCCTCTATGAACGGGCAACTCGCGAGGTGCGACTTCTTCCTATGCGCCTCGGAGCGTCAAAGGCAGCTATACATCGGTCAGCTGAGCGCGCTCGGGCGTGTCAACGTCGCCAACTACGACGGGGATCCCGAACTCTCCTCCCTGCTTGCCGTCGTCCCTTTCGGGCTCGATGAAACGCCACCCAAGCATGTTCGCAACGCCCTTCGTGGGGTCCACCCGTCCATTGCGAAGAACGACAAGATCATCCTGTGGGGTGGAGGACTCTACAGTTGGTTCGACCCGAAAACCCTGATCCGGGCGGTAGCTCAACTCGCTAAGCGGCACCCAAACGTGCGCCTACTCTTCCAAGGCATCCAGCACCCGAATCCAGGCGTCCCTGAGATGGAAGTGGTGGCGGACTCGCGGGAGTTGGCCCGAAGCCTTGGCGTCTACGGGACGAACGTCATCTTCAACGAGTCCTGGGTGGACTACACCGACCGGCAGAACTACCTCCTCGAAGCCGACATCGGTGTCAGCACTCACTTCGAGCACGTCGAGACCACCTTCTCGTTCCGTACGCGCATCCTCGACTACCTATGGGCGACGCTGCCTATGGTCGTGACCCGAGGCGACGCGTTTGCCGACCTCATCGACCGGGAGAATCTTGGGATTGTCGTACCCGAAAAGGACCCGGACGCGCTGGAAGACGCCTTGGAAAAGGCCCTGTTCGATACGAAGTACAGTGCTCAGGCCCGCCGCAACATCCAACGGGTCCGCGAGCGCTTCTTCTGGAGCACCGTCCTGGAGCCGCTCCTCGCCTACGCCCGTGCCCCCCATCACTCGGGCGACTTCGCCGCAAACCGGCGCCGGGTGAGCGCACGATCCATTCCTTGGAATCGACACGGTGTGACCGGCGATTCTAGAAAGGTCCTGCGATATCTTCGCTCCGAAGGCCCTGGGGTGACCCTGAAGAAAAGTTGGCAGGCCGTGCGGCGCAGAATGGGGCTCGCACGCGAACGTTGAGTCCTCTCGGTTCGAGCATCCCTATGCGAGCCCCGCGAGCGCAGCCTGTCTGGCGAAGTCCGGGACGGACTTCACAAGTTCATTGAAGTTCCCTTGCGCCGCGACTATTCCATCCCGCATGAAGAAGATCCGATCGGCATCCCTGACCGTCGAGAGTCGGTGAGCGACAATGATCGTCGTGCTCCTCCCTGCGAGTCCCTTGATTGCATTGGTGACCGCCATTTCGGTCTCGGTGTCGAGCGCGCTCGTCGCCTCATCCATCACAAGGACAAAGGGATCCACGTACAACGCGCGAGCGATCCCCAGTCGTTGGCGTTGCCCTCCGGAGAGCGTGAGCCCTCGTTCCCCCACACGGCCATTGATGCCTTCCTTTCTGGCTTCGATAGTGTCGAGAAGCTGCGCCCCACGAAGCGCCTCCTTCACACGATCGCGATCAACATCCTTCCGCCAACTCAAAGCGACGTTCTGGGCGACGGTGACATCGAAGAGGGCGACTTCCTGTGGCACGTATCCCACCCGAGCACGCCATGAATCGGTCAGCTCCGTGAGCGGGGTGCCGTCGATGGCAATCACACCACTTGTTGGTTCGATGAGGCCAAGGATGAGGTCGATGAGGGTGGACTTTCCCGCGCCGGATGCCCCAACGATGGCGATGGACTGCCCAAAGGGGATCGTGAGGGAAACCTTCTTCACAGCCATCTCCTTGGCCCCGGGGTAGCGGAAACTGACGTTCTTGAACTCCAGGCTCTCCGGGTTCTCCGGTATTGGCAGGGATCCCCGTCCAAGTCGGTGCGCTGAGGCACCTTCCGAACTCCGAATCTCTCCGATGAGGTTGCGAACATGGGGGACGGTCGATGTCATCAGCGAGACGATGAACTGGAATCGGACCACCGATGGGGCCATCCGAAAGCCCGCGAGCCCAAAAAGCGCGACAGCCGAAAACGCCGTCGCTTCACCCCCAATGACATATCCCACCGCCCCTACCAGGACGAATCCTCCAATGATTCCTGACTCCAGTACGAACCTCGGCACCTGACCCAGAAAATGGATGTTCGCCCGCGCTCTCACCGCATGCTTGCGACCGTCCCGAATGGTGTCCTCAACCTCGATGTTCTTGTTTCGGAGCGTCAGCTCCTTCATCGCTCCTACCATCTCCGTGATCCTACGTACGGTCCGAACGCTGTACTCAAGGTTGATTACTCCTGCGGCCCGGGCTCGTCGCGCGACCCAGAGGTACAGGAACGCGCCAATGACTCCGAGATACACCACCGTTACGAGAGCAATGAACGGCATGGCGATGCTCATGACCGCTATGACGGCCGTGAGGGTCATAACCTCACCGAGAATGGTTGCCCCTGGAAGCAGGAAGGCCACGATGGTCGGGCTGATGCTCGAATCGGTGAATCGGACGATATCGGCGGAGTTTTTCTTTAGACGCTCGGTCCAAGGCGCTCCGAAATAGGCGTGGAGCAACCGAGAACCGATCTCCAACTCGTACCGCGCCGCACGATGGGTAGCCCACCGTAGGAGGACTATCGACGACGCCCCCTTTGACACCGTCAGCAGACAGATCCCCCCAAGGACGACGAATATCCCGCGATCCCCAACTGTGCCGAACAGAGGAAGCACCACGGGATTACCTTGAGAAAGCGGGCCCACCACAAGGGCGAAAAGCCCGAGCGCGGCGGCATCGAAGACCGCCAGCAAACCGATGCAGGTTGAGTAGATCTTCACGAACCGCCGGGCACCCACCGGAAGCACCTTGAGGAGATCCCGATAGAGAGAATAGACGTCTTTCACGCTGAGACCCTCCGAGGTGGTGAAGTCGCTAGGTTTGGCAGTCTAGTCGACCTGCTGGCCTTGCCTCCCAAGGTCAGAGGAGGCCACCCGGGGAAGACGGTACGTCCCTGCTGTCGAATGCTGCGAATGCGCTAACGTGGATTCCCATGACGGAGAGATGGCGCGACAAACTCAAGTTTCGAGCGATCTTTCTCGCACCGATCCTCGCGTTTATCTCGCTCGCAGCCTGGGCGATGGCGTCACCGGTAGGCGCCTCTCCCGACGACAACTTCCACATGATCAGCACGTGGTGCGCCAATGGGAATCCGGAGTACTGCCAACCGGGCGACTCCCCCGACAGCCGAATCGTGCCGGAGAGCCTCCTTCGGTCGTCGTGCTACGCCTTCCACGACGAGTTGAGCGCGACTTGCCAAGTCCCCTACCTGGCAAAGGGGGCTGAGGCCGACATCCTCAGTGGAAGAGGGAATTTCCAGAACACCTATCCGCCCTTGTTCTACAAGACGATGGGGGTGATGGCGGGCCCAGATATCGAGCGTTCCGTCATCATCATGCGCCTCTTCAACTCCGCGCTGTTCGTCGGCCTCGCGACCCTTCTCTACGTACTACTGCCGATCGGCAGGAGGCCAATGCTCGTCTGGACGTGGCTCCTCACGACCGTTCCCCTGGGACTCTTCCTCATCGCCTCAACCAACCCCAGCGGATGGGCGATCGTGGGAGTGGGCATGGCATGGATAGCCCTTCTGGGCTACTTCGAAACCGAAGGGAGACGCCGAATCGCTCTCGGCGCCCTATTCCTTATCTCCGTCTTCATGGCTGCTGGCTCCCGCGGCGACTCTGGCGTCTATGTCATCGTCGCCATCGGCGTCGTCCTCTTCCTGACCTTCAAACGTGAGAAGGCCTACTACCTCTCAGCAATCCTTCCCGTCGCGGCGGTGGCTATCTCCCTCTCCTTCATCCTGACGTCTCGAATGATCGGCTCCGGTGTGAACGGCCTCGGCGGCTCTGGCCCCTCCGTCCTGGATGATCATCCTGACCTCGGTACCTTCGGGTTGTTCGCCTACAACCTGCTCAACATCCCCTTCTTATGGTCAGGCGCCTTCGGAGGGTGGCCCCTCGGATGGCTGGACACCAGCCTTCCGGATATCGTCCTGTGGACCGGAAGCGCGGCGTTCATCGGGGCGGGCTTCGTCGGGCTTTCGCACGTCAATTGGCGAAAGGTCGTCGCCGTCGCGGGTGTCATGTTCCTGCTCGTCGCCATCCCTGTCTACGTGCTGACCAAGGGAGGCGACCCGATCGGGGCGAACGTGCAGCCCCGCTACATCCTTCCGCTTATCGTGCTCCTCGGAGGCCTTCTGCTCTTCGAACCGCCAGGCAAACGCATCCGCTTCAGCCGAGGGCAGGTGGTGCTTATCGTGTTCGCCCTTGCTGTCAGCAACTTCGTCTCACTTCAGACGAACATCCGTCGATACGTGACCGGAACCGACAAGGCCGGGCTCAACCTCGACAGCGACCGCGAGTGGTGGTGGAACAGCCCGATCACTCCGAACATGGTGTGGCTCCTCGGATCGCTGGTTTTCACTGCCGCACTCATCCTGTTGGTGCGCGAAATCGCAGGGAAACCCAGGGCAACGATGGAAGAAACCCCCGTCAGTTCTCCGGCGAAGAAGCCTTCTCACCCGCGCCGATGACCCGATAGGTCACACCCGCCCAATCCTCGGGGGACGTGATGCGGCGCCCGTCTACGAGGGTCTCAACGCCTGGGATGTCCGCTGGGCGGAGGCTACGATACTCGTCGTGGTCGGCCTGAATGACGACTGCAGCGGCCGGCTCTCCCCGGTGGTACGGCGTGAAACCAAGCGCGTCAATTTCCGCATCCGTGAACATCGGGTCGTGGGCGAGCACCGTCGCCCCGCGCGAACGAAGGGCTCCGACGGTGGCAAAAACTCCCGAGAAAGCCGTCTCCTTGACCCCCCCACGATAGGAGACGCCAAAGACGACAACCCGGGCGCCTTTCAGCGCTCCGTGAGCGCTCTCAAGCAACGCGATTGCGTACTCCGGCATTGCGGCGTTCACCTCGCGCGCCGCGCGCACGATAGTGGCGTCGGGGTCGTTCCACAAGTACAGGCGGGGGTACACGGGGATGCAGTGTCCGCCGACCGCGATTCCAGGTCGGTGGATGTGGCTGTACGGCTGCGAGTTGCACGCGTCAATGACGGCATAGACGTCGATCCCATGCTGGTCCGCGAATCGCGCGTACTGGTTCGCGAGTCCGATGTTGACATCTCGGAAGGTCGTCTCCGCGAGCTTGGCTAACTCGGCAGCTTCGGTCGAACCCAAGTCCCATACACCGTTCGGGCGATCGAGGTCCGGGCGATCGTCGAATTCGAGGACCGCATTGTAGAAGTCGGTCGCCACCGCGGCCCCCTCGTCGGACAGTCCACCTATAAGTTTCGGATATGCGCGGAGGTCCCGGAAGACACGGCCAGTGAGCACACGTTCCGGTGAAAAGACCAGATGGAAGTCGGTCCCCTCCTTGAGGCCCGAGATCTCCTCGATCAGGGGTTTCCAGCGATTCCGGGTGGTGCCGACGGGAAGGGTGGTCTCGTAGGACACGAGTGTCCCGGGCGTCAGGTGCGCAGCGAAAGATCGAGTCGCGCTCTCCATCCACCCAAAGTCGGGTTTCGCTTCGTCATCCACGAAGAGGGGGACGACCACGACCACGGCATCGGCGCCGGGAATGGCGTCGGAATAGTCGGTCGTCGCGCGGAAGCTCCCGGAGCGAACAAGTCTAGAGAGCTTCTCCTGAAGATGAGCCTCTCCGGGGAACGGCTCGCGGGCGGCGTTGACGTCAGCGACGACTCGCTCGTTGACATCGACCCCGATGACCTCGTGGCTTCGGGAAGCGAACTGGACCGCGAGGGGCAAACCGATCTTGCCCAGCGCTACGACCGCAATCTTCATGACACGTCTCCTCGGGTCTTGAGGCCGATCTCGCGACCTGCGTGAGTCTATCGTGTGAGCATCTGGCTTCCCTTCGTCCGAAGGTCCCAACCTAAGTCGCTTCTCCGGGCAGTACTGAGTACACCGAGTCAGCTCGCATCGCCTGACTAGACTGGCCCGGTGAAGGTACTGAGCGTCGTAGGTGCGCGCCCCCAATTCGTCAAGTTGTCAGCAGTGGCAAGGGACTTCGCCTCTCACGGGGTGGATCACGTCATCGTGCATACCGGGCAGCACTACGACCCCATGCTCTCTGACGTCTTCTTCCGCGATCTAGAGATCCCCGCACCCAACGAGCACCTCGGGGTCGGGTCGGCTAGCCACGGCAAGCAAACGGGCGCGATTCTCGCTGCAATGGACGATGTCCTTGCCCAACACGAACCAGATTGGGTGCTCGTCTACGGTGACACGAACTCGACTCTCGCAGCTGCCGTCAGCTCCGTGAAACTCCACTTCCCTCTGGCGCACCTTGAGGCGGGCCTACGATCGTTCAACCGTCGCATGCCAGAGGAACACAACAGAGTACTCACTGATCACGCCGCCGATCTGTGCCTGGCCCCAACCGAACTCGCGATGCGGAACCTTTCTAACGAAGGTCTTTCGGATACCGCCGTCAACGTCGGTGATGTCATGACTGACGTGTTGTTCCATGTGCGAGACACCTTGCTTCCATCGAGGCCCGCTCCCCATTTCGATGGCGTCACGGGAGAGTACTTCGTCGCGACGATTCACCGAGCGGAAAACACTGACGGACCTGCGCGGCTGAGAGAAATCGTCGACGCGCTGTCCTCCCTCGATCGGCCCGTGGTCCTCCTCGCTCACCCCAGGCTACGCAATCGCACCGACGCGTTGGGGATCGACCTCGCGCAAGGCGCCATCCATGTCGAAGATCCGTTGCCGTACCCAGAGCTCATGGCTGCCGTGCTGGGAAGCGCAGGGGTTATCACCGACTCTGGAGGACTGCAGAAGGAAGCGTTCCTGCTCCGCGTGCCGTGCACCACGTTGCGCACGGAAACCGAGTGGACCGAGACTGTAGACCTTGGTTGGAACGTACTCGCCCAAACACGACATGAGATTGCGATTTCGGTTACGAGGCCCCGACCACAACCAACGTCGGCCGCCCCGTACGGCGATGGGAACGCTTCCGCGCACGTGAGGGAGGCCTTGACAGCTCGCCTCCAATTGGGGCATCGGGACACGTAGACGCGGCAACCTTCCGATCACGCTTATCCGTAGACTCTCGATTATGACGATCCGACCGCAGATCCTGTGCATCTCCTTCTCCGACATTCGACGCGATGCACGGGTGCTTCGTCAGCTCGCAGTTCTCAGAGAGCACGGAGATATAACGACCCTCGGATATGGTTCACCTCCGGATGGCGTCGTCGAGCATCTGGAAATACCCTCCGGTCTGGCTTCGTTACCGCAGACCGCCCTGGGGGTTGCGCTGCTCGCAACTCGGAGATTCCGCGCCGTAGAAATGAAGGCACCTGCCGTCGCGAAGGGACGGCGACTAGTGGGAAATCGGAAATTCGACCTCATCGTTGCCAACGAAGCGCGAGCCCTTCCTCTCGCTCACTCGATCGCTCAAGGCGCCCCAATCTGGGGCGACATGCACGAGTGGGCACCAGGCGAACGCACCCACGTGCTCTCGTGGCGGCTACTTGTCGCTCCCTACATGAAGTGGGTCTGCGCAACCTATCTTCCCGTCACGACAGCGGTCACGACCGTCAATACCTCGATAGCCGATCTTTTCGACCGCTCTTTCGGCATCCGAACCGAACTGGTGCGCAACGCCCGGCCTCTTGAGAACCTCAAGCCCAGTCCCACACTTGCCAATCGAATCCGCCTGGTGCACAGTGGCGGTGCCGTCCCCGGACGAAACATCGAAGCGCTCATTTCCGCCACGCTTGAACTCGATGAACGCTTCAGCCTCGACCTCTACCTAATCGAGGCGCGGGGGTGCCATGCCTACCTGCAATCACTGCATAGTATGGGTGCCGCCTCGCCTCGGATTACGTTCCATGAGGCCGTCTCTCCCGAGGCGTTGCCCGTTACGCTGAACGCCTACGACGTTGGCGTGTACTTGCTTCCTCCTGTCACGCTCAATCATCGCTACATGTTGCCGAACAAGTTCTTTGACTACATTCAGGCGCGGTTGGCGATTGTCTTTGGTCCCGCTGTGGAAATCGACCGACTTACTACAACCTACGACCTCGGCCTCATTACCACGGGGTATGAACAAAGCGATCTCGTTACCGCTTTATCGCACCTCACTCCAGCGGTCGTGGAACGCTACAAGAAAAACGCTGATACCGCAGCAGCGCACCTCAGTTCGATTCAAGATGTCTCGACTGAGCACGCAATCATTCGGCGACTCCTACGAGACGCAAAGTAGTCGCATCCCTAGGTAAGACCCGCGAGCGCTGCCTGCCTCGCGAAGTCGGGAACGGATTTGACGAGCTCCTCGAAGCTGCCCTGTGCCGCGATGATTCCGTCCTGCATGAAGAAGATGCGGTCTGCATCCCTGACCGTCGAAAGCCGGTGAGCGACGACGATGGTCGTGCTTCTCCCCGAAAGTCCCTTGACCGCCTTGGTGACCGCCTCCTCCGTCTCGGTGTCAAGCGCACTTGTCGCTTCGTCCATCACAAGGACGTAGGGATCCACGTACAACGCTCGGGCGATGCCCAGTCTCTGACGCTGACCACCGGAGAGCGCGAGTCCGCGCTCGCCCACGCGGCCGTCGATACCCTCCTTCCTGGCTTCGACCGTGGCGAGAAGTTGCGCCCTGCGGAGGGCTTCCTTCACACGATCGCGATCCAGGTCCTCGCTCCAACTAAGAGCAACGTTCTGAGCGATAGTCGCATCGAAGAGGGAGACCTCCTGGGGCACGTAGCCCACCCGGGCGCGCCAGGAGTCCGTAAGGTCAGTGAGGGGGGTGTCATCGATGACGATCACGCCACTCGTGGGTTCGATGAGACCAAGGATGAGGTCAATGAGGGTGGATTTGCCCGCGCCGGAGGCCCCTACGATGGCGATGGATTGCCCGAAGGGAATGGTGAGGGACACTCCCTTCACGGCTTCGTTTGTAGTACCGGGGTAGCGGAAATCGACATCCCTGAATTCGAGGCGCTCCGGGGTGTCCGACAACGGCAGGGACGCGCGTCCACGTCGGTGCTCCGACGCCCCCTCCGAACTCCGGATCTCATCGATAAGGGTGTGAACGTGGGGAGCGGTGGACGCCATATAGGAAAGGACGAACTGGAACCTGACCACCGATGGTGCCGTACGGAAGCCCGCGAGCCCGAAGAGGGCCACGGCCGATAGGGCGGCAGCCGATCCGCCCATAAGGTAGCCTGCCGCACCGACTAGGACGAATCCGCCTATGATCCCCGACTCCAGTACGAATCGCGGCACCTGACCGAGGAATAGGACGATCGCTCGCGCCCGTACGGCATGCCCGCGGTTTTCCTTGACGACGGCCGCAACCTCGGAGTTCTTGTTCCTCAGCGTCAGTTCCTTCATCGCCCCGACCATCTCGGTGATCCTGCGCGCGGTCCGGATGCTGTACTCGAGGTTTGTCGCACCCGCATTTCTCGCGCGCCGGGCGATCCAGAAGTAGAGGACCGCACCGATTCCCCCGAGGTAGAGCACCGTGGCGAGAGCGATCACTGGCATCGCGATACTCATCACCGTGATGACCGCTGTAAGCGTCATCACTTCGCCGAGTATCGTCGCGCCAGGTAGCAGGAAAGTCGCAATGGTCTGGTACAGACTCGAGTCGGTGAACCGAACGATATCGGCGGAGTTCTTCTTAAGACGCTCCGTCCACGGTGCCGCCATGTAGGCATCGAAGAGACGGGAGCCGATCTCCAACTCGTATCGGGCCGCTCGACGAGTGGCCCACCGCAATAGAAGTACGGATGACACTCCCTTGGCCACCGTGAGGACGCATATCCCCACGATTGCGATGAAGATCCCGCTCTCCTCAAGTTCGCCGATCAGAGGAAGTACAACGGGATTGCCCGCGGAGAGGGGGCCCACCACCAGGGCCAGGAGCCCGAGAGCGGCGGCATCGAAGACGGCCAGGAGACCGAGACTGGTCGCGTAGATCGTCACAAAGCGCCTGGCGTCCGCCGGAAGCACCCTCAGCAGTTCCCTATACAGGGCAACGATGTCTTTCACGCTAGGAGCCTCCGAGGCAAGTAGGGGGTCAGGTTTGGCAGTCTAGTCGACCTCGCACCTGCGCCTGCTGGGGTCCCCGACCCCCACTAGAGGGTGACAGAGACACCCGTTCGAGCCGACTCCAGCGCGGCGCCGACCACCCGAACGGTCGCAAGCCCCTCCCGCATTGTCACGAATCCGCTCTCCTTGCCCAGCACCGCGTCGCGGAAGGCTTCATGCTCCTTCTGCAGTGGCTCCGGCTTAGGGATCGCAAACCGCACAACGTCACCTTCGCTCACTCCTCGGAATCCCGCGATCGCGTCCCACGTTGTCGCGACCGTGCCGTTGGCGAAGAAGGTAAGGTCGGCCGTCAACGTGTCGGCCACGAATGTGCCCCGCTCGCCCGTCACGACCGTGAGACGCTCCTTCATAGGCGAGAGCCAGTTCACGAGGTGATTCGCGACCACATCGTTGGCAAACCGTCCCGTGATGGATACCAGGTCCTCGTGCTCACGTCCACTCCGGTGCGCTACCTGGGCGGAGACGATCGCATAGATCGACTGCGTGACCCAGGCGGCAAGATCGATGTCGTGGGGGGCAAGGTCTCGCACCACCCCGACGTCGGCGATGCGAGCGGGAAAGGGCCCCTGGCGACGAGTCGCAATCTGGTAAATGTCACCGAGATCTCCCGCCTCAAGTCGAGATCGAAGGCTCTGGACCGCAGGGTTGTAACGCTCAATATGACCGACGCCGCCGATCAGACCTGCCGACTCGAAAGCCTCGGCGATACGTTCTGCTGACTCGACATCGGGCCCGAGAGGCTTCTCGACGAGGGCATGAACACCCGCCTCCGCAAACGCCAATGCGACTTCTTCGTGAAAGCTCGTTGGCACGGCGATTGTCACGTAGTCCACGCCGACCGCTATCAATTCTCGAATCCCGGGCAGCACATCCAATCCGCCAGAGACGTTGTGGACGTCTCCACCCGGATCGGCTACGCCAACAAGATCGACCCCCTCCAGACCTCGAAGAACGCGCGCGTGGTGTCGACCCATGCTGCCTAAACCGATGAGGCCAGCACGCAAGTTCGCCATTACGCACCCGCCTTCGCAACAGTATTGACCGCCTGAACCACTCTCTCGACATCCTCCGCCGAGAGCGAAGGGTGAACGGGTAAAGAAAGCACCTCCTGTGTCGCGATCTTCGTGACGGGGAGGTCGGCCTCCAGGTTGAACGATGGAAGTTCGTGGTTGGGGATGGGGTAGTAAACCCCTGTTCCCACTCCGTACTCCTCGATTAGCGTCTTCGCGAATCCGTCCCTGTCCTCCGCAACACGAATCGTATATTGGTGGTACACGTGTGTCGCCTTGGGATGAATTGGAGGCACGATCACGCCCTCAAGTCGGGAGTCGAAAATCGCGGCGATTTCGCGCCTTCGAGCCGTCCAAGCGGGCAACTTGCCCAATTGAACTCGCCCGATTGCCGCATGGACGTCCGTCATACGGGCGTTGAAGCCGATGACCTCGTTCTCATAGCGCCGCTCCATCCCCTGGTTGCGGAGGAGTCTCATCATTCGAGCTATCTCAGGAGTGGCGCAACTAACCATGCCCCCTTCTCCCGACATCATGTTCTTCGTTGGGTAAAGACTAAACATCGCAAACGATCCAAATGATCCGACTGGCGAACCGTCCCACATGGCCCCGTGCGCCTGCGCGGCATCTTCAAGTAGCATGACTTCGTACTTCTCTGCAAGCGCTTGAAATCGATCCATGTCTGCGGGTTGGCCGTAAAGGTGGACGGGCATGATTCCGCGAGTCTTGGAGGTGATAGCCGCCTCCGCGGCGTCCGGGTCCATGCAGAAAGTCTCAGGCTCAATATCGATGAATACCGGGGTCGCCCCACACAAGGCGACAGAGTTGGCTGTCGCAGCGAAGGTGAAAGAAGGAACGAGGACTTCGTCTCCCGGTCCAATTCCTGCGGCCAGCAAGCCTAGGTGCAGTCCGGCGGTCCCGGATGACACGGCGACACACGTCCTACCCCCGACGAGTTCATCGGCGAACTCTTTCTCGAACGCCGCGACCTCGGGACCCTGGGCGACCATCCCGGAGCGTAGGACGCGGTCCACCGCATCCCGCTCCTCCTCGCCGATGATGGGCTTTGCCGCGGGAATCGTCTGCTGATCCATGGTTCTCGACCTCTCTTAGTTCCTAAAGGGATTCCCTATAGCGGTGTCAACCTGCCGTCGGACTCCTCGTAAAGCCGTCCGGTCTGTGGGCAACGCCACGTTCCAGCGACATCCGCAACCAGCCGGAGGCCCGCCTCTCCCACCCATCCGACTCTCCGCGCGGGTACCCCGACAACAAGAGCGAAATCCGGAACATCACGGGTTACGACAGCGCCTGCCGCAACCGTCGCCCAGCGACCGATCGCTACTGGGGCAACGCACACAACCCGCGCACCGATGGACGCACCATCTCCGATGGTCACCCCTACGTGCTCCCAGTCCGAAGCGGATTTCGGGGTGCCGTCGGGATTCACGGCCCTCGGGAACTCGTCGTTAGTCAATACGGCGGCAGGACCAATAAACACGCCGATCCCCAATCGCGCTGGCTCATATACGAGGGCGTAATTCTGAATCTTGCTGTTGTCACCAATCGTTACGCCGGTGCCGACGTAGGCACCGCGACCCACAACGCAATTTGCGCCGAGCACGGCTCCCTCGCGGATTTGGGCGAGATGCCAGATGGAACTGCCCTCCCCGATCATCGCGCCAGGGTCAACATCCGCACTCTCAGCGATCCTCGTTCCCATGCGCCGACAGTACCTCAAGCCTCCATGCCGCGCGGGTGACCAAAGTCATTAGTAACGAGCGGCAAGCGAGGGTTACCGAACGACACCTCTCGATCTCACACGACTTGCCAAAGGTAGCCTCCAGGCAGATGCAATAAGATACGGGAACTAGGTCATCTGAGGATGACTTTTGTCGCGATCCTTCGAAAACGAGAGTGGTGGGACGGTTGCCAGAAGATGCCGTTGGCGCTCTCGTCGGACTTCTCCTCAGCCCCGGAGACCCTACATGAAACCCGATACGAAGGGGGGAGGCGTCTTGACCCGCTTCCTTCGCGCCCTATCGACGATGCGAAGTACGCTTCTCATCGTGCAGGCGTGCCAACGCACGGCGTTGCGGATGAGTTACTGGGCGCATCGGCTTACCACGGGTCGTTCTAGACGGGATTCGATCTCTTGGGTGGTCGGTCCTGACGATGTCGCTTCGATGGTGGTCCAGATCGCGAGCGCGATATCCAATTCCTACTCGGTGAGCTTCTCCCAGAATCCTTCCTACGCGTATGCGTATGACCACCGTTGCCACACACGAGACTCCTCTCCTTTGCGCTGGATCGAGAGGATCTTCGTCGGACCAATCTTGCTTGGACGCCTCATGAACAGGGCGCGCGGTTTCCTTTATGTTGGGGACACTGGATTTCTCCTTCATGGTAAGGATCAGCGAGCCTTCGAGTTCGCCTATTTAAAGAAACACTCGCGGATGGTCGTCTGCTACTGGTGTGGTTCGGATATCCGTTCGACCCGACGCATGCATGAGCTCGAAGCAGCGACGGACCTGCCCAACATCTCCACCTACATTCGCTTCCAGAATCCTCGTCTCGAAACCGACGGATGGGAGAGGATCAAGGCGAAAATCGCTGCAGTCGCAGACCGGTACGCGGATGCGATGTTCAGCAACTCCGTCGATCATCTGAGTTACCTCACCCGGCCAACGGAGCCGTTCCTCTACTTCTTCTCCGACGAAGACATCGTCGAGCGAGACAAGTTCAACGACCTATCGTGTCCGGTCATCGTGCACGCATCTTCCTCTCCCATAATTAAGGGAACGCCGCTCGTCCGCGCGGCGATCGCACTTTTACGCTCACAGGGGTACGAGTTCGAGTACGTGGAACTAATCGGAGTCTCAAACGCGGAGGTGAAAAGGCAACTTGCGCGCGCCCACATATCGCTCAATCAGTTTTACGGCTTTTCCCCCGCGGTTTTTGGGGCGGAGTCTCTTGCTGCGGGATGCGCCGTCATGATGAGCGCAGACCCTGCCATCGAAACTGACCTTCCTCCGGAGTCAAGTGAAGCTTGGCTCGTCACAAAGCACCACCAGGTGTACGAGAACCTTCGGCTTCTTCTTGACGAACCCCACCGGATCGAGCCTTTAGCTCGCCGCGGCCAAGCGTGGGCGCGGGAATATGCCTCCCAGACCGGTGCCGGAGAGAAACTGAATCGTGTCTTAAACGCAGTCCTCGATGGGACCTACGAACCATTTACGGGCCACCATGGCTAAGCGGATTCTCGTCGTCGGCTACGGAATCGCCGGGAAGACCCTGGCGGAGGACCTCGTTCGCCACGGCGCGGAAGTTACGGGATTTCTCGACGACGCCTCTACGGAACCCAAGATCCTCGGCCGCCTAGACCAGGTGAACGAGGTCATCGACAAGCACCACATCGATCTCGTTTACTTCGCGATTCCAACCGCAAAGGCTCCCACTGTTCGCGAGTTCATCCGCTCCATTCAATCGACGTCCGTCGAAATCGCGATCGTTCCGAGGACCTACGACATCATCAGCAAGGACACGGTCGACATCAGCGATCTCACGGATGTCGACGTGCTCGACCTCGTCGGACGGGAACCGGTCCGACACGAACTTGAGAGTTCGCGTGCGTTCCTTGCGGGAAAACGCGCGATGATCACCGGCGCGGCGGGGTCGATTGGCTCCCGACTCAGCCGCCAGATCGCTCGACTCGGTGTCGAACACGTTCTCTGCGTCGACTGGTGGGAGAACGGGATGTTCTACCTTGGGCACGAAATGGCGAAGAGTAACAACGTTTCTCTCAAGATTGCCGATATAAAGAGCACTGAACACATGAAGCAACTCTTCGACGAGTCCGCTCCCGAAATCGTCTTCCACGCGGCCGCGTACAAACACGTCCCCCTCATGCAAGAGAATCCGATTGAGGCCATCAATAACAACGTCTGGGGAAGCCTCAACCTCATGAGGCTCGCGATCGACCACGGGGTGAAGGCGTTCGTTTACGTCTCGACCGACAAAGCCGTAAACCCCGTAAACGTCATGGGAGCAACCAAGAGAATCGGCGAAATGCTCATGGAGACATTGGCCGCAAACGGGGCCGGCACCCGTTTCAGTGCGGTTCGCTTCGGCAACGTCATCGAGAGCCACGGCAGCGTGATGGAAATCTTCCGTTCTCAAATCGCGAAACGGCAACCCCTCACCGTCACCGACCCCGAGGTCACCCGATTCTTCATGACCATCGACGAAGCCAGCCAACTCATTATCCAATCGGCAGCTTTGGGGACAGCCAGCGACATCTTCGTGCTCGATATGGGTGAACCCGTGAAGATTCTCGACCTCGCGACGAGTCTTCTTCGCGCCGCAAGGGCAGACCTTGGGATCGAGATCACGGGCCTTCGACCCGGCGAGAAGCTCCACGAGGAGTTGACTTACGAGCCGGACAAAGTTGTGAAGACAGCCAACCAGAAGATCTTTGTCCTTAGGGGAGAGAAGGACTTTGATAAGTCCGCATTCCTACGCTCCGTCGAGGACCTGCTGGAACGCTCACGTTCCTATCGCTTATCGGCAGACGAGGCCGTAGCCTGGTTACGAAACGCAGGCTTTGCGATTCAATGACACAGCAAAGGATTTCTCTTCTTCTAACCGGAGCGCACGGAGCCATCGGGAGCACGTTCCGGGCTCGTTGGTCTGCGCAGTACGCTGGCCCGACCGTCGCCGTGGTGCAACCGGGAATCGGAGAGCAACTTCTCCCGGGCGATGTGGCCGTCGACCTCGCGATCCCCGGGGCACTTGCTGATCTGGTCGTCTCACTTCGCCCCCAAGTGATCGTGCACCTCGCGGCCATTACAGGAAGCGCTTGTGAGGCGGATCGGGAACTGGCCGAGGCTGTTAACGTTCGCGCGGTTAAGACCTTGGCTCAGGCGGCAGCAAACGTCGGGACGAGTCGCATCGTCTTCGCTTCCACTGCGGGGGTATATGGCGACCAGCGGCAGCGGCGAGTAAAGGAGACGGAGGATCCTGAGCCGCCCTCCTTCTATGGCCAAACGAAACTCGAAGCAGAATACGCGCTTGCGTCCGCTCTTGAATCAAGTGAGACAACACAGGCCATTGCGTTGAGAATATTCAACGTGTTCGGTCCAGCGTTTCCAAGTTCCCTGGTTTCCCGCCTCGCCGAGTCCACACCGAACCACCCCGTTACCGTCAACGGACTCGATCGATTCGTGCGCGACTACGTCCATGTCGAGGATGTCGCTGCGGCTCTGTATCTCAGCACGACCACCGAACTTTCAGGGACGATGACGACAGTCAACATTGGCAGAGGCATTCCGATTAGCAACCGAGAACTCATTTCTGCGCTTGAAAGGGTTCAACCGGTCCACGTGATTGTCGGCGACGAGCGCTCAAGTTACAGTTGCGCAGACACTACTCTCGCCCACGAAACACTCGGTTTCTCGGCGACCCGCGGCCTCACCGACTAACGCCACCGCCACTACCTTGACGTTGAATCCAGGTACTTCCCTCCAAGGCTCACTCAAAGGTCGTGTCGCACCTCAAGCCTTACCCCAGCGTGCCCTTCGCTTCTGCGAGGTACAGCTGGGTCCACCACAGCGAGAGAGCATTTCCCAGTACCTGAGTGTCCCGGGCCTTCGAGAAGTCGAACGTCACGTTTCCGAACTCCAACTTCCGCACCGATCCAAACTCGTGTATCAGCAAGGAACTCCAGTGAGCGGTCAACGCTGTCTCCCCAACGACAACGCGTCGATACAACAGCCGAGCCCAGTTCCTCAGTAGCGGTGGGGCGACAGCAAAGAGATCGAATGCAGTCGGTACGAGTCCTGGTCGTTTGCGTGCAATCGAGACGGGCTCACCAGTGACGGCGAGTGGGACGTCCCGAAGCGCGGGAATCTGACTGTAGAGGAGGCGCCGGTAGTAGTTCTTTCCGAGGATGTCCTCCGCTCCCAATTCCATGAGGTGGTCAAGGTATTTAGGTGCGAGAACCGGCGTCACGGAAAGTACGTCGGAGCACAACACTGAAGGCGCAACATACGAAAACGCTGGCTGACGTCTGAACATCGCCCAGTGACTAATCTTCTGAGCCGCCGTGCTCCCGCTTGAGGCCATGACACTCAAGCGCAAGCGCGCTCTCGATTGTCTGATGAGCGCCCGTACCGCGCGCCCTCGAAACTCGCCCGCCTCGGTGGAAATCCATTGCCGACCGCGATTCCGGGACCACGCGCGAACCCCGATGGTCGTCCATCGTCGCTTGATCATGCTCCGCGCGATCGGAACGTAGGAACCTATTAGGCAGTCGCCCGGCCAAGCTCCGACGATAACGCAAGGCTGAGTCTCCGGAGCGCCCGCGACCTCGTAGAAGAGCACATTCCCAGCGGCTGCATGCGCTGAGACCTGCCCCCCGGTGAGAAGCCAACCCGCGCGCAGCGTCTCCACCCCACTACGCTCCAGCGACACTGTCTCGTGCTCGAAACCCAATATACGCGCAACCTCTCCTCCGATTGACGTCTCTCGTTCATCAGACAGGTCGAGGGTCAGCGCACGACCGTTGGCTCCAAGTGCCTCGGCAACGGCTGCGAGCGTGAGACGACTATCGAGTCCGCCCGAGATCCCAAGAGAGGAAGTATCACGGTTGTCAGATAGGACTTTGTTGTGACGTACGCCATCGACGAGAACCTTGTAGGTCTCCACCATATGTTCGTCATCGCCCATTTCACGCGTTCGGTAGCGAATGGGATTGGACCCCTCAACCGAGGCTCGAATCGATCTTCTGCCGTCCACAACGAAGTCGACCTTCTCGCCGGGAAACAGACGGAAGACTCCTTCGATGGTCGTTTCGGAACCCAGGGAGTGGTTGTACGTGAGGAGTTCATACGCCCCCACCTCAGAGAGGCGCCCCACCCCCAACGCAATCCCAACGAATTGTGGGTCGTTGGAAACGACGGCACGGCCATCCTTCTCACCGAAATACAAAGGTCCACACGCGACTCGATCCGAGAATCCTCTCACTACGGCGCCGCCGCCATCGCCAACCCATACCGCAACTCCTGAAAACTCGCCCGTGATCGCATCCGCCTTGAAACTACTGGCGCGAGCATCGAGTTGTTGCCGAAGGAATTGCCTGGACGACTCAACCCTGCCCGACAAAACAAGTTCCGCACCGGCAGAAGACCGAACGTGGATCGCATGGGATGAATCACCGTCCCACGCGAGCACGACACCACCTACGACCGACCGCACCAGCCCCCCCCGACACAAGTCCCGTGCCCACGAGATGACCGATGTGGAAACGAAGCGCCGCGTCGAGATTCTCCTCTTCGTGCTCCGGAAAGACCGCTGCCGCGAAAAACACCTGCACCTCCGTGGTCGGGCTCGGACATACCGGGCCCGTGGCGCCAGCGCCGACGCCGTTGTCGTAATCGGCACCGAGCGTATCACCAGGGGAAACGCCAACTGAGTGTGAGCCGCCTGTACGGTGGAGCCGGTCATGCATCGTCACCCTTCCAACAACCTCCACTGCGATCGGCGTCGTACGTGATAGCGTGTCGCGCGCAGCCATGTAGCCAACCAAGGCATTCGTCAAGTCCTCAAGACGGAATCTGAGCCCACCATGCGCATTACCGTTGTCAGCCGAATCTTCTCGCCGGAACCTTCTGCGGGCTCGCTCGTGCTTGAGGCGGTTGCACGATCCTTCGCGGCCAAGGGGCACGACGTGACGGTGGTGACGGCGCGCCCACCGAAATGGATGAGGTGTGTTGATCCTCCTGCGTTCAAGGTGCGACGCGCCCGCGTCTTGCGTGACCGACAAGGGTACGTGCGGGGCTACGTACCGTATATGAGTTTCGACCTTCCGCTCGCGTTCCGCCTGCTGTTCCGCCGTCGCGCCGATCTGTACTTCGTCGAGCCTCCGCCCACCACCGGTGCTGTCGTCCGTGTGGTGACGTGGTTGCTACGACGTCCCTACTATTACCGAGCCGCCGACATCTGGTCCGACGCCGCACAGATGACGACGAATTCACGCTTCGTGACTCGTGCACTGCGCTCCGTCGAACGCTTCGCGCTCCGAGGCGCAACCCATTCCTTTGCGATTTCCGAGGGTGTGCTCAACCGAATGCGGGAACTCGGAGTGCGAGGAGATGTAACCGTCACTGGCGTGGGTGTTGATGCGCAGGTCTTCCACTACACCCCTCCAACGACCTTAACGCCTATCCCGTATTTCATCTATGCGGGAACGCACTCCGAATGGCACGGGGCAGTCGTCTTCATCGAAGCCTTCGCTCTCTTCACGCGAACGACACCGTACTATCGCCTCCTCTTCGTTGGAAACGGATCTGAGCGCGCGCTCCTCGAATCCCGGACACGTGAACTTGGCCTGACCAATGTCGAGTTCCGAGATGCCGTAGTGACCGCCGAACTCGTTCCCCTTCTCTGTGAAGCTTGCGCCTCCCTCGCCAGCCTTCGACCCGGAGGCGGCTACGACTACGCCTTCACAACCAAGGTTCTGTCATCGCTCGCGGCTGGTTGTCCAGTAATCTTCGCAGGCATTGGACCAACCCAGGCGTTTCTCGAAGACGCGGCAAAATCACTTCCCGTTGGAGAGGCGGTAACTTACAACGCCGAATCCGTATCATCGGCACTCAGCCGGGCCGCAGCCCATCCACTTGGAAGCCATGAGCGAAAGAAGCTCGCGAAGTGGGCCACCAAGCGATACTCACTAGATGCCGTCGCACGCGCGGTCGTCGACGAAGCCGAGCGGTTGATCCGTTCGACGCAACATGCCAAGTGATTTCGGCTTGGGAAGCGCTCCCCCGCCATCGCGTCAGCCCGTTGGTACGATCAGCCCATGCCGTACGCGCCCGAGCAGGTGCTCATCGTGGTACCAGCGTTGAACGAAGCGTCAACCGTCGGCTCGGTCATCGCCGAAGTGCGTTCGAACCTTTCCGGCGCCACCATCCTCGTAGTCGACGACGGTTCGACGGACGAGACGGCACGGATCGCGAAAGAGGCGGGGGCGCTCGTCGCACGTCTTCCCTTCAACCTCGGCGTCGGCGGTGCGATGCGCGTGGGTTTTGGATACGCGCTTCGCCGAGGCTTCTCGGTCGTGGTTCAGATTGACGCCGACGGTCAGCACGATCCTCGTGGTGTTCCCGACCTTCTCCGCGCCCTTGAAGATTCGGACCTGGTTCTGGGAGCCCGCTTCGCCGGGACGGGCGAATATCGGATCCGCGGACCGCGCCGATGGGCGATGCGACTGCTCGCCGTGACGTTGAGCCGGGCAGCGCACACTCGGCTTACCGACACGACATCGGGCTTTCGCGCCTCTGGTCCACGGGCGATCGCCCTGTTTGCCGAGTACTACCCCGCTGAGTACCTCGGCGACACCGTCGAGTCGCTTGTCATCGCGTCGCGCGCTGGCCTCGTCGTGCGCCAGGTCCCCGTCGCGATGCGTTCGCGTACGGGCGGCGTTCCTTCCCACCACCCCTTCCGCGCCGCGATCTACCTTGGGCGCGCGACCCTTGCGCTTCTCGTCGCCCTCATGCAACCCTCGTCCCTCTACCGAATCTCGGCTCCTCAATGACCCTTCGCAGCTACATCTTCACCATCGCCGCAGCGATCTTCCTGCTTGCGGTCGTCCTTCAAATGCTTCGTCGGCGTCGCTTGCGCGAACGTCACGCTATCTGGTGGATGCTTGCCGGTGTCCTCGCGCTCGTTGCGGGAATCTTCCCCGGAACCGTCACGGCGATCGCCGATTTCCTCGGCATCGAAGTACCGCTCAATCTGGTGTTCTTCACCTCGATCATCATTCTCTTTGTCGTCAACCTGCAGCACGCGGCGGAACTCACGGCGCTTGAGTCGAAGACCCGGATTCTCGCCGAGAAGGTCGCGCTGCTGGAGATGGAGCGAGAAGACGACGGGCGCGATGAACCGCGCTCTGATGGTTAGCACTCGACGCGCAGGCGAGCCATGGGGATGCGTCTCGCTTAGGCGGCTTCTCCGACGTACACTGGCTTCACACGACAGGGGAGCGCCTTCCGGGTCAAGCCGGAGAAGCGCTGAGAGTGCGGACACCCGCAGACCCTCGAACCTGATCCGGCTCGCACCGGCGTAGGGAGTCGAGTCTCGCCCCTCCTAACAAGGAGGCTGAAGCATGCGAATGGGAATCGTGGCACGGTACGCCATGCTCGTGGGTATCGCGACGGGGTTGGGGGGTTGCGCCTCGGGGGTTTCGGACCCCACGACGGTCACCGTCATCACTCACGACAGTTTCGCCATCCCGGACGACGTCCTCGCCACTTTCGAGGAACAATCGGGCCTCACGGTCACCTTCGTCGCCCCGGGCGACGCGGGGGCCCTCGTCAACGAGTTGATCCTCACGAAGGATCACCCCCTCGGAGACGTCGTCTACGGGATCGACAACACGTTCGCGTCGCGGGCGATCGACGCGGGGATCCTGGAGGATTACACCTCGCCCGCACCCGCCTCAGCCGACGCCGCGGCCTTCGCCGTCCCCGGTAGTGCGGCCCTCACCGCCGTCGACTACTCCGACGTGTGCATCAACGTGGACCATCGCTGGTTCGCCGATCGCGGTATCCCTGAACCCGTCACCCTCGACGATCTCACCGACCCCCAGTACCGCGGCCTCCTGAGCGTCACCAACCCCGCGACGTCCTCCCCCGGGTTAGCGTTCCTCCTCGCGACGGTCGCCGCGTACGGCGACCAGTGGCCGGAGTATTGGGCCCAGCTGCGGGCGAATGACGTTCGCGTGGTCGCGTCGTGGTCCGACGCCTACTTC
>Ga0307420_1000129_pt1 | contig 34863 bp, 31 predicted proteins | sample SalMarWE160240MG_2_FD_202167 | JGI IMG/M metagenome (GOLD analysis project Ga0307420, IMG submission 202167) | Salt marsh sediment microbial communities from the Plum Island Ecosystem LTER, Massachusetts, United States - WE1602-40 | ecosystem: Environmental > Aquatic > Marine > Intertidal zone >... | reverse complement strand
TGAGCGGCCGATGGGAATCGAACCCACGTCTTCAGCTTGGAAGGCTGAGGTATTACCACTATACGACGGCCGCGTTTTCTGCTGAACAAATAATATACTGCTTATCCCGGGTTTCTGCAATCAAAAAATCCCGATACAGGGTCTAATAGTCCCTGATATCAACGAACCTGAAATCGTCTATTATTTTTTTCAGCTCCGTCCGGTAATGCATCAACACCGATGCTGATTCTTTAAACCCGTCTGCATCACCTGTGCAGTTCAAGCCATCGTTAATGACTTTCATACAGTTATTGAGCAGTATTCCGCCGAACTTGATAAAGTTGTAGGAAGCATTCTCGCTCTCCCTCGGGATCTTACGCCCGAGAACCCGCATGTAATCGTCAACAGCCCTCGAATACAACCCCCGGACAGGAACAACAAAATACGTGAAATCATTTTCAAGGTCGAACAGCGCATCTGAAACAGCCTTGACTCCCAAATCCCTGAGTATATGTTGGACCTTATTCCAGGATCCGTAATAGAAATCGGTTACCGACCCGAGCAGATGCGTTGCCTCTTCCTCCGCATCAGGATGAAAGTCAATCTTCCTGTATCCCTTAATTTTCTGAAGGTTTTCTTCGATGATCTTGTCTGCAACATCGCTATACCTATGTTCTTCGGGAAACCGAACGCTCTTTTCAACCCTCCGCCGGAGCTCTTCAAAAACTGATATCTCGGCGTTGAGAAAAACGAGGAGGTTCATCTTCTTTAAAAGTGCATCATGGTAGCGCTTTTCAAATCCACGGAGATTGAAGATTCTATCACCATACATATCTGAATACTTCCTGTACAGTGACTTGAGTTTCAAGATCGCCCGGTCAATATCGACCTTTCTGGAGGGTTTTAATTTCCTGAAGGATGAAGGCATTACTTCCCGCCTAGCTGCTTGTATGCCTCGTTTATCTCTCTTGTCTTCTCCTCGAAGAACTCCTTGTATTCCGGCCCGAGTTTCTTGCTCGCAACAATATCCGGATGAAATATTTTAAGCTTGTTCCTGTGGGCCTTCTTTATCTCGTCCATCGAGGCGTCTCTTTTGATACCCAGTATCTCATAGGGGTCCTTGACCGTAGTCGAACCCTGGGGCTGCTGAAACCCCGCATTCCAGTTTCTGAACCGGTCGTAAAACGAGCCGCTGCCCTGTGACGATCCACCCGCACTTCCCTGGCTTGACCCTCCGCCTGCAGCGCCCGCCCCCTTCTGCTGCTGATACTGTTTAAACTGGTTCTGGTAGAACCGGAAGTTTCGCAACCGAAGCAGTATTCCGATGATCGCAATCGCCGGAAGGAGGAATTCCTCACCGGGTATTCCATCAGGAATAATCCAGCTCAGAACTGAAAGTCCGATCATTATCCATATCCATAGAGGGATCCTCATCGGCACCACTCCTTAATGCGTTTTAAAACCATATTTCATGAATATTTGCATTAGACGTGATTTGAAAAACACAAAAAACACTTTCAATAATTTTCAGTATTTCTTTCCTCTGTACCTTAACTATTAATATAAAGATTGAAACTCTCATATTCAAGAAATTATTCACTCCCGAAATCCTCCTGCCGGCCTGATGGGCGCAATGTGATGAGTGTCGATGCTCTTACACCGCCGAATAACATACGGTTTTTCTGGATTTATTTAAAATAATCGAATTACATTAGATGAAGCTTGGGTTAAGGAGTGAAACAAACAAATTTATGGAGCGCAACTCACCGCATAGCCAATCCGGTCTAAATAAAAATGAATCTGCTGCAGCAACCGAAAGAGCACTTAAAATTGCTATAATCGGATTGCCGAATACAGGAAAGAGTCAGGTGTACAATGATCTGACCGGTGACTACACAATTGTCGCAAATTACCCGCTTACAACGGTTGAAATAAAGAGAAAGCAGGTGTGGATCAAAAACAGAAAGTATGTGATCATCGATACTCCCGGCCTGCACCGCCTCTCCATCCGCTCTGAAGAGGAAATAATAGTACGCAATCTATTATTTAAAGAAAAACCGGACGGTATCATTCAATGTATCAATGCAAACAGGCTCAAACAGTCGCTGCCGCTTACCCTTGACCTTATTGAGCTCGGCATACCGATGGCCATCTCACTGAATACAATTCAAGAGACCGAACGGCTGACGATCGACAGTCATAAACTTTCCGAGATACTGGGAATACCGATTATCGAGCACAACACGGCCCTCGACAGGGGAACCGATCGGCTGAAAACTGCACTCACCGAAATTAAAGCAGGTTCCTTGAAATCGGACTACGGCAGCGAACTTGAAACTATGATCGGCAGGGTGCAGTCTCTGCTGCCGGCTACAACTTCCTTCAGGCGAAAAAAGGCACTTTTGCTTTTATTGGGTGATGAGCACCTGCTTCGTTTTTTACGAAACCGATACGGAGAATCGTTAGGGCAGCAGATACGTAACACAGTTTATGAAATGGGCAAGGCATCACGCATGAATCCCGGCAGGGCGCTTCATGCCAGAGGCTCAAAAACAGTTGATGCGATTTTTGAGAGCGCTACCGAAAAAAAGAAGCATACACCGGGCAGTGCCGGCCGCACCTTCGCCCACCTGTGCCGGCTTCCCCTCTCCGGGATCCCGATCCTTGCTTTCATTATTCTTGCAGCCTATTTTCTTGTCGTCAACGTTGCGGGATTCGTACAGACTGTACTGACAGAGACTGTTGTTACACACATCGTCCTGTATATCAGGGAGCTGATACCGTCGAAATTTCTGACTGATTTTCTGGTCGGCAGCTACGGCCTTCTTACCCTCGGAGTATTCAATGCGCTCATAACGGTCATTCCGATACTCACCGTCTTTTTTATTATGATGGGTCTGCTCGAAGATTCAGGATACCTGCCGAATATCAGCGTGCTTATCAGGAGGTTCCTCACCAGAATCGGCCTCTCCGGAAAATCCGTGATGAGCCTTATTCTCGGTTTCGGCTGTAAAACCATGGCTACGCTTACGACAAAAGGAATTACATCCCGAAAGGAGAAGTTCATCGCCATTTATCTTATTGCATTTGCAATACCCTGCTCCGCACAGCTTGCAATCGATATGGGCATTCTCGGCAGGGTCGGATTCAAGGCATTTCTCATTGCGTACGGCACTCTGGCAATTCTGGAAATAGGTGTCGGGTTCCTGCTGAATATGCTCTTAAAGGATGATTCAAAAAGCGCGTTCATTCAGGAGCTGCCTCCGATCCGAATACCCGGGTTGAAAGCTGTTTTAAAAAAAACCTACTACAGAATATACTGGTTTTTAAAGGAAGCGCTTCCAATCTTTATTATTGCCGCTGTTGCGCTTTTTATCATCGACAGGATCGGTTTACTGAATCTTCTGAAACACGTGCTCAACCCTGTTGTCGGCGGATGGCTCGGTCTTCCTATCGATACGGTGGATGTTCTTATACTCAGCTTTGCGCGGCATGAAGCGGCTGCCGGCCTGCTTTTTTCCATGGTGGATGGCGGAATGCTCAGTTACAATCAGTCAATCGTCGCCGTTGTCATAACGACAATGTTCGTTCCCTGTTTTGCAAATATCGTCGCTATGTGCAAAGAGCTGGGGATTCAGTGGGGAATCGCCGTTGCTCTGATAATAAACGTTTCCTCGTTTGTTTTTGCCGGAATCCTCCACTGGATACTGGTATTTCTTCACACAGGAGTAATATAGTGGAAAAACAGAAGGAAAAAGAGGAGTATCTGGAAATACTCTGGTACATGCAGGAAGACGGCACGAAATCTCTGAGCTTCTTCAAAGAGGAGCTCGGTGAACACTTCAGGCAGGACATCGTCGATGAGCTCACCGCTGACGGAATAATCGATCCGCATCATGACTCCATAGCGCTCACAGATACGGGAAGAGATTATACGAGACAGTTGATACGTTCTCACCGTTTAGCTGAGCGCCTCGTCCACGATGTACTCGGTGTGGAGTACGAAAAAGGTGCCTGTGAGTTTGAGCACATCATCAATCCCGAGCTTGTCGATAGTATCTGCACACTTCTCGGTCACCCGAGGGAATGCCCGCACGGCATGCCCATTCCTGAAGGAGAATGCTGCAGGCAGCAGGTGCAGATTGTCGAAAGCTCGGTACTCCCCCTTACAAGCCTCGAAGTAGGTGAAACTGCGCGTATAGCCTACGTATATGCAGAAAACGACCAGCAACTTCATAAGCTTGATGATATGCTTATCCGTCCCGGTGCAGAGATAAAGCTTCACCAGCGTTTCCCGTCATTTGTGGTGGAGTGTGAAAATTCTCATATTGCGCTGGATGAGGAAGTCGCTACCAACATACAGGTGTGGGTTAAACAGGGTAAAACGAAGCTCATTCATCCTCATGGGAGACGGCGAGTCAAACGCGGTTTCTCACACGGCCTGCATTCAGACAGCCACGAGTAAACAGGTAGAACACGAAACATATTTACAGCTTTTTTTCCCCGTTGTCTCCCGCCATCATCGCTCCCCACTCACTTGATTCGAATTCATCCTTGAAACGCTCCATAAGCCGTTTTATTCGCAACACGGTATCGCAGTCGATTGTATGCTCCATCTGGCAGGCGGTCTCCTGCGCCTTGTCATCTGTAAGAAGAAGCACCTTCTCCAAAAACTGTACGAGGAGCTTGTGTTTCATATCGATAGAGTCAGCGATTTCAAGGCCCTTATCAGTCAGACTTATATAGGAGTTTTTTTTGTAATTGACAAGTCCCTTGCTTTTCAGCGTCTTCAGTGCGCCGGTTACGGACGGCATTTTCACATTGAGCCTCCTTGCGATATCTTTGACACGGGCAAGCCGGTTGAGCTTTTCAAGCGAGCGAATTGTTTCAAGATAATCTTCAAGGCTGGAGCTCAGATGTATTTCAGTGCACTTCTCCATATCTGAATTATACAGACAAAGACGCGCTATGACAACCAACTTTGAGAAGTGTTCCCGAAACTGGAAGATGTAGATGCGGTGAGTACCGTTTCTGCTTGATACTCACTCTCAGAAAAATCTTTAAACCCGCTTTTGGACATATCTTTGGAATCAATGCTTAAAGATCTATAATGTAGACTTAATATTTTGACAGTTGTTGTATAAAATCGGTATCAGTATCAGCCTAAAAAACGTTTTTTGGTTTTTTCTTTCCGGCCCTCCAACGGCCCATAATTCTTACCATCCGTGGCAGGATTATAGGCCGTTTTAATTATGACGAGAACCAGGACGGTTCGAGCCCTTCTTCCTTCTAAGTAACTTCAAATAAGTTATCTTTGATACTCGGCCGCGAAGCGGCATACACCGCTTTTAAATGACAGCATTCTTTCTTTTCTCTTGATTACCTCTGCTTGAATTCCTATCCAAAGCAGCGAATCGCAAATTCTTTTAAGTGACTTCATATAAAGTTACTTGTTAATATTCGGCCGCCCGGTGGCGTACTCCGCTAACAATTCACATCAGTCAATTATAAAAAATTGAAATGAATAAAATATTGTACTATAATTATAATAAAGTCAGCTTACAAAAATACAGAAATTACTGAATTAATTAAGATGTAATCCTGAATAAAAGGTCTTGTTTCTTAGAGAATGTTGAAATCGTTGTGTATTTCTAATATGTAATAAAAATGATGAACATAAGTCAAAAGAGCAATTAATAAATCGATCCGAAGTATTATGCAAACTAATTGTTGAACTGGATCAGAGGGAACTAATTTTTATATATGTAGAGGGACGTCATCATAATAAATACTATAAGGTAAAATTACAGATATAAATCCTGGGCTTTTCAAAGCTCCGCGGATATTGAAACAAAGAATCAATATTGGGGAAAGAATAACCGATTTGTTTTATATGGAAGAAGTTATAAATCTTAATATCGCAAGAGTTATCATTGACGCAGGAAAACAAAAGGCGGCGGAAACGAACTTTAATCATCATAATCCATCATCAAGTAAACTATTAAGAATGAACAAAAACATTGTAATTTTTCTTATTCTTTTTCTCCTTCAAACACTGCACCTGTCTTTTGCGCAAGAAAGCACCGAACCAAAGATTTCCATTACCGCAGCAGTTCCTCGAGATTTTCCTCCGCATTATTCTATTGATAAAGAGGGCAATCCCACCGGATTTGCCATTGATCTTATGAACCGGATCGGGGCTCTGTCAGGTTTAAGAATCAATTATATCGTCAAAGAAACATGGTCAGAGGTAGATGAATGTTTACGAAATGGCGATGCCGATTTGATACCAAATATAGGTATTACTGATAGGAGAAAAGTGTATTTTGACTTTTCTTCCCCTGTGGAACTGTTCCCGGTTTCCATTTTTGTTCAAAAACAGAGTAGACAGATTGAAGGAGCAGAAGATCTTGCAGGCCACAGACTTGCAGCCGTCAGGTATAACGTTGGAGTCTCTCTATTTGAAAACCGTGATGACATTGAGCTTTTCATTTTCAATACCCCGGAAGAGGCACTTTTTGCATTACTTGCCGGGGAAGTAGATGCACTGGTTTATCCGGAACCGATAGCTGAGAGAGTAGCCCGTCGAATTAATGTGGGAAACAGTATTAAAATCGTTGGTGATCCTTTGCTCAATATCGAACGAGCGGTCGCTGTGAAAAAAGGTAATACAGAGTTATTAACGATCCTTAACCCGGTCATTAATAATTTTGTTGGTACTTCGGAGTATCGAAAAATATACACAAAGTGGTTTGGGAAGCTGCAGCCTTTTTTAACTGCTTTCAGGATTTTGGTATTTATGGGAGCATTACTTGTCCTTGCATTAACAGGCATGGCTATCTGGCGATTTCGAAGTGTTAGTAGATTGAACCATCAACTGATTAAAACCATTGAAAAGCTTAAGCAAGCTAAAAATGAACTGATTCTGAAAGCGGTCGGGGAGGGGATTTTTAGTCTTGACCTGGAAGGGAAGCTTACATTTTTAAACTCCGCTGCTATCAGTATGGTCGGGTATACACCCGATGAACTAGTGGGGAAACGAATTCACGATAGAATACACCATCTAAAACAGGATGGGACCCCTAATCCTATTAAGGAGTGTCGAATTTGTAATGCAATTGAAAACAGTTTTGAACCCTCAGGAACAGATGAGATTTTCTGGAGAAAGGATGGAACTTTTTTTCCTGTTGAATACATAACAACACCAATTGAGGACAATGGTAAAACCGTGGGGATTGTCATTACATTTAACGACATTACCGCCCGCAGGCATGCGGAGGATCTGCTTAAAGAGAGTGAGGAGCGGTATCGCTCCCTGTTTGAGTATTCTCTCAATGGATTTGCTCTGTATGAGATCGTGTTAAATGAGGACGGCCAGCCGGTTGACTACATCTGCCTGGAAGCCAATAAAGCTTTTGAACGTTTGAGGGGCCTTAAAGCGGGTGAGATTATCAGCAAGAAAGCTACCCAGGTTATCCCTGATGTGGCAAAGGAACCTTTTATTGAGAAGTATGGCCGGGTTGCCTCAACGGGAGAACCCGTTCGGTTTGAGCAATATGTTGAAAGTCTCAACAAACATTACGAAATTGTCGCTTATTCACCCAGAAAGGGTCAATTTGCCTCCATTATTTCCGACATTACGGATCGCAAGCTTGCTGAGGAAAAAAATCATAAGGAATTAATGCGCCTGAACTTGCTCAACCAGATCACGCAAGCCATTGCAGAAAAGCAGGACCCTGATAGCGTTTTCCTTGCCGTACTCCAGCATCTTGAAGACTACCTGGGCGTTGATTTTAGCTGTATTTTCCATTTCGATCTAATCAAAAAGGTACTTATTATATTTTTGATCGGACCGAAAAGCCGGCCCCTTGCCGCTGCTCTCAGCATGAAAAAAGGATCGCTGTATCACATCGACCAAAATGAACTGCGCAGGTTTAAACGGGGGGAAACGCTCTATACGCCCGATACTGCAAAGGTGGATTTGCCTCTGTTCAAGCAGCTCTCACAGGCAGGAATAGGCTCATTGGTGACTTCACCTATGATTGTGGAGAACAGATTGAATAGTATTCTGCTGGTTGGACGGCGAAGCATTGGGGATTTTGACAGTGGAGAATGTGATTTTTTACGACAGGTGAGCGACCACACTGCCCTGGCTGTAAATCAAAAGCGATTGTATGAGGAACTGCAGCAGGCCTACGATGAGATACGTGAAACACATAAGACGGTGATGGAGCAGGAACGACTGCGTGCTCTCGGGCAGATGGCCTCCGGTATAGCCCACGATATAAATAATTCGCTGTCATCCATTGTTGGCTTCCCCGACCTGCTGCTGGAAACAGAACCGAGTCTGAGCCCCCGTGTGAAAAAGCATCTGAAGATTCTCAAGATGGCAGGTATGGATATTGCCAATACTGTCAACCGTATGCGTGAGTTCTATCGAAAACGTGAAATACAGGATATTCTACTGCCTGTTGATTTGAAACGATTGGTTGAAGAAACAATTGAATTGACACGTCCGCGCTGGGAGACTATCCCTCAGGAGAGTGGAGTGGTGGTTGATGTTATGGCTGACTTGCAAGACGAACTTCTTCCTGTGGCGGGGGTTGAGAGCGAGATCCGTGAAGCACTGACAAACTTGATTTTAAATGCGGTTGATGCGATGCCGCACGGGGGAACGATAACGGTGCGAACCAGTCTGCAGGAGTCCAATATTATTCTTGAAGTCATCGACATGGGAATTGGCATGGATGAGGAGACGAAGAGGCATTGCTTTGAGCCGTTTTACACCACGAAAGGCGAACATGGGGGAACCGGCCTGGGGATGGGGATGGTATACGGTGTGATGCAGCGTCATGAGGGCGAGATAGAAATTAAGAGTGAAATCGGTAAAGGTACGACTATAAGACTGCTTTTTCCCATCTACAGGTCTTTGGAATCGGAAAAGGGTTCCGCCAGTTCTGAAACAGAAACAACGATCCTGCCTCTGAAAATATTGTGCATTGATGATGAGCCGTTTCTTCGAGAACTGATGAAGGACATGCTGAAAAGCGACGGGCACACGGTTAAAATTGCTGATGGTGGGCAGAAGGGGTTGGATGACTTTCATGCGGCGAACGAACGAAACGAGCCGTTTGATGTAATTATCACCGATTTGGGTATGCCGTATTTTAGTGGGCGTGAAGTGATAAAAGCGGTGAGGTTGGAATCACCGGCAACGCCGATAATTTTACTGACAGGCTGGGGTGGAAGTATGAAAGAGGAAGATGATGACTCTGTACAGGCAGATTACGTGTTGAATAAGCCCCCAACAATAAAAAAAATACGAAAAGCCCTACAGCAGGTAATGGATAAAGATTAATGATTTTTGTTGAAACCTCCCGTGGGGCATAATTATATAGAATAAGATAATAAAACAAGCTATGATTCTCGCGGGTAGTTTGGTTCACTGATAGTCTGACATTCCTTCGCCCACTTATTGCAATAAAGCTCACAGCACTCTATTTATCTGAGTGATTATTGCGACTATTCGGTGAAATATTTATTCATGAGGAGCCGGTATATGGAGAAAAAGGCCAAAATTCTTGTCGTGGATGATTCGGTGGGGAATTTAATGTTAATGGAGGGCATATTGATACAGGAAGGCTATGAGGTTGTACTGGGTCATAATGGGGAAGAGGCCATTGAGAAGGTAGAGGACTTCTCTCCTGATGTAATGCTGCTCGATATCAAGATGCCGAAACTAAATGGTTTTGAGGTCGCGAAGCGAATAAAGGGAAATGAGAAAACGATGATAATTCCCATTGTGATAGTGACAGGCCTTGGTGATGTAAAGAACAGGATTCTGGCTCTTCGGGCGGGAGCTGACGATTTCCTAACGAAGCCTGTTGAAAAAACAGAATTAATTGCAAGGGTGCGATCCCTTGTCAAGGTAAAAGCATATAACGATTATCAACGAAATTATCAAAAGCAGCTTGAGATTGAAGTGGCTAAAAGAACCAATCAGCTACGGTATGCTTTTGAAAAAATCAAGGATGCTTCTATTGAAACCATTCACCGACTTGCACGGGCTGCCGAGTATAAGGATGAAGATACGGGAGCCCATATTCAGCGCATGAGCAGTTACGCGGTCGCTGTTGCCCGCAAGATGGATCAGACTAAAGAAACCATTGATGCCCTCCTTAAAGCAGCTCCAATGCATGATGTGGGTAAGATCGGTATTCCTGACCGGATCCTGCTCAAGCCGGGAAAGCTGGAAAAGGATGAATGGAGGATTATGAAGCAACACACGACTATCGGTTCAAAGATCTTAAAAGGATCAACCAGCGTATTCATAAAATCAGCTGAGGAGATCGCCTTGACCCATCATGAAAAGTGGGATGGTACCGGCTATCCCCAGGGACTTAAGGGCTCAGAGATTCCTGTTGCAGGGCATATTACTGCCATTGCTGATGTTTTTGATGCCCTGACGTCCAAAAGGCCATACAAAGATCCTTTTTCCCTGGATAAATCTTTTAATATCATCAAAGAGAACCGTGGGACCCATTTTAATCCTGAGGTTGTGGATGCCTTCTTTGACATTGAGAATGATATTTTGGATATTAAAGAAAAATATAAAGACAAAGGCAGGAGCATTCTTTTTCAAATGGCAGTAAATGAATCTTAATAAAATATCTGTAGCAGCTTCACCAGGGAGCGTTGACATACTGGTATTGCTCTGCTTCAGATGGAAACGGAGTTTCAGGTATGGTAAAATAAGGTGGAATTCAGAGGAGGTCTGAGCATGGTAAGTCAAAGGAAGAAATATCCACCTGAGAGGAAAGTCGAGATTTTGCGTGAGCACCTGAAAAACAAAATGTCTGTATCAAAGGTATGTGAGAAGTATGGGGTCAATCCCAATATGTTCTATAAATGGGAAAAGCAGCTTTTTGAGGGAGCCATTGAAACATTTTCCGGCGATCATTCACGGACAATGGAAAGCCCACGAATTTACGCAGGTGGTCCTCACTCACCTGGCACAAATCGTCATGGTCACCGCATTGGGGAAGACAAAGGACCGGGTTAGAGCACTCGAAATTGGGGTGGACGACTTTCTGACCAAGCCTGTGGACCTGGTGGAGCTTAAGGCGAGGGTCCGGCCACTGCTCAAGGTAAAGGCTTATCACGACCACATGTGCAACTACCAGAGGGAGCTTGAGACAGAGATGCTAAAGAGGACCGAGGAGCTCAGAGAAGCCTTTGAAAGTATAAAAGATTCGACCCTTGAGACCATATTCCGACTATCAAGAGCGGCAGAGTATCGCGATGAGCTTACCTATACCCACCTTGTCAGGATGAGCAATTATTCGGCAATAATAGCAAAAGGTCTGGGGTAAAAAGAGAATGAGGTCGAGGATATACTGCACGCCTCTCCCTTGAATGATGTGGGGAAGATAGGCATACCGGATAATATTCTTTTGAAGCCAGGAAAGCTCAACCCTGAAGAGTGGAGGATAATGAAAGAGCACACACTGATAGGCAAGCATATTTTAAGTGAATCGAGTTCGGAGGTTATAAGATTTGCCGAGACGATAGCGGAAACACATCATGAGAAGTGGGACGGAACGGGATACCCCGCGGGCCTCAGTGGGAAGGGTATCCCCATTGCGGGGAGAATTACTGCCCTAAGCGACGTTTTTGACGTCCTGACATCAAAAAGGAGGGAGCTGCCGATTTTATCTCCAAGTCAATAGACCGCCTCGAGGTTCTTTTAAAGTAAAAAATGCGGTCTTCTCAAAACACATATACGAGAGGGTTAAGGAAGCCTATGAAAAGCTTAAGGAGCTTGAACTCCTGAGGGATAATCTCACAAACATGATTGTTCATGATCTCAGACAGCCTTTGACGGCAATAAGCGGCTACCTTCAGCTTTTTGAGCTGCAGGATTTTGAAGGTTTCACCGAAAAGCAGATAACCATTATTAAGAATATTATAAATGCTGTCAAACTCCTCATGGAAATGATTAGCTCTCTTCTTGATATTAGCAAACTGGAAGCCGGAAAGATGACGCTGAATAGGACACTGTGCAATATGGGGGAAATTTTCCGTAAGGCAATTATAAACCTTGGGCCCCCAGTGGAGAGATACTCTCTTTCGGTCGGATTTACTCCCAAGATGTTCTGCTTCGATGCGACCGGGATATTGTGTGGAGGGTTATTACAAACATCCTTGGGAACGCTGTCAAGTTCACGCCCGGTGGCGGAAGCATCAAGGTCACCGCTGTAATCAGGAATGGCGAGGTGCTTTTTTCAGTAGCTGACAGCGGTCCTGGAATACCTCCCGAGTACCACAGCAAGATTTTTGAGAAGTTCGGCACATTAGAGGCAAGGGTAGAGGGAAAGAAATATTCGACCGGTCTGGGCCTTGCTTTCTGCAAGCTGGCCGTGGAGGCTCACAAAGGGAGCATAGGGGCTAATAGCGAGCCGGGCAGAGGAAGCATCTTCTGGTTTACCCTCCCCACCGCGTAAGATAAAATAAGGTATTTTTTTTAAACGTACCTTTATGGCGGTATGAAAAGAATTTAAAATTGATCAGGATTTAAAAATGCAAAATTCTAAAACCATACTGGTGGTTGATGACGATGAAAAGGTTCTTGAGCTACTAAGTGAGGTTGTTTCCTCTATGCGATACAGGGCTCTTAAAGCAAAAAGCGGGAAAGAAGCGATTGAAGTTGCTATCCGAAATATGCCCGATCTCATTCTTCTTGACATCATGATGCCCGGGATGAACGGGTACGACGTTGCGAGGGTTTTGAGTCGTAACGAAAAGACCAATATCATCCCTATAGTACTCATCTCCGCCTTACGAGATGTGGAGGAAAGGGTTAAGGGGCTTGAGGCTGGCGCAATGGATTTTTTTTCCAAGCCGTTGCATATCCCAGAACTTAAGACAAAGATAAACTCACTATTGAAAATCAAGACTTACAATGACTATGTGAGGAAGCAGCAGAGAGAGCTCGAAGTTCAGGTTGCAGGAAGGACCGAGCTTTTAAGGAAGGCAGTGAAGTTTTTCGAACGCTTTGTTCCCCGGGAATTTCTCGAATGCCTTGAGAAGAAAAGCATCTTCAACATAAGCCTTGGCGACTACATTTGCACCGACATGACCATCATGTTTTCAGACATCCGCTCTTTCGGGACACTTGCAGAAAATATGTCCCCGCGGGATGTGTTCAGGTTTCTCAACTCATATCTGAAGAGAATGGATCCTTTCATATGGGAAAATGAGGGTTTTATCGACAAGTATATCGGTGATGCTATAATGGCCCTTTTCCCCAAAGGACCCCAGTACGCAGTGAATGCAGCAGTAGAAATGTTGAAATACATAGGTATTTACAACCAGCACCGGCATAGTTACAGTTATCCTCCAATCAGAATCGGGATCAGTATCCACACGGGCGAGGTAGTACTTGGTACTATAGGCCACGAGCGTTTCATGCAGGGCACCGTTATATCCGATACCGTTAACCTTACCTCCCACTTGCAGAGTCTCAGTAAGCTTTACGGCATTGATCTGATAGTGAGCCGTGAAGTTGTGCAAAATCTGGGCATGGGTAAGTTCAACTACCGCTTCATTGATAAAGTCAGGCTGAAAGGAAGGAAAGAACAGATTGATATTTTTGAGATCTTCGATGCAGACTCACCCGAAAAGTTTGAGTTAAAGTCCAAGACCCGGGGGAAGTTTGAAAAAGGCGTGAGCGAATATCAAGATGGTCAGGTCAAAAATGCAGAAAAAATCTTCAATGAGCTTGCCTCGTATTGCCAGGAAGACAGGGCGGTGAAGATTTACCTTGAACGATGCAAGCGTTCGCTTCAGGAAAGAGAATGAGCAAGAGAGGGTCATCCTGTTATCACTGGACATAACAATTCTTTTACTACCCCTACAAGATACAATTTGGAGGATACTTTATGTCCAAGCCTTCAGGAATAGAGAATGAAAGGGCACTTTGTTAAATAACTGCAAGGAGAAATGAGCAAAATTATCTTTGGAAAGGAAGAATCTACTAACAGATATTTACTATTGAGATCTAAATGCGTTGAACTGGGGAAAATATCTATTTATATGATAAAGAAGCTCACAGATACGAGGGCCAAATATTTGGTAATGTCTTAACAAGGGTGTTAGGAGTTATGCAAAATCGACGAAGTGCTGTTTTTTTAGATGGAAAAAATTGCCAATATGCGATCTTTCAGTTTTGCTGAAATCTGCTCTAATCTTCTTCTCTCAAATCTTACCGCATACACATGTTTCTCTCACACCATCTTGAGAAAGCTATGATAAGCAATATAGACTTACACTTCTTCTGTTCTGGCCGATTTATTGTAATTTTCTCATATTCCATCATAATATAAGGAAAGACGAATGAGAAAAAATGACGAAAGGAGGGATAAAATATGATCACACCTCAATTGGTGGCTGAGATACTCGCCTTAGCTTCTATAGTAGTACCTATCACCCAGGCCGTAAAGAAATGGTTACATGCAGAACACTTCTGTTTTACACAACAGTCATCAAGAAACCCAGCAAATATATCCATCTCCTCCTTATAATTTTCCGTTGCCTTGCGGACCTCATCAGGTGAATGCAGGCTTGCTTTTTGCCATTCAAGACAGCCTTCGATCGCCCATTTAAGAATACCTAGCAGCTCCACTTTCAGTTTATTCAACATTTCCCGATCCTGTTCTTCCTCAGGAATATTAAGAGTCCAGGGGACCAGTCGTACCCGCCTCCAAATAGCATAATCTGTACCCCTGATAACGGGTTTATGATTCGCTACGAACCATAACTTAAATTCGGGGTTAAATTCGAAAGACTCACTATACAGGTGTCGTGCGAAAACTGTATCACCGCCGGTGAGCTGTTTAAGCATAGACTCTGCAAACCTTCGACCTTGTTCAACTTCAACGGTTGCCACAAAACGACGGCCATTCAATGCGGCTATTTCATTGGGGACGCTGTCATTTCGTTTTAAAAGGATTATTTCAGGCCGGGCCTGGTACCCGTAATCCCCCAGGAGGGCTTTTATAACTTCAACGAAAGTGCTTTTTCCATTGTGACCGCTTCCATTTTGCTGACACTTCGTACAGAAAGAAAGGCGAAGCGAAAAGCCTTATCGCTTTAACTATCGGCAAGTAAATAACTTAGAGGTTTTGGGGAGGGAAGGATTCGAACCTTCGAAGGCTAATGCCGACAGATTTACAGTCTGTTCCCTTTGGCCGCTCGGGAACCTCCCCGTGAGCTGGCGATGGGATTTGAACCCGCAACCTGCTGATTACAAATCAGCTGCTCTGCCATTGAGCTACGCCAGCACAGTACCGGTTGATTGATACGCCGAATAATATAGAGATTACGTATATCTTCGTCAAGTGTTTTACCCAGCGGCTCACCCCCGGGCGGTATAGATAGGATGAAAATTACGCAGACAGCCTGCCGTGCAGACATCAATTCTATATTACAAAAAAACAATCCTGCTTTTTCACCTCAGTTAAACTCAGTTGTCGTGTCTGCAGAACCGTCGTGGTTCGTGTCCTTTTCAATTTTATAAATTCTTCCTTTATCCACATAAAACCAGTAATCCACTTTGCCGTCACCGTTGCTGTCGATACGATCCATCACCAGGCTTCCGTCTTTGTATAAACGCCAGTTATCCATTTTTCCGTCGTAGTTGGTGTCGAGGACTTCTTCCTTTATTTTCCCATTTCCTTCGTACACATAGACTGTATCGATCTTACCGTCAAAATTAATGTCGATCTCCTGCTTGTCCACATACCCGTTTTCCACATAGGTCCAACCGTCAGCTTTCCCGTCCTTATTAATATCCGAGGTGATTACCTCCGAATGTACCTGTATCGGCAGAAAGAAAAGAATAACCGCCGCAGGGACGAGAAGTTTAAGCACTTTTGTCATATATTTTATGAAGTATGGATTGGGAAACAGCGTCGGGAGAAAACAGGCTCCACCAGCGCTACTAATAAATTCGGCCATTTACGCGGCATGTTTAGCGCCGATTGGTCCTTTTTTTATGCAGCGTTGTTTGCTGCTCCTTCATCCTGAGTTTTCCAAGTTTGTACCGGTCGAGCATTTCCCTGATTGCTTCGTTTACCGCTTCAGTTCTATCGTTAAAATATCCGTCCTGAACCATTTCATCTATTCCCTCGAGAAGAATGGATGATGTTTCGACATATGTCTTCATTCTCCCTCCTTAAAATAAAAATTACAGCTCTGATAAATAATAATAGGGTAAGTAAACTTGTCAATCTTAGAAGGTGAAAATCATCACTTACCGAATGGTTTTTACTAATAGTACGTAATATTACGGCAATGTAATATAATATAATCATTGGTATCCGAAATTCTGGTACGAAATAACTGAGTTTAAAATGGATAAAACCATAAATGTAAAAAGAAGGTCAATTGTTTCATAATATTTGTATTTTTCTTGAAATAGTCATATTTTATAGGGACATTATGGCAGGCTATTATTTTTCCATTGACATTTCTCACAGAGAAACTACAATTACAAAACTTTATGTGAAACAGCGCGGTTTTCACGTAAACACCAATCATATACGAAGGAGGCGTCAATGAAAAAGTTATTTTCCATCGTCATCGCATTACTTCTGATCTCGATCTTCAGCGCTGCATATGCGGCAGGTGAAAAAGAGGAGGCAATCGGAAGCTACAAAATCGGCGCAGTATTCGCCATAACCGGCCCGGCATCCTGGTTAGGTGAACCGGAAAGAAACACCGCGGAAATGGTCGCTAAAATGATCAACGACAAGGGCGGGATCAACGGTATTCCGGTGGAGCTTGTTATCGAAGACAGTGTCGGTGATGAAACCAAAGCGGTCAATGCCGTGAAAAAGCTCATCAACAGTGACAATGTTCTTGCGATCATCGGTACATCGAGAAGCGGAACCACGATGGCCGTTATTCCCATTGTCGAAAAAGCACAGACACCGCTCATTTCCTGCGCTGCTGCTGAAACTATTATTGAGCCTGTTAAAAAATGGGTTTTCAAGACACCGCAGTCAGATAGGTTTGCCGTTTTGCGTATCTATGAAACCATGCAGGAGATGGGTATCAAGAAAATCGCCATCATGTCCGGAACGACAGGGTTTGGGTCTGCCGGCCGGGAGCAACTGAGAAACCTCGCGTCGGATTACGGCCTTACGATCGTAGCAGATGAAACCTACGGCCCTCAGGACACTGACATGACTTCTCAGCTCACAAAGATCAGGGGCACTGACGCGCAGGCGCTTGTGAACTGGTCTATTGTACCGGCCCAGGTGATCGTAGCCAAAAATATGCGTCAGCTCGGTATGGATATTCCTTTGTTTTTGAGCCATGGTTTCGGCAACATCAAGTTTGTCGAGGCGGCGGGAAAAGCTGCCGAGGGTATTATTTTTCCTGCCGGGCGACTTCTTGTCGCAGATGTCGTTCCCAGGAGCAACCCCCAGTACAAGGTACTCACCGAGTACAAAAAGATGTACGAAGCCGAGTTCAATGAGCCGGTGAGCACATTCGGAGGCCATGCCTGGGATGCAATGTGGATACTCGATGAAGCGCTGAAAAAATCAGGGCCGGATAAGGCCAAACTTCGTGATGAAATCGAGAATGTGAAAAATTTTGTCGGTACAGGCGGAGTGTTCAACTTCTCGCCCGCCGACCACAACGGCCTCACACCTGATGCATTTGAAATGCTTACGGTTAAAGACGGAAAATTTGCAATATTTCAGCGGTAAGATGCGGGCTGTTTTATTGTTCAGGTGAACGTAAAAGTGACCTACGTCCTCTTGGGACCGATCCTTGACAGGACTAGGTATCAAAACGCAACTTGCTCGAAGTTACTTAGAAGTGGTTTACGTTCTTTCAGGACCGAATATCATAAAGTAACTTCGCGAGAAGTTACTTGGAAGCATACTAATGCAGCCCGGCATTATCCGGATGCAAAGAGTCCAGAAAACGAAGGGGATGCTGTAGCGCGGGGCATCCCCTTCATTCATACAGCCCGTAACCGGGGAAAGCCCGGTTTTGCCCAGTCACCTTGAATGCGGGATGAACGTACGGGCACCCTTCCAACTCCGTTTTTCAATCAGGCGAGGCGCAACCCTCAGGAGGGCGCATGCAATTCGGCGTACAGCTCTTACAGTATACGCTTTCCGGAATCACCATCGGAAGCATCTACGCGATGGTTGCCATTGGATTCAATATCATCTATAACTCCACCGGGATCATCAATTTTGCGCAGGGCGATTTCGTAATGCTGGGCGGCATGCTTGCCGTCTACCTCCATAAAACTCTGCACCTGCATCTTCTTCCGACTGGAATACTATCGGCACTGGTCGTTTCATGCGTAGGCTTGCTTTTTGAACGCTTTGCCATTCATCCGCTGAAAAATCCCTCGGTTATCACACTTATCATCATTACTATAGCGGCTTCGATTCTGTTCAAAGGGGGCGCGATGTTTATCTGGGGAAAGGATGCATTCATCCTCCCCTCATTCAGCGGAGACAAGCCCATTCATCTTTTCGGAGCGACCATATTACCGCAGACACTCTGGATTATCGGGTTTCTCCTGATGATTATTTCAGGGCTCATGATGTTCTACCGCTTTACCATACTGGGCAAAGCTATGAAGGCATGTTCATATAACAGAAGGGCTGCACGGATAGTCGGAATAAATACCGGCAGGATGGTTCTTTTTTCGTTCTGGCTGAGCGCGCTGATAGGCGGTATTGCGGGTGTCATCGTAACACCCATCACACTCGTCAGTTATGATCGGGGCGCACTTTTGGGCCTTAAAGGGTTCGGCACAGCTATTTTCGGTGGCCTCGGGAATGTGGCAGGCGCCGTTGCTGCGGGGCTCATTATCGGCCTTCTTGAATCATACTCAGCGGGGCTTCTCTCGAGCGGGTACAAGGATGCCGTTGCACTCGTGATACTTTTACTTGTTCTCTTCTTTAAACCGGCGGGAATTTTCGCTAAAAAAGAAGAGCATCTTTTGAAGGCATTTTAAGGAAGTTTGAATGAGGGACACACTAAAAAAATCCTGGGCCCAGGCGTGTGCACTGTACACTGCAGCACTTATTCTGGCTGCCCTCATTCACAACCCCTATTATCTGGGGATACTTACCTTTACCGGTATCAATATCATCATCACCATGGGGTTGAGCCTGCTCATGGGCTACACGGGTCAGATATCACTGGGCCAGTCCGCCTTTTACGGGATTGGGGCATACACAACGGGGATTCTCACCACAAAACTGGGTCTACCGCTCATAGCAACCCTACCTTCGTCTCTACTCCTTACGGCGGGAATTGCATTTTTAATCGGCATACCCACGCTCCGGCTCAGAGGACACTACCTGGCAATGGCTACGCTCGGCCTGGGTGAGATAGTGCATATCGTCTTTAACGAATTTTTATCCCTGACCGGCGGACCTTCAGGATTCGGCAATATTCCCGTCCTGTCACTGTTTGGAAAACAGCTCGACACAGATTTAAAGTACTATCTGTTCGTATGGATTATTGTCTCCTTCATACTATTTGTGTCACTCAATATAATCAACTCGCGGATCGGCCGCGCACTGCGCGCAATACACAAGGAAGAAAAAACGGCAGCGACACTCGGTATACACACCTCGCAGCTCAAGCTGTATATATTCGTTCTCGGGGCCGGATATGCAGCTCTTGCCGGGTTTTTGTACGCCCATTATGTCACGTTTTTGAGCCCCGGCACATTCAGCCTGAACTTCTCCATTCTGCTTGTTACCATGGTCGCGATCGGTGGGATGGAACATATATGGGGCGCGATTGCCGGAACAGGCCTTCTTACAATACTGCCCGAATATCTCCGGTTCTTCAAGGATTTTGACATACTGATCTACGGTGTTATTCTAATGGCAATAATGCTTCTTCGGCCCGAGGGCCTGTACGGAATTAAGATTCCCCTGGGGAAAAAAAAGCTCAATGGCTGATATACTTAAAATCGAGAAAGCAGACAAGTCCTTCGGAGGACTGAAGGCGATTTCCTCTCTGAGCTTTCGCGTATATGAGGGGAGCATTACTGCGCTTATCGGTCCGAACGGTGCAGGTAAAACAACGGTCTTCAACCTCATCAGCGGGCTCGAACGGCTCGATAACGGCTCAATACTGTTTCAGGAAACGAGAATCGATACGTTGAAACCCCATTTGATACCGGCTCTTGGAATCGGCAGGACATTTCAGAACCTGAGACTCTTCTCAAACATGAATGTCATTGAAAATGTAATGGTTGGGAGACATACCCGCTCAACATCCGGATTCTTAACCTGCGCGTTTAACCTCAGAGCGTACAGGGGAGAGGAAAAAGAGATCAGAGAAAAGGCCCTTTATTGGCTCGAGTTCATGGATATTGAAGATCTGGCGTATAAAAAGATACGGGAAATACCATTCGAGAAACAGCGTATTGTCGAAATAACCAGAGCTGTTGCCAGTGAACCGGTTCTCATACTCCTGGATGAACCCGCAGCCGGGCTGAATATTACGGAAACAAAGGCTCTCATCGACACTATATATAAAATCCGCGAGCTCGGGATAACTATACTTGTGGTTGAACACGATATGGACCTTATCATGGAGATATCGGAAAAAATAGTTGTACTGAACTTCGGACGCAAGATTGCAGACGCCCCCCCTGGGCAGATACAAAACGATAAAAATGTCGTGGCCGTGTATCTCGGGAAGGAGTTTGTATAGAGAATGCTGCAGGTACGTTCCGTTAAATCATTCTACGAGTCGATATGCGCCCTGAAATCGGTATCCATGCATGTAAAACAGGGTGAGATTGTCACCCTGATCGGCGCCAACGGCTCGGGAAAGTCCACACTGCTCAACACAATTGCCGGACTTATGCAAAACCCAGTAGGCTCCATACTCTTCGAGGAAGAGGAGATCCTCGGGCTTGGATCTTCAGAAATTGTCAAAATGGGGATAGCCCTTGTGCCGGAGGGGAGGCAGCTGTTCTCGCCGATGACAGTATTCGACAATCTCCTTCTGGGCACATACTCGTTTTACAGTCTGCGGCACAAAAAACAAACATACGAAAAAATTGAAGAAATCTTCACTCTCTTTCCGGTGCTTGGAGAACGGTACAAGCAGCTTGCCGGCACACTTTCCGGAGGTGAGCAGCAGATGCTTTCAATCGCACGCGCCCTGATGTCGAACCCGAAGCTTCTCCTCCTCGATGAACCGTCAATGGGGCTTGCACCGAAAATCGTCGAGAATATTTTTCACACGCTCATCGAGCTGCAAAATACAACCAACCTCACGATTTTTCTCGTTGAGCAGAATGCAAAACTCGCCCTCGATGTATGCCAGCGCGGCTATGTAATAGAAGCAGGACAGATAATTCTCTCCGGTGAAAGAGAAGAATTACTGAATAACAAGGAGGTGCTGAGGGCATACCTCGGCAAGGAGTAAAATCAGGGACAGAAGATACGCGGTTTTATCCCAGGGTGGGTATCCTGAATATAGCGCTCTTATAGCAGCCGTCCCGTGTGGAAAAGGGGAGTATGATGCCAATATGGAATAAAAAATATGAAACGATGTCGAGGGCAGAGCTCGAACAGGTTCAGCTCGAAAGGCTCCAGCAGACCCTCGGAAGGGTTTACCGAAGAGTTTCGTACTACCAGACCCTGTTTAACAAGATCGGTTTTGATCCTTTTGAGCTTACCTCCACCGGCGATCTCAAAAATATACCCTTCACTACCAAGGAAACTCTGCGTATCGCCTACCCATTCGACATGTTCGCTGTCCCGCTCAGGGAAGTCGTAAGAATGCATTCAACATCGGGTACAACCGGCAAACCGCTGATCGTCGGGTATACGAAAAATGACATTGATCACTGGACAGAGCTCAGCGCGAGAGTACTTTCCGCAGGCGGGGTCACACAGGATGATATACTGCAGATCAGCTTCCCCTACGGCCTCTTTACCGGCGGGCTTGGATTTCATTACGGAGCGGAAATGGTTGGCGCTTCCGTCATTCCGAGTTCGGAGGCTGATATCGAGGACCAGATAACCATTATGAGGGACTACCGGACGACCGCGCTTGTATGTGCGCCGAGTTTCGCCGCAATTCTATTCGATACAATCCAGGAAAAATCCATCTCACCCGCAGAACTTGCGCTGAGCAAGGCGCTTTTCGGTGCGGAGCCGTGGAGTGAAACATTCAGAAAAGAGATAGAGGCAGACCTCGACATAACCGTTACCGACAATTACGGGCTGACCGAAGTAATAGGCCCGGGAGTTTCCTACGAGTGCAGTGAAAAAGCGGGCCTGCACATATCTGAAGATCACTTTATACCAGAGATTATCGATCCCGAAACGGGAAAAAATACCCTCCCCGGCGAGGAAGGTGAACTGGTGATCACCACCATTACCAAGGAAGCATACCCCCTGATCCGCTACCGAACAGGCGATATTACACGGCTCTTCGCCGGAACATGTCCCTGTGGCAGAACATTCGTGAAAATGGGAAGGGTTTCCGGACGTATCGACGACATGATAATCCTGAACGGACGCAATATGTTCCCTTCGCAATTCGAACACATTCTTACAGACATTCTGGACAAGACGCCGAACTATCAACTTGTAATCGACAGGAGGGACAAGATCGATATGCTTGAGATTCAGGTGGAAGTATCACAGGACTTCTTCTCGGATGAAATAAAGAATCTCGATAAAATCGAGGGCTCTATAATCAAAGAGGTGAAGGAAAAACTGGATTTCTACCCGAAGGTAAAGCTCGTTGAACCCCGTACAATTAAAAGGTTGATGAAAGGCAGGAGGGTTGTTGACCGCAGGACAAAGTAACACCCCTCCCGGCCGCAATCACTACTTTTTCTTGAAAAAGAGCTCACCGTTTTTCACCGAAACGTTTACCGTATCCTTTTCCTTGAAATTACCTCTAATTATCTCATGGGCAATCGGTGTTTCTACCCGGTTCTGTAAAACCCGTTTCAGTGGACGAGCACCGAAATTGGGATCATACCCTGCCTGGGCAAGAAACAAAAGCGCATCATCCGTAATATTCAGCCGTATTCCCCGCTCTTCGATTCTTCGTGCCAGCAATCCGAGCTGCAGACGCGCGATGTCGATTATGTTCTCCCGCGTCAGGGAGCGAAATACAACGATTTCATCCACTCGATTCAGGAACTCAGGCCTGAAGCTCTTATGAAGAATTTCCAAAACCAGTTTCTTCATCTCCTGGTATGAATCTTCCGACTTCTTTGTATTCTCACCGGCATTCAGTATATGCTCAGAACCGAGGTTCGATGTCATGATTATAACGCTGTTTTTGAAGTTCACCGTTCTTCCATGTGAATCGGTAAGCCGCCCCTCATCGAGTATCTGGAGCAGTATATTGAAAACATCCGGATGCGCCTTCTCTATCTCATCAAGGAGAATTACCGAGTAGGGCTTTCTACGTACCGCCTCTGTGAGCTGACCACCCTCATCATATCCGACGTAGCCCGGTGGAGCGCCTATGAGTTTTGCTACTGTATGCCGCTCCATATATTCAGACATGTCTATTCGTATCATATTCTTTTCGTCATCGAACAGAAATTCGGCCAAAGCGCGGGCAAGCTCCGTTTTTCCCACTCCCGTCGGTCCGAGGAATATAAAGCTACCTATCGGACGCTCGGGGTCCTTTATACCTGCGCGGGCCCGTATTATGGCGTCTGAGACAGCCTTGACGGCTTCATCCTGCCCGACGACCCGCTCATGAAGATGATCTTCCAGGGAGGCGAGTTTTTCCATCTCGCCCTGCAATAGCCGTGCTATAGGTATACCGGTCCACTGTGAAACCACACGGGCTATATCCTCCTCATCAACCTCCTCCTTGAGAAGCCTGTCGGTCTGGTTCCTGTCCATTGCATCCCTCAGCTCCTCGAGCTCTTTTTCGAGCTGTATGAGCCGGCCGTACTTGAGCTCGGCAGCTTTGTTGAGGTCGTAATTTCGCTCGGCCTTCTCTATTTCGAATTTCACATTCTCAATCTCTATCCGCAGGTCTCGCACCCGTGCAATCCGCTTTTTCTCCTCCTCCCACTTCGATTTCAGGGAGTTTCCCTTCTCCTTCAGGTCCGCAAGCTCCTTTTCAATCTTTGAAAGGCGTTCCTTAGATGCAGCATCCTTCTCTTTTTTCAGTGCCTCTCTCTCGATTTCAAGCTGCATCGTTCTTCGCATGATTTCATCGAGCTCGGACGGCATCGAATCTATCTCCGTCCGGAGCTTGGCGCCTGCCTCGTCGATAAGGTCAATGGCCTTGTCCGGGAGATATCGGTCGGAGATATAGCGCTTGCTCAGTACTGCAGCGGAAACAATAGCACTGTCTTTTATCTTGATTCCATGATGTATTGCATAGCGCTCCTTCAAGCCTCTGAGAATCGAAATTGTATCCTCGACCGATGGTTCGTCGACCAGAATGGGCTGAAATCTCCTCTCTAATGCGGCATCTTTTTCAATATATTTTCTGTACTCGTTTAATGTCGTTGCCCCGATACAGTGAAGCTCTCCTCTCGCAAGGAGCGGTTTTAAAAGATTACCGGCATCTATCGCACCTTCAGCCGCACCAGCGCCGACAACCGTATGAAGCTCATCGATGAAGAGGATAATTGCTCCATCCGAATCGGTCACTTCCTTCAGCACAGCCTTCATTCGCTCTTCGAATTCACCGCGAAACTTCGCACCTGCAAGAAGCGCACCCATATCGAGGGCTACTATGCGCTTGTTCTTGAGACCCTCCGGCACATCCCCTTTCACTATCCTGCGTGCCAGGCCCTCGACGATGGCTGTTTTTCCCACCCCGGGCTCACCGATCAAAACAGGATTGTTCTTTGTGCGGCGTGAAAGCACCTGTATCGTCCTCCGTATCTCCTCATCTCTTCCGATAACCGGATCCAGTTTTCCCTGCTGTGCACGTTGGGTTAGATCTATTGCATACCGCTCGAGCGCCTGATACGTAGCCTCCGGGTTCTGCGAGGTAATACGTTGATTGCCCCGAATATCCTTTAATACCCCCATTACACCGGATCGAGTAATGCCGAGGCTCTTCAGTATCCCGCCTGCATCCCCACCGTCACCGATCAGCGCCAGAAACAGGTGCTCGGTGCTGATGTACTCGTCCTTCATCTTTTTGGCTTCAGATTCTGCCGCAGCGAGCAGTTCGTTCAGTCGGGCGGATAAATACACCGTCTGGGATGCACCGGTTCCAGATAGTTTAGGCTTTTTTGAAAGCAGCCGATCGACTCCATCCGATACAACGGATACATCTATATTGAGCTTTTTGAGGATCTGCGGTACAACGCCGTTTTCCTGGCGCGCCAGCGCGGCAAGAAGATGCTCAGGCTCTATCTGCTGCTGGCCGTACTCGCCTGCTATAAGCTGAGAGCTTGACAGCGATTCCTGGGCCATATCTGTAAACTTACTTATATCCATACATAATCACCTCTTTATGTCGAAACTTATTCTATTATTAAAAAGGCAATAATCATACCAAATAAGAAAAAAGTTATGATGACGCAGCTAATTGTCTTAGAATAAATTATGCCTTTTACATCTAAAAGATAAAACACGCACCCCACCTCACTGAGTCGTTTTGACACATTCACCGGCCAAAACTATTCTATTGTACAGAACAAGATAAAATGCAACAGGTACTGCCCGTTAATATTCCCTTGCAAAGATAGCATCAGGGGTGTACACTTTTACCAATGTAAGCGGTTTAGCCGTGCTTAGAGTATGTAAAAAGTGTATAGCAGGTATAGGTAGGGGTCACCCTGACTAAAGCCAAAGGAATCGATACAATAAAAAACGACGGACTGGATAATGATAATCGATAACCAGGGTGAAGAGAAGAAGATAATTGCCCTCTTCATGGACATACGGGGTTTTTCTCATATGTTCGAAATGCTTCCCGATGAAAAGGTGTTTATGTTTACAAACAGGTATTTTACAAAAGCATCGGAAATAATCGATCAGTACATGGGAACGCTCGATAATATTATCGGCGACGGCATCCTGGCGATATGGGGCAAGGAGTCCTGGGAAGAAAAAACCCCTTTTTTCGCCGTTCGTGCGGCTCTTGAAATGAGAATGGCCCTGCTCAGGCAGAATATTCAGTATAAATGGGAAGCCCATTTCCCGCTTGAAATCGGGATTGGTCTCGGAATGGGAGACGCGCTACACTGCTTTGTCGGACCTCCGGGTAAGACAATCGACACATTCTTCGGTATGCCGGTAATTCGCGCATCTCGACTCGGAAACCTTGCACGCCACAACAGCATTTTCATAGACCGCACCACGGCAAAAGCAGTAAACAAATGGGCCAGGCTGGGTAGACTCCAGGAAACTCCAATGCAGGGATTGAAAAAGCGGATAGTCGCCTTCAGGGTCGACGGACTCATGGATTTTTCAAGAAAGAACGGTGAACGGCGAAAAACAAGCTTTATTCGATACGTCTTTCCAGAAATCGTGGCGATGGTTTTCAAGAAGGACGGCACGAGAAAGCCTGCCATTCTTCGAAATATCAGTCCATCAGGCGCAGGTATCGAGATCGTGGAGAAGAAGAATTACGACCTTAATGAACAGGACGAGATCACCCTTGATCTCAAGACTTTCAAACTCCCGCAGTGCACCTCAATCCACGGAAAAATCGTGCAGGTGCGCCCGATTTCCGAAGAAACCGACGTTGAGAGAAGGCTGTCCCAGGTTGGAATCGAATTCATCGATGTCGATCCTTCGACATTGAATGTACTGAAGTACCTCAATATTGCATGACTACCGTGTCCAATACTTAATCAGATTTTTTCGTCTCCCATGCGCTGTCTAAGTTATTTCAGAAGAGACTGCAACCTTTCAAATACTCTTTGCGCATCACCTGGACCGATACCGCCCCCTTCGGCCAGATGCGACCTGCCTCCTCCCTTGCCACCGAATTCTCCGAGCACCCGGGCAAGCAGCTTGCCCGCATGAGCACCCTCCTTCACTGCGATGTCACCTGCGCAAAGAATCATATTCAGCCTGCCGTCTGCGACCGAGGTTATGAGGGCTACACCGTCAGGTACCCGGGTCCGTACCCGGTCGGCCAGCTCCCTCATCTCATCACGTGCAAAGCCGTTTAATTTCAGGTGAGCTGTGCGGTATTTACCGGTCTGAAAAAAATCTTTTTTCAGATCGAAAGAATCTCCAACACCCCTTTTTCGCTCTTTTTTCAGCTTCTTCTGAAGCTCACGCACCGATTCCTGCAGTTCTTTCACCTTTTCTGCAACGGCCGTTGTTTCAGTATTAAGCAGAAGCGACAGTTCCCGTAGTATTTTTTCGTCCCGCTTGACAACCTGGAATGAATCCACTCTCGTTACCGCCTCGATTCTCCTGATACCGGAGGAGATACTCCCCTCCCGTGAAATGCGGAACAATCCGATATCGCCGGTTCTTTGGGCGTGGGTTCCTCCGCAGAGCTCGGTGCTGACAGCGTTTATCTTTACGACACGAACCCTCTCGCCGTATTTTTCGCCGAACAGGGCGACTGCACCCATGGCCTGAGCTTCAGCAAAGGGTATATCCTCATATACCTCGACCGGAATATTCGCAAAAACCGCTTCATTCACCATCTCCTCAATATGATCGAGCTGATCGGCCGTAAGTCCCCTGTAGTGGTTGAAATCAAAACGCAGCCTGTCCGGTGCCACGAGTGAGCCTGCCTGGGTTGCGTGCTCGCCCACAACACTCCGTAAGGCATAGTGAAGAAGGTGTGTCGCCGTGTGATTTGCCATAATCCTCTTTCTCCGCTCCTGTTCAACCCTCCCCGTATACACAGAGTCCTGTATTTCGCCTCCTTCAACCCTGCAGATATGAATAAAAATATCACCGTCACGCTCCACGTCTTGAACCTTCAGAACAACACCCCCTCCTTCAATAATCCCGGCATCTCCCACCTGGCCGCCAGACTCGCCGTAGAACGGTGTGCAGTCGAAAACGACAGAAAAAACACCGTTCTCCTCCCTGTAGCGGATGACCCTCATCTTTTCCTGCTCCAGGGTTCTGTACCCGGTGAACTCTGTTGCCGCATCCTCCCTGTATTTTACCCATGGACTACCGTTGTTTGCAGAATATTCAGCTTGAAATTTGGTATCACGCTTTGCGCGCTGCCTCTGTTTTTCCATCTCTCTTTCAAATCCGTGTCTGTCAACCTTCAGCCCGTTCTCCTCCGCCATGATACAGGTAAGATCGAATGGGAACCCATACGTATCGTGCAAAACAAACGCACTTTCCCCGGGAAAGAGTTCACTCCCTTTTGATAGGCAGCCGATTGTTTTGTTGAACTCCTCGAGTCCCCTGTCGAGGGTTTTCAGAAACAGCTTTTCCTCGTTTTTAATGATCTCTTCTATTACGCCGCGGCGCTCCTCGATCTCCGGGTAATCCGACTTCATTATTGAAATGAGCACATCAACCAGCACATACATAAACGGCTCGTCAACACCGAGAAGTTTCCCATGGCGAACCGCGCGCCTCAGGATCCGTCTAAGAACATACCCCCTTCCTTCATTCGACGGAACAGCGCCATCTGCGATTGCAAATGAGAGCGCGCGGATGTGGTCTGCGATAACCTGATATGAAACGAGCGTCCCCGAATCCGCGGAGCAGGACCTGCCCGATAACTCCTCCATGCGGCTGATCAGAGGCCTGAACAGGTCGGTCTCGTAATTCGACCGCACGCCCTGAAGCACGGCGAGAGTTCGTTCGAGCCCGAGACCTGTATCGATATGCTTTGCCGGAAGTGGACTGTATGTCCCTTCAGCTGTCCTGTCGAACTCCATGAAGACCAGGTTCCAGAGCTCAACTATTGTACCGCTTTCGGTTCCCTCTAAGAAATCTTTCTTTTCGCTCGGTGGATACTCGTAGTACAGTTCTGAACAAGGGCCGCACGGCCCGGTCTCACCCATGCTCCAGAAATTTTCCTCGTCGCCCTTTTGGATGTCCCCTAATCGCACAAGCCGATCAGGAGCGATGCCGATATCATTCATCCAGATATCGTATGCCTCATCGTCATCCTTGTACACGCTTGCCCAGAGATGCTCCACCGGCAGTTTAACCCCTTGCGTGAGAAACTCCCATGCCCAGCGTATCGCCTCTTTTTTATAGTAGTCACCGAACGACCAGTTTCCGAGCATTTCGAAAAAGGTGTGATGCCTCCCGTCCTTCCCCACATCTTCCAGATCGTTGTGCTTGCCGCTCGCGCGTATACACTTCTGAACCGATGCTGCTCTTCTAAAAGCAGGCTTTTCGATTCCCAGTATGATTTTCTTAAACTGGTTCATGCCGGCATTGGTAAAGAGGAGGGTTGGATCGTCTTCAGGTACCACTTTTGAGCTTTTGACGATCGTATGGTCCTCTTTTTTGAAAAAATCCAGAAAAAGACGGCGTAGTTCATCCGATGTGATCATTAAAATACTCCTTCATCAGTCCATTGATGATATCAAACTGAAACCCCCGGTTTTTTAAAAACCGGTACAACCTCTCCTGTGCCGTATCGGGGGGGTAGCTTTCAAGTGATTTCATCTTCTTTTCGGCTGCTGAATGCGCGAGTCTCTGCTCCGTATTGCCGTCAAACTTCTCTTCGATCACCGCCTCAATGATACCGTCGGAAAGCATCTTTTTCCTCAACTCGAACACAGCCCGCATTCGGCCCATGGGCCTGTTTGCACACGTATCCTCGACCCATTTACTGGCGAATGCGAAGTCATTGACAATGCCCTCCTTCTTCAGATTGCCTACAAGCTCCCTGGCAACATCATGGTGAAAGCCCTTTTTAAGAAGTCGATTATTGAGCTCACTTTCAGAACGGTCCCTGTAGGAAAGAAGCAACAGGGCATAATCACGACAACGCGCGTATTCATCGCGGCGTACGAGCTCATCGATCTTTTTTTCATCTATCTCATCACCGACATGAAGTCCGACCTGCTGAATCGTGTTGAAATCCAGTGAAAACCTGTATTTCCCATCAATATAAATTGAAAACCTGTTTTTTCTGCTCTTCTGAACTTTTATATCCGTTATCAACACGAAGTTAAAGTATATTATTACCGTTGAAAAGAACAGAAAAATGCATGTTGAGATGCATACAAGGATTTTCAATGAACACAAAAAGCTTCAAGACAGGCAGGGTTGTCATCATCTCACTGAGCCATTTCTTTCACGATATATACAGCTCCTTTTTGAGCCCTCTACTGCCCTTTCTCATTGAAAAACATGGATTGTCACTGAAAATGGCGGGTATTTTGGCGCCGGTCTACCGTTCAACCTCGCTTATACAGCCGCTGATCGGTTATTCCGCAGACAGAGGGGGCGTCGTTCGCTTTTTTCCTCTGACTATTGCTATTTCAGGTATAACAATGAGTTTTCTGGTTGCCTGCGGCTCGTATACACAATTGCTGGGAGTTATCTTTATCGGCGGAACAAGCGCTACACTGTTTCACGGCATCGCCCTTACCCTGGTGAGCGGTTCAAGTGGAAAACAGTACGGAACAGGTATGTCGATGTTTATGACAGGGGGAGAACTGGCCCGTTCGTTCGGACCCCTTTTTATCGTCACATTACTTAAATTCCTCCCACCGCAATTTGTTCCGGTAGCTGCGATTCCTGGAATAGCAGCCGCATCCATGCTCTTTATGCCGGGGGTTGCGGTATATCATGCGAGCCTGAAAAGGGGGAATATGTCCTTCAAAGACGCTCTTCGGAAGGGGGGACGGGGACTTGTCCTGCTGATACTTATGGGGAGTATATATACCTACACTATGTACAGCTTTTCACTATTCCTTCCCGCGTTTTTGAAGGAGGAGGGTTCCACACTCTTCGCCGCCGGATCGGCCCTTGCTGTACTGGAAATATCCGGAGCATTCGGCGCGCTCGCAGGAGGATTTGTATCCGACAGAATCGGAAGAAAGCCTTTTTTCCTTCTCTCAAGTATATCGGTAAGCGTTCTTATTAACCTTTTCCTCAGCAGCAGAGGGTATGGCAGCAGGCTCGTTTTTCTTCTCTTTACGGGTTTATTCATGTTCAGCAATGCGCCGGTTCGTTATGCATTCTCACAGGAGCTCGTTCCGGAAATGAAGGGTACCGTTTCATCGGTGCTCATGGCATTCGGTTTTTTAACAACATCAGTATCCGCTGTTTTATCAGGACAGATGGGTGATGCCTTCGGCCTGTACACAACGTTCAGAATAGTCTCTTTCATCCCACTGCTGTCAATACCGCTCATCCTGATTCTTCCGACCGGTAGGAGCAGGGGCGACACTAAAAGTTGATGCTCTTTTTCTTGACGGGTATCCAAGTTTATACTATCTTTCAACCTAAACTTGGAGCCTCAGGATGAAAACATACTCGATTAAAAAACAGGAAGTCGTTAAGAAGTGGTACCTGATAGATGCCGACAACCAGGTGCTCGGGAGAGTGGCAAGCAGGGTCGCTTCGATACTCAGGGGAAAACACAAAGCCACCTATACCCCGCATGTTGATATGGGCGATAATGTTATAATTATCAACTCCGACAAGGTGAAGCTCACAGGCACAAAACCGTTTAAAAAAATGTACTACCGCCATTCGGGGTATCCTGGCGGGCTGAGAGAAACATCCTACCTTGAGATGATGCAGAAGGACCCAACCTTTGCGCTGAAAAATGCCGTAAAGGGTATGCTGCCGCATAACAGGCTCGGCAGAAGGCAGCTCCTTCACGTTAAAATTTATGCAGGGGAAAGCCATCCCCATGAAGCGCAGAAGCCTGAAAAAATCGAGATATAGTGAACCGAATCTGTGGATGTTGCAGTAACCTGTGAAGAGATAATTGGAGGAAGCACGTGCCAGATGATTATATTTTTGCAACGGGTAGACGAAAAACCTCAGTCGCCCGTGTAATGGTAAAAAGAGGAAACGGCACCATCACTATCAACGGCAAAGCTCCTGATGAGTATTTTCCTACAAAAGCCGAAGTAATCATGATAAACCAGCCTCTTGACGCCAGTGACAATCTCGGAAAGTGGGATTTCCGCATCACGGTGAAGGGAGGCGGATTTTCAGGCCAGGCGGGAGCAATCCTTCACGGCATAGCCCGGGCACTCGTGCACGCCGACCCCGACAGCAAACCTGCTCTCTCCAGAAACAAATTCTTTACGAGAGACTCCAGAATGGTCGAAAGAAAGAAACCCGGCAGACCGAAAGCACGAAAAAGATTCCAGTTCTCAAAGAGATAACCATGCGATTTTAACTGCTTAAAACTGCTTCAGCAATCCCTTGAATATCCATTAAACATGCGCATTTTCAATAATTGTGGGGGCTCCTGGTATAAGAAGCCCCCTCCCGAAGCTACATCATAAACTTTGAAACAAAAGGCGATGTCGTGCCTCTTCTCAGGAAGTGACCGGACGGCCCCTCCCCCAGAAACTCCGAAAACCAGGACTCATGCTCAATTTCCTCGTTGAGAATGGCAAGTGCCAGATCATAGGTTCGATGATCCTTTCCGGCCGTCATACTGCATATCTGAGAATAGCCGCGAACCGCACATCTTTCTGCTCCCACAAGCACCTTCAGAATGTCCCTGACATTCTCCGGGTCTGCGGGCAATGAAGCGGGCGGGCATGCTGAGATATCGTGAAATTCCTTCATGTCTGCCGGAAGTTTTCCACCGAGCTCATAAATCCTCGGGACAAGTGCCTCGAAATGATTCCGGTCCTCAATGCGGGCTGTTTCGGCAATTTCTTTGACTCCCTCTCCTTCCAGCCCGATCAGGTTGATCCTGAGAATGGTGTAGTAGTAGAATGTGGTGAGCTCAGCTGAAGCATTCTTCACCAGAAGATCCACCAGCTTGTCTACATTCACACCCGCCTTTTCAACTACCTCTCTTGTAACTTTTGCCATTTTTTAACCTCCATAAGTTTTTTCGATACACCATGGTGCATCATTTTATTTTATAATAATCGTACCGATTATTAATTTTATGCTAAAAAAAATATCATCCGCTCATTTCTTTCGTGCACGTCTCACAGAAACCGTAAAACTCTATCCTGTGCCGATTTGCCTTATGGTGTGACAGCTTTTCAACATTCCTGTTCAATTCTTCATCAACCGGCATCTCCAGATCAATAATCGAACCACACCTCTCGCATATAAAATGGTAGTGGGGATCGGTATTCGCGTCATACCGGTCAAACGTGCTCCCGAAATCTATCTTTCGTGCCAATCCCTGCTCGACCAGTATATTGAGATTGCGGTAAACGGTTCCCGGACTCAGGCCGGGAAACTCTTCCTTGAGCCTGTCGTATATCCATGTCGCCGTCGGATGAGAACCAGTGCTCTTCAATACTTCGAGAACTCTCTCTCTCTGCCTGCTCCTCTTGTATTTTTTACTCAATTATCACTCGCATGATTGTTAACAATAATCGGAATCATTATTAATATGATGTTTGGCGCCTGAATGGTCAAGGGTTATTTTAACCTTTTTATCTAACCTGAATATCACCATACCTTCTGTCAGCGACTGTTCAGAGGCCCTCCATTTCCTGACCCGCCTCCTGTGCAAGCTCCGAATCACTATAGCGGCGGTTGACTTCTGAAAAGTACCGCTTCGCTTCATTTTTATTTCCCAGTTCCTTGTAGTTTTTTCCGAGCATAAAAAGGGCGTATGGCTTCAGTTGCTCGCTGCTGGACTTCTGTAAAAAGGCGGTCAATCCCTCAATTGAATTGTTGTAGTCGTGTATGAAGTACTGAGAGAGCGCGAGATGAATCAGTGCAAGATCATAAAATTCACTGCCGCTGTGCGTAATACCTGCCTGCAAATAGCCCACCGCCTCATCGAAACGCATGACATTGAAGAGCGCAATCCCCATATGAATGGCAACCGCACCGTCAAGCGCATCCTCACCATGCGTATCCATAACATTTCTGAAGGTATCTATCGCCCGGGTAAACTCTCCGTTATCGAAGAGGTCCATTCCCTGCTGGTATGCTGAGGCAAGGTCCGCCCCCCCCTCATCCTCCTCATCAAACCACTCGAGCTCATCCTCATCGGCAAGTGCACCTCTTACACCAGCAAGAGCGGTATCGGACTGTCCCGACCCCTTACCTCCGATGTTCATCGTGTACTTCTTCAATCCTTTCAGCCATTTCTGCTTCTTCCTGGTCTGCACTGTCCCGAACAGGTCTTTAATCATTACTGTTTTATTACTCCCTATTGAAATGACATCCCCGTTAACATCGAGCTCCAGAGAGCTGTTTTTACCCGTCCGGATGAGCGACCTGTCCATAAGTTGCATATCGATCAGAGCTTTCTCCCAGTCGCCGTTGCCCTGCAGATCAACCGTACACTTGCCGCTCCTGTACAGAATTACTACGTCAGAGAATGCCGTTACCGGTAAAAACCCCATCACCGGTATAAAAAAAAGTATGATCATTAAAGTTACAATCGGTATTTTTTTCATAACAGCCTCCTCAATCCTCTAAAAATCAGGAGAACAATAACAGTAATAAGAGCCTTTTTTTCTTCTAAGCAACTTCTCGCGAAGTTACTTACAGATACTCAGTCACGAAATGATACATCCTGTCAAGGACGTATGCCACTTCTAAGTAATTTCAAATAAGCTATCTTTGATACCCGGTCCCGGGAGAATGTATCCCGGGAGGATGTATCCCGGGAGGATGTATCCTGCCAAGGATCAGCCCCGCCAGGGACTTTCCACAAGGGGACTTACACCGCTTTTTACAGGCGCAACAAACAGATTCGACATGATTTCCTGTTTTCAACCTGCGAAAAAGGAAA
>Ga0307420_1000126_pt1 | contig 35091 bp, 35 predicted proteins | sample SalMarWE160240MG_2_FD_202167 | JGI IMG/M metagenome (GOLD analysis project Ga0307420, IMG submission 202167) | Salt marsh sediment microbial communities from the Plum Island Ecosystem LTER, Massachusetts, United States - WE1602-40 | ecosystem: Environmental > Aquatic > Marine > Intertidal zone >... | reverse complement strand
TCCTTCCCTCATTCCAGGAACAACGAGACCTTGTAGCCAGGATGAAGCTTATTCCCAATAAAGCGATAATAGAAGGTAAGCGGATGATCTTTATTGACGACAGCATAGTGAGAGGCACCCAGCTAAAGGATAATACAATTGATATGCGCAGAGCCGGGGCAGCTGAGCTGCATATGAGAATTGCATGTCCTCCTCTGTTGTATTCCTGTGATTTCCTTAATTTTACGCAATCAAGAACCCCCATGGAACTGGCGGGACGCAGGGCAATACATGAACTTAACGGGTGTGATACCGAGCTTAAGGAATATTCCGATCCCGATTCTGAAAAATATAGAAAGATGGTAGCCAAAATAGCTGAAAAACTTGATCTCGATTCCCTGGTATACCAGCGTCTGGATGACCTTGTTGAGGCAATAGGACTGCCGAAAGAAAAGCTGTGTACCCACTGCTGGGACGGAAGCTCCTATTTTTGAAATGCAAAAGAAACAAGAACCGAGCCGAAGGCGAGCTCGGCAAAGCCAAACAAGAAAAACCAGCCAGCCTTCGCTAAAGCTACGGCTGACAAAGCAACCAGAATATGAAATACATAGGCGCACATGTAAGTGCTGAGGGAGGTGTTCAGAACGCGCCCGTGAATGCAGGTAAAATAGAAGCAAAAGCCTTTGCATTATTCACAAAGAACCAGCGGCAATGGTTTTCCGCACCACTGACACAATCAGCCATTACTGATTTCAGGAAAAACTGTGAGAAGTATGACTATAAACCTTTTCAGATACTTCCTCACGACAGCTATCTTATAAATCTCGGCCATCCCGAAAAAGAGCCGCTTGCCAAATCGAGAGCTGCTTTTCTTGATGAAATGAAAAGATGTGAACAACTTGGTCTCGACAGATTGAATTTTCATCCAGGCAGCCATCTTAAATTGACAGGGATAGAAGAATGTCTCAAAATAATAGCAGAATCAATAAACATTACCCTTGAAGAAACCAGCGGAGTAATAGCAGTGATAGAAAATACGGCCGGACAGGGAACTAATTTAGGGCATACATTTGAGCAGATCAGGTTTATCATCGACCACGTTGATGATAAAACAAGGGTAGGAGTGTGTATCGATACCTGCCATGCCTATTCATCGGGATATGATGTCAAAACAGAATCCGGCTTTGTCGAGACGTTTGTCAAATTCGAAAAGATAATCGGATTTGAATATCTTAAAGGAATGCATCTGAATGACACAAAAAAAGAATTCGGTTCCCGTGTCGACAGACATGAGACTCTCGGAAACGGCTTGCTGGGTGTAGAACCATTCTCATTTATAATGAATGACAGCCGTTTCGACAACATGCCCCTTATCCTTGAAACACCCGATGAATCGCTCTGGGAGGCAGAGATAAAGACACTGTATTCACTAATAAACCCCCCAACCCCTCCCGACTTTCAGTCGGGACAAGCTCTAAAGGGGGGCTAAAAAAGCCATACATAAATAAATGTAGTTCGGGTTTTAAGCCCCCTTTAGGGGGCAGGCCATCAGCCAATTGGCTGATGGCCGGGGGTCATGTTCCCCGGGGGTTTTTCACTCTCAGGGGGTGGACCTGCTGTGCGGGACCGAAGATTTCTACCCCATCTTTTCTGAAATAACCTTCTGTACTTCCGGATCTTTCAGTATTTCTTTGGTTTTCTTATAGCCCATATCAAAAATTGCATCTGCCTTTTCGACTTCGAGTATGCCAAATTTTGTAAGCCCGGAAGGAGCAATGAGAAAATCAAATCTTTTCCGTTTCTCCTCAGCCTCTTGTGCCTGGTTGAGCATGAATGTCCTGACAGCAATTGTAATAAGTCCGGAAATAGTTGCTTCATATCCTACAGGATTTACAAATGAACCAATGAGTAAGTTGCATTTATTTTCGACGGGCTTTATTGGAAGATTATCAAGAACTCCGCCGTCTACATAATATATATTATTGATTATCACGGGTTTAAACATTACCGGGATGCTTGAAGATGCTATTACAGAAGTAATAAGATCACCTTTTGAAAAATAGACCGGCTTGCCATTATTGAGATCTGTGGCACATACAATCAACGGTATTTTCAGATCTTCAAATTTCTTTGCATTCAGATTAGCCTCAAGTAACTTATTGATACCGGAAATCTCCAGAATTCCGTCACGGGGCAATGCAGGACGCATGTAATCAAGCTTACTGTTCCGATTCATAATTTTAAGGATCTCCCGGGGAGAATGGCCGTCACAGTACAGAACTCCGGCAAGGGCTCCGGCACTTGTTCCGGATATTATATCAGGATAAGTCCCGGCCTCATTCAGTGCCTGAAGAACCCCAAGATGAGCAAAACCTCTTGCTCCGCCGCCGCTTAGGACAAGACCGGTTTTGTATTGTTTATTCTCCATATCTTAAGCCCTCTGGAAACCAGGACAAATTTAATTAAAGCGCGGCAAATATCGTTAGAAACAAAAAGAATAAATTCTGTAATCTTATTGTTTAAATTTGAAAAATAACCAGAACATAAAATACAAGCCAATGCAATTTCTTTTAATAGCATATGATGGAACTGACGAAGGAGCCCCGGAACGCAGAATGAACAGCCGGCCGGAACATCTTGAAAAAATCGCTTTGTTAAAAATAGCCGGGGAATTTCTCTGTGGAGGAGCTATTCTCGATGATTCAGGAAATATGATCGGTTCAATGATCCTTTATGAAGTAACCGACAGGGCAACATTAGACGAACGGCTGAAAAATGAACCTTATATTTACAATAAAGTATGGGAAAAAATTGAGATCAGGCCGTTTCGCATGGCTAAAATAGAATAGTGTATTCTATTCCCAACCGTTCTCTATTCCATGTTTTGCTATATATCCTATAGCCTCTATTTCATTTATTTTCCCATTCCGGATCTTAAATACATGTGCAGCGGGTAAATCAAAGGGGCCATAGATATTAGGTCTTTCTGTAATACCGGGAACTCCTGTAATTTTCATTACCCTGGGTTCTCCATTATGCACGAATATTGAATATACAAAAACCAATCCCATTTCTTCATCCACAGCAATAAAACGGCGACGGTTAATATCAGTAATATAGCTCATCACTCCGGTACTTAACTGGTCACTGCAGGACATCTTTCTGAATACTGAAAAATCGTCTTCCTCTGCCTCTTCCGGGGTTTTAGTCTGATCATTGGCAGTTATGGATTCATTTTCCCTTCTTTGTGATTCTTCAGCAAAAGGGCATATCTTTCCATCCACCACCTTCAGCCTTGCACCAAGGATAGTGGATTTATTATTTTCCTCTATAACCCCATGAATCCGACCTGTCCCTCTACCGGGTCAGCAACAAAAATCTTAAATTGTGTTGGCCCGCCGGTAGCTGTTTCCCAGAGACCTTTACCTATTGGGATTACTTCGGTATTTTCAATTAACTTAACATTGTATGCAAGCAGAACAGAAGAAGGATCATGTTTTGCCAGAGCATCTAAATACTGTTCCATAAGAGCAACCAGTGCGGGACGATCAAATTTTTTACCACCTGAGCAGGAAAACAGAAAACCGATAAAAAGGGTAATAACCAATATTTTAAACTTCATCTGTATAATTATTATAAATTATGATTTCACTTTTTAACAAAATTAAGACTTTAAGGAACAAATCTATAATGCTATTGTTATAATTTTACATAATAAATCTGCAAAAAAATGACATTTACATTACAACCCGGACAAAAGGCTATAGATTTCAGACTTCCTGCAACCGACGGAAAAGAATACAGCATGTCTGATTTTGATGAATACAAATACCTGGTTATTTTCTTTACCTGCAACCACTGCCCTTATGTTATTGGTTCAGATGATGTTACAAGAGCAACAGCTGAAAAATACATAAGCAAGGGAGTGAAGTTTATCGGGATAAATTCAAACAGTGAAAAAACCTATGAGGAAGACAGTTTTCCAAATATGGTGGCAAGAATGGAAAAATACAGGTTCCCATGGATTTACCTGTATGACAGGGATCAGAGTATTGCCAGGGAATATGGAGCATTGCGAACCCCCCATTTTTATGTATTTAATGAAGAGAGGATTCTGGTTTATACCGGCAGAGGCGTAGATTCTCCGAGGGACACATCAAGGATGACAGTCAATGATCTTGACAGGGCTCTTGAAGAGCTTTCTTCGGGAAAACCTGTATCGCTACCAGTAACGAATCCCATCGGATGCAATGTAAAGTGGGAGGGAAGGGATGCCCACTGGATGCCGCCTGAAGCCTGCGACCTTGTGTGACTTAATTAAAATACCGGAATTATTTTTTAAAAAGCTTACTGATATGGGGGTAAAGGAGTTGAAACCGCAAGAATACAAGGAGCTTACAAATTAAATGTCTATCTTTAAGAAATTATTATTAGTAACAAGCAAAATGAAAACGACCTTTTTTATCTTATTAATTATTTCAGGATTAATGGGATTTTCATATCAGCAAAATGTCAATAAAGACCAAACAGAACCCGAAACAACTGTTCAAACTTCTGACTATCAGAAAATGATAACTGCAAAAGTCTTTATTAAAGCAGGGAAAGAAGCTGATTTTATTTCGACAGCACGGAAGATAATAGAAAATTCAAACAAGGAGGAAGGCTGCCTCGAATACATGCTTTATCAGAACCCGTACGAAACGACTAATTTTATTTTTGTTGAGAAGTATAAAGATCAGGCTGCTATAGATTTTCACTTTGAAACCCCATATTTTAAAGAATTCGGTACAATTACGGCAGATATGACAAGCAAACCCGCGGAGATCAAAATTCTGGATATAGCATGTGAAAAATAAATATTATCCGAATATAATGAGAAGAAGCCTTTAAAAATGAAATTATTAATATAAGAGGGAAAAATCATGGATGATAAAGTAAAATGTAATGCATCGGGAGGTGCTGTTTATGGTTTGGGATTTATAGGAGCAGCTATCTATTTTATTTCAACCGCAACAGGTTTCTGGATAGGTGTATTGGGTTTTCTTAAAGCTATTGTATGGCCGGTATTTATGGTTTATGAGGCATTCAAGTATTTAGGAGCCTGATTATTCGGTCAATACTCAGGGTTCTCAGTAATTGCACACTCAAAAGGCTTAATGATATTTGCAATTTGATTATGGTATAGGTATTTTTATGATCTTTTATCATAATCAATTGATCTTAAATGTTGAAATCATTAATTGTATTAATCTGTTTAAGCTTTTCCCTGATTACATTTTCCCAGAATAATCCCCCGGTTGCTGATCCGGGATATGAGTATTATGGTACAAGGAACGGAGATAGTCCTGTTCCGGTGACTCTTCACGCTTATGATTCTTATGATCCTGATATACCGGATGATGAGATTGTTAAGTATAAGTGGGATACGGATAATGACGGTCTGTTTGGTGCAGATGATAATGATGGATCTATGATGTATGGTGGAGATTCAGATGCCGAAGGAGTTGAGGTTGAGGTTGTTTATGATTGGCTTCCCGGTAATTCATATCAAATATATCTCATAGTTGAGGATAGCCATGGAGCAACATCAACTGCGGCATCAACAACCATACATATTTTACCGTATAGTACTGCAATCCCTATAAATATTATTAATCTTACTTATGATGGTTATGTAAGTGGTGACGGATTATTTAAACTTAAAATAATACATCCTTATGCAGATGCTCAAACATTCGATGCATCTTTCATAATGTATCCAGATGACATGACATTAGATTGTTTTGACGGGGAAGATAATCCTGTTACTCAACTTAACTATCCCGGAGGAAACGTAAAAACAGAATATAATATATACTATAACTCAACCGAATTTGAAGATGCTATAAATCACTACAGCCTAAAGTCCATACTTACAAAGACAGGCGAAGTATACGAAGTTGTTAAAATAACCAGGCCATTTACTATTGATAATACACCACCGGATATTACCTGTCCGGCCAATCAGGTCAGGCCTGCCGGTGAATCAGATATATATACTGCAATGGGAACAGAATTTGATCCGGTATCCGCAACTGATAACTTATGTGATCCGGAGGTGTTCAATGATATAAACCTTCTTGAAACTCTTGACGGATATTTATTTAACGTGGGAACAACAACAGTAACATGGACAGCAGAAGATCTCGCCGGTAATATCGATCAATGCAGTTTTGATGTAGAAATCAGTCCATATACTGATATTCTGGATGAAAAATCAAATACTTTATGTATTTATCCGAATCCGGCAGGAAATTACCTGGTTGTTGATCCTGGTAGTAATAATGTGGGATCAATAATATTAATAGATCCGGCCGGCAGGATAGTAAAAAGAATCAAGGCAGAGGAGAATGGAATTAAGATGCTGGATGTCGGCAAATTAAAACCAGGTTTATATACAATCTCTGTAAAATTCGGAGATCAGAGAACTACTGTTCAGAAAGTGGTGATCAGTAAATAATCTTCCTTAGATAAATTATAATCATAAGAAGCTTTAGAGGGACTATGAATGATAAAAGAGGCGAAGCCCTCCTTCGCTAAAGCTTCGGAGGGCGAAGGTGGGCCCAGTTGGGATCAGGACCGAGCGTTAAAAAATTGCCCGGTGGGCAATTTTAGCGATGAATGAAAAGTGACAAGATCCAAGATAGGATAATCCAGGAAAATAATATATTTTTATTAGGTAAAGACAGGAGGTAAAACATATACTCTGGTATTGTGAAAAAATTAATTTTTTCTTCATTATTTATGGTCCTGTGTATCCTGACAATAGCACAGGTCCCTGAATCCTTCAACTATCAGGTAATAATACCGGACAAGACCAGATCGGATTCTTATAAATGGGAGAAACAGGATATTATTCAAAATCAAATCCTTTACAATGGAAGGGTCTGGAGGAACCTCTATTCCCGGGTAAGAGGCAATCAATTTCTTTTTACCGAAATGTTCATGCCAGGTACAGTGTCAATCAGCGGCAAATTATTTACAGAACTCGAACTCAAATATGATATTTGTAATGATGAATTGCTGATCAGGTCAAATCAGGGGATAATTCTGCGGCTTAATAAGGAAATGGTAGATGGCTTTACGATAGAATACAAAAGCCGGAGATATGATTTTCAGAAACTTAAAGAAGATGCAAATGAATCAGGTGAAGGATATTTCAATATTCTATACAAGGGCAGATTGGAGCTTTTAGTGAAGTATAAAAAGGATATACAATTACTTGCCATTGATAATACCTTTGATCTCTTCGATCAATACCACCGTATTTATCTGAAAAAAGATGGAGAAATGCATTTGATAAATAAGAAGAAGAACATAATTAATCTTTTTGGTGATAATAATAAGGCTATCATGAGTTTTATAAAAAGCAGGAGGTTGAAGGTGACAAGAAAGGATCCTGACAGTTTTATACCGCTTATTGAGTTTTGTGATAATCTCATTGAAGGAAATTGAGAAGATGAAATTCAGAATAATAATACTGTTGTTACTGTTCCCGGCAGGGGTATTGTCAGCTCAGGAAGGGATAAAAATAAATTGGGATTATAGCGGGCTCACTTTTAACGAATTTGTTGAGAAAGCAGAGAGTATAGATAGTATAAGGTTTTTTTATAAGGATGAATGGGTAGAGGATCTGAAGCTTGGAGGATACAATGGCCCTGTTTTGTTGTCTGATCTTCTTAATTCTATCTTCAGGGGAGGTTCTCTCTTTTATTTCACAGATGATACCCGAAAAATTTTTATAACAAAGGATTTTGCTGTCAAGGTTTATCATAAAAAGAGTGAGGAAGTAAAAACATATCTGACTCCAACCGACTACGAATTGGAGATAGCCGGCCAACAGGCCGGGAATATTTTCTTCGAAATTGGTGACCCTGCCGATATTAACAGACCTGGTTATGTAACACTTTCCGGTTATATTACCGACAAGGATACAAAAGAATCGGTCTCTGGTGCTACTGTATATATTGAAAAGATTTCGACAGGTACTCATTCAAATCGGTACGGTTATTATTCACTTGCATTACCGAGGGGATCTCATCAGGTAAGATTCTCTTTCATTGGTATGAAGGAGAAACTGATCAATGTAGACATATTCGGAAGCGGAGAGATGAATATCGAAATGAGCAGTACACTTGTCCCGCTGAGGGAGACAGTTATTACCGCTGAAAGAAATGTGGTCCTTCAGAGAAATGAAGTGGGCGTTGAAAAAATAGACATCTCAATATTAAAGATAATGCCCACTTCTATGGGGGAATCAGATATCATTAAAAGTGTGTTGTTGGTAACAGGTGTGCAAACAATCGGAGAGGGCTCCATGGGATTTAATGTGAGGGGAGGATCTGCAGATCAAAACCTGATCCTGCTGTACGGATCACCTGTTTACAATTCATCACATTTTTTCGGATTCTTTTCATCTGTCAATTCCGACATTATTAAAGATGTCACTCTTTATAAAGGAGGGATGCCCGTCCGTTACGGAGGCAGGATCTCTTCTGTGCTTGATATCGTTGCAAGGGAAGGGAACCGGAAGGAATTATTCGGGAATGCCGGAATCAGTCCTGTCGCTACACATGTTTTATTGGAAGGGCCAATAAAAAAAGATACTGGTTCATTTATTCTTACCGGCAGAACCACATACTCTAACTGGGTGTTGCATATGATTGATAATAAGGCAATCAGAAGAAGTAAGGCGAATTTCTATGATATGAACGGAAAAGTAAGTTACGACATCAATAAGAATAATAAAATAGATTTTTCATCATATCTGAGCTATGATGGGTTCAGGTTCAATTCCGATACACTATACACCTATAATAACAGAATCTTTGCTCTGATGTGGCGTCATTTCTATAACAGCAGATTCTTTTCACAAGTAACACTGAATAACAGTGATTATAATTACAATATCTCAAGCACAAGTCATCCCACTGAAGCTTTTAGTATGTCGCACAGGATCAACAGTACCGGATTTAAAGCTGATTTCAATATGTACGGAGGCAGGCATGAAGTCAATTACGGCCTTGACCTTACACGGTATGCAGTGAATCCGGGGACCTATTTGCCGGCTTCCGACTCATCAATTGTTGTGTCAAAGATTATACCGGAAGAAAAGGCTTTTGAAGGATCGGTTTATTTCGAGGATAAAATTACTTTGAATGAATATGTTTCATTAAATGCAGGAATCCGTTTATCATCTTATCTGGCTTTTGGTGAGAAATCTGTAATGATTTATGATCCGCGAGTTACAAGAAGTGAAGTTTCAATTGTAGACACTCTAAGATTCAGAAGCGGAGAGATCAGTAAAACCTATCTGGGACCCGAATTCAGGGCATCGTTAAACATAAGGGCTACTGACAATAGTTCTGTCAAGTTAAATTATAACCGGACCCGGCAGTATATCCACCTTCTGTCAAATACATTATCAATTTCTCCCTCTGATACCTGGAAACTATGTGATTATTACGTTGAACCTTTAATAGGTGATCAATATACTGCCGGTTTCTATAAAATGCTGTTCAGAAACAGAATTGAAGCTTCAGCAGAAGTTTATTATAAAGTGATACGGAACATGTTCGACTTTAAGGGGGGGACCAAACTGATCATGATTGAAAATGTTGAAACGGATGTTTTACCTGTTAAGGGTAAAGCTTATGGACTTGAACTTACACTGAAGAAATCAGTTGGTAAAATCCGCTGGAGTGCCGGATATACATACTCCAGAACATTTCTGAAAAGTACAGGATCTTTCAGGGACGAGATCATTAACAACGGGAACTGGTTTCCGGCTAATTTCGACAGAACAAATGATCTGGTTTTCAGCTTAAACTATTTGATTTCCCGTAGGTTTAGCCTTTCGTCCAGCTATACATGGACCTCAGGCCGTCCTATCACCTATCCGGTTGCATCCTATTTTATGAATGATGTCCTTCTGCTGCAGTACTCTGAAAGAAATAAATACAGGATTCCAACTTACTCGAGACTTGACCTGTCCTTAATAATAAGAGGGAACCTGAAAGCCCACAAACTTGCCAATCCCCATTGGATATTTTCGGTTTATAATGTTCTTTCGCGACAGAATGTCTATAATATATATTTTACTAACAATAAGAACATGGTAAGAGGATATAAATTATCAATTTTCGGAAGAGCAATACCATCGCTTACACTCAGTTTTGACTTTTTTGACCGATGAAAGCTATAAGACTATTGTTTATATTAATTCTGATCATACTTGCCGGGGATTGTATTACTCCGTTTATTCCTGAAACTGAAGAAGAAAAAGTAATGCTTGTAGTCAAAGGAATGATAACCGACCAGTATGGCATCAACACTATTAAGCTGACCACATCTGTCCCTCTCGAAAAGAAAAACATCGAAAAACCATACAGGGGATGCACTGTAACCATCATTGATGATCTTGGAAACACCTACTTGTTAGCCGAAAGTAAACCGGGTGAATATTTTACAGATCCTGAACAGTTTCAGGGTATTACCGGACGTGGGTATAAGATAACGATACAGAATAACAGAACGGGAGATCAGAATCATGTCTATGAGTCATCATTTATTGAAATGGTGCAGGTACCGCAAATCGACTCTATCTATTACAAAAAGGTAGATATAGATTCTCATTTTGGAATCATCAACGGGTGCCAGATATATGTTGATACCTACGATCCTTTGAATAAGTGTAAGAATTACAGATGGGAATTTTCTGAAACATGGGAATTTCACCTTCCTGAAGAGTATAATATGGTTGAACACCGTATTTGCTGGTTAACAGAGAATTCGGAGATCATAAATGTAAAAAGTACTTCACTTCTGGAGGAAAACAGGATAACCAGGTATCCGCTCTATTATATTCCTCCGAAATCCGACCGGTTCCAGGTAAAATACAGCATCCTGGTAACCCAGTATTCAATAGATGAACAGGAGTATGATTACTGGTCAAAGGTAAAGAATATTGCAGAGGAAGTTGGTACTTTGTATGATGTAACGCCGGCATCGATAGCCGGCAATATATATTGTACTGATGATCCGACCGAAATTGTTCTCGGATATTTCAGTGTCTCTTCAGTATGTTCGAAAAGGCTGTTTATTAAAGATACTTTTCAGGGGCTGACCGACAGATATTTATATTGTACTGAAGGAGCTAAAAGAGTTGCTGGTTCTTTTGAGGGAGTGAGCGGACTTGGCAGCAGGTGGTGGGTCATTATAGAAGAGCCTGCTATGTTTGTTCCAATCTATACACTGACCAGGTTTCACGACTGTGCTGACTGCAGGGTAAGGGGAACAGATATTGAACCTCCCTTCTGGCATGATGATGAATAATATAAAGTAAGTGAAAAAAGTTACTGGCATAATATTCTTATTACTAACACTTCCGGTTTTCCTGCAGATAGCCAACGGACAGGGTGCAGACGGGATACAGGAAGATATTACCAGGAAATTTACAGAATATTGCCTACGCATACCATGGGAGGAAGTATATGTTCATACTGACAGGGATGAATATATTGCAGGTGAGACGATGTGGTTCAATACCCGGGTGGTTGAAAGGCCAAACACTAAACTTTCGGACAGAAGCAAACTGGTATATTTTGAAGTGCTTAACCGGGTGAACCGGCCTGTGGTCCGGAAACGTGTAAAAATTAATCGCGGATCAGGTCCGGGAATGGCACTCCTGCCTGATACACTGAGTAGCGGTGACTATATAATAAGAGCTTATACTAACTGGATGAAGAATTTCCTTCCATCAAATTGTTACTCGAAAAAGATAAAGATTTTCAATGCAATAAACATTACACCCGTGCATCATATTCCGGATAGGACATATCTGATCCGTGATAAAGACATTAAACATACCGATATTGAAATCCAAAAAAGTATAAAAGCAGATGTGGTAAGTAGCCCTGATACGTTTTATATACAGATCAGATCTGACAATGCAGGATACAAGGAAAATACAGGTCATTGTTACCTTTTTATCCAGACACATGGGATCATTAATATCAATGAGAGAATAGATCTCTTACCCGGAAATACGAAAGTCGCGGTTCCTAAAAAAACTCTGACGCCCGGGATCAATCATATTACTCTGTTTAATGACATTGGCAGACCATTTTTAGAAAGATATGTCCTCACCCCCCCGGAAAATAAGCAACAACTGTCTGTAGAATCTTATATCAGCTCTAAGCCCAGGAGTAAAGCTGCTGTGGAGATAGTACCGGAGGAAATGTACTTACCTTCCTTTTCCGGCACTAACCTTAGTATTGCGATTACACCGGTATCTTTTCCGGGTAAGTCAATCAATCTGGCAGATTATCTCATCTTTGGAAGTGAGTTCGGAATAATACCGGAACAGTTTTATGGCAGGAAAATCAGTGAGATTGATACTGACTCTCTTGAAGAATTCCTCGGCAATATCAAAAGCAAGTGGATTGACTGGGAAGTCATATTATCTGGTAATTTACCTAAGATCAAATACTTACCGGAAAATGAAAATCATTATATCACCGGCAGGTTGATTAACAGGGAATCACTTGCTCCTGCTCGTAATGAATATCTTTTCATTTCTTCACCCGGGAAAAATGCGCAATTCATGTATGACCGGACAGACGATAACGGCGATTTCAGTTTCCCGGTTCCCCTGAGTCGTAACAAGATCAATGATATAATAATTCAACCTGAACGCGCTGACTCCGGAATTGCGGTTAATATTGCGACATCATTTTCAGAACTCTATTTTTCGGTCGGACCAGATTCCTTGATTAAAAGCTTTGAAATCCCCGGCTATCTGTCAAAAATGAGCGTCAATTATCAGCTGAACAAGATATACGGATCATCATCAGCTGTTGAAATACCTGATACAGCCGAATTATTAACCGTGCAAAAGAATTTCTACGGGAAAACTGATCTCCGGTTGATTTTGGATGACTATATAAAGTTGCCGGTGATGGAGGAGGTATTTTTTGAGCTCGTGCCGGGTGTTAATATGAGAAGAGACAAATCGGGCTATGAAGTGTCAATCCTTGATCCGGTGGATAAGAGGAAATACAATATGCCTCCCGGACTCTTCATCGACGGCATAAAAGTAAATGATGCCACAGTATTAGCCGATCTCGATCCTGAACTCGCGGAACAGATTGATGTTGTATTAGATAAATATATTGTCGGGGAATATTTGTTTCATGGTATAGTGAACGTTATAACCAAAGCTGGAAATTTCAGTAATGTCGATCTGCCGGAAGGTGCTGTCAGGCTGAATTACAGACTAACAGACCCGGCTTATTCGTTTGTATCACCCGATTACTCAACGGAGGGTAAGAAACGAAGCAGGATACCTGATCTCAGGAATACTCTTTACTGGAATCCTTCTGTAGTTCCCGGTGATGACGATAAGATCAGAATTGAGTTCTGGACACCTGATTACAGTACTGATTATCTGATAGATATTCAGAGTATTACACCAGAGGGGAAACCCTTGTCATGCAAAAAGATCATAAAAGCAGAGTAGTGGCGGGATTTAGCAAAGGAGCCAGAATGCCACGGTGGCTCGATCCCAGCAACTATATTAATCGTTTCTGAGCAAATGCTTTTCCTGATCCGGATTTAAGATATTTTTCAAAAGCAATAGCTTTATACTTATCTGAAAAAGCCCTCCTGCACTAAAGCTTCGGAGGGCGGAGGTGGGCCCAGCTGGGATCGAACCAGCGACCCCCTGATTATGAGTCAGGTGCTCTAACCATCTGAGCTATGGGCCCCAACATTTTCTATTTCCAAGCCCATCCTGATGTTTTTTCAGGTGCTCTAATCCCGAAAATCACAAAATTTCAGAGAAATTTTGATTGATTTTCGAGGATCCTCGAAAAACATGACAAGCAGAGCTTGGGTGTTTTTCGGGACCATCTGAGCTATGGGCCCCAACATTTTCTATTTCCAAGCCCATCCTGATGTTTTTTCAGGTGCTCTAATCCCGAAAATCACAAAATTTCAGAGAAATTTTGATTGATTTTCGAGGATCCTCGAAAAACATGACAAGCAGAGCTTGGGTGTTTTTCGGGACCATCTGAGCTATGGGCCCGTCCGTTAAAACGGACTGCAATATTAGTTATTTGTTGCTAATTATGCAAGAATCAAAACAAAGAAAGAAAACCTGTTTAAACGATCAATTTGATTGCCTCCAGCAACAGTTGGATGACATTATTGATATTCTTATTAAAAACAGCAATAACATCCTCCCAGGCAACGGGAACCTCATCCTCCTTCCAGCTGTCATAATCGGTGCTCATGGCTATTGCCGCATAGGGTATGCCAAGCTCATTCGCAAGAATAGCCTCTGTGGCAACCGACATGTTTATTATGTCAGCACCCCATAACCGGAACATCTTTGATTCGGCCTTTGTTGAAAAACGGGGACCCTCTATAGTAATAAGGGTCCCTTTATTATATATTTTCAGTCCCCTGTTATTTGCAGCTGTGATAATTATCTTGCGCAATTCATCATTAAACGGATCTGCCATTGATGCATGCTTCATATTTCCGGGTTCAAACTCCTCATAAAAGGTATGGACCCTGTGATGTGTAAAGTCAATAAGCTGATCAGGGATTACCAGGTCGCCGCGCCCGATCTCCTCCCTGAGACTTCCGCATGCAGTGGTCGCAATGATATGTGTACATCCTGTCTTCTGCAGAGCATACAGGTTTGCGCGGTTATTTACCTGCGAGGGAGGAATTGTATGGTTATGTCCGTGCCGGGATAAAATGATAATTTCCTTATCGCCAATTTTACCGTTAAGAAGAGGGGAGGAGGGATCACCATAAGGGGTACAGGTGATAAATTCTTTCGGATTCGTGAGAATGTCGGGATTTTCCAGACCCGATCCGCCTATAATACCGATTTTAATCATTTCTCTTTCCTGAGATAAGACATAAGAACATTAGCCGCTTCATCTATATCATATCCAAAACTAAGGATACCGGCCCTGTCGCCTGCCATGACGATTATCCTTTTTTCAAAAACATCGGAATCGCTGAAGAGCCGGAAAATATCCTTTGCCAGACCAATAGTGCCGTATTCCAATGACGGGTTGGTTGTCGGGACCTTGTAAATGAGCTCATTCCAGAGTTCAATGCTGTGGACATGCACCACCGCATTTGCTCCCGGATCGGCAAGATATATTGCTGCATGCGTAAGAGATTCCGAAGAGGCCTTTAAAGGTCCTATACACTGCACTGCATTATCATCAATATTAAAAGAAGTGACCTTCACATAGTGTCCCGGCTCCAGTTCCGGTATCTCACCTGTAGCGGAACCTGTTATGATAAACTGATTTCCGCCTCTTATTCTCATGCTTATATTACCGAAACCCACACCATTCTCATAGGCACCTATCATGTCCATATTATAGAGTATTTCTCTCCAGTAGTTTATTATTTCATACTGTTCATCTGAAATAACAGGTCCTGACTGGTTCCAGTGACAATTAAATTTTACAACCCCTTCCATTTCATTTCAATTTATCTGCAAACATTTTTGTTATTTCTTTTTCTTCGGCTTTATATATGCCCTTTTCGGTGATAAAGCCGGTGATATATTTTACGGGAGTTACATCAAACGCATAGTTTACCGCCACACTGTTTTCAGGGCAGATTCGTACACTTTCCATCTTTCCGCCCGCCAGACCGGTAACGGTAGTTACCTCTTCAGGATCACGTTCTTCAACGGGAATTCCTGAGAGTCCGTCACTTATATCAGGATCAAGTGTTGATGACGGGAAAACGGAGTAGAATGGAATATTATTTTCAAAAGCTGCAAGTGCTTTCAGGTAGGTACCTATCTTGTTTGCAACATCGCCATTTCGTACTGTCCGGTCACTGCCCACCATCACAATATCTACCATACCGTGCTGCATCAGGTGTCCGCCGGCGTTGTCGGTTATCAGGGTATAGGGAACCCCTGCCTGTCCCAGCTCCCATGCAGTAAGCCTGGCGCCCTGGTTCAGCGGACGTGTTTCATCAACCCATACGTGAACCTGGATCCCCTTTTCATGTGCGAGATAAACCGGAGCCGTGACGGTTCCGTAATCGATACAGGCCAGCCAGCCTGCATTGCAATGTGTAAGGATATTTACCGGTTTTTTGTTTTTCTTCCTGCTTATTTTTTCAATGATCTTTAAACCGTTGATACCTATTTTCCGGCAGCTCTCCTCTTCATCTTCGCATATTTCAAGAGCGGCTTTCAGAGCAATAGCCGTCAGGGACTGTACGGGAATGTTCTTTTCAAGCTTTTTCATAACATGATCAACAGCCCATGCCAGGTTTACAGCTGTTGGACGGCATGAAATCAGGTATCTGGCCGCATTTTCAAGATGCTTATAAGGATTTGTCGTTGAGGTCATTTCGAGTGTTGCAAGATAAATGCCGAATGCCCCTGCCGCACCTATAACAGGAGCGCCCCTTATGGTCATCTCTTTAATAGCATTGAAAATATCATCGACGGTACGAAATTCACAGATCTCAAAAAAAAACGGCAATCTTTTCTGGTTAATTGCCCTGACAATCCCAGGGTCAGATTTATCCAGCCAGATACTCTTATAATTTTTATTGACTGCACGCATCTGATATATCTTTGTATTGCCAAAATTACTCAAATATTAAAAACAAACCCTTTCAAAGGTGTTTTATCTCGAAGCAATAACCTGTTCGACTTATCGACCGGATTATTCGAAAATTTTGAATACAAATTTTAATAGTTTAACTTTGCAAGTAACAGTAAAATTATCTCCCGGAGAAGAACATATGGTTAATAAAGAGGAATTTAGAAAAAAGATCATAATCTCGGCAGGGACAATATTCAGCCATTACGGATTCAGAAAAACAACAATGGATGAGATTGCAAAAGCTCTGAAAATGGGTAAGAGTTCCATTTATTACTATTTCAGCAGCAAGGAGGAGATATTCGAGGCGGTTGTATTACATGAAGCTAATGTGCTTAGAAATGAGCTTACTACAGCAATAAAATCAGTTGAATCTCCTGTCGGGAAGATCAGGAATTATGTTTTTGTCAGGATGAAAGCGTTCGAAAAACTGTCAAATTATTACAACGCCATTTTTGACAAAAACCTTGATCATTTTGATTTTATTGAGAATATACGTTCAAAATATGACCGGGAGGAGCTGGCAATTCTGAGGCTGCTTCTTCATCACGGGGCAAGAAAAAAAGTCTTTAATGTAACCGACAGTGCCTATACTGCATTAGCCATCCAGACCAGCCTTAAGGGGCTTGAGGTCCCGCTTTTCTGGCAGAAGAAAAAAGAAGTGAGTATTGAAGAACGTCTTAATGGAATCCTGGAAGTTTTGTTTCACGGGATACTTAAGAAATAGAGTCATCTTTTAATTACCAGTCTCTTTTTCTTTTTCAGGCTGTAATAGAGCCATATACCACCAAGTATTATAAAAGGGATACTCATTAGCTGTCCCATGTTAAGCTTCATTGATGATTCAAATGCTACCTGATCCTCCTTCAGGAATTCAATAAAGAAACGGGCCACAAAAATAAGAATACAAGCCAGGCTTATAAGGGTACCCTGGATATATTCGCCTTTTTTTCTCCAGTAGAGCCACAGGAGCAGGCCAAAGATAAAGAGGTATGCAAGGGCTTCGTATATCTGGGTAGGATGTTTTGGAGCATTTTCGCCGTTTCGCAGAAAAACAAAACCCCATGGAACGGTTGTTTCAACACCATAGATCTCTGAATTCATCAGATTACCCATTCTAATGAAAAAGCCGGAAAGGGCAACAACAATTGCAACCCGGTCGATGGCCCAGGTAAAATCCTTTTTTTCTTTTCTTACAAAAAGCCAGATAGCTGTTATGATCCCGATAGCAGCGCCATGACTTGCAAGACCTCCGTGCCATATCTTCAATATTTCACCGGGATGTGAAAGATAATAGCCGGGTTCATAGAAAAAACAATGACCGAGTCTTGCACCCACAATAACACCAACAGCCACATAGACAGTAAGTCTGTCAAGGACTGTTTCACTCAGGTTTTCATTTTTAAATATCTTTTGCAGAATTATATATCCGAACAAAAAAGAAGATGCAAACAGAAGACCGTACCATCGTATCGCAAATGAACCGATATGGAAAATCTCAGGATTTACATCCCATGGAATAACGAATAAATGCATAATCAACCTTTTATTATGATAGCCAAAGTTATAAAAATTATAATTTAGTTCGCATCCTGCCCGAATAATAGACGGAGGTTTTATTAAGGCAGCAGAAATTTTCAATAAAATATTATTTATGTTTGTATTTCACAAAACCCCGGGTCTGTTAATGAGCCAGAGCACATTTAAGCATCATATTCTTTCTGTCATTCTGGTATGTAGCCTGATTGCCGGTTGTGCAAAAGTAAGCTCTCCCGCAGGAGGTCCCAAAGACAGGATCCCTCCCGTAGTTGTTGGCAGTAACCCGGATAGAGACGCCACATTTTATAATAACTGGAAATTTGAAGTTACTTTCAATGAATATGTTACCCTTGATAATATATATGAAAATCTCATTGTTTCTCCACCAATGAAAAAAAGACCCCTGGTCTCTTTAAGAGGCAAAAGTGTGGTTGTTGAATATGAAGATGAGCTTAAAGATAATACGACCTATACATTTAATTTTCAGGATGCTATTAGAGACCTGAATGAGGGCAATGTATTTAATAATTTCCGGTTCGTTTTTTCCACCGGTCCGGTTATTGATTCACTTTCGGTTACAGGGAATTTATTCAATGCTTATGTGCTCGACATTCCTGAAAACGCACTGGTAATGCTTTACAGTAACCTTGAAGATTCAGCCTTCATGAAAAATATACCGGATTATCTGTCAAGAGTGGATAAGACAGGATACTTCAGGATTGATAATGTACGTAAAGGAACGTATAACCTGTATGGTTTGAAAGAGACAGATAACAGCAAAAACTTTAATATGAAGGAAGAAGAGATAGCATTCCTGGACGAGCCGATCACCATCACTCCAGAAAAGAACTATCTTCCTGTAGTAGAAGATACCGCAACGGTAGTTCAGACCGGCAAAAAAGCCCCGGAAAAACCGGCTCTTACCGGTGAATATAAGCTTATTCTTTTCAGGCATGATAAGAAATTACACTACCTGACCTCCTCGACAAGAAATCTGTCTTATCTCATGACCTATACACTGGCGCTGCCTCCCGGTGAACATAGTTTTGATCTGACCATCCCTGAAGCAGATGAAAATTCATATTTCACAGAAAAAAGTATCGGGAAAGATACCCTGAAGGTCTGGCTGACTGACAGCACGCTCTATTCACAGCAACAAATTACAACCATTATCGGTTATCCTTACACCGACACAACAAACACGATCATCCACAGGACAGACACGATAAACATGAGGTATATTCCACCCCGTTCAGCAAGGACCGACAGGGCACGACCGACTCCCTTCATTGTTCAGACAAACCTTTCAGCCTCCCTGAGACCGGGACAAAAAATATTCTTTCAATCCACAACTCCGTTAAGAGCGCCGGATACATCCCTGATCAGGTTTTATGAACAGACAAAAGATACAATAATACAAATCCCGTACAGCTTTATACCCGATAGTACAAATTTTTGCAGGACCAGCCTGAACATTCAACTTGAACCCGGGAAAAACTATTTATATATTGCTGATTCTGGATCATTTGGCAATATTTATGGTGAGCATTCAGATTCAACGGGTACAAAATTTTCACTAAGAAAGGAATCCTCTTTCGGAAGTCTTGTACTGGATATAAAGGGATATGAAGGGAAGAAGATAATTGAATTACTCGATAAAAACGAAAAAGTGATCAGGAAAGCAACAATGGATAGTAATGGTAAGGCTGAATTTCTTCTCCTGGACAAAGGCACCTACAGATTGAGGGTGATATATGACATTAACGGTGACGGAAAGTGGACTACTGGTGACCTGGCCGGGAAAAGACAACCGGAACCGGTTTCATTCTATCCTCAGGAACTTGAAATAAAAGAAGACTGGGTGCTTAATCAGGATTGGGACATGAGTAACATGAACTTTAAACAGATAAAAAGCGTACCCCGTTCAGGTACAGGCAGATAGAAATAATATATTATTAATTAAGAACAGATAAAGATGAAAAAAGTAGTTGCCGGTGTTGATATCGGCGGAACAAACACAAGGATCGGCCTTGTTGACGAAAAAGGAAAAGTTTTGTCAGAAAAGGATTTTAAAACAACAGATTATACAAAGATCGAAGGGTTTGTTACTGCCCTGGTCGCCGGGATAAAAAAACTGGTTGCAGCTAAAAAAGAGTATCAGCTGGCAGGGATAGGTATAGGTGCTCCTGATGCAAATTACCACAGAGGAACAATCGAACATGCACCCAACCTTGCATGGAAAGGAATTGTACCGCTGGCTGATCTCATTAAGAAAAAAATAAATGTGCCGGTGGTTGTAACCAATGATGCCAATGCTGCAGCAATGGGAGAGATGATCTTTGGCGGTGCAAAGAAAATGAAAGATTTCATAGTGCTCACTCTTGGTACTGGCCTTGGCAGCGGGATTGTTATCGACGGGAAAATGGTATACGGCCACACCGGTTTTGCGGGTGAACTGGGTCATATGACGGTTGTTCCCGGAGGAAGGGAATGCGGATGCGGAAGAAAAGGGTGCTTTGAAGCATATGCTTCTGCAACCGGACTGGTAAAGACAGTGATAGAGTTAATGAGCCTGATGAGAGACGAAAGCCCGCTGAGAGATATCCCGGTATCAAAACTTACCTCAAAGAAAATTGCTGAAGCAGCAACAAAAAAAGATCCTATTGCTGTTAAAGCAATGAATGATACTGCTGAGATTCTCGGATTCGGAATAATAAATGCAATTGTATTTTCAAGCCCCGAAGCAATATTCCTTTTCGGCGGACTTGCAAATGCAGGGGAGATGCTCTTTACCCCTGTCAGGAAATACCTCAGGGAGAACAACTACGTCCTTATGAAAGATACTGTTAAGATACTTCCATCGGGTATTCCTGAAAGCAAAGGCGCAGTTATGGGATCTGCTGCTCTTATCTGGAATGAATTGAAATAACTGTTGTTTGTAATTGAATCCCACTTTAAGAAGAAATGGTATATTTACATTATACTTTTCAGGATTAAGTGTTAAATAAGAAACTTGCAATCGGCATTGATATCGGCGGAACAAATACTGTTTTTGGATTTGTTGACAGGGAGGGGAATATCCTTGTCGAGGACAGACTGAAAACCGCCTCCTTTCAAAAGATTGAAGATTTTGTAGGGGCACTGTTCAAAATAATGGCTGCAACCGGCAGCAGGATCGGCAAAGGATTTGAGATCATGGGCTATGGTATAGGAGCCCCGATGGGTAATATCCATAAAGGTACTATTGAATATTCTGCGAGCCTCCCCTGGAAGGGTATTGTCCCTCTTGCAGAGGTGTTTCATAGACACACCGAACTTCCCGTTATCGTAACAAATGATGCCAATGCTTCTGCCGTGGGAGAGATGATTTACGGCGGAGCAAGAGGTATGAGGGATTTTGTCGTAATAACCCTTGGTACCGGACTGGGCAGCGGTTTTGTTGTTGATGGAAAGCTGATGTACGGACATGATGGATTTGCAGGAGAACTGGGCCATACCCCAATTCGGCCGGAACCATCTGAACGTGAATGCGGATGCGGTAAAAAAGGATGTCTTGAAACATATGTATCGGCAACCGGATTAACGAAGACATTCATAAAAATACTGGCAGACAGCCGCCAGCCAAGTGAATTCAAAAAACTAAGCATTGATGAAATAAATGCTGAAATGATATTCAGGGCTGCAAAAAAAGGAGACAAGCTTGCAATTAAGGCTTTTCATATCACGGGTAAGATACTGGGCTATAAACTGGCTGATGTAGTCTCCCATACAAGCCCGGAGGCAATATTCCTGTTAGGGGGACTTGCACTGGCGGAAGAGCTTATTTTTAAACCGGCAAAAGAATCTATGGAGGAATACCTGCTGAGCATTTATAAAGGGAAAGTGAAGCTGCTTCCCTCGAAGCTGAACTCGAAAAATGCTGCAGTGCTTGGTGCGAGTTCACTTGTATGGTCAGATCTGAAATCATAATGCAAAAATTAATAACAGGAGCAATGGCAAATTTCAGCGAAATACTCAATCATATTCTTGGGATTGTCTTTATTGTGATAATCTTTTCGCTTGCCTATGCATACCTGAAACCCCACCAGCTTCACAAAAGAAGGCTTGTCTCAACCCTCCTCCTTAAAATAAGCTATCTTACCTACTTGCTGATACTGCTCATAATAGTATATTTGTCAGCACTGGTAAGAGGAGGCCTTGAAGAGGTGTTCTTCGGGATAGAATTCTTTGCATTCCTGATCGTCCTGTTTGTTCCCACTATTGGCATCTTTGCCAGGAAACTGGGGCATTTCAGCAAAAAAAGAGAAGGGTATAACTACTTCTTCACCATAGTGAATGTTTTATCAATAATCGTAATATTATTGATGTACTTTATATAATGGCAACACCTGAACTTTAAAAAAGGATTAAAATTAAAAACACAACCTATGATCAAGGAACGTTTAATCGGATATATCGAACAAAGCATAAGACAAAACTGGTCAATAGAGGCTTTGTCGAATTTTAAGGAACCCGGACTGACATATAAGCAGATTACCGAAAAGATACTCAGGTTGCATATATTCTTCAGTGGTACAGGAATAAAAGAGGGGGATAAAATAGCTCTCGTAGGCAGAAACTCGGCAAACTGGTGCATTGTGTATCTTGCTACGGTAACCTATGGAGCAGTAACGGTTCCGATACTTCCGGATTTCAAGCCCGAAGACCTTACAAACCTGATAAATCATTCCGATGCGCAGCTTCTTTTTGTGGATGACAAGATCTTTGAATTGCTTGACAATACTAAAATGCCGGAAATAGAGGGGGTTGTTTCTGTGGACACCTTTAAGATGATTACCTCCGTAAATGAAAAAGTAAAAGGGGCTTTTGAGGCAATTGAAGGGAAATATTCGGAAACCTATCCGGACCTTAAGCCTGATGACATTAAGTTTTCTGATATTACCAACGATAAACTGGCTGTCATAAGTTATACAGGAGGGACCACCGGCTTCTCAAAAGGAGTTATGATAACACATAACAGCCTTGCAGCCAATATAAGGTTCGCACAGAATAATATGCCCCTTGAGCCGGGGGATCCTCTTGTTTCCTTCCTGCCGCTGGCACATACATACGGCTGTGCCTTTGAATTCCTGTTTCCATTCACTTATGGATGTCATATCACCATCCTTTCCAAAACACCATCACCACAGATAATAATCCAGGCCTTTGGTGAGATAAAACCAAGGCTTATTCTTTCAGTTCCCCTGGTTATTGAAAAGATCTTTAAAAAACAACTGCTTCCGGTGATAAACAAACCCGCCATGAAATTTATGCTGGCCATACCCGGAATAAATAAGATCCTGCACAAGAAGATAAGGGAGAAGCTGACTAACACTTTTGGAGGCAGATTTCATGAGATCGTTATCGGCGGAGCTGCCTTTAATCCTGAAGCAGAAAAATTCTTCAGGAAGATCGGATTTAGATTTACGGTAGGTTACGGAATGACAGAATGCGGTCCGCTGATCAGCTATGCATCATGGGATACAACAAAACCGGGAGCATCAGGCCGCCCTGTTGATACACTGGAAATTACAATAGATTCTTCTGATCCTCAAAAAGAGATCGGAGAGATAATCCTGCGGGGAGAAAATGTAATGACCGGGTATTACAAGAATGAAAAAGCCACCAGGGAGATCATTGACGAAAATGGCTGGATGCATACCGGAGATCTGGGGATAATGGATAAGGAAGGCAATATTTTCATTAAGGGAAGAAGCAAAACAATGCTTTTGGGACCCTCCGGAAAGAATATCTTCCCTGAGGAGATTGAGGCTGTAATAAACAATATGGATTATATTGCCGAGTCACTGGTGATCTCAGAAGACAATAAACTTGTGGGATTAATATATCCCGACTATGAGGCGATGAAAAAAGACGGCATATCTGATGAACATCTTTTACAGATCCTCGAGGATACAAGAAAACTGGTAAACGAACGAATTCCTGACTATATGGTTGTAAATAAATACAGGATCCATTCGGAAGAGTTTGTCAAAACACCGAAGAGAAGCATTAAAAGATTTTTATATACATGACCCCCGGGGGTAACATATCAGAGGAGATAGTATGAAGTTATATGCGGTTATAGTCGCCGGAGGGAGCGGCAAACGGATGCAAACCGGAATCCCAAAGCAATACCTTGAGCTTGCGGGGAAGCCCGTGTTGATGCATACTCTTGAAAGGTTCAAGGCATTTGACGATGCGATCGAAATAATAACCGTACTTCCTGAAAACCAGCTCAGGTTCTGGGGCGAGTTGCAGAAGAAATATTCATTCAGCGTGCCCCATACACTGGTGAAAGGCGGGAAGGCACGGTTTTTTTCAGTAAGGAACGGATTGAAATTTGTCGATAGCCCCGGACTAGTGGCAATACATGACGGGGTAAGACCATTTGTGTCGGTAGATACAATAAAAAGATGCTTCGAAACAGCTGAAAAACTTGGCAATGCCATCCCTGTAATATCGCCTTCAGACACTTTAAGGATGGTCACCGGCGAAGAGAACAGACCAATTAACAGACTTCAGGTGAAACTGGTACAGACACCCCAGGTATTCAGCACGGATCTGATAAAAAAAGCATATATTCAGGAATACATGCGTGAGTTAACCGATGATGCGACAGTGCTTGAAAGAACAGGAGTAAAAATCAACCTTGTTGACGGTAACCGGGAGAATATAAAAATCACAAATCCTGAGGACCTGGTGATTTCAACAGCCCTGCTGCCTGTTGTTTCATAGAATTGTTTTGCCTTGTAGGCCAATCTTAAACTTATTTAGATAACTCAATTATGATGAAAGTAAAAACAATAACTATGATTACGCTGATGGTTATTACGTCCGGTTGCGCGGAACTTATAACCATGCTTAAATCAGTCAGCGGTCCGCTTCCCCTAACTGAAGCTGAGGTTGTCAGCGGATTAAAAGAGGCTCTTTCGACAGGAGCCGGAAATGCTGCAGGCAAACTCTCACTGGAAAACGGGTATTATGGCGACGCGGCGCTTAAGATACTTCTTCCTGATGAGGCAATGGTTATTGTGGACAATATTTCCAGGATTCCGGGAGGGGATAAACTTGTTGAAGATGTAGTATTAAGGATAAACAGGGCAGCAGAGGATGCAGCAAAGGAGGTTGCTCCAATATTTGTGAACAGTATTACTCAAATGACTATACAGGATGCATTTGGCATTCTTAACGGCGCAGACAATGCAGCAACAGGTTATCTGAAAAACACAACCTATAACGAATTATATAATCTTTACAAACCAAAGATCCAGGCATCAACAGAGAAAAAACTCATTGGTGATATTTCAACAAAAAACTCCTGGGAGACACTTACATCAAAATGGAACACGATGGCAAATTCCATTGCCGGCCGGATGGCCAATCTTAAACCTGTAAACACCGACCTTGACGATTATCTTACCAATAAAGCACTTGCAGGAATGTTCTCAAAAGTTGAGACAGAAGAGCTGAAGATACGTAAAGAGGTATCTGCAAGGATTACACCGCTTCTCCGGAGAGTATTCGGAAGTCTCGATACCAAAACGACAAACTGATAAAATGTTTGAAAAGAACATACTGGATTTCCACGGGCTTGAAGTAAAAGTGTCTGACCATGCCAACGAAGGAATACTGAACATATTGCACCATGCTGTTCAGGGTTCGGAAGGCGGAATGAGGTTTGCCCTGCAGAATTTTGAATCACGCATTAGCGCATACGGGAACCAGATAAGATTTATATCGCTTTATAGAAAGAACAAAATTACAGGAACAGTCGGTGCATGCTTTCGTATTTCCGGACAGGGTCACCTGCGTTATCCGTCTACCTATATACGATACCTTGCTTTTCAGTCAACATACCAGTCAGACATAACATGGCGTAAACGGGAAAAAACAATAATAAAACCGGAGTCTGATTATTCATTCAAGCAAAAGACACTGGAGATCTTTAGTAAACCGCATCTGCTTGACCTGCCTGATGTGTTTGAAAAAGACAAACATATCATGTATGCATTTCTTGAGAGCATGAACGAAAGGTCAAAAAACCTTGTCCATCAGGCAGAATATGAATATATAAGATCGTTTCTTACAGTGGCTTTCAGCAGGTTTTTTCCAAAATCCGACAGACGTGTTTCCAAACTTGAGCAGGCTGAAAAAGCTAAGATGAATGATCTGCTGATGGATTTTTACAGGGATTATTCATTATTTTCCACAGATTATGCTTTTTATGGGGACAGGTACTATGTGCTGAAAGAGAAGGGAGAAATAATTGCAGGGGTCTGTGCTATTCCTACATTATACAAGGTTTATGATATCCCGGGTATCTGGGGATGGGTTTTAATGAAGGTTCTGCCGGTAACTCCTTATTTCAGGAGGCTGTTCAAGCCGGGTGAATTCAGGTATCTTGTTTTTGATGCTATTTACTGCAAAAAAGGGAAAGAGCCTGTCCTGGCTGATCTGTTTGAATCGGCATGTGCCGCCGAGGAATTTAATACAGGACTTACATGGCTTGATGACAGAAGCGAGCTTTATGATAAAATGCGTACGGGGGTGAAGATGGGAGCCCTGAACAGAATGCTCAACGCAAAACCGGGACTGGTTTACACGAAATTCATAAACTTTACCGGGGAGGAAAAGGAACGTTTTTATGATGCTCCCGCATATATTTCGGGATTTGACTTCTCGTAAGCAGAAAAGATATTTATCAGTTTTTATTATTTTTGTCATCCCCCGGGACGTTAGCTCAGTTGGTTCAGTCCGCCGGTTGGCGGATGACAGGGAAGAGCATAATGGTTAAATAAAAAGGGTTGTTAGCTCAGTTGGTTTAGAGCATTACCTTGACAGGGTAGGGGTCACTGGTTCGAATCCAGTACAACCCACAAACTGATCGAATCCGGTACTACCCACCTCCGCCCTCCGACTTCGTCAGAAAAGGTCCACTACGTCGGACGACGTCCGAGGCCTTGGCGCAAGAGGGCTTTTTTTAATATTAAATAATTCGTTTTTAGCTCTTCTAATTCTTACTAAATCAAATACATATAAAATACGACTAAAATAATAGTCATTTTTTTTAAAAAATATTTGCATGACTATAAAAATAGTCGTAGCTTTGTAATATAAATAGGCTTCAGGTATATGGCATATGGTATAGATAAAAACAGTAAACTACATTAACCATTAGCCGCACGCCACTAATAAAATATTGATTATTATGAAATTAACTAAAGCAGAAGAACAAATAATGCAAATACTCTGGGACATGGGAGAGGGACTGGTCAAGGATATACGTAACCGGTTTGAAGACCCCAAACCAGCAAGAAACACTGTTTCCACAGTAGTCAGAGTTCTTGAAAAAAAGGGATATGTCGGGCACAAAGCATACAGCAATGTCCATATTTATTATCCACTTGTTTCGAAAAGCGAATACTCGAAAAGCCAGCTTTTCGGACTTATGGAGAGTTATTTCGACAATTCATTTCCTGCAATGGCATCATTCTTTGCGCGGGAAAAAGATCTTTCTATCAAAGAGCTTGATGAACTCCTTGATGATACAAGAAAAGAGCTGAAAAAGAATAAAAAGATGAAGTAATGGAAGCTTTTGCCATTTACTTGTTCAGGTCGGTTATCTGGCTTACAGGTTTTGCTGTCGTTTATCTTCTGTTTTTACGGAACGAACGATTTTTCCTTCTTAAGAGAGTTTACCTGTTAACAGGTATTTTTGTCTCGCTTGTTTGTCCCCTTATTTCAATACATTATCAGGTAACTGTACCTGTACCGGCTGTCAATACAGACGGAATATTACCGGTTTCTTCAATACCAGCGGAATCTCCGTTAATACCAGTCAGGTCATTTGATTACAGAATTTTACTTTTATTTCTTTATTTGACCGGAATAATTATACTGGGATACAGGCTGGCTCGACATATATTCCTGTTAAACAGGACAATAAGTAAATCAAAAATAATATATAACGGACCAGCCAGGCTTGTGAGAGCTGCCGGTTTCCGGGCCTCATTCTCATTTTTCAATTATGTTTTTATCAATCCTTCAACAGATGAATCGGAAGTTAAAGAGATAATGAATCACGAGCTCGTTCATATAAGCCAGAAACACTGGCTCGATCTCCTTCTTGCCGAAGTGCTTCGTATTATTCAGTGGATAAATCCCTTTGTATGGATTTATACAGGTTTAATCAGGCTGAACCATGAATATATGGCTGATGAGGGTGCGCTGCAGCACACTGTTGATCCGGCCAACTACAGAGCTGCCCTTATAAATCAGCTTTTCAGGTCTCCGGTACTCAGCCTGTCAAATTCTTTTAATTATTCACTCAACAAAAAACGATTCGACATGATGAAAAAAATAATCAACTCACCTTACAGGAAACTTAAGGTGTTATTAGTTTTGCCAGTAGTTGCAGGTGTATTCTATGCCTTTGCCACACCGGAATACCAGTATGTTTCCCGGACAGGAAATACAGATAATGTATTTACTATCTATAAAGCTCAACCTATTGTCCAGAAAGAAGTAAAAGGGATTGTACTGGATGAGAATGGCAAACCATTAAAGGGAGTCCAAGTAACAAGTACAGGAACAACAGGCAAGGCATTTGGTGCCTATTCAGATTCAGATGGGCGCTTTGTAATTTACAATGTACAGGAAGATGCATATCTTCTTTTCTTTTTAAGAGGTTATAAAGGTCAAACAATAAAGGCTGATTTTTCATCTGAGATGGTCATTAAAATGGCAAAAGACCCGGATTATAAAGAGTCTGATTATAGAACTGCAGCTCAGGATAGTGTTTCTCAATCAAAACCGCCACTTGTTGTTTTTGACGGTGTGGTTACTGATGAGCCGGCTGCTGTTTTGCTTTCAAAACTTGGTGCTGAAATTGGAACGATAAAAAGACTGACAGGTAAAGATGCAACAGATAAATATGGAGAAGCAGGGGAAGATGGTGTGATAGAAATTTATTCAGTTGAATTAGCTACGAAGCTAAAATTAATAGCGTTCAGAAGAAAGGAGCCTGATGATTTTCCAACATTCCAGGGAAAAAGCTATGTTTCATTCGACGACTGGGTAGTCAGTCAGACAAAATATCCTGAAGAAGCTTCGGCCAATGGAATCCAGGGACGCATAATGGCAAGATATACTATTGAAGAAAATGGATCAATGAGCAAGGCTGAGGTTATGGGTCAACCGAATTCATTACTCGCTGACGCCGTAATAAAAACAATACAGGCTAGTCCAAAATGGAATCCGGCAAAAAATCCGGAAACATATGGCTCTTTTGAGTCTACGATCAGCATTAAATTTGAATTGCCGGATAAAGTGCTGAAGGATGATGTTTATGTAGTGGCAGAGAAAATGCCTGTGTATCCCGGAGGAGACAAGGAATTATTAATGTTTATTGCAAACAACACAAAATATCCTGAAGCTGCAAAATTTGAAAAAGCCCAGGGCAGGGTAATTGTACGTTTTATTGTCAACACAGAAGGAAATGTTGAAGATGCAATAATATTGAAAGGAATTAATCCTTACCTCGATGCCGAAGCACTTAAAGTTGTCAATATGTTATCGGGATTTGAACCTGCTTCTCAGGGTGGTAAACCGGTCAGTGTTTATTATATGGTCCCTATAACATTTACACTTCGCTAGAAAAAAACGCCACAATAAATCATATAATTCATTGCGGATTTTACAGAGTTAAAAAGAAAAAGTGCGGACTTACGATCCGCACCATTTGTATGATTTGAGTCAAATATTTTACATGGTAATGGCATACCGGTATTTATTAGTTGCAATCAGGAATTGAGATTTGCTTCCATCATATTCCCAGGTATGAAAAGTTATATCTTGCTTTTTTAAAATACGAAGCAGATCACGGACAGTATTTTTCTCGCCTCTCCTGTTATAGTCATCCATGATTATTATAAATTCATCATCAGAAGAAAATTTTTCTGCCAGCCGGCAGATATCATATCTTGAATAGTGCCGTAGTGCAGTTGGTCCATCTATAATGTAGAGATCAAAAATCTCATCGATCTTCTCTTTTATATCCTTATAGCAGTTTACATTAAATCCCCTGATCTTTTTCCTTACCAGCTCAAGATACATTATCTCGGAATTCTGTGACAGGAAGAATCTGGAAACAAAATTTTCAATCCACTCCTTGTTCTCTTCAATAATCAGATGTTTTGAATTATGCAGCTCATTTTCAATGAATTTAGATATAATTTTTGATGATTCTCCCAGGCCGAACTCAATAATTTTTCCGGGTTTGTATAGTTGCAGGATTCTTACGAGCAAATATAGCATTGAGTAATTAACAGCCCACCTGCCCGGATAGATTGCTACCTCATCCAGCCATCTTTTATCCCTGATGGAATCGTGATATACATTGGCCCATTTAGCCTCTCTGGCAAATCTTTCGGTATCAGTCATTGTAATTGCGGATTTTGGATTGCGGATTGCGGATTTATTAGAAGTAAAAATAATTATTAAGGGGAAAGCATCTGAGGAGATTTTAGATGTTTTGTTTTTAAAACCTTAAGAATATTATGCTTTATCCTTACCGTAATATCGCCAGAGATTTCAACAGGTTCACCATCAATATGAAATCTGGTTTCAGCCGTATGAATGGTGAAAGATTTATCTGTTTTTATATATCTGATATATTTTGAATTCTTCAGTGTTCCTCTTAACAGACGCCATGCCGTCATTGGGACTTGCATCAGGTGCTATATATGCATTGTTCCCGAACTGTCTTGTGTTTGCTATTGTTATTAAGAACAAATCTTCTGAAATATTTTCTTCTCCGGGAATTTTTATTTTCACGTTGACAGGCCGGAATGTAAAAAAATTAATCAGGATAGCCCATACATATGACCAGAATCCGCGTGTTTTGAGCTTGTCGAAGGAATGGGCAACGAAACTGTCAAGACCAACGCCGGCAACATTAAGACATATCTGATCATTCAACATGATCACGTCAATATTATGACTCTCTTCCTTTTTAATATCCTTCAGCAAAGAGCGGATATTTGTTTTGAAGCCCAGTTCCCTGGCAAAACCATTTCCCGATCCCATAGGCAGGACACCGAGTATTTTATCGCTTCCGATAAGTTCTGTCGCCACGCTTCTCACGGTACCGTCTCCTCCGGCAGCAACGAAAACATCATATTTGTCGAATGATTGTTTTATATGTGAGCCGGATTCATCTATGCTTAACGACTTAAAATAGGATAATTCATTCTTACGGCGCTGTAATTCCTTTGAAATGATCAGATTGACAGGAATTATTCCTGCATTCGGATTAAGAATGAACAACGATCTTTTTACCCCTGGCAATTCCATAACGGAACAAATAACCCCGGTACAATATAATAAGATCACGAAGGTTAGAAAATTATCTGATGAAATCAAATTAAAATGCGACCATCCATCAGGGGAGGACTCACTTAATACTATTAAATAATAATTTTGATATCAATAAAAACAAGATTACTTTCGATTTATTAAAAGTACTGTTATGTCAGAATCAAAATTCTATCATTTTACCGGCAAGGGATTATTTTACGGAGTCGGATCAGCTGAAGAGGCTCTGGAATCATTGAAAGACGGCGGATTTATCTGGCTGGATTATTATAATCCCGGGAAAGAAGAGCTGTATTCTCTGGTTGATACTATGGGAATTCATCCTCTCTCTGTGGAAGACTGTTTGGACAACAGCCAGTTACAAAAGATTGAACATTTTTCAGGTCATTCTTTTATTATTTTCAATACGTTTACATACAGTGATAAGACTCTGTTTATTGATGAGATTGACATTTTCATAGGAAATAACTTCCTTATTACGGTAAGTGGTATTAGTTCCGAAGGACGAAAACCCCTGAAGAATATTGCTAAGATTATTGAAAATGATCCCGGGCTGGCGAAAAAGGGTCCAGCTTTTCTTATGCATATAGTTCTCGATTATATTGTGGACGAAAAACTTCAGGAATTTGAATCCCTTGAAGATGAGCTGGAGGAAGCAGAAAACGAGATTCTGGATAATACTGCCACATTTCAGCCAACCAATCTGATGAGATTAAAAAAATACCTTGTTACTCTGCGAAAAGGTATTTTTCATGAAAGAGAGATCCTGGTCAAGATATCGAGAAAAGATTGCCCTTTTATTCCGGATAGTGCAATTGTTCATTATCGCGATATTTATGATCACCTCACCAAATTTTTTGAGCTGACAGAGACTAAACGTGAAATTGTTACCAGTCTTATGGAATTATATTCTTCCCTTTTGAATAACCAGATGACCAAAGTATCGAATGCAACAAATACCTCGGTAAGAAGACTAACACTCATTGCGACCATTTTCATGCCTCTTACATTAGTTGCAGGTATAGGGGGCATGTCGGAATGGACAATGATGACGGGCCCCTCGAACTGGAAAATCGCCTATCCGTTGTTAATACTGGGCCTGTGTGTGATAGCAGTGATAAATTATTATCTTATCAGAAGGATTGAAAAAGGGAATCTGCACGGGAAGAACGCTATCAGGCAGGAATAACTCCCATAAATAACATTACGGAAACTCAAGTATCTGATAATTCCGGATTCAGCTCAAATACCTTGAGGTACTTCTCCCCGAAGGCCCGTATTGCATAAGCAAAAAAGAAACCCGAGAGAATATCGATGCTATAATGTCCGTGAGAGAGAAATAATGTAAATATTATCACAAAGAGACAAAAGGCGAGGATATATTTATAGATTTTGTCGTTGACAAGCAATAAAAGAAGGAACGAATTTCCTACATGTCCTGAAGGATAAACTCCAAGCTCAAATTTTGAAAAACCATTAAAAAGAGGGTCAGAACCCAAAAATTCCGGAGGATTTCCGAAGGGTGTAAGAACAATGAATATTCCCCTTACAATAAAAAAGATGCCGCATAATAACAACATGTAAGGCAGTCTGTTATAGTCCTTTTTATGGACTATATAAACAGCCACAACCAGAAAAATCGCAAGACAAAAAAGATCATAAACCAGTGAAAGATCGATTACAGGCAGATTATCAAGAATAAGATCCGACAGCATAGGAAGTGTTTTCCCTTCACTCATATAATTATGAAGATATGTCTGGGAGGCGAAATTGAGAGCCGCTCCCGTTATGAGAAAAAGCAATCCGATATAAAAATACCTGTTTTTAATTACCGGTGTCAATGATTTGAAAATTTCAGGTATCAATGAATCTTTATTGTGTTTATCGGTCTGAATATGAGTCATTTAACGACATTTATTGAATTTCAATTAAGTTTTATAATACTTTATTTCTAAAAGAAGCTATAAACATAAATCTTTTTGCTTATTCAGGATCGACCAGATTATCGGGCAGGGACATTTCATTGTAGATTTTGAGTATCTCTTCCCTGAATTCAGGTGGCGCATCAAGCTGGCCCCAGGCAGTGGGTGTTTGCCATAATCCGTCATATGCCAGGTCGTGAAATGAACGGATAATGTGCGGAATATCTTTCTCCGTTAATATTTCATCAAGAAGATTTGCTTCGACAGCATTACTGATAACAAGGATACTGACAATGTTTTTCATTTCACCCGATTTTCAGTAAAGATAAAATAATAACTAAAATGAGGAAAACTAAACCACGTAGTATCAACCTGTCCCCTCCATTCTAAAGGGGTCATGGCATCACCATCTCCATTCTCAGCTTGGCAATATAATCACTGATCTTGTTCAGGGTTTCGACTGTAACATCCATTTTAGCTCCCGAAGAGCGCAGAACCTGTTTTGCCGTGTCAATCTCAAGGTCACCTTTTTCAAAATATATCTCGAAAGTATCGAAATAATTCTGCAGGTATTTCAGCTTTTTTGTATAGTATACTACCACGGGATCATCGTAATAATTTTTCATGAAGCTTAAAAGAGACGTAAGGGTATATTTTTGTTCCGCTATTCTCTGAACGACTTCGGCATCAGGATTTAGAGGATTATAAACCAGCTGTGTGGCTATGAACATAGCCTCGACCCACCCGCCCATTATCATAAGTCCTGCAGTGCTCTCCCTGCCGCTCAGCCGGAGGTGATTTTCAATATCAGTGTAGGCATTTTTCATCAGGGTAGTGATGGTATCAGGATCAGCCATGTTAGTCTGTACTCTTTTTATAGGCTCAATGAGCATTTGATCCGGTATACCGAGCTTATTGCTCATCTCCCTTATGGTAACCATATAATCAATGACCTCCTGTCCGAAACCGAACATCTTCAGATAACTGAAATCAACTCCATAGATACCTGTATTTATTGCTGCCTGAGAATTACTGAGATAAAAATCCTTGTTTGAAACAGGATTAAGGGTTGCATCATTATAGGGAACGGCAAGCCTGTTAAAGATCACACTGACCTCCATTGGAGTGAGAAGGCCGTAATATGTCTCGTTTCTGGTATTAATGTCTGCAGTTCCGGTTGAATCAGTACTATAGGTGGAAAAACTTGGTATAAATGTGTCTTTTACAGGTGCTTTGGGTTTGCAGGAAAAAAGCACTATGAGTATTATGACAAACAGTGAACAGATAAAATTTTTCATAACCGGAAGTTTGAAGTCAAAAATAATAATAAAAATGGAGAACTTACTCGGAGTTACATTTTTAAGTCACACATACTTACCCCCTTTCTCCATTCCTGCTGGGCGCCATCCCTCATGAAGACTTTTGATTGACAGACCCTCAGCCTCCTTTATATAACTGACTCCCAAATTCCTCTTCAGGGGGTTTTACATTACGATCCTATTTCCCAGCTTTTCAGAGATCATCCTTAATGCAAC
>Ga0307420_1000125_pt1 | contig 35236 bp, 37 predicted proteins | sample SalMarWE160240MG_2_FD_202167 | JGI IMG/M metagenome (GOLD analysis project Ga0307420, IMG submission 202167) | Salt marsh sediment microbial communities from the Plum Island Ecosystem LTER, Massachusetts, United States - WE1602-40 | ecosystem: Environmental > Aquatic > Marine > Intertidal zone >... | reverse complement strand
GTCTGAATCGTTAAGCCCTAACAACTTTATTGTTGTCAATAATCTTTTTCAAAGATAACAGGGCGTTATGCAACAGAAACCCAATCGGCAGAACAGAATGTTAAAAGTGAGAATCGCGGAGCAAACCTTCTCGAAACGCTTAAACATGTCCAGCAGAATAATAGTTGCAAATTTAATGCGTCAAATGAGTAATATAATAATGAAAAAGTTGGTTCAAGAAAAAAATGCAGGCATCAGAAGAAAAAGAAACACTTGAACTCTACAGGGACCGCAACGTACAGATGTTACTAAGCAAGTTTCTAAGCGGCGAAATAAAAACGATTGAACCAGTTTACGATTCAAAAGTGGGTTACCGTTACCCAGTGGTCGAAGCCATATTGAGCGAGGCATCACAGGTTGAGCCCTTCCTAAACAAGCTTTACAAGGCAGGAGTCTTAGAAAAGAAACTCTACGATAAAATCCTTTTTTGCCCCGAATGCAGTTCAGCAGACATCTCCACCCGTTACTGCTGCCCTTTCTGCAAATCCTTTGACATCCAAAAAAGCTCGCTAGTCGAACACGTGAAATGCGGATACATGGATGTAGAGGCAAACTTCAAAGTCGGCGACAAGTACGTCTGTCCGAAATGCCACGAAGAACTCAGCAAAATCGATGTAGACTACAGAAAAGCCGGAATCTGGTGCACATGCAACAACTGCGGCAAAAGCTTTGATGTTGCTCTGCCCGCGCACTTCTGCAGAAGCTGCAAAGTAAATTCTACCTTTGAAGAAATCGTCATAAAAGACGTTTATTCTTACACTTTAAAGGAGGATGTTTCAGCCGAATCCTCGTTAAACTGGTTTTTGGTCGCTGCCATACGAGAATTTCTAATGAAGGAAGGGCTAAATGTTGAAAGCCCTGGTCTGCTCAAAGGCAAATCGGGTGCTAATCACTCTTTCGACATCGTGGCGTATAAGGGGGATAAATCACAGGTGATAGTTGTAGATTTGGCAATGTCGGCGGGAAACGTGGTGTCCGAACAGCCAGTTATCGCTTTGTTCGCAAAGATTTTTGACGTTTCGCCTGAAAGAGCCTTCTTGATTGCTATGCCAAAACTAAGCGAGAACGGAAAGAAAATGGCGGAATTATACAAAATCCGCGCTATAGAGGCTGAAAACCAGGAAGAAGCGCTGGAATCGCTAAAAGAAAGCCTGATAAATGGTTAATCTTCTGAAAAAACAGCCATGTTACCCCTTTCCGTAACAACCTTCGCCAAGAAAGCGCCCGAAGGCAAAGCTATGTCCGTGCGATTATACGTTACTGATTCGCCAGCATTCAGAAACACATCCGCGTCGTAACGCTGATGCTCCGTTGAATCCGAGACCCAGACAGCAACTAAGTGTAAGCTAACCGCACCAGTATTTTTCACTTCAATACTGAGGCCCGCGGGTTCCATTCTTGTCACGTTTGCTATGGTTAAGGTTTCTTGTGTTCTTTCAAGGTCCACCTGGTTCATCTGGTAGCTCCACAGCACCACGTTGCCAACTATGATGACCACTAGCACTAGGCTCAGCATCACCACTATGACGGTGCTTATGCCGCGTTTTTCGCGTTTAAGGAGCCTTGTAATAGTCCGCAATATGCGTCCCTCTGTTTGTGACTATGTCTATGTAGTACGCTTTTCCAGCCTCCCAGCTGCAAGCGATGCTAAGCCAACCCTGCTTGTTCACCTGCAATCTGGAGGCATTTCCGTTGAAAGACTGCCCCACATGATTCACGTAAACGCCAGAAATTTGGATGTCAGCTTTTCCCACATTACGCAGGTAAACATTCACAGTGCCCGTCGCACCGTTAAACCAGACATCTTCGACAACAACACGTTCACCCATGGTCTCCTTCATGTTGGTGGTTATCACGAACGTGGCTGAAGTGGCAAGCGACATAATCGCCACCGCCACAACGGTTAGCAAAAGATGACTAAGCACGGGCGTGATAGCCCGCTTATCCCGCAAAAACCGTTTAAAAATTTTCTTTTTCACTTTTCCAGCACCTCACAGAAAGAATTTCAGCACCACATAACCAAGCAGCATCATCACTAAACTGTGCTTTAAGCCAGCGCTTACAGAACCTTCACCCATTTTACCAGCAACAAGCCCGCTGAAGAAGCCTTGAACAAGAGTCAAATGCAAAAAGATACGCTTCAGATCTGCCGGTGACGATGTCCGCATCGAAAACAAAGCCATGCCTTCCACGCCTGTGAAGAACGTTTGGAAAAGTATCACTATCGTGAACAGGAACACGAAAAGAGCCACGTATATTATGGCGGTGTACGGTCTAGTCTGCGTTTTACGTTCCTTTTCAAGCAGGATGGTTGTTTGAATGAACTTACCCATAGGATTAAAGACTTTTTCCACACGCCCACCTGAACGGCTAGCCTCAATTATCATAGGCACAGTTCTCTGCGTCAACACAGTGCCGACGCGTCTTCCAAACGCCAGAAGCGCCTCTTCAAAGCTTGCTCCCCACGAAATCTGCACCGTCATCTTCTTCAGTTCAGGAGTCAACGGACCATAATCTCTTTCCGCCGCCTCTTCCAAAGCTTTAGGAAGCGTCATACCCGTCTCTTGAGCCTGCACTATGCTCCTGAAAAGATCCGGCAAATGCTCGTCAACCGCTTTCCGCCACCTGTAATCAACGTAATTCACGAGCGCTATCGGCGAAACCACAGCTAGAAAACCGAAGAACACAAAATCATCTAACGCCGCGCTGACACCTACCGTGAAATAGCCGAACAACACTATAGCCGCAGCTACCAAAACGGAAACAGCAATTACGACTTTTTTTGTTCTGCTTTCTATTTTAGGCATTTTCTTTACCATTTCGGCGAGGTCGAATCCAGGATTATGAGGAATATGACGGCGCAGACAGGAATCAACAGGTAAGTTAGAAGACTTAACAGCAAATCAGGGCTAAGAAGACCAAGCCCGCCTCCTCCAAGCACCGACATAACCGACACCATAATGACCAGAAGCAGCGGACCCGTCAAAAGCAATGCTACATAAACTTCAGACAGCACTGACAAATTGTCGGAGTATTTTTTAAGATTCAGCTTTTTCAGTTTCATAGCTGTTCTGAATTTTTCACGCAGAAATCCGCCTAGGTTGCCGCCTGTGTGAATTGTGGATATTATGCCCTCTATGGTGTCCCGGAATTTTTTGGAAGGGGTGCGGCTTGAAGTTTTTTCTAAGGCTGAGATGATGTCTAACCCGAACAGGTTGATGTTTTTGATGACCTCTTTGGCTTCGGTGGAAGCAGCCAACGGCACATCCAAGTTGGAAAGGGAGTAGAAAATTTTTTCAGGAGAAACTCCGGCGCTCGCCAATATAGCCATGTAACCCGACGTGAAGGGCAATTCGTCATCTAACTCTCGCTTATGCTTATCCGCGCAGTAAACGGGGTACAGGTAAAAACCGATAATCGTAAAAGCCCACGTGAACAGGGCGCCGCCGAAGCCGAACAAAAGCGCAGATGCTAAAGCCATGTTGGAAACAACAACCAGCATCACAGGCAACACAATTGCAACTGAGGCGGTGATCAAAAGCGAAGACAACACCGTTAAGCTCACATACGCTTTGAAATTAATTCTTAAACCCGATTGCTGCAGAGTCCTTTCTAAATCCTTGAACAAAGGCATAAAACGGTCGGATTTGTCGCCCATCACCTGATACGCCATGGCCAACGGTTTTTCAAGTTCCGTTTTTGGTTCTCCAGCAGCCTTTTCAGGCTCTTCAGCAGGATGCTTCTGAAGCTTGTTTGCCAAACGTCTCTTGGAGGCTTTGAGCTTTTCCCTAAGCTGATTTGTCATTTCAACCCCACTCTGGCCTTTTGGAAAACCCTGTTCGGGTTAGCGTAGTATTCCCTGACGACTTTAGCTACTTCGTTGTGGCGGCGGATACCCTGTTTAACCATCCACTCCAGAACTATCTTCCTAGCCTTCAACTCATGCTTTATGTCCTCATCTGTTAGACCTGTTTTTTTCATGTGCTTTTCCAAGAGAGAGCTGTTGCCCGAAGAAGCAAACTTGTCAAATTTTGGGTTCCAATGAAACACCTCTTCAGTCAAAATCGCGTTGTTTAGGGCTTCAAATCCTTTAACTTCGGTAGCGGCACCCACGCGCCTTGCAGGTTTCCCGTCAACCTCGGTTCGCTCCATAACCAAAATCACGTTCGTCATGGCGATTAGCGGCTTCGGGATGTTCATGGGTTCAGATTCCAGCCGGTTTATAACCGCTTCAGCAGATTCCGCGTGAATGGTGCACATGCCCAAATGCCCTGTGGCCATGGCTTGGAAAAGCGTGTAGGCTTCTTGACCTCGAACTTCACCCACAATGATATAGTCAGGTCGCTGCCTCACCGCAGCCTTAAGCAGGTCAAACAGGGTTATGGTGTTGCTTTGTTTATCCTCGCCCTTGAAGCTTGCCCGCACAACCGAAGGAATCCAGTTTTCATGCGGAAGATTAATTTCCTGCGTGTCTTCAACGCTTACAATCTTCATCTCAGGTTTAATGAACATGGATAGGCAGTTCAGCATGGTTGTTTTTCCGCTGGCTACGCCTCCTGCCACCAGCACTGAAGCGCGGTGCTCTATGAGATACCACAGGTAAGCAGTCATCTCTGAAGAAAGCGTGTTGAAAGCAATCATGTCGGAAATCGTTAAGGGGTCAGCTCTGAAACGGCGGATGGTGAAGGTGGAGCCTCTTCGAGTGACCTCGCGACCGTAGGTTAGTTGAATGCGGCTTCCCTCTGGAAGCGAAGCGTCGAGGATTGGCGCGGCTATGGAGATGTTTTTGCCAGCGAGATATGCTAGACGGACCACGAAAGAGTCCAATTCAGCCGCGTCTATGAACAGTATGTTTGTGGGTAAGGACTCGTACAGCCGGTGCCACACGTAGATGGGGATGTTTACGCCGTCTGTGGATATGTCTTCAATTAATGGGTCTCTCATTAACGGGTCTATTTTCCCGTAGCCTATGAAATCCCTTATTATGTAATACGTGAGTTTGTCAACGGCTTCTTTGGGGATTTTAATTCGGTACTTTTTTATCAGGTCTTTGATTTTTTGTCTCAGGTAGGTCTCTGCTTTTTCTTTGTTCTCTATGTCTTTCAGGTTTACGTCTACTTCATCCATTAAAAAATTCTTTATTTCATGAAGGTATTTTTCCTCGTCTTTCTGGAGGGTGGGTTCTATGATTTCGTAGCGTATTTTTTGGGTTTCTTTGTCTTTGACTATGGCTGCGTACACGTATGGTTCTTGGAGGGGGTAGACTTCTTGGAAAGCCGCTGGTTTTTTGGTGGCGCTGCTGATTATTGCTGGCGTTTGTGGCTGTTTCAGTGTCTCCAGTGTTTTTGTGTTTTGCTTTTTTCTCGTTTGTGTCCCTCCTTGTGTGGACTAGGTTTTTCGCTGGCTTTTCAGAAATTATAGTGTGTCGCAAGTCTTAATAAGTTATATGTACACCTAATCTTAACTAAAATTCACACAGAAACACCCCAACCTTTGAACCAGCGCAACCAGAAAAGCCCTACAAAAACTGACTTATCGTCGGCACAGCCACATAAACACGAACAAAAATCGCCACCACCAAAACCCCAATGGTTAGAGCCAACAGCACAAAATCGCCCCGATGAAGCTTCAACGCATACAAATTCGTACGTTTTTTAGTGGCACCCCAAGCACGAGACTCCATAGCCTCAGCCAACTCAAGACTTCGGCGAATAGCACTTACTATCAACGGGATAAGAACAGGCACGTAATTCCTGATCCGCTTAAGAAAACCACCCTTCTCCAACTCCAACCCCCTAGCCTTCTGAGCATCCATTATCGTCTGCGCTTCCTCCGCCAAAACAGGGACAAACCGCACCGCAGTCGTAAAGGCAAAAGCGAATTCATAAGGCACACGCGTCTGCTCCAACGCCAAGCCCAAGTGGTCCGGAGACGTAGTTAAAAAGAACACCGAGAAAGACTCAACAAGCACGACAAAACGCAGGGTCATTGCAGCCGAAGTTTCCACAGCCACCGCTGTCAACACGTAACCTGAAGTGAAAAAGTTTGTAAGTACATTAATGCCAAAAATGAAGCCAGCTAGAAAAGCGGCACCACGAAGCGAACGCAACCATTCTCTTTGAACGCCCGCCAACAAAACAAAAGGAATAGGCAACAAGAAAAGCGCAATCAACGGAATGATCTCGCCGAAGAGAATGGCCGCGACAAACACTGCGCAGACGTATATGAATTTCATTCTCGGGTCTAAATTGTGAATTGGCGAGTAGACTCTGCGAAATTTTAAGCCGTCAAAAACGCTCATTTCCGCCTTTCCTCCAGAGCTTTAAGAATTATTTCTTTCGCGTCGTAAACGTCGATGACGTTTTTCGGAAGCCCCAGCGGCGCCAGTTTCATGAATATTTGAGCGATTTGCGGCAGAACAATGGATGATTGAGCCAAAACTTCGGGGGTGGTGAGGATTTCTCTTCCTTCTCCATCAGCGACAATCGTTCCTTCCTTCATCAGCACGACTCGAGGGTTGGATTCAGCCACAAACTCCACATCGTGAGTTACGATGACAACCGTTTTCCCCTGAGTCTGCATTTGGACAACAAACTGGCGAAGCTTTTCTTTCTGCTGATAATCCTGACCTATTGTAGGCTCATCCAATATCAGCGTGTTAGGGTTCCATGCCAAGACAGAGGCTAAAGCAACACGTTTTCGCTCGCCTCCGCTGAGCAAGAAAGGTGAAGTTTTGCGGTACTGAGTTAAGCTCAGCAGGTTTAAGGCCCAAGTGATTCGCTGCTCTATGACTTCGGCTTCAAACCCGAAATTTTTCAGTGCAAACGCCACTTCATCTTCAACTGTTTCGCTGAAAAGTTGATGGTCTGGGTTTTGGAAAACGAAGCCCGCGTTTCTCGCCAAGGCTGCAACACTAGTTTTTGTGGTTTCCACGCCGTCCACGCGCACTTTTCCTTCAGAAGGCTTCAGCAGTCCATTAAAGTGTTTGACAAGGGTTGTTTTTCCTGCGCCGTTTTGCCCCATTATCGCCACGAATTCACCGTTCCTGATGGTTAATGAGACGCCTTTCAGGGCTTCGACGCCGTTGGGATAGCTGAAGTGGACATTTTCGACTTCAATCATGCGTTTCAAAAGCCTCCAGCAGCATTTTTGCAAGTTCTTCCGAAGACAGCGGAGTAAGGTTGTTGAGGTTGATTCCTTCTTTTTTGAGAATTTGGTAAAGAAGTGTGGCTTTTGGGATTCCAACGCCGATTAGGCGGGTTTCCTCGGCGCTTAGGATTTCGCGTGGGTCTCCGTCAAAACAGACTTTTCCTTCGTCCATTATTATTATGTGGTCAGCGTATTTCGCGGTTAAATCCAGCCTATGCTCAACCAGCACGACTGTTATTCCAAGTTTCTTGTTAAGCTCATGAATTACTTCGAAAATTTTCTCCGCACTTAACGGGTCAAGAAAAGACGTTGGCTCGTCTAGAACTATTATTTCTGGACGCATGGCAAGCACAGCAGCTATTGCTACACGTTGCTGCTGACCACCAGAAACTTCATGGGGGGACCTTTCTCGCAGGTCGTAAATGCCAGTTAACTTCAGCGCCCATTCCACTCTTTCCCACATTTCTTCTCTGGGCACGCCAAGGTTTTCCAGTCCGAACGCCACATCCTTCTCTATGGAAAGGGCAAACAGCTGGTTTTCGGGATTTTGAAAAACCAAGCCCACGCTTTTTGCCATCTCATGTGTTTGATGTTTAGTTGTGTCCATGTCGGCTACGGTGATTTCGCCTTTTAACTCGCCTTGGTAAAAATGGGGAATCAGCCCGTTGAAGCATCGGCAGAGGGTTGTCTTTCCGCATCCGCTTGGACCTGTGATTAGAACGAATTCGCCCTTCTCCACTTTTATAGAGACATCGCTGATTGACGGCTTTGATACGCCTGGATAAGTGTATGTGAGGTTTTTCGTTTCTATTAGGACCATGTTTGCTGTGCCTGCCTATGTTACCCTGTGTTTCCCATTTAAGAGTAGCTACTCATTTCTGATTAGATAATTGTTCCTTCACCAACCGCAGACAACGTTTAAGCCCTTTTTCTATGTTTCCCGTGCCGTTAACTCCTGCGGCTGTGGCGTGCCCACCACCCATCCCTTGAAGGTACTCGCCTAAGGGTTTGGCGATGTCTCTTCCTAAGTGGATGCCGGTTGCTTGGTTGAAATCGCGGGTGCAGCGTAGGCTGATTTCTATTTTCTCGTTTTTTTGTCCTGCCACCGCTGCCATGTGGGCGCCTAGGTCAACTAGTGCTCTTGCTGCTGAGGCTTGGTATGCGCTGACGTGTGAGAGGGCAATTATCCAGTTCTCGATCTTGATTAGTTTGGCTCTTCGGCATGCTTTCATTCTTGCGACGCGTTCAGAAAAGTCCATGGGCAACGCGAGTGAAAATAGTTCTTCTTGGGGGTTCACGCCTATATCGCTGAGTTCAGATATGGTTTTGAAGGTGGAGGAGTTGGCTAAGACGAAGTGGCGTGTATCGAAGGTTATGCCTAGAAACAGGGCTTTAGCCTCGTTTAGGCCTGGTTTTATGTTTAGCTGTTTGTAGAAGCTGTAGACCATTTCGCATGTGGATGAGGATTCCTCGTTGGTTATGCAAAGTTTAGCTATCTGCTCGGTTTGCGGGTGGGCTGCGTGGTGGTCAATAACTATTATTGGCGCAGCGGTTTTTGTAACGTGTTCAGCCAACTGCCCCAGTTGCTGGATAGTGTTTGTGTCAAGCAGCACTATGACATCGGCTTTTGCCACGTCAGGCTGCAGCTTCACAGTTATGGGGATCCGTTTCAAAATGTGCTTAGAAAGCCTGCTGATTCCTTGGCCGGTTCCGATTTCCACGGTCATATTTGGTCTGCATTTTGTTAGCAGGCTTTGGAAAGCGTAGGCTGAACATATGGCGTCTGGGTCTGCGTTGTGGTGGCATAACAAAAGAACGAAGCTGGCGCGGGTTTCATCTAGAATGTCGGTTACGTCGGTGAATGTCATTTTAGTTTTCTCAGGTAATTTTCACTTGCTTTGAAGGCTTCTTTAACTGCCTCGTTTACCAGCATGTCAGCATCAAAGTTTTTCATTTTTGGTGACAGCTCCAGGTCTATTTCAACCGTCATGTTCACAGGTTTTGTTCCTTCGGCTTCCACGCTTATGTTCAGTTTCTCCACCATTTTGGAGGATAGTTTTGACAGAACATGCTTTCTGGCGGCGTTTTCCGCGGTTTGGCATAAGGTTTCAATTTGTTCGGTGGTTAAGTCGGGTATCCCCAGCTTTTCCACGCGTTTCACCTTGAAAGTGTTAAGAGGAGGGTGAAACTGGTCTGAGGTCTTCTTGAAGTTTTGTTTGAACTTCTTTAGCTTGGTTGCGTAACCTATCTTCTTGTTTGGCTAAAACTGTGCTTCGCGTGTTCAGCAATTCTTTACGTTCAACAAGTTCTTCAGTTACCTTAGCTTTTTCCGCTTTCACCAAAAGCGAACCAGCTGACTTATAAATTACTGCGTCATCAGCCGCCTTTTGCAGCTCAGTTAAAGTCTGTTCAACCTCGGTTTTCTCCATATCCACCTGCTGCTTCTGCGCCATAACAGATTGTAGAGTCTGCTGCAACTGCTGAAGCCTCAGGAAACGCTCTTGAACTTGAGGCGGTAACTTTGAAAGTTCATCACTCATGTTTATCCTTCCGTCTGCACAGCAATAAGCACAGCTCTTAATTAAGCATTTCCAAACAAAAACGAGAAGCCTGCTTCACGGAAGCAGTTCAACTTATGTGTTGTTATGGAAAGGTTTTGCGGTAGCAGCCAGAAAAAGGTGAGAGAGCGGTTCAAGGTTTCGTGCTAAAGTAGGTTTAGCAGAAGCCTTGAATGGGTGAATCCTGATCGAACGACATTTCTTCTATGGTTGTCTTCGTTAAGGCTTTGATGTCGTTGAAGTATGACAGTTCGCCGTAACCCACGAGTGTTATGGCGGTTCCTTCTTGTCCCATTCGGGCGGTTCTGCCGATTCTGTGGAAGTAAACTGGGGCTTCCAGCGGCACGTCGTAGTTTATTATGTGGGTTATTCCTTGAATGTCTAAGCCTCTTGCTGCGACGTCTGTGGCGACTAGCAGCTTCAGTTTTCCGTCTCGGAAGGCGTTGATCACACGGTCTCTTTGGGGTTGAGTGAAGCCTGCGTGCAATGCTTGAGCGTTGTATCCTTTTCGGCTTAGTTTTTCTGATAGGGCGCTTGTGCCTCGGCGTGTTTTGCAGAATATTATGGCTCTGTCCACGTGGTTTTCCCTCAGGATGTCGCATAAAGCGCCGTATTTGCGGGCGTGGTTAACGACCATGTAGTATTGTTTCATTTGGGTGAGTGCGATTTCGTCTTTGCTCACCAGTATTTTTTCGGGGTTTTTCATGTACCTGTTGCAGATGTTCATCACTGTTTTGTCTATGGTTGCTGAGAAGAGGCTTGTCTGCCTGTTAGCTGGTGTTTTTGCGATGATGTAGTCTATGTCTTCGATGAATCCCATGTCCAGCATTCGGTCGGCTTCGTCGAGAACCAGCGTTTTTACTGAGGATAGGTTGAGTATGCGTCTTTTAAGCAGGTCTATTATGCGTCCTGGTGTTCCCACGACTATGTGGATTCCGTGTGCTAAAGCGTGTATTTGTCTTTGGATTGGTTCTCCGCCGTAAACTGGTAAGACTTTCAGTTTTTTGTGTTTTGCGAATAGTTTTATGTTGTCTGCTACTTGCACCGCTAGTTCTCGGGTTGGCACTAAAACCAAGCCTTGTACTTGCCTGATTTCAGGGTTTAGCTGTTCTACCATGGGAACTCCGAAGGCTGCGGTTTTGCCTGTTCCCGTTCGCGCTTGCCCGATGACATCTTTGCCTTCGAGCAAGGGTATTATCGCTTGAGCTTGAATCGGAAAAAGACTTTCAAATCCAAGGTCTTCAATGCTTTTTAAGACTTCCATACTTAGCGGTAAGTCTTTGAATGATTGCATTTCCAATGTTTTCTATTTTCTCCTGCCACAAAATTTTTTCATGATTCTTTCTTAAGCTTTCAAAAGCTTTTTGTGATAACATGATTAATGTGACATACCTACACGCATTGACTCTTATATAAAAGGGTTTAGTATGTTTCCAGACAAAAGAATCCACGCTCCAAGCCGATTTCGCAGAAACAACAACAAAACGGCGATGTTAGCTGCGGTTCGAATTCTGCAGGATCAAGGTTTCGGAAGTGCCGGACTGACGTGCGATTTTTTTCTATAGCCCCCTTATATAAAGCGTAAAAAGTTCTGAGCGGCGGTGCGTGTGTGGCTGTGTGTTTGCAGTCACAAACGCATTTATCTTGTCGTCTGTAAGTGTTAGCAGAATTTTCTTGTTGGAGTTGTGAGGCGAGTTGGTTGGGACAGTTACGATAGAGGATGGCAACCTCGTGTTTGAGTTGCATGGGGTTGACGAGTTCCTCAGCATAAAACGGAGTATAAGCGTTCCTTTGCAGCATATTGTTTCGGTGTCCACTGAGCGGGTGCCTTGGCAGCCGTTTAAGCAGATGAGAGTTGCGGGTGCTTCGCTTCCAGGTGTGGTCAAAGACGGTCGGTTCTTGTCTTCTGATGGGATGATGTTTTTTGAGATGCATGACCCCGACAAGTGCGTTACGGTCAATCTTGACCACGAACGCTACAGGAAGATTGTTTTTGAGGTTGAGGATAAAGAAGCCACGGCGAAACAAATCAATGACGCATTAAAGTCGAAGCAGTAGGATACTCTATCGGCAAAGCTGAAATAACCGTCAGAAACTTCTATGGCAATGACGAGTGTGCAAGCATGGACGCTGAAAAGCTGTTTAAGTTGGCGAAGCCGTACTTGGAGAAAAACGATTTTGGCATGGCTCACACGCAGAGGGTCTTTGACATAGCCCAAGAAAACTTTACGGTTCCATCAGAATTACGGGAGTTGACTTTCGCTTCGATAATCTTGCATGACATCGGCGGAAGCAGCATTAAAGACCAGTACGAGAAAGGTCCCGAAATTGCCACGTCCATTCTTAAGCAGCTCGGATGCGACAAAAGCTTCATTCAAGAAGTGCGCAGGATCATAGGCACGCACCATGGCCATCCCGACAACCCTTCCTTGCCTTTTCGGGTTTTGTACGATTCAGATAAGCTTGTTATGTTTTCTCCTGAAGAGTTTCCCCACTACAATTCTAGGGTAGGTTTTGATTGGGAAAAAATTGTGGACTTGATGTATTCCGAGGGCGCTAAGCGTTTGGCAGAGGATTTGTTGAAGCAGAGAAGAAGCGAAGCTTAGCCAGAGCCGTTTTTCCTCTTTTTTTGGGAATTGGGTGGTTATGGAAAATTTTATAAGGCTGTGTAAAAAACTACACAGCAGTGAACAAAAGTTCCGACTGTGAAGGTGTGTTCAGATTGAGCGACTTCAGCAATACCAGTAACAGAACCAAAATAACCGCATTCTTGATTGTTTTCTCTGCGCTCTATGCAGTGCTACGGCTTGTACCTTTGGGGCCCATGATTGGTCTTTCAGCAACATTTTCAGTTTCGGATTTCCTTGCTCCATTATACGGAATAATATTGGGACCTTACGTAGGCGGCTTAAGCATTGTCATAGGTACGTTCTTAGGAATGGCAATGGGTAAGGCACCTGTTTTTTTGGGACTAGACTTCCTTCCAGCCTTCGTAAACGCCGTTGCCATAGGTTTCCTCTTAAAAAGAAAGTGGGCGCCTGTAGTCGTGTTGAATATAATTTTACTTTTGGCTTTCGCTTTGAATCCGCTAACAACTCTCTTCATTGGTCCAATCCCGTTTATTTGGTTGCATATCGTAGCCTTCTTGGTGCTTATCTCCCCCCTCGGTCGCAAGGCAGGGCAATGGGTTGAAACACTTAAACCAAAATTCCTCACAGCAGGAGTTGCGATCTTGGCTTTTATTGGAACCATGATGCAGCACCTCACTGGAAACATACTTACGGAAGTTGTACTCGGCCAAATTGTGGGCAGCATAAGTCACGAAACCTTCTCGACAATCATATGGCCAAGTGCATTCTTAGCTTACCCGATAGAACGTATCTTACTAGTGATATTGTCCGTAGTTGTTGGCGTGCCTTTGGTAAGAACTCTCAAAAAATCCCTATTACCCTTTCAGAAACAGCCATCCAAAAAATGAAACAAATGCATTCTCCCTCACCAACAGCGTTGACCAAGAAAAAACATATCATTTCTTGAATAGCGGGCTGTCTTGGATGTACTCTTTGCCTGTTCGCAACGCGATTTCAGCTTTTGCCAGTTCGAGACCCAAATAGGCTGCGTGGTCAAGCCGTGTCACCAACCTCATCTTCACGATTTTGGCGTACACAGCTTCAGCAGTTTTTCCTTTAATGATTGTAGTTGGCTTATCCGCCTCAGCCGTGGCAAAGTGAAGCGCCACAATGCTCTCCGCGTTACGGTCAACGGTAATCCTGAACACGCCTTGCGGATCCACAGTCGCCTGCTCAACTGCTTCATCAGCCACCGTAACCTGCGCGTTCGCTTCCAGCTGTGGGTCATATGGCTCTTCGTGTTTCCTTTTATCCTTCAACACAAGCAGGTCAATGCCCAAATCCTTCGGAACCGAACGCCGCTTCTTAGCCAGAAACATCATCTTAGCCGCCACGGCTTCTTCCCTGACGGTTCCCTGCGCCTTGCTGCTCTTCTCTGTAGCCAACAGCATACTCGCGTTCACTTCGGATGATAGCCGCGCAAGCAAAGCGTTAACGCCCACAGAATCAGCGTCGAAAAGCTCGGTAACGTTGGAAACGCCCACGAAAAGCGGCACATCAGGATGCATAGCCCCGAAGTCGCGAAAAGTCACCATAGACTCCAGCACGTTGGACGGCTCAAGAATCAGGTCTGCCATAAGCCGCTTCATTCCCAGCCGCTTGGCTTTCTCCATGATTTCTTCCAGAAAACAGATGCGGTCTTCCGCCTTCTCAGGGAATATGCCTTCACGCTGGTTAGTTGGAATCGCCACCGCAGCCACATCCGAGGCGAAGGTCGCTACTTGCTCAACGTTTCCCGCGTCCACGCTCAATATCAGGTCAGCGCCAGCCGCAACCGCCTCCCGTATTTCATCAGGGTCCAGCGTGTCGATGCTGACGGGCATGGATACCACGCTTTTTACGGCTTCAACTGCGCGCTTCGCGTCTGAAGGTCTGGATTCGCCCGCAACCATGCCCACATCGATAAAGTCAGCGCCCATATCCACGAAGTGTTTCGCCAACCTCTGGATTTCGCCAGTGGGTATGAGCGCGGCGTCCACGATTTCCGCCAAAACGCGCATAGGAAAATCCCTGCCCACCGCCAACCCGCCGACCAGCATGTTGCCCGGCTTCTTCAACAGTGTGTCTCGGTTCTTCTCAACCGCGTCCAGTTCTCGCAGCGCTTTTTGCCTTAGTTCCTCCCTGAGCAGGTCGCACGCAGGCTTCACCGTCGAAAGCTCAACCCGACCAAGCGCTTCCAACACCGTGGGCAAATCAGCCGCATACCTTGAACCCTTAAACGTTGGGGTACCCACGGCTTCCGCGATGACCGACGCGTCGCCCCTCATAAGTCCCGGCACCAAAATCAAGTCAAAGTCTCTGGTGCCTGCTGTTTTGATGGTTCGGGCGATTTGCTCAGGACTTAGCAACGCGGCAACAGGAACCTTTAACGCTAGAACTTCGGTTTCAACGCTGCTTTCTTTGGCGTAGTGTTCTACAGCTTTTTCCGCAAGCAAACCCGTTATCAGAAGCACTTTCAAATTGCACACCGCGCTACTTGGCGACTTTTATGTAGGCGCCTCGATTGTTCGCCTTGGCTACAAAAACTTTTCCGCCCACGCCTTCGTTAAGGAACGCCTGCACTTTCGATTTGATTTTTTCTGCCTGCTCTTTCAGGGTTAACCCGTAAAACGCTGGTCCCCACGAGCTTTGTCCTGCGCCGTACGCGCCGAGTTTCTGCAGGAGCGCTACGCCTTCAGCCGCCGCCGTGCTGGAGTAGGTTCCTCCCTGCACCTTGGCGAAGTAGTCTCCGATGACCGTTTGAATCTCGGTTAACGCTTCCCCGAAACTTTTGATGTCACGTTCAACCAGCGAGGGCAGAAGGTTCATCATCGTTAAACGGCACATCCTGCCCGCCTCTTCCGCCGTCATAGGCGCCAATGACTTGAACGCGGCGGTTTCCTCTTTTTTCGCCAACCCCTTCTTGACGTTCGGCACCGCCACCACGAAAACCCAGTCCCGCGGAAACGGCTGACGCAGAATCGTGGCGGGAAAGGCTTTTTTGCGGGTGCATTTTCCTCCGTCAACCACGAAGCCGCCCTGCTCAAAAATCGTGGTGCCCACGCTTGTTCTCTGTCCCCGTCCCATGGCTTCGGCGAGAGCTTGGGTTGACGCATCCACGTTGAACAGTTTTGAGAGTGCTGTGGCTACGGCTAAAGCCAGCTGCGTTCCAGAGCCTAACCCCGAATGTTCAGGGATTGCTTGTTTGATGTTGATGCTGGCGCCTGCTTTTAAGCCGTAAGTTTTGAGGAAGCGTTTCGCAAGGGTTTTCACCTGCTCGGCTTTCTCGCCTGTCACCAAGAGCTTTTCCGCGGGTTGTGCTTCAAGAACGACGTTTGGCTGGTCTATGCCTACGCCTAGTCCTCCGAAGAGGCGTCCTAAATCGCCGTTTAAGTCTATGAGTCCGAAATGAAGCCTTGCGGGAGTTTTAACGTAAACCTTCACTTTCCAGCCCTCCACGATTCGATGCGCTGGGTTAAATCCGCCATAATTTCCGAGTAGTGCGAGGTTGGAGCTACACGGTTCACAACGTCATGGCAGTCTTCAATTTTCCCCAACAAGTTTAAAGTTTGTTCCTGCTGCCCCCCATCACCGTGCATCAAGAAGTGCTTGACGCGGGTGGCGTGTATGATGGCTTCAATGACGGCGAACGAAGCACGGCAGTAAGCTTGGGGCAAAACTTTTGAGGCATGGACAAGCTTAACTTCGCATGTAACCTCCGCTTTTTCCGCGTCAAGATTCGCAGCGTCCACAACGGTGACTTCGATGTGCGCGTCTGCAGCCCGCAATCTTGGCGCTTCAACGGTTTCTGCGTTTTCAAACCATCCCGCGGGTATTTTGCCTTCAGGGTTAACTTCTTTAAACGCTGTCCTGTAAAACACTTCAGGGTCAGCGGTTAAATTCACCACGGCGCACCTCTTAACTTGAAGATTCTTGTAAGTCAATGATGAAGTGTAAATCCTGAAAACCACCCGCTGAGCCTGCTCCATTATTGCGCCCATGGGCGCGGCGTTGGCCTGCCCACCTGAGCCATAGGTTGAGACCACCGTCTCTACGATTACCCCCTTTGAGAAGCCCAAGTCAGCGATCTGAGTCATAAAACCAGCTCCTGGTCAAGGTGCATTTGTTGATGTGTGCATGGAAATGTGGAAGCCAGCAGCGTATTTGCGGTTAGCAAGTGTTTCATGCTTCATTCGAATGTAACTTTTTACACTCAGCTAATAAACTTTGCCGCCCCTCCCCTTTTTAAATGGAACAAACGTAAATTGAAAAACGTAAGACCAAAAGAGTAATAGTTACCAGTAACCATTGACCTAAAAGAACTGAGCGGTGTGAAACGGCAACGGTGGGGCGGGTAGCTCAGCACGGATAGAGCATCACCCTCCTAAGGTGGGGGTCGTGGGTTCAAATCCCACCCCGCCCGTTACGGGCGCACCCTGGGCGGTTTTGGAGACTCAGGTTGGCTATTTGTGGTTTCTGAATGTTTTACAGTTGTTGTAGCCTCATGTGCATTTCGAAGGTGTTTAAGATGAAAATTTTTTCCTTTTTAGGGAGGGCGAAGTATAAAAGCTTTATTTCGTAAATCGTAATATTTAATTATTCGACACGTGTAGTATTAATAGGGCAGGGCATCACTATGCGATACGTAACCATTGGAAGATACCAATTCTCCGCGGTTCTATTAATCATAGCCGCAGTAGCAAGTCCCGTAGCGTTCGCTGCCTCCTATTACGTATGGAGCACCAAAACCGTTCCCTTCAGCGTTGATGAACCTCTTTCAGTCACCAGTTTCCCAGCGTCCATTCACTTTAACCCAGGCGAAAACGCCACTTTAGACATCACCATATCAAACTCAGCTAACGTTAACTACAACGTGGAACTCGTTATCGCGCTCAGCGACCCAGATTATCAGCACGCCTACGTGCAGGTCAGCAACCAAACGTACACGATAGCTCCTGGGGAAAATACAATTTCAGCTTGGGTCGCGGTCAACAGAACTGCGCCTCAGTCGCAACAACAGTTAACCGTTGACTTCCTTAGACTGTAGAAATTCGCAGGTGGCTCGCCCCCAAAAATCAATAGTGATAATGATGGCCACAAACAAGGTGATTTGAATGGTTGAGTACGTTAGGGGAAGCGAAACGGATAATTGGCATTGGTGCAAGAACTGCACACAATACCCGCTGTACATCTACCAAAAAACCTCCATAGAACCGCGCTCACGCCTTTGTGAACAGTGCAAAACCCTGGAAGAAAACATGGACTGCCAATTTTAAACTTCACCCCTTGGGCATGCAGCCTTCAGATTTGGTTTTCGAAAGATTACTCAGGCAGCTAAACAATTTCTGATTCTGATAGGGTCTGGTGAAGCCTCCCGAATTCTGCTCTGCGCAAGATAGACCCTTCAAATTTGCTGTTTCAAGATAAATTTAAAAGATAAACGTGTTCAAACTTTTCTAAGACGGATTTCATTGTTAAGAGGAATTGGATGAAAAGAAGGTTCTTGCTGGCGTTGCTGCTTATCTTTCTCGGGTTTTCCTTCCTTGCCCCCATAGGCATGACCCTTAACACTGAACCTGCTGCCCCAGGCAATTACGAGCGCACCTACACTTTCAATGTAGAACAAGGAAGCTCCCATGCCAAGTACACGTTGTACACGTCCGTGCCGCCCTCCCTCTACGATTACTACCGGGGCAAAACTAATTCTGTAAACAGTGACCGAGAATACTCAAAGTTTGTTACACCTGAACCAGTTCAAACCCTTGCAGACAACATACGGAACTTTTCAAGCAGCGATGAAGAATTCGCTAACAATGTTTTGGCGCTGGTTCATCAGATTCCCTACGCCGTCAGTAACATCAAGTACCCGGTTGAAGCCCTAACCGAAAATTCAGGAGACTGCGATGTGCTGTCGTTCTTAGCAGCCTCAATTATGAAAGCGGGTGGCTTAGATGTTGTTTTGCTTGTCTACAGAGATTTGCATCCTGCTCACATGAACATTGGCGTGTACTTGCCCTACACCCCTGTTTACGATAAGCCTGAAACAGCCGCCACCGGCTTCGAGTACAATAACAAAACATATTGGGCGTCAGAGTGCACGTCTACGGGAAACTGGAAGGTAGGGGATCAACCTGACTGTTTTGCGCCCTCTACACCCGTGATTATTCCCATTGAAATCCAAAAAGACCCTTCGCCAGCGCGCGTTTCCTCAAGCCTAAACAAACCCTTAATCCCCTCTTCTGTGTCAGTAACTCTGTCTCTGGAAAACATGAACCGCGCCAACGAATGGGCAGTTATGATTTCAGGTTCGATTTCACCGTCATACTCCGGTAAAGACATCGTGTTGTACGTCAGTCGCGACGGCGGCTACTCTTATACGATACTGCAAACGGTTACAGACAACCGTGGACATTACTCAATACCCTGCAACGTCCCATCAAGCGGCACCTACAAGATAAGAACCAGCTTAATCGGCTTTTCCAATTATGCCGGCTCAGACAGCGAAACCATAACCGTCTTTGTTAGTCCATCTCCGACCCCCAATGTAGCGAACGTGGCTGCTTACCAGCAATCAAATGAATCTAAGGCGGCATTCGCTTACAATGAAAACGCGGGATACCAACTTGCCAGTCAAAGCAACAGCGCTTTTCTAAAAAGCAGATTGACATGCGCAAACATCTCTTTAAGCGGCGATTTCTTAATACTGAACACCGGGCAAAACTCGACAAACAGCAGTCAAACAATAACACTGCCGGAAACGACGCAGACAATAATCCAGTATAGACGGCATTCACTTGTAATAACGATACCCGAACGCACCATCAAAATTCAAGAGCCGGAAAATAACCAGTTCGGCTTCATCTTAGAGAATGACGACGGCAATTACAGCGCAAGTGTAAAACTTTTAGACGGTGCAGATGTCTCAAATATAGAAAAGCGACTCAATGGAAGCAACGCCACGTTCATGAACGTTTCCAGCAGCATAGAAAGAAACACCTGGTACAAAGCCGTCGCCAAAATATCCGGAGACGAAATAACAACCGAATTGCATGGAGAGAATGACACTCTTTTAGAAACCTCAACCATCAAAAGCGACGCAATAGACCTTAGCAAATTCGGAATTTTGATTTCATGCGATCCCTCCACGTTCATAGCCTTCAAAAACCTGAAAGTTGAAAGTCTTGATCAACAGCCTAACACTCTAGTCAGCGTGCCCCTTCCCGAAAACGAACTTGAATCTTTAGCGCCCTACATCCTGCCTGTGTTGCTGTTGGTGATAGCTGGTTCCGCCATCTATTTTCTTAGAAAAAATAAAAAATAGGCAAAACCGAATAGCGTTTCGCATGCTTCGGACACAAAACGTTTATGCCCTGTTCAGTAAATATGTACTTACGGGAAGATGGGCAAATGGCTACCGCACTCAAAGAGGCAGCTACTACTCAGAAAATCGGTTTAGTAAGCTTCAAATTTTCAAACGTTGGAATCTTTAGCTGGAACCGACCGCTATCCACGATAAAAAAACTCTTGGAGAAGCACGATTTCAAAATTTACTTGTACATAAAAGTCTTCGGCGAAGACGAGCTATGGGCGATAACTTCGTTTGAAGAAACGGGTAAACTTGAAAGTTTAGAGAAAGAGCCGATCATCGCGTATACGGCGTCGCTGGAAAATTCGTTGCCTCTTGACTTACTGGCAGTTGATAAGATCGTGCGGGAACAGCTTCCGGTGGGCTACCTTTTCTTCAGGAAGAAAGATGAATCCATCTCTCTGAGCCGCATAGATAATCTGATAAAGAAAAACGGGATCCCATTTCTGGTAGGTGAGATAGATCATCCTGAAGGGTTTTCACACTTTGCAGCCTTTTCCGTGGGGAACAAAGACCTCAATGCTTTGGCTCGGGTGGCTCATGAGCTTATGAAAAGTTTGGAGTGCAAAAGATGGAAGTGCTACCTTGGAGTGGAGCACGTGTGGGAAGGGCACGGCGAAGAATTGAAGGAAAAAATGGAGATCGCCCGGAATTTGCTGAGGCAAATTAAACATTGGGCACGTGGTATTCCATAATTTGCTTTGATGCGCTTGCCTCATAAGTGACCTGCTCAGCGCTTTTGCGTAAATCGGAAAAAAAGGACACCTCTAAATGATAAGCAATACTTTTAAGTTATCTGGACACAGTTAAAAAGCAATTCTGAGTGTTGAAACCATGAAGATGAGAATGATAAAACTAACCCCTGAATTCCTTATATCCGCAATGCAGGGAAAAGCATCTTTCATTTCTAACTTGCCAGCCGACCTTGAACTCTTAGACGTAAAGTACGACCTGTTTTCCAAGCAAGTGCTCGCCATCGTAAGAAGCGACAGCTTTGAAGACGTTGCAGAAACCTATCCAATTCCCGAGTTCAACGTGGTCTACGCGGCAAGCTCAAAAGCCGTACCTCCGCCCGCAGCAAAGCCTAAACTTGAATCTAAACCCGTGGAAAAAGCGCGAGTTGCCCCAAGCTTGGATACGAGTGCGGTGGAAGAAGAGTTCAGTCCGGAGCAGCGTGAGTTGTTGAGTTTCACGATGGATGGAGATGACGTAATAGTGAAGCCGGTTCAGTACTTGAAGGATGAATGGAATGAGATTAACGATGTTGTGCGGAGTTTAGGCGGGAAATGGGTGAAAGGCGACTTCTACAGTTACTGGGTAGTTCCCCAGAGCTAAAGTAACCTATCATGTCGGCTCGGGTTTCGGAAGCTATATGATGTAGGCTTCTGTGATGTATCTCCGCATAACCCATTGAATCTGGAAGTAATATGCGATTCTGGAGATTGAGTTTTTCATCAATGCTATCCAGTCATCCCTCTGCCTGTAGAATGTCGGGGCAATCAGGTATTCCAGTTTGCCGTAGAGGTCATGAAGCTCATTCATTCTTCGCTCTTTTTCAGTAACAAGCTCCCTTGGATGCGGTCCTATAGCCCAACCTGTTACGCCCTCTACGCATCCTTCAATCCACCAGCCGTCAAGCACGCTGAAGTTTATCACACCGTTGTGCGCCGCTTTCATTCCGCTTGTGCCGGAAGCTTCCATAGGTGGAAGCGGCGTGTTAAGCCAGACATCCGCGCCTGACGTCAGAATGGCTGCCATGTTCATATCGTAGTTTTCAAGGTAAACCATTTTTATGCGGTCTTTCAGCGTGTCTATGTGATTGTAAATCTCCCGTATCAGCCTCTTGCCGTTCTCGTCTTTTGGATGCGCCTTTCCCGCGAGCACCATCTGGATTCTTCCTCTTTCGTTAATATCTAGCAGTCTCTCTATGTCAGAGAAAATTAGAGTTGACCTCTTGTACCCTGTTGATCTTCGGGCAAAACCTATTGTCAGCACTTCAGGGTCAAATTTCACGCCTGAATTTTTTTCCACGAACTCGATGAGGTTCATTTTCGCAATCATATGCGTGTCCCACACCTCTCGGTTTGGGATTTCGCTCGCTCTCACGAGGAGTATGGGTTCGTTTGCCCAGCCTGGAATGTACTTGTCAAAAAGGTCTCTGAAGCATTTGCAGGTCCAGGTGTAAGAGTGGACTCCGTTGGTTACCGATCTGATGTAGTGACCTGGAAAAAGCCTTTGCGAGTACTCCATGTGCGCCTTAGAAACCCCGTTTACGTATTTGCTCAGGTTCAAGGCCAAATAGGTCATGTTCAGCTTATCTTGACCCGCGTATTGTTTCACAGTGGACAGAAAGTATTCTTTGCCCATCAATTCTTCAACCAAGTCGTATGAGAACTGGTCAAATGCGGCTTCAACTGGAGTGTGAGTTGTAAAAACGCAGAGGTTCTGCACTTTTTCAGAATCCATGCTGTTATCCTTTAGCAGCTCAAGAGTTAAAAGGGCAGAGTGACCCTCGTTCATGTGGTATTTTCTAATTTTGAAAAAAAACTTTTTGAGAAGTTTTGCCCCGCCTATTCCGAGGACCATCTCTTGTTTTAGCCTGTATTTTTTGTCTCCTCCGTAAAGGTGGTCGGTGATTCTTCTGTCCTCTGGGTCGTTGCCTTCTACGTCGGTGTCCAAAAAAATAATCGGAACCAGGCCGCCCGTGAGACTTTGATACTCGTACATCCAAGCTTGAATTTTCACGGGTCGCCCTTCTATGGTTATCGTGGTCGTATGTGGCATGAGAAATAGAGATTTTGATGGGTCCCATTCATCAGGAAGCTCTTGTTGTTCCCCCTGCTTGGTAATTTTCTGCTTGAAATATCCCTTCCGGCTTGCCAGCGTTAACGCCACCATCTGCAGTTTTAAATCTGCACTTGCCTTCACGATGTCGCCTGCTAACACGCCTAATCCTCCACTGTAAGTTGGGATGTCATTGGTTATGCCTATCTCCATGGAGAAATACGCTATTCTAGGGTCTTCCAGAAAATGCTGACGGCAGTTTTTGCTGTCGAAACAGAATCTTTTGCCGCCGAAGCTTTCACATATCACTTCAAGCCTTTTTTCCATGTCATATACATCTATGCTGTTTCCGCAGATGGGGCACCTCAGCAAAAGAGATTTCTCCAAAAATCACCACTCCAGTATTCCACTTCTATTCGTCTTGTACTATGTTAACCAAATGGATAAACCATTCGAAATGCGCTGCCGTAAAAAAGAGGGAACCGCCAAAACATCTGTTGCTTCCTCACCAAAAAGACCTTTGACAACTTCAACCTCATCAACCCCTCTGAAGTTACACGTAAACATGCATTGGGGTGCTGCTGCCTTCTTCAATAATTTGACCATAGACGGCAACATTTTTGGTGCCTCCACTGGAAAGTAAAAAGCCTCATGAAGTCATCAGGCGTCTTTCCCCGAGTTACGCAGCCAAGTTACGGCAATTCCATAAATAAGTTGCGTGAGAAAAAAAACAGTTTGGATGGACCGCCGAAGCAAAAACAAGTGTTCAGAGGCTTTTGGAGCAAACCACGCCTTCTAAGTTCAAGTTGAACCTATATATAGAGGGGGTATAGACAAAAAATCACACGTCAGTCCCGATTAACCCCAGCAACGCTTCAGCGTCAGACGGAGAATAACCTGAATAGTACTTGCTGAAGTACCCGAAAACCTCCGTTCCCTCCTCCAGAAAAGGCTTAAGCTTCTCCGCCCAAGCGTTTATCTGCGCAGTCCTGTCCACCTCTATCCTGCCCAAAGTGCCCTTAACGCGTCTTCGGTCTCCCACCCAACGCACATAAATAAAGTCGGAAGTTAACTCGCTGATCTGCGGCATGAAAGGGCTGTCAGCCCAAGCCAATGCCGCGTTATGGTCCCTGAGAACCGAGTAAAAATCGTGGTTCAGCAGCTTCCGGTTCCTAACCTCCATCGCATACCGATGCGTTTTAGGCAAGGTCTGTAGGAAATCGCGCAGCAAAGGAACATGCTCCGTTCCGAAATTGTAGGGAAACTGAAGCAGCAACACGCCAAGCTTCTCCCCCAACAGCTCAGCGCGCTCCAGAAAGACACTTGTTTCTTCCTCACAATCCTTCAGCATCTTAACATGCGTTATAACCTGCGGAAATTTCAGCGAAAACACGAAACCCTCAGGAGTTTGCTCCTTCCAATCCATCACACTTTGCCTGCGCGGAATCCGGTAAAAAGTGCTGTCAACCTCAACCGTGCCGAAATGCTTTGCGTAGAAAGCCAAAAAATCCTTCGACGCCAAACCTTCAGGGTAAAAGCTGCCTTTCCAGAAACCGTAGCTCCACCCCATCGTGCCCACATGAAGCCGCATGCCTCACTCCTCCTTTCCCTTAAGCAGCAACCAACTCTTTTCTCCAGCCTTCTTCAACCGCACCAGCACGTAACGCCCCTTAAGCTTCTCGCCTTGCACAGTAAACTCTATCATCTTCTCATCCCAAACCTTCGCCTCATAAACGCCCTTATCCCAGATTTCAACGGTGCCAGCACCATAATGCCCCTTCGGAATTGCACCCTCAAAACTCGCGTAGCCAAGCGGATGATCCTCGGTTTCCACCGCCAACCGCTTCTCACTAGGGCTTTCAGGAATGCCTTTCGGCACAGCCCAACTCTTCAAAACCCCATCCTTCTCCAACCTCAAATCATAATGCAAACGTCGAGAATGATGCTCCTGAACCACAAAAACCCTGCCACCACCCTGTTCTCCACCGCCCACAGGCTCCGTTGTCACGCTGAAGTCACGCTTAGAAAGGTACTCCTGCAACCCGTCCTGCACAATCTGGTCCAGAGTGCATTCTGAAGGAAGCTTATCCTCACGTAAACCGAGGAAACGCGGCATCCGCAACCGCACATCGCGCGTAACCACCTGATAACCCACCTCGCAGACCATTTCTGGCTTGAGCCACGTAACCTCGTCAGGAATATCTGGTTCAAAAGGCGCTTTGTCAGTTTTCAACTGCTTGAAACGCTCAGAAAGCGTCTGCAACACTGCTTGCGAAAAACCAGTGCCAACTTTGCCCACGTAAACAGGTTTCTTACCGACATCGTAAAGCCCAAGCAGCAAAGCCCCAAAAGTGTCGGCTCTGGCACCCGAACCGCTGGTGTACCCGAATATGACGCAGTCGCAGCTTCGCAGCTTCTTTATCTTCAGCCAGCTGCCGCTTCTCACTCCTGTTTCGTAAACGCTGTCCTTCTTCTTCGCCATGACCCCTTCCAAGCCCTTCTCCAACGCCACACGGTAGTACGCTTCACCTTTCTCCTCCACAATATCCGAAAGCAACACGTGATTACCCTCTTTCACGGAACCCTTCAAGATTTTTTTTCGCTCCGTCAAAGGCAAATCAACAAGCGAAACACCATCCTTCTCCAAGATGTCAAAAACCACGTACACAACCGGCGAACGCTTCGCCTTCAACTCGATTTCAACAGGTGAAGTGGCTTGTCCTCTTTCCAGCAACGCCTGAAAATCGGGTTTGCCTTCTTTCATGACCACTATTTCGCCGTCGAGAACCACATCATGCGCCAGCTGAGTCAATTCTTCCAGCTCGGGAAAATTGTATTTCAGCTCTTTCTGGTTGCGGCTCCGCAAACTCAACTCATCGTTAACGTAGGCTATGGCTCTGAAACCGTCCCATTTGATTTCGAAAAACCAGTCTTTACCCGAAAAAGGTTGTGGGGCAAGCTTGGCAAGCATGGGCTTGTAGCTGCGGTTCATTTCTTTTCCAGCTGCTTAAGCGTATCTCTGAGCGCTACCATAAGCTCTTTGGCTTCTTCCTCCACAGGTTTCTCCACCACCACGGTTTCGCCTTTCAGCTTCTTTTTGATGAGTTCCTCGACTTTCTGCTTGTAATTATCCTTGTATTCAGTCACATCAAATTCTCCAGAAAGGTCAGTTACGATTTTGACGGCTAAGTCAAGCTCGGCTTTTTCAGGCTCTTTAAGCTTTTTAAGCTCCTCGAACCCTTGCGGATCCACAACATCATAAGCGTACCTTAAGGTTGTCAACACTAAAGCACCCTTGTACGTATGCACTAACGCAGGGTACTCTTTCGTGCGCAACGTGATTCTTCCAACCCCTGCCTTCCCCTTCTTTTCCAACGCCGCCAACAACAAACTGTAAGCATCGTTGCTTTTGTCAGGCATCAAAGCGTAAGAACGATCAAAGTAAATCGGGTCCACAGAGAAGTAATCCACAAACTTGTCAAGGCGAATGCGCCTGTCAGATTCAGGTTTAACAGCTTCAAGTTCTTCCTTGTCGAAAATGACGTACTCGTTTTTGGTTACCTCGTAGCCTTTGGCCACTTCCTGCCACGGAATAACTTTCTGGTCTTTAGTGCAAACCTTCTGGTATTTGAGCGGTTGACCATCACTTTTGTGCAGAAACCTGAAGGAGATTCCGCGGTCATAAATCATAGGGTACAGTTTCACGGGAACGTTAACTAAGCCGATTGTCAAGCTTCCTGTCCAGATCGGGCGTCTTGGAACATTTGCTTTCTTTTCCATGTAACTTACACCTTAAGTTTCTGTCTGTTCTCAAAAATTTTTTTCCACGGGTCTTTCTCGCGTTTGACCACACTAAAAATATTGAGTTCGGTTGGCTTTATTCCTTTCTCGACTTCACCCCACTCCAAAGGAGCTGAAACCGTGGCTTCAGGCACCGCTCTCAAACTGTAAGGAGCCACCATGGTTCGCCCATGCGAGTTTTGAAGATAATCCACAAAAACTTTCCCCGGCTTTTTAGTTTCCGTAAACTCCGAGACCACAAGCTTCTGTTCCTTAGCAAGCTGCTGCCCAATTTTGTGAACGAACGCTCTTGTTTCTCGGAACACATGTTCCCCAACGATTGGGATGATAACGTGGAGACCCTTTTTCCCGGAAGTTTTCACGTAAGATTCAAGCCCTATCCCGTCAAGTTTCTCCTTAAGCAACAACGCAACAGTCACAGCATCGTCGAATGTTGCTGGCGGTTCCGGGTCCACATCAAAAAACACCAGGTCAGGCTTTTCCCGAGAGTCTGCTTTGGAAAAGGGCATGTGAATTTCTATGGTTGCAAGGTTTGCCAGCCAAATCAACGTGTCCAAGTCGTTGCACAAAACGTAGTTTACGTCACGCTTCGCCGTTTCCGAATGTATCTTCACGGTTTTCACCCAGGACGGCGTTCCTTGTGGAGCATCCTTTTCGTAGAAGCCTTTTTCGTCGATGCCGTCTGGGAATCTGGTGAGAACTAATGGGCGATTTGCCAAAAAACTAAGCATTTTTGGGGCAGTTTTGATGTAGTATTCGATGATTTGGGATTTTGTGATTTTAAGTTTAGGGAAAATGGTTTTGTTGAGGTTCGTGAATTCCACTTTCGTGAGTTTTTTGCTCATATCTACATAGTCACCATAAAGAATGCTTGTAAACCAAGCAGGTTTTAATTTTCAAACATGCGCTTAAGAGTATGGATAAAAGGCTATATATGCAAAAAAACATCCAGAATAGCTGTAGGCTGAAGGGCGTTCTAGTAGGAGAAAATTTTTTATGTCCAAACATTTCTGGGTTCAAATCAGACTCGTAGGTTGGTTCATAATTCTGCTCTGGTACGTCGTGTACACGGTTGACGCCATAAATCCGATTCTTAACAATCAACTTATAGCCGTAAGCCACGGAATCACAGGAATAACAGGCACAGCACTGGTCCTTATAGGCTACTACGACCTGGTCAAAAAACGCTTAAAACAGGAAAAATAAGAACAAGTTAATGGACGCCTTAACGGATACGTTTATATGACAAAATAACGGTGATAGTGAACACTTGACCTTAACCATCTGAAAGGGATTTGAAAAATGTCAGTTTGGCATGGCAGCTTACGCAAAAGAAAACGAACAGGCGGCAGAAAACGAGTCTACCGAGTGAAAAGAAACTATGAAAAAGGTGCCTTCCCAGCAGAAACCACCCTCGGAGAACCGAAAAGGCGGAACACGAGAGGCTACGGCGGAATAATCAAAACCAAAGTCTTAAACGACAAATACGCCTCCGTCACCGACCCCAAAAGCGGCAAAACCGAAAAAACCGAAATTCTGCGCGTAGTCAAAAACAGAGCCAACGTGGACTATGACCGCAGAGGCGTGATAACGAAAGGTGCAGAAATAGAAACCAGCTTGGGACTGGCTCGTGTCACATCTCGCCCAGGCAGCGACGGCGTCATAAACGCTGTGCTTATAGGCAAAGAAGAAAAAAGCTAAGCACCCCGCAATTTTTCAGGGCGCCAATGCGGATAGACCCCCTATAGGTTTCTGCAACGAATCTCTATTAGGATCCAAATAGGCTGGCTTGCCTGTGAATCGGGCGTAAAGAATAGCCCATGAAACGGTTCAGGCTGGCTTTCTGGTTTTCACCTTCAGCCAACAGGAGAAAACAGTCCCTTAAGAACCCTCACGAAATTCACCAATTCACAAATTTACCAAGAAATTTACAAAATTTTTTCCAAAAAGTAGCTTGTAAAGAATCGGTAGATTGGGGAATCGTAAATTTTATATGTTGGCGGTTCCCTCTGTTTCGGTTTGAATGTGATGGAAAATGGGGTATCGTTTTATCTAACCGCTTCCCACAGAAAATAAGAGTTTTTGACACCACCCTACGTGATGGTGAACAAACCCCCGGAGTATCCTTGACACCTGAAAACAAACTGCGCATAGCCAAGAGGCTGGACGACCTCGGCGTAGACGTCATCGAAGCAGGTTTTGCAGCGGTTTCCGAAGGCGAACTAGAAGCCGTAAAACTGATTGCCGACGCAGGCTTGAAGGCGGAGATCTGCAGCGCCTCACGAGGCGTAAAAGGCGACATCGACGCAGTCGCCAAAGCAGGCGCAGACAGCATCCACCTCATCATTCCCGTTTCAGACCTGCACATCGAAGCCAAGCTCAAGAAGACCCGCGAGCAGGTGCTGGATATAACGCGGAACATGGTGAAGTACGCCAAAGACGCAGGGCTGATAGTAGAATTATCGGCGGAAGATGCCACACGAGCAGACTTCAACTACCTGAAAAAAATCTTCCAAACAGGCATCGAGGCAGGTGCAGACCGCGTAGTCGCATGCGACACCGTCGGCGTCCTAACACCCGAACGCAGCTACAAATTCTACGGAGACCTACGCGAAGCCCTCACGGTGCCCGTTGTCAGCGCCCACTGTCACAACGACTTCGGCATGGCGGTCGCCAACACCGTCGCCGCGCTGCGTGCTGGCGCAAACCAGTTCCACGCCACTATAAACGGCCTAGGCGAACGCGCTGGCAACGCCTCACTAGAGGAAATCGTCGTGTCGCTAATGGCGCTGTACAAGCTGAAGCTGAACATCAAATCGGAGAAGCTGTACGGCATCAGCCAATTCGTGCAGCGGCTAACAGGCGTCTACGTGCAACCCAACAAGGCAATAGTAGGCGAAAACGCATTCACCCACGAGTCAGGAATTCACACGCAGGGCATGCTCGCAAACCCCGCCACCTACGAACCCATAGCCCCCGAACTCGTCGGCGGAGCAAGACGCTTAGCCTCAGGCAAGCACTCAGGCTCAGCAGGCATCAAAGCAGCCCTAGCAAGCATGGGCCTGGCACCCAACAATGAGCAGCTGGAGGAAATCTTCAACCGCGTAAAAACCGTCGGCGACAAAGGCAAAACCGTCACAGACGCCGACCTGCTGGCGATGGCTGAGAGCGTTTTGGGCTTAGCCAAAGAAAAACCCATCCAACTGCTGGAAGTAACCGTAGTCAGCGGCAACACCGTCACGGCAACCGCTTCGGTCAGGCTGAAACTGAACGGGCAAGAGGTCAGCGGCGCAGCCATGGGCGTAGGCCCCGTAGACGCAGCCATAAACGCGGTTAAGCGAGCCATCGCCGAAGTGGAACCCATCCTGCTGGAACAATACAACGTGAAGGCAATCACGGGCGGAACAGACGCCATGGTCGAAGTCATGGTGCGCATGCGCAAAGGCGACCGAACAGCCACCGCCATGGGCGTACGCGAAGACATCGTGATGGCAAGCATGGACGCAGTCATAGGATGCATGAACGTACTCAGCACAGACTACAACCACAAAAACGCAAAGTAACCAAAAACAATCCCGCATTATTTTGACACCACAAACTTTTTAAATGAAAACCGCGGCTAGGATAAAAGTACGTGAGGTTTCACGGAGGCATTGTAAAATGAGGGATCGTCACCTCAATAGCTGGGATCGATGGGTACTTATTCTCTGATCATCCTAGAACACCCTCTGAAAACGCCTCAATTCTGCAGCCAGCCAAAATAACTGGCAATCCTTTTTTAAACAAGTTTTCAAGTAATGAGGTAGAAGAAAAATGACCAAAATGTCAGGAGCAAAAGCTCTAATAGAATCCCTTGAACGCCAAAACGTAGACGTCATGTTCGGCATCCTAGGCGGCGCCGTCCTCCCCATCTACGACCACCTATGCAAATCCAAGATAAGGCATATACTGTGCAGGCACGAGCAAGGCGCAGCCCACGCGGCGGACGGCTACGCACGAGCCAGCGGCAAAGCAGGAGTATGCATGGCAACCAGCGGACCAGGAGCCACCAACCTAGTCACAGGCATCGCCAACGCCTACATGGACTCCGCACCCATCATAGCGCTAACCGGACAGGTGCCCACAGGCGGCGCCAACACCTCCTACATGATAGGCAGAGACGCCTTCCAGGAAGCAGACATCATAGGCATAACCACAGCCATAACCAAACACAACTTCCAACTACGCACAGCCGCGGAAATCCCGAAATGCGTCAAAACAGCATTCTACATAGCCACCACAGGCAGACCCGGACCAGTGCTGATAGACGTGCCGAAAAACGTGCAAACAGAAATCGCCGACATAGACTTCTCAAACGGCATCCAAATCCGCGGGTACAAACCAACATCCAACCCCCACCCCCTGCAAATCAGAAAAGCTACAGAACTACTGGCGGAAGCAGAACGCCCCGTAATCTTGGCAGGAGGCGGAGTCATAACCTCCAACGCATCCCCCGAACTAATGCAGACAGCAGAGCTGCTGATGGCGCCCGTAGCCACCACGTTCATGGGCAAAGGAGCCTTCCCCGAAACCCACCCCCTGTCGCTGGGAAGCATAGGCATGCACGGAAACCCAGTGGCCAACAAGCTGCTCTGCGAGGCAGACGTGATGCTGGCGGTCGGCACAAGATTCTCAGATCGAGCCACCGGACAACTAGACCACTTCTGTGCGCCCACAAAGAAAATCCAAATCGACATCGACACCGCGGAAATCGGCAAGAACGTAGACGTGGACATACCCATCGTGGCTGACGCCAAAAAAGCCCTGCAAGCCCTAAACGAAAGGCTGGCGAAACAGCTGAAAAAGAAAGCAGGCACCCCATGGACCAGACGCGTCAAAGAAACAAAAGCGCAGCTGAACCCACCCGCCAAAGCTGGCGCGAAAGAGCTGAAACCGAAAGCGCTACTGCAAGAACTCAGGAAGCTGCTGCCGGAAAAAGCCATAGTCACCACCGAAGTCGGCCAAAACCAGATGTGGGCAGCACTGTACTTCAACGCGCTGAAACCGAGAACGTTCATAAGCTCAGGCGGACTAGGCACCATGGGCTTCGGCTTTCCCGCCGCCATAGGCGCCAAAGTCGCCTGCCCCGACCGCCCCGCCGTGGACATCGCCGGAGACGGCAGCTTCAGAATGACCGAGCAGGAACTGGGCACCAGCGTCACGGAAGACATCCCAGTCATAGTCATAGTGCTGAACAACTCGGTGCTGGGCATGGTCGCCCAATGGCAACGCATGTTCTTCAAAGGACGCTACTCCGCAGTCAAACTAGGCAGCGTACCAGACTTCGTCAAGCTGGCCGAAGCGTACGGGGCACAAGGCTTACGCGCCAGGTCCATCCCAGAGTTCACCAAAGCCGTCAAAACAGCCTTAAAGAGCGACGTGACCACCGTCATTGACGTGCCCATCTCGATGGAGGAGGACGTGGTGCCGATGGTGCCTCCAGGCTGCGGAATAAACGAACAGGTAGGAGACTACTAAAATGGAAAACAAAAAAACCCGAGTCATCGCCGCGCTAGTGGAGAACAAACCCGGCGTGCTGCACAGCGTATCCAACATGTTCCGGCGAAGAGGCTTCAACATCGAAAGCATCACGGTCGGACGCACCGAACAGGAAGACCTGTCCCGCATGACCATAACAGTCAACGGAGACGAAAAAACCCTAGAGCAAATAGTCAAGCAGATGAACAAGCTCATAGACGTCGTTAAAGTCAGCCAGCTGGAACCCGAAAACATCGTAACACGAGAGTTAGCCCTCATCAAAGTCAACATCCCCGACAACAAAAGCCGATCCGACGTCATAAACTGCGTAGACGTGTTCCGAGGCCGCGTAGTGGACGTCTCACCCGAAGCCTTAACCATAGAGATCACGGGCACACCCGACAAGATAGATGCCTTCCTCAACCTCATGAGGACGTATGGCATAATGGAGCTCGCGAGAACAGGCTTAACCGCCCTCTCACGAGGAGTACGATCAATCAGAATCGAAGAGTAACGCGGAAACCCTTAACGTCCCCCATTATTTCGAGTTCAAACGCAAAGTTAACTACCGAACAGAGGAAAAACCATGAACATAACCGAAAAAATCCTGGCTAAAGCCTCCGGAAAAAACATGGTGCAACCCGGAGAAATCGTGGACGCCAACGTAGACATGGTCATGATTCACGACTTAACCGGACCTTTAGCCGTAGAAGCCTTCAAAAAAATAGGCGTAGAAAAAGTTTGGGACAACAAAAAAGCAGTGGTGATTCTGGACCATCAGGTTCCAGCCGAATCCATCAAATCAGCAGAACTTCACAAGATGATGCGGAAATTCGCCCAAGACCAGCAGCTGCGCATCTATGATGTGGGTAAAGGCGGAATCTGCCACCAAGTCATGCCCGAGAAAGGACACGTGTTGCCGGGCACGGTAATAGTGGGCGCTGATTCGCATACGTGCACGTATGGCGCGTTCGGGGCTTTCGCCACAGGCATAGGCTCCACGGAAGCCGCTGCGGTCTTAGCCACAGGCAAAATCTGGCTGAAAGTGCCTGAAGCCATCAGAATAAACGTGCATGGAAAATTCCAACGGTACGTCGCCCCCAAAGACCTGATCCTGCACATAATCGGCAAGCTGGGCGCAGGCGGAGCCATATACAAAACCGCGGAGTTCAGGGGCTCAACCATACGCGACATGAGCATTGCTGGTAGGATGACGCTGTGCAACATGACCGTGGAGATGGGCGCCAAAAACGGCATCGTAGAACCCGACGAAACCACACGCAAATTCCTAGAAGGAAGAACCACCAAAATGCTGGCGCCGTTCGAATCGCTAATAAGTGACGCTGACGCCGTCTACGAGAAAGTGGTGGACATTGACGTGACAGACCTAACGCCGCAAATCGCATATCCTTCTTCCGTGGATAACGTGAAACCCGCCTCCGAAATGAGCACCGTCACGGTGGAACAAGCTTTCATAGGCTCCTGCACCAACGGGCGAATCGAAGACCTGCGGGTGGCAGCGCAAATCCTGAAAGGCAACATGGTCAAAGACGGCGTGAGAACCCTGGTGATCCCCGCGTCCCAAGAAGTGTACCGTCAAGCGCTGAATGAAGGCTTGATAGAAATCTTCACCGACGCAGGCGCCTTAGTGTGCGGTTCAACATGCGGCCCATGCCTAGGCGGACACATAGGCGTACTAGCCCCAGGCGAGACGTGTGTAAGCACTTCAAACCGAAACTTCATAGGCAGAATGGGCAGCAAAGAAGCAAACGTTTACTTGGCGTCGCCAGCCACAGTAGCGGCTTCCGCCATAACGGGCAAAATAACTGACCCGCGAGAACTGGAGGCACAGAAAGCATGAAGGTAAAAGGGATAGCTGTAAAATTCGGAGACAACGTTGACACAGACGTGATTCTGCCCGGAAAATACCTTGTGCTGATCGACCCGCATGAGTTGGCGAAGCACGCAATGGAGGGGTTGGATTCTGTGTTCCCCGAAAAAGCAGCGAAAGGCGTTATCGTGGTGGGCGGGAAGAATTTTGGTTGCGGCTCCAGCCGAGAACAAGCGCCCCTAGCGCTGAAGCATGCGGGCGTAAAATGTGTGCTGGCGGAATCGTTTGCGCGCATATTCTTCCGAAACGCCATAAACATCGGTTTACCCGTAATCGAATATAAGGGCATCTCAGCCGCCGTAAACGAAGGTGACGAGGTCTCGGTAGACTTCGAAGCTGGAACCATACAAAATCTGACACAGGGCAAAAGCTTTCAAGCCGCCAAGCTGCCACCGTTCATCCTGGAGATTCTGGCGGACGGAGGCTTAATAGAGAACTTACGCAGGAGACTGAACAAGAAATGACCGAGTACAACATATCCCTGATCAGAGGCGACGGCATAGGACCCGAACTGACCGACGCCACCCTGAAAGTCCTAGACGCCGTCCAGAGCAAATTCGGCTTAAAACTCAACATGGTTGAAGCGGAAGCTGGAGACGCATGTTTCGAGAAGAGAGGTGTAGCCTTGCCTGAAGACAGCATCCAAAAAATCAAAGCGTCCCACGTATGCCTGAAGGGACCCGTGGGCGAAACCGCCGCCGACGTCATTGTGAGGCTACGGTTGATGTTTGATCTTTACGCGAATCTGCGCCCCATAAAAGCGTATCCAGCCGCTGCCGTGGCGAGACCTGACATTGACATGTTTTTCGTCCGAGAGAACACTGAGGACGTTTACAAGGGGCAAGAGTTCACCATAGGCACCGACACCACCATCTGCCTAAGAGTCATCACGCGCAGAAGCTGCGAGCGCATAGCAAAGAAAGCCTTCGAAACCGCGAGAAGGCGCAACGGCAAAAAGAAAGTCACAGCCATCCACAAAGCCAACGTCATGCGCGTAACCGACGGCTTGTTCGCAAGTGTCTGCCGAGAAACCGCAAAGCAGTACCCCGACATAGCTTTCAACGAGCTGTACGTTGACGCGGCATCCATGCGACTCATCAAGGAACCACAGGACTTTGATGTGCTGTTGACGTGCAACATGTTCGGGGACATCCTGTCTGACGAAGCGGCGCAGCTTGTCGGCGGGTTAGGCATGGCGCCCGGTGCTAACATAGGGGACAAGTTCGCGCTTTTCGAGCCCATTCACGGTTCAGCGCCGAACAGGGTAGGCAAGCAAACCGCTAATCCCCTATCGATGATTCTGGCAGCCAAGATGATGCTGGACTGGTTGGGTGAACGGCACAACGACGCGAAGTGCCTGGAAGCAGCAAACGCTATAGAAGAAGCCGTAGTGGCGACGCTACGCGCCCGAAACACAGTCCCAGACTTAGGCGGCAAAACCACGACTATAGGCATGGCTGAAGCCATAGCTGCCGAGATTTCAAAAATGAAAAGGTGAATTTGACATGACCGTAAAAAGCTC
>Ga0307420_1000123_pt1 | contig 35397 bp, 29 predicted proteins | sample SalMarWE160240MG_2_FD_202167 | JGI IMG/M metagenome (GOLD analysis project Ga0307420, IMG submission 202167) | Salt marsh sediment microbial communities from the Plum Island Ecosystem LTER, Massachusetts, United States - WE1602-40 | ecosystem: Environmental > Aquatic > Marine > Intertidal zone >... | reverse complement strand
CTAGTCACTCTAGTCACTCTAGTCACTCTAGTCACTCTAGTCACTCTAGTCACTCTAGTCACTCTAGTCACTCTAGTCACTCTAGTCACTCTAGTCACTTCTTTATGAGGAAGATAATTCACATAGACATGGATGCCTTCTTTGCATCGGTTGAACAGCTTGATAATCCTGAGCTGAGAGGGAAACCTATAGCAGTCGGTGGGAGCGGGGAGAGACATGTAGTTGCCGCTGCAAGCTACGAAGCAAGGAAATTCGGTGTGAAGTCTGCTATGCCTTCGGTTACAGCAAAGAAGTTGTGCCCTGAACTGATATTCGTAAAGCACAGGTTTGACAGATATGCAGAGGTCTCAGAGCAGATACTCGAAATATTTAAGGAATATACCGATGTCGTTGAACCCCTGTCAATTGATGAAGCATTCCTGGATGTGACATCCGATAAAAAGGGTATAGGTTCGGCAACATTAATTACCAGGGAGATAAAAAAAGAGATACTGAAAAGAATCGGACTAACCGCATCTGCAGGAATATCTTTCAATAAATTCCTCGCCAAGATTGCTTCTGATATAAAGAAGCCTGATGGTATTTTCCTAATAAAACCTGATGATGCTGAAAAATTTATCGAAGAGCTGCCAATTGAGAAATTTTACGGCATCGGAAAAGTGACTGCAGGTAAGATGCATAAGCTTGGGATACATAAAGGTGGTGACCTTAAACAGTGGGATCTGCCTGATCTGATCAGAAATTTCGGTAAGGCGGGCAAGTTCTTTTATGATATTGTAAGAGGCATTGATGACCGACCTGTTGAAACTGAAGGTGAGCGCAAATCAATCGGAACAGAACTTACCTATGAGAAGGACCTGACAACCTCATTCGAAATAATTGCTGAACTCTACAAGGTTGAAAAAGAGCTGATGGAACGGATTGAACATGTCGGTACTAATGGGAAGACCATAACCCTGAAGATCAAGTTCTCGGACTTCACGCAGATAACGAGAAGCAGAACTTTAAAGCATTATATCAGGGATTTTGATACTTTGCACAGGGAAGTATCTGAAATCCGCAAATCCCTTGAATTAAAGGGAACAAGGATCAGGCTGCTGGGGGTCAGTGTTTCTAACCTTGAATCTGAAGATTCTGATGAGAAGCAGCTAGATCTCTTCTTAGAAGGGGAGAGTGGGTGATGGCATAAGAGCGGAAGGGCGAGAAAATCCGTGTAACTCTGTGATATACTTCGTGTTACTCCGGGGTTTAGATTATTATTATTTAACTAAAAAAAGCAAAAGACCGGGCCTTTTGCTTTTAAACAGGTCTCAGGTCATAATTTAACTTTTTATCATTCCCTTTGCCATGTCAAGAATGGTCGTATCATCAAAAGTGACAATTCCACCGTCGGGCCCCTGTTCAAAATGAATGCCAATGCTTTGTCCCTTGTCAAAGTTTCTCCCTCCGAAGTAGTTTCTTACTGTCTCTTCATTAAGATCCAGCTTTTCAGCAATTTTTTTCATACTACCGGAGGGTAACTGATCTTTTATCTTCCGGAGCTCGTTGAAGGTGATTGTCTTTCTCATCTTAATAATTATTTTACGTTTTTACAATTGCAGATCCAAATTTCAAAGTTAATCAATTATCCATTAATTAGAAAGAACCCGGCAAAATGAAAAGATAATATACTGTTAATTAAATGTATTAGTCCCCCTTCAGGAGGGGGCAATGGGTCACAGTTCCCTCAGCATTTCCAGAAACAGCTTTATAGCTTTTCGCTTATCATCGTTAAGTTCAAAATCCATGTTCTTTGTAAGGTAAATCCTGAGATCCTCACCTCTTATTATTCCTGTCTTGCCATATTTCTCAACAACTGCTGAAATGTTATTTACTCCTGCTGCAAGTGCATTATTGAATTCTGCAAGAAATTCATTTTTAAGCTTTTTATTGGCTGTCCAGCAGGCAAAAGCAAAGGGCAGACCGGTCAGTTTATTCCATTCTTCAGCCAGGTCAATTTTAATACTGAACCGGCTCTCATATTCGTAACACTGATCACCTATTAATACAACAGCCTCATTTAAAGGTATATGTAAAAAATCAAATCCATCAAATGTATTATTCCATTTGAATTTTTTCTTCCATGCATGTTTGGCAAGGATCCTGGCAAGGCTTACAGAGGATAGAGACCTGTAATCAAGGTTTATGGAATGCACATTATCAAGAGAACAGTTACTTAAAAGCATTACCGTTCTTACTTTTCCATAGGCTCCCAGGCAGTAATCGGTTATGATATAAGGCTCCTTAAGCATTGGGATTGCTGCAATCGGGATAAGCCCGATATCAACTTTATTGCCAATCAGCTTTTCAGCACATTGAGCCGGATGATCAGTTTCAATATCAGCTTTTTTATCAAAGCCCGTTTCTGTCAATCCATACATAAATGGGTATGTATTGGCATATCTCACAGCCGAGATCCTTACTTTACCTGTAGCCATAATTGCTTTTTTCGGTTACTTTTTATAAGACGGAATTCAGTTTTTTTACAACATCTAAAATACTACATTTGCATATACCGTTTTAATTAGTTGAAAACTCAAGTAAAAAGTGATGGATTTAAATTCTCTTACTGCCATCTCTCCGCTCGACGGAAGATACAGACAGAAGGTAAATGAGCTTGACCTCTATTTCTCCGAGTTTGGACTTATTAAATATCGTCTGATAGTGGAAATAGAATATTTTATTGCCCTTTGCGAAATTCCTCTTCCTCAGATAAGTGATTTCAGGAAGGATAATTACAAGGATCTTCGTTCAATATATGAAGATCTGACTATTCAAGATGCGGAAAAGATAAAGGAAAGGGAAAAAACGACTAATCATGATATCAAGGCGATTGAATATTTTCTCAAGGAAAAATTCCTCCATTCAGGCTGGGGAAAGTGGAGTGAGTTCATACATTTCGGACTAACATCTCAGGATATAAACAATACAGCTGTACCCCTGTCACTTAAGGATGCTCTTACTAACGTATATTTTCCCCTGCTTTTTGATCTGCGGGAGTCTCTGGCTTCACTGGCTGACGAGTGGAAAGATATTCCCATGCTTGCAAGAACTCACGGACAACCGGCTTCTCCAACCCGGCTGGGTAAAGAAATTTCAGTTTTCATTGCCAGGATTGATGAACAATCAAAATACTTCGGACAGATTCCCTATTCTGCCAAATTCGGAGGAGCAACCGGAAATATGAATGCCCATAAAGCCGCTTATCCTGATATTGACTGGATAGCATTTGCAGATAATTTCGTTAACGAGGAGCTTGGTTTGACGCGATCTCATCCGACAACACAGATAGATCACTACGACAACATGGCGGCTTTGTTTGATAACATGCGGAGAATTAATGTAGTACTTATTGATCTTACAAGAGATATGTGGACCTACATTTCGATGGACTATTTCCGGCAAAAGATAAAAAAAGGTGAAATAGGTTCCTCCGCAATGCCTCATAAGATCAATCCGATAGATTTTGAAAATGGCGAAGGAAACCTTGGATATGCAAATGCCATTCTTGGTCATCTGTCGGAAAAACTACCTATTTCAAGACTTCAGCGCGACCTTTCCGATTCAACTGTATTACGCAATATAGGTATCCCGGTAGGACATTCAGTACTGGCCTTCAATTCTATTCTCAAGGGCCTGAATAAACTTATTGTAAATACAGATAAGATCAGAAGCGACCTTGACAATAACTGGGTAGTAGTAGCTGAAGCTATCCAGACAATCTTAAGAAGAGAAGGTTATCCAAAACCATATGAAGCGCTTCTGGACCTCACCCGTACCGGTCAGATGATTACACAGGAAGCGATACACTCCTTTATTGATAACCTGGATGTAAATGAGACGATAAAGACGGAGTTAAAGGCAATAACTCCCTTTAACTTTACGGGTTTCTAAATCGACGATAATACGATGAATAAAGTAAAACTGCTGCTGAAATATATCAGGCCCTATAAAAGACCTGCTTTTAATAGTGTAATATTCAATATTCTCAGTGCTCTGTTTGCTCTTGTATCCTACACCCTTGCAATTCCATTTTTGAAAATCCTGTTCAACAGGGTGGGGAGTGTACCCTATCCCGGAGAATTTCAGATGACATTTGAATACATGGGTGAATTCTCCAGATACTATTTATCAATGTTCATTGAGAAGAACGGACAGGTAGGAGCCTTATTACTGGTGAGCCTTATTTTTATTACCGCCAGCCTCCTGAAGAATGGTTTCGTTTTCCTCGCAAATAACAGCATGGCATATATCAGATCCTGCACGGTCCGGGACCTGAGGAAAAAAATGTACAACAAAGTGCTTAATCTTTCATTGTCATATTTTAACGATGCCCGTAAAGGAGATATAATGACCAGGATTTCGAATGATGTACAGGAAATCGAAATATCAGTAATGGCGTCATTAACAATGATCTTCAGGGACCCTATGTACATAATAATTTTTGTTATATACCTGTTCATCAACAGTTATCAGCTTACATTGTTCGCACTTTTACTGTTACCTGTCAGCGGCTGGCTCATAGGAAGAGTAAGCCGGACTTTGCGGTCATCATCAATTGTTCAGCAGGAGAATCTGGGACGACTCTTGTCGGTGGTGGAGGAAACTCTTACAGGGCTCAGAATCATAAAGGGATTCAATGCCGAAAAGAAGATGAAGGAACAATTCGATACAACCAACAAAAAGTACTCAAAAACATTCAAGAGAGTAATACGCAGGCATTACATGGCACTCCCGCTCAGTGAATTCCTGTCAACTATCGTGATCATTGTCCTTATGTATATTGGGGGGATACTTGCCCTCAGGGGCGGAGGAAATATGACACCTGACAGGCTTATTGCCTATCTTATTATCTTTTCACAAATCATACAGCCAGCAAAAAATATTACAACGGCGTGGTTCAGCATACAGAAGGGAATGGCATCAATTAACAGAGTAGACCAGATACTTGAGGCCGAGGAAAAGATAACCGAAAAGGAGAATGCGCTTCCGGTTAAGGAATTTAATGATTCAATAGAGTTTCGGAGTATATGGTTTGCGTATAACAGTGAACCGGTACTTCAGGATATTAACCTTTTAATAAAGAAGGGCCAGACAGTAGCTGTAATTGGTAAATCGGGAGCTGGTAAATCGACTCTGGCTGACCTTCTGCCACGGTTCATTGACCCTGACAATGGATCTATACACGTTGACGGTAAAGATATCAGTGATCTCAAAATAAAAGACCTTCGTCATCTACTCGGCATTGTGAGCCAGAATCCTATTCTTTTCAATACGTCATTCACTGAAAACATTGCTTTTGGCCTTGAAACATTCGATATGAAGGATGTTAAAAATGCTGCCCGTATCGCAAATGCCCATGAATTTATTTTGGAAACTGAACATGGGTATGAAAATACAGTTGGCGAGGGTGGAAATAAGCTGAGCGGCGGACAGCGCCAGAGGATAAGCATAGCAAGGGCAATAATGGCGAATCCGCCTATCCTGATCCTCGATGAGGCAACATCTGCCCTGGATACCGAATCGGAACGTCTTGTCCAGGATGCAATACTGAAACTGATGGAGAACAGAACATCAATAGTGATAGCACACAGACTATCAACAATTCAGCATGCTGATGTGATAGTGGTTATTGATGGAGGTAAAATTGTTGAAAAGGGTACCCATGACGAACTGATCGGAAAAGAGAATGGATTTTATGCAAAACTGCATAGTTTTCAGGCTATATAAAAGGGTGTTGAAGAAAGATGAAGAAAGTTTAAGTGTTAAAGAATATGTTCGGACGTTTTAGAATTCTGGTTATTTTGTTTATTCTGCTATTGTTTACAACATCTTTTAAAGACAGAAAGACGAGACACACTTTTGTGCTTGGCGAAAAAGAATTTCTACTCGATGGAGAACCATTCCAGATAATAAGCGGGGAAATACATCCTGCCAGGATACCTTCTGAATACTGGCGGCACAGAGTAAAAATGGCAAAGGCAATGGGATGTAATACGATATCAGCATATATCTTCTGGAATTACCACGAACAGGAAGAGGGAGTTTATGATTTTTTGACCGGTAACCGGAATATCAGGGAGTTTATTGAGATAGTACAGGATGAGGAGATGTGGCTTATTGTAAGACCCGGTCCCTATGTATGTGCTGAATGGGAACTTGGAGGAATACCTCCTTACCTCCTCCGGATTCCTGATATAGAACTAAGAAGCATGGACTCAAGGTATATGGAAGCCGCTGAGAGATATATGACAAGGCTGGCGGAAGAGATAAAACCTTACATGATTACAAACGGTGGTCCCATACTGATGATCCAGATCGAAAATGAATATGGCAGTTATGGGAATGACAAAGATTATATATCCAGACTCAGGGAGGTATGGATTGATAACGGAATAGATGTTCCTGAATTTACAGGGGATGGTCCCACAATAAAAATGCTCGAAGCAGGAACTCTTCCGGGTTGCGCTGTAGGACTTGATTCAGGAAGTTCTGAAAGTGACTTTGAACTTGCCCGGAAAATAAATCCGGGTGTACCTGTATTCAGCAGCGAAACCTATACAGGCTGGCTGACACAATGGGGGGAGGAGTGGGCCAGACCTGATACGGCCGAACTTCTTAAAGAAGTTAAGTTCCTGATGGACAACAGGAAATCATTTAACATGTATGTCATTCACGGCGGTACCAGCTTTGGATTCACCGCAGGAGCAAATTCTGGAAGAAAAGGTTATGAACCTTCTGTTACAAGCTACGATTACGATGCCCCGATAAATGAACAGGGAAAGCCGACACCAAAATATATGGCCCTTCGTAAGCTTATAGGGTCTTATCTGCCCGGGAAGGAAAAATTGCCTCATGTCCCTGATTCCATAACGGCAATCGAGGTCCAGTTGATATTCCCTACCCATTTTACATCAATATGGGATAATCTCCCGGAACCTGTTACCTCAGAAAAGCCCCTGACATTTGAAGCTTGCGGACAGGATTATGGTTTTATCCTGTACAGGACAGAACTAACAGATAAGAAAAGCGGGAAACTGACTGTGACAGGTATTCATGATTATGCAACAGTCTTTATTGATGGTAAGTACGTTGGTAACCTCGACAGGAGGGAAGCTATTGACACCATATTTATTCCCGAAACCTCATCGGCCAAACCGGTTCTTGAGTTGCTTGTAGAAGGTATGGGAAGAATTAACTATGGTCATGATTTACATGACAGAAAAGGAATAACCGGCACTGTTATACTTAATGATATTACCCTGAATAACTGGCAGATATATAATCTGCCAATGGACCATAAATTCATTTACGACCTGCGCTCTTCAAGCAAAACCGTTGATAAACCAGGAATCTTCTTCAAGGGCAATTTTTCACTTGCATATACAGGCGATACTTTTATCGATATTGCAAATTATAAAAAAGGTATTGTCTGGGTTAACGGACACAATCTTGGACGATACTGGGATATAGGTCCACAGAAAAGGCTCTTTTGTCCTGCATCGTTCATAAGGCCGGGAATGAACGAGATAATTATACTTGACCTGCATCTAACTCAACCTAAACCTGTTGCGGGTATGCCTGCAATGGAATAAGGACAGGTACTCATCCAAGAAAGAAATCTACATTTTCCGAAGTAACAATATCTACCGGCAAATATTCCATTTTCGCCGGGATCTTATTAATTGAAAGAAAGTCAAAGAGTTTTCTGATCCCTTTATAGGCCTGTTCTTCAGGTCGCTGACCTATAAGGAATTTGATTGTCCCTGATCTCAGGTGTTCCACATTTCTTTCAAGCAGGTCGTAACCTATTATATTTAAGGATTTTATACCTTGCGATTCAATATAGTCAGCTATCAGATACGATTTGGAACTGGTAACAAATATTGTCCGGATACCAGGATTTTTTTTAAGGGCTTTCCCTGTTTCTTTCGAGATGGTTTCAGCAACCGGGTTTGAGATTGTGAGTTTTATTATTGTCCCCTTGTTTTTTGCTGACCCTGAAAAATAGCTCAGGAATCCCTCTGTTCTGATGTTGAGATGCTGGACATTATTTAGGTTCCTTACAATATTTATTATAAGAATATCATTGTTTACTGGTGTTACCAGGTCTGTAAGCTGCCCTGCTACCCGTGCGCTCTGAAAAATATCTTCACCTGTATATGAAAGAAAAGGAGCTTCATGTATATAACCGTCCAGAAAGACAAAAGGGATCTGCCTCATTGTAAGATTATTGCAGAATTCTGTTGATTCAGCTTTAAATAGGGGTGCCAGAATAACGCCATCAGGATTCATTTTAATGATATTGGCTGCTTTCTTCTGGAAATATTTTTCATTGACCATATTATAAGTAACCTGGCTCAGTCTGACAGGGAAGGGATCAAGTTCATTCATTGCCTTTTGAAAACCAAGGGAATGGTTTATCCAGAAAGCATTATCATCACCAGGTTCTGGGAGGAGTGAAACCAGGTGGAATTTCCTTTTGGTTTTTAGTGCTCTTGCAATATAATTCGGGGAATATTCAAGCTCCTTAATAATCTTCAATATTCTCTCCCTGGTTCTTTCTGCAACCTCGCCTCTCTCATGCAGAACCCTGTCGACTGTTCCGATAGAAACTCCGGCACGTATAGCAATATCTTTTATTCTGGCTTTTTTCAAAGACATTGTCAGTCGAGAACTATCTTTTTGTTTTTTGGCGCAAAAACAGTCATTATTATCCATGCCAGAAGATATGCGCTTCCTGCAACAGTAAACATCACAACATAGCCTGTTTCAATATGTCCAAGGTTCTTAAAATGTTGAAGTATACCGCCAGCTATATATGAAATAAAAGCGCCACCGACGGCACCTGCCAATCCACCGATCCCTGTAACTGAGCCGATAGCTTTCTTGGGGAACGCATCTGAGACAGTTGTAAAGAGGTTAGCTGACCATGCCTGGTGTGAAGATGCAGCCAGGGCAATCAGACAAACAGCTCCCCAGTTGCCTATAGAAGGAGACTGAGCAAATACTATCGGTACGACCAGCAGTGCAAAGATAAGCATAGTAATTTTTCTTGCCTTGAAGGGAGACATTCCCTTCTTAATCATATATCCTGAAATCCATCCCCCACTTATGCTCCCTGCTGTGGTCATTGTATAAATGAAGGCAAGAGGCAATCCGAATGATGATACACTGAGGCCTGCACCTCTGACAGTTGAAAGCCAACCGGGGATCCAGAACAGATAAAACCACCAGATAGGATCCGTAAGACCCTTACCTATGAAGAAGAGCCATGTTTGGCGATACTTGAAAAGCTTCAGCTGTGAAACTGTTTCTTTAGTTTCGGCCTGTTCATCAACATCACTATGTATATAAGCAAGCTCACCTGCCGATACCTTTTTATGTTTTTCCGGTAGTTCATAGAAAATGAACCAGAGAATTACCCAAATGAAACCAAGTGCTCCGGTGAGGACAAATGCTGTCTGCCATCCCCAGGCAAGCACCATGGCGGGAATAGCCAGCGGCGCCACTATTGCCCCGACATTTGTTCCGGAGTTGAATATCCCGAAAGCAAGAGCCCTCTCTTTCTTAGGGAACCATTCAGCTATCGATTTATTGCCAGCAGGGAAGTTACCGGCTTCGCTTATTCCAAGAAAACCTCTCCAGAATCCGAAACCCCAAACTCCTTTTGCAAGAGCATGTCCCATTGCTGCAATGCTCCATAAAATGACGGAGACTCCGTATCCTATTTTAGTCCCGAATTTATCGATAAGCCTGCCGGCTATGAACATACCGACGGCATATAAGAGCTGGAAGGCCATGATGATATGCGAATAAGCTTTTTCACCTATACCGAGATCAGATTCCAGCAATGGTTTCAGGATCCCTATCACCTGCCTGTCGAGGTAATTCACTGTCGTTGCAAAGAAGATCAATGCACAGATTGTCCATCTGTAGTTACTGAATTTTTTTATTTCAGACATAACCAGTTATTTAATAATAAGATATCAGACACTATATATTGATGATGAGGTTGTTCCGCCACGGCCTGTCCAGTTGGTATGGAAAAATTCACCCCTCGGCTTATCGACCCGTTCATAAGTGTGAGCTCCGAAGTAATCCCTCTGGGCCTGGAGAAGGTTTGCCGGGAGCCTTTCACAACGATATCCGTCAAAATACCCCAGGGCAGAAGATATTGCCGGCACAGGAATGCCGTTTACCACTGAAGAAGAAACAACATTCCTCCATCCTTTTTGTGCATTCTCAAGCTTCTCCTTGAAGAATGAATCGAGCAGCAGATTTGTGATAGTCGGATTATTATCAAACGCCTCCTTTATCTTATCCAGGAATGCTGACCTTATAATACAACCTCCCCGCCACATAAGTGCAATACCACCATAATTAAGATCCCATTTATATTCTTCAGCAGCAGCTCTCATCAGTGTATAACCCTGGGCATACGATACAATTTTTGATGCATACAGTGCTTCCCTGAGGTCGTTTATGAAACTATTCCTGTCTCCATTAAAGGAAAGAGAGGGACCTTGGAGTATTTTTGACGCCTTAGCCCTTTCATCCTTAACTGCCGACAGGCATCTTGAGAAGACAGCCTCACCTATCAGAGTGAGAGAGATTCCCAGATCCAGGGCTGCTACACCTGTCCATTTGCCGGTTCCCTTTTGTCCTGCTGTGTCAAGTATCTTATCCACAAGAGGCTGTCCGTCAGTGTCTTTATAAGCCAGTATATCTCTTGTTATTTCAATCAGGTAACTGTCGAGTTCCCCTTCATTCCATTCTTTAAATACAAGGTGCATTTCATCTGCACTCATATTTAACAGATCCCTCATGACCTGGTATGCTTCACATATAAGCTGCATATCACCATATTCAATTCCGTTATGAACCATCTTGACGAAATGGCCTGCTCCGTTTTCTCCAACCCAGTCGCAACATGGGGAGCCGTCTTCAACCTTTGCTGCAATTGCCTGGAATATAGGTTTTATAAAAGGCCATGCTGCCGGAGAACCTCCGGGCATTATTGAGGGTCCGAGCAATGCACCCTCTTCTCCTCCCGATACACCTGTCCCGATATACAGAAGACCTTTTCTTTCAACGAGTGCGCACCTCCTGTTGGTGTCAGGAAAATGAGTGTTGCCTCCGTCGATAATAATATCACCCTTTTCCAGATGCGGAATTAGAGAACTGATAATATCATCGACAGCACTTCCGGCCTTAACCATGATCATAACTATCCTGGGTCGTTTAAGAGACTTTATTAATTCCTCTACTGAATGAACCCCGACAATATTTTTCCCTTTTGCCCTTCCATTAATAAAATCGTCAACTTTCTTTAATGTGCGGTTGTAAACTGTCACCTGGAAACCTTTGCTCTCTATGTTGAGCACAAGATTCTCCCCCATAACTGCAAGACCGATTAGTCCGATGTCAGATAATGTATTCATAATCAAATAAGTATATTATGATAGTCCATTTATTCTATTAATTCCTTCATTTATCTATATAAGTCTCTCTTTTGAACTCCACAGCCCTACAGCCGGATTAGGAATATAAAATATTTCCTCTCCATCCTCCATTTTATTAAAGCCGTCTTTCAGTTTTTCCGGATCATATTTCCTTTTTGTCTCTTCGAGTCCGGCATAATTAAATCCTACTGACTCAATCTCCTCTTTTGTCAGATGTCCCGGGCAATAGGTAACTAAAAACCTTCCTTCAGTGCTTCCATGGATCAGGTGTGCTGCAGCACTTAGATTATTCCGAAGGTCCTCATTATCTTTCAGGGCTTTAAGTGTGGCAGGTGTTCCAAAGTAACCATACTTACTAATTAGCCTGTCAATTTCCTTATCTTCACCGAATTCTTTCAGACCGGGAGCAAGGACGATCAGCTCACTATTGTCAGCCATTGCCATGCGTATCCTGTAAATACTTTTATTCCCGAGCCATGTGCTTTTAAATTCTGAAGGATCAAGATACACGACAACCTTCTTTAAAGGCTTTTCGAATACTGTGAAATTAACCTTCAGGGATAGTTCAGCTGCCAGTCTGAACACCTCTTCATCGTCGCCAATATAAAGCCCCCGGATCACAAGCCTGTCTGATTCATCATAGCCAATAACGGTATGTATATATACAACAGGCAGGTGGGTAATAAAATGAGATGATGCATAATTAAGCATTGCTCTTACCGGATTATCAATTTTACCAAGTATCTTTTCAATACCGTAAACAGCTCCCACAAAATGACTTTTGTTGATCCCCTCCGCTCCTCCGGTGCCAACAAAGAGATTCTTATTAAAATTTGCCATTCCAGCCACTTCATGCGGTACCACCTGTCCAATCGACAGGATAAGGTCATGGCCTCCATTGTAAACCAGATTGTTAAGCTGGGCCGGCCATGAATAATCCAGAGCTCCGTTTGTGATTTCAGAAATATATTCTCCTGGCACTGTCCCGGCAGTTACAACATCTTTTCTCCAGTCGTGGATACGAAAGAGATCTTTCGATACACCTTTGAACATCTCGCTGATTTGAATATCCGTCATAGGTGCATGGGTACCCAGAGCCGGCAGGATATCCTTTAATCTCTTTCCATAATATTTATAAAGGAGGACAGTAATATCACCAGCCCTGGAGTGAAATCGTGTAAAGTCAGGAGGAACGACAAGTACCTTTTCTTTTCTACCAAGTTTAACAAGGGCAGAATAAAGTCCGTATTCAAGGTCGGCCGGACTTATAACTGTATCCTGTGAACCTGACTGATAGTATATCATTCTTATTCAATAATTTATGATAATATAGCACTTATATGTTTAATCTTTTTTTCTTGTCTCTTGTCTCTTATCTCTTGTCTCTTATCTCTTATCTCTTGTCTCTTGTCTCTTGTCTCTTGTCTCTTGTCTCTTGTCTCTTATCTCTTGTCTCTTGTCTCTTATCTCTTGTCTCTTGTCTCTTGTCTCTTGTCTCTTGTCTCTTGTCTCTTGTCTCTTGTCCTATACCCCGCTATAAGCACTGAATCCTCCATCGACAGGGATAACAACACCCGTAACAAATTTCGACAGGTCCGAAGCAAGATATATCAATGTTCCTGTAAGTTCATCCGGTGTACCATATCTTTCCATAGGTGTGCTGTTGATGATCTTTATTCCCCTGGGTGTTGATTCCCCGGTCTTTTCGTCAACCAGAAGAAACCTGTTCTGAGCAGTAAGAAGAAAGCCGGGGGCGATTGCATTTACCCTCACACCTGATTTGGAAAAATGTACAGCTAACCATTGTGTGAAATTATTAACAGCTGCTTTGGCTGCTGAATAAGCGGCAATTTTTGTCAGCGGACGGTATGAATTCATTGAAGAGATATTAATTATCACCCCTGATCTTTTCTTGACCATACCTTCACCAAACACCAATGAGGGGATAAGGGTGCCCTTGAAGTTCAGATCAAAAACCTTATCAAAACCTTCAAGTCTGAGACCGAAAAAAGTATCTTCAGGATTTTCATCTCCCTCTATTCTTTCAACTTTCGTAGTAGCATCGGGTGAGTTGCCTCCTGCGCCGTTTACAAGAATATCCACAATGCCAAATTGACTGTTCACCTCTGTCTTTGCAGCTTCAAGAGTGCTCCTGTCGAGGACATCAGCTGAAATACCGATGGAAGGAATACCATATTCCTTTTCTATTTCTGATGCTGTTGAAACAGCTTTATCTTTTTTATAATCAAGGATAACAGTCTTCACTCCATGTGCAGCCAGCGATCTGGCCATCGCGGAGCAGATCACTCCGGCACCTCCGGTAATTACAGCTATTTTATTTTTAAGGTTCAGTTGGTTCATCCGGCATGATTTATTTATTATTAAATCCATCAAAATCCAAAATACTCCTTCGAATTTTTATAAGATATTCCTTCTATCAATGGCTTAAGAAGCTCATCCTCATCAGGTATCAGTCCCTTTTCAACCTCTCCGCCAACATAGTTGCATAAAATGCGTCTGAAGTATTCATGGCGCGGGTAGGACAGAAAGCTTCTGGAATCGGTTACCATTCCTGCAAATCTTCTAAGCAGCCCAAGGGACGAAAGATCTCTCAGATGTTTTTCCATACCGTTTTTCTGATCAAGAAACCACCATGCAGCACCGTACTGAATTTTTCCAGGTGTTGAACCATCATTAAAGTTTCCGGCCATGGTTATAAACATCTCATTATCAGAGGGATTTAGGTTGTATAGTATGCTCTTCGCTAGTTGATCTGTTTCATCAAGGCTGTTTAGAAATACTGACATTTTAAGGGCATCCTGAGGAGTTCCGATTGAATCCCATCCGGTATCCGGACCCATTTGCCTGAACATACGGTCGCTGTTATTTCTTATTGCACCTGTATGAAATTGTTGTGTCCACCCTCTCCTGTGATTCATACGGCATAACTCGATCATTATCGCAGTCCTGTATTTCTCTGACTCCTCGCATGATAATGCTTCTTTCCTGAGCAGTTTTTTGAATATCCTGTCAGCCTCCGCAGCAGTAAAAGGAGCAAAATAGAAACGATCAAGACCATGATCCGACAACCTTGCACCCATATCATGAAAGAACTGGTGCCTTTGGTCAGCCATTTCAATAAGCTCATCGAAGCTGCGGATCTCCTTCCCGCAAGCCTCTCCAAGCTTTTCAATATATTCCCTGAACTTTATCGTATCATCTGTTTTTATAAGGTTATCAGGACGGAATGCTGGAAGTACAGTTACCTCAGATATATCCTTTAGTCTTTTATGATATTCAAGATTATCTGCCGGATCATCAGTGGTGCATATAATTTCCACATTCATCTTTCTTAACAGTGCCCTGATGCTGTATTCCTTAGACTGAAGGAGTTCACTGGCTTTTTCATAAATATCTTTTGCCGTTGATGAAGACAGAAGTTCGAAAATCCCAAAATACCTAGCAAGTTCAAGGTGTGTCCAGTGATATAACGGATTTCCGACAGCTGCCGGCACTGTTTCTGCCCATTTATTGAATTTTTCAGTATCAGTAGCAATCCCCGTGCAGTATTTTTCATTGATACCGTTTGTCCTCATTGCACGCCACTTATAATGATCGCCTTCAAGCCATGCCTGTGTAAGGTTTTCAAACCGGCGATCATCTGCTATCATCGCAGGAGAAAGGTGGCAATGGAAATCAATTACAGGCTGATTCTCAGAGTATTGATGATATAATCTTTTTGCTGTTTTGTTGCCAAGGAGAAAATCTTCATGAATGAATGGTTTCATACGGGAAAATTTTTATAAGCTGACAAATCAATTATGCAATATAACAAATATATTTTCGTTAACGATAACGAAAATAAAATTACTGGTCATATTTTAAGAAAATATCATCAGGATCTGATAATTCAGGTTAGGAATCCGGTTAAAAAGAACTTGATGGTCAATTGTCTTTCCGGCCATAGATTGTATTCTTGTTAATTATGGTTTATTAATTAAATGCAGGGATCATTAAGCGCAAACCGATTTTGGAAATGCCGCTCTCCGCTTACAAACAGGTGAATTCCGTTTTAATTTTGTTCTGTATCATTATTTATTTTCCTGATTTTCTGTGTCAGGTGGTTTTAAATAAAGATCTTCATTTCCTGATACATCTGCAGGAACCGCCTCTTCTTTTGCCCGGCCATTGAAATAAAGAATGGTTGCATAAATCGGTAATAGAGGGAAAACGATCGCGTTGGCCAATGCTCCGAGAATAATATATAGAGGATTGGCTATAAATTTAGTAACATCTGCTGCTTCCGCGGAGTTTGAAAACACTTTAAAGAAACTGCCTGAGAATGGGATCATTATCAGCATTGATAGGATCAAGGATATAACTATAAGGATCAGTATAAAGACTGCTGTCCATCCTATATTTGACCAGAAACCTTTGTGTATCAGTTTGAAAGAGCGGCTTATTGCGTTTCCTATATTTGGCCCCTCTACCATAAGTACGGGTAAAAAGAACAGGTATAAAGTAACCATGTAAAGAGCAACAAAAAAGATTCCGATGATTAGTGCAAAGAGTCCCAGCATCAGAGCAATGGATCCGAAAAAGGCAAATAGTATTAATATGATCAGGTAGGGTATAAAATATTTCAATGCCTTATAGGATGATATAAAAATTGTCTCTTCTCTGTCAAGCGGGTTATAAATGACATAATAATTCAGGATTGTCGTAAAAAGAAGATTTAATAGTGAAACGATGATTATCGGCCAGATAAAATCTTTTATTTTATTAAGCATCTGAGCCGGATCAGTCATATAGGTCAACTCACTGAAATCAATGGTTGCAGAAATAAATTGCATGATTAAAGACATGACAAGGGAGAAAATGAAGAGAACGAGAAATCTCCCCCTGTAAAAATTCCATAATGAACTCATTGCACTGTCGAGATTGTGCTTCCGGTATAACGGATGACTGCTGATTTTTTCCATGATCTTATTTTTATGGTACCAAATCTAAAAATTAATCTTTATAACCACCATCTTAAACTCATCTTTTATTAATTATCTCTTGCCAATAACCAATAACTAATAACCAATAACTAATAACCAATAACTAATAACCAATAACTAATAACCAATAACTAATAACCAATAACCAATAACCAATAACTAATAACCAATAACTAATAACCAATAACTAATAACCAATAACTAATAACCAATAACTAATAACCAATTACCCCTTTATTTCCCTTTTCTCCACCGTCTCATCACATTACCTAATGGCACTCCTGCGCCGGTTTTCTTCGATGGAAAAATACCCTCATTCACAGTCCTGATATCTTCAATGGTATAAAATGCTTTTGGATTGAATTTCTCAATTATATCAATAACCTCTACCAACTCATGACGTTGAATAATGGTATAAATAATGTATATTTCTTCCTTTGCTCCATGAGCCTCAATGCTTGTGGCACCAAAACCATTGATGTTAAGGTTGTGTACCAGGTCAGGTCCTTTAAGATGAGCAAAAACCCTTATCATCTGGAAACCCATTGCCAGCTTCTCTTCTATTATCATACCGATAAAATTGCCGGATGCGAATCCAGCCGCATAGGCAAAATAATTAATGTAATTATCAAGGTTCTGCATTATTTTACTTACAGCTACGATCCAGATAAACACCTCAAAAAAACCCAGGAAAGGTGCAATATTTTTCTTCCCCTTTGAGACAAATATAATTCTCAATGTACCTAATGACACATCAAATATACGGGCCAGAAAGATTAAAAATGGCAATATGCCATAGCTGAAAAGGTTTGAGTCAAAGAATGAGGTTTCCATGATGATCAAGTTTAATTTTATGTGAAACAAATATATATAGAATGGTGTAATAGTGCAACGGTATAACGGTACAATGGCGTTTAACTATTACCAAAGCAGGCAAAAAGATGGGCCTTTCACAGAATCCTTTGTTCAGATACAACATCTTAAAAAATATCTGATCTGAACCTGTAAAGCACTGGCTCAGGGTACATTATTTCTATCGTCGCTGAGAAAATCCTGAAGCTTTCTTGACCAGGCAGTCCCGACAAGCTTTTGTTTTACAAAATAAAGATTCTCCTCACCAGGATTATTACTGTCGATATACCATGGTAAATGCCGGGCCTCATAAGGATAGGCAGTACGGTACATCTCAATATTGTAATTTGCGTGCCTCCGTTTTGCCCTTGGCCGATAAAGAGCAAAAGTCGTGTCAATAGGAGCATAGTACAGAAGGTCACTCACCTTATGCTTATAAAAGAACTGTTCATATGACATTACCTCCTCCTTCATGGAATAGCAGTCAGGCAGATCATTAATTTTTAATGAAAATCCAACCTTCTGGGCAAATTTGCGGGTCTTCAAGACTTTCAAGAATAACAGCAGAAAGTCATCAGGACATTCATCGATCGGAACAATATCTGAATCGGAATAAACGAAAAAATCATCCTTGAATCTCTTGTAGATGCCTGATAACCATAGTGCATTCTTACCGAAATTCTTTTCAAGCCTGAAAACCGGATATTTACAGTTATCATAGTACCGGAGCAGCGGAGGATAGGTGGAAAGGTTATCTATTATATATATGTTTTTATATCCTCTTTTTTCAAGACTGGCAATCAATTTTTTTACTGATTCGAGCCTGTTAAAATTATTAATAATAATAGGAATTACCTTATAATCAGTGATTTTTGAGGGCTTTACATGTTCAAAGAGAAAGTTAAAGAAACCCAACAACCGATAATAGGCAAATTTGAAGGAATTCTTTGGAATAATTCTGGTTTTTATGGAGCTCATCTGGTATATTTTAATCTCATGTCAACTTTCCTGTTGTAAACATAATAACAGGGTTCATCACAGGAGACCTTATCATATAAAACCCTGGGTGTAACAGAATTGATAACAATATAATTTACATCTTTGGTATATGTTGCAGTGATAGTGTATAATTTATTTACCGGTACATCCTGGGTAATATTGGATGATATGGTGGAAAATGATTTATATAAAACAGAGTCTTCAAGATAGCCTTCGTAAATATTTACGATTGTATATGTGGGCAACTTATCAAGTTTGATATTAAGTTTAGCCGTAACAGGTTCGTCTGAGATACATTCAGAACAAATTATGAGCCTTGTTCCCGGCTTTTCGCAGGAGAAGAATACTACCAGTATAATAAATACAAGTGTATTTCTGAATTTCCCATTATTTCCTCCTAGTACCATTTAATTGTTTTTACCGGTGCTCTTTCATTATCAAAAAAGAAATTATACGAGAGTCCGAATCTGCCCCATACTGGTCCTATCCTGTGAAAATCAGTATTCATGAATTCAACACCCGATATCAAAGTGATATTGTTTTTTATCCATTTGAAGCTGATAGCCGGGATCACCTTGAACCTGTTATCGGGTTTGATCAGTGTCCCTTTATACTTACTTCCGAATGAATAGGCTGCTGATAAAGAAGAGGAAAGGAGGATGTTGCTTTTAAACATGTTATCGGTAAGGGGAATATCTTTAAAAACTCCGGCATATACTATTGAACTCTTGTCCAGGTACTGGTAATACAGATAGTCGCTTTCCTTTACCAGAACCCGGGTATACCATAATTTAGTATCATAGCCTGTAATAATTCCAAGATTCCGGAGAGGCTCTTTGAAAGCAAGACTGACTCCTGTGAATATATCCCTGAAATCCGATTTGAATGACAATGATACTGCCATCTGGTCTATCTCAAGTTTTTTACTTACATAAAATCCGTTTTTTTCAAGGAGGTTAATAATATTCTTCCGGCCGTATCTGATCGCAATATTATATGGATTAATGGCTTTTCTTTCGGGGTCAGTCCACCTGTTGCCGCTTTTAATCAGCATTTCTGTTCCTGCTGTCTGGTCTGCTCTTATAGCAAGGTCCAATGCATCCCATCTGTACCTGTTTTGTTCATAAATATCGACACCTTTTTCTCTGAGAAGGTTCATAATAAGAGTGTCCCCGTTTTGAGCAGCAATCAGAAATGGTGTAAATCCCTCATTATCCCTTGCTTCCATATTTGCACCATTTTGGATAAGAAGATCAGCAATATCAGCATAACCCGCCCATATGGCAGCCATCAGGGGCGTAGTACCATCAAATGCCTTATTGTCAATCTCTGCCTCATAGTATAAAAGAAGATCAGTAATATATAAGTGTCCGCATATAGATGCATAGTGAAGCGATGTAGCCCCATAATTGTCCTGAAAATTAACGTTAGCTCCATATCTTATAAGGTCTTCTGTTATTTCAAAATTCTGGTTCTTGACAGCAATAAGCAGGGGTGTCTCATACATGTTTGTAATCTTATTCACATCTGCATTATACCTGAGAAGGACATTAACAGCTTCAGGTTTATTGTTTGAGACAGCCAATATCAGAGGAGTAGCACCTTCTTCAGTATCATTGTTAACATCAGCTCCCAACAAAATCATCCTTTCGACTTCTGTATAGTAACCCTCTGAAGCTGCGATCATCAGGTTGTATTCGAGAGCACCTGCTACGAAAAGAGGAAGATATTCTGAAGTGTCGATTTCAATGATCTTTACCTGTGGTACTACCCTGACAGAAAAAACCAGAAAAACCATCAGCAGAAGAAATATTTTCAATGAATATTTTTTAAACATCGTGGCTACAAAGTTAATCCTTTGAACTTAATCCGGCATATCTGCCAGTTACGTTTTTTGTGCTTTGAGTCGGACAGTGTATTTCTTATTGATAAAAGTTAATATTTTCTTTTAATCCTGAATAGAATACTTATTATTTTTGTTTCAGTAAAAATTATTTCATTTTTGTCAGGAACAAAAAAAATATTACTCGTAATACTCCTGGCCTCCGTAGTAAGTTATAATCCGGGAGCCATTGAAAAGAGCAACAATGCTGCCGTTATGCTAGTCCCGGGTAATGTCAGGCTTTCCAACAGTAATTCATCAGGAAGAGAATTTACCACAGTTGAAAAGACTATTCGTGCATTCATGCGCAAATGGTCTATCACGGGAGCTTCGGTTGCTATAGCGAAGGACGGCAAATTGATATATGCCAGAGGATTCGGTTATTCAGATACCATATCGGGGGAAGAGATACAGCCGTATCATAAATTCCGTATCGCCAGTATATCCAAGCTGGTTACGGCAGTTGCTGTAATGAAACTTGCAGAAGAGGGAAAATTAAATCTGAATGACAGGGTTTTCGGGCCGGATGCAATCCTCAATGATCCCTGTTTTAGCAATCCCAGGGATAAAAGAGCATATGGTATTACTGTTGCTCATCTTCTCAGTCATAAAGGTGGATGGACCCAGCGGTGGGGCGACCATATGTTCATGCCCCTGGTAGTTGCTGATCAGATGGGGATAAAACCCCCGGTTGATACCAGGACAATAGTTAGGTTTGCCCTTGATAAAAGGCTTCATTTTGCTCCCGGCAAAGGCAGGGCATACTCAAACCTGGGGTACAGTATCCTCGGACTTGTAATAGAAGAGGTTTCAGGGATGCCTTATGAGGAATATTGCCGGAAGTCTGTACTGGAGCCTCTGGGTATTTATGATATGGTACTTGCCCGTAATCTCTCTTCACTGAAGGCTCCCTATGAGGTAACCTACCATTCGCCCTCTGATGTCGTTCCGAAGCCGTCTATTTACGGTACGGGTGAATTGGTCTCTCCAGTCTACGGCGGAAATGATATTGAAGCCCTTGGCGGAGCCGGTGCATGGCTGGGAACAGCACCTGACCTTCTCCGCCTGCTCCTGGCTGTTGACGGATTCGATACTAAAGAGGATATCCTGAGCCGTGAGAGTATTGAATTGATGACCGATATCCGGAATGGACTTGCCCCGATAGGCTGGAAAACAACAATCAGCAACGGAACATGGTGGAGAACCGGCTCATTCCCCGGGAGTGCAGCAATGATGAAAAGACAACCTGACGGGACAGCCTGGGTTGTGCTCTTTAACTCAAGCACATGGAACGGACCTGAAATACATTCTTTTCTTAACACCATGATGTACAGGGTAATATCCCGGCTTAAAATAACCGGTGATTATGATCTTTTTGACTATTCACTGCCAGTACCGCTTAAAACTGACTTTACTGCTTCAACACCTGCTAAATAATGTGCTTCTCAGTTAATGTAAACCTGGTCAAGGAAGAGCTTGAAGAGAGATATGGTATTTCATTTCCTGATAAATACCGATATGAGCCAAGCTATTATTATCATGCATTCGGACTGCCCGTTATACCCGCGGTCTGCTCAGAAAACCCTGCTGCTGTAAGCTTTCTTAAGTGGGGATTGATACCCTCCTGGACTAAGAATAAAGAAGATGCTGAAGCAATAAGATTTAAGACCTTCAATGCAAGGGCAGAAAGTATTGATACAAAACCGTCCTTTTCATCCTCCTTCAGATCACGGAGATGTCTTATTCCGGTGAGAGGTTTTTATGAATGGCAGCATGCTGGTAAAAGGAAAATACCATGGTATGTTTACAGGACTGATAATGATATTATTACACTGGCAGGACTATACAGCGAATGGTTGCCTGAGGCTGAAGGAGAACCCTTAAAGACATTTACTATTATCACAACTGATGCCAACGAACTGATGGCTGAAGTTCATAACTCAAAGAAACGAATGCCGATAATCCTGGAAAGATCGGATGAAAAGAAATGGATTGATATCAAAACCCCTCCTGCCAGAGTTTTGGAAATGCTTAAACCTTGTCCTTCCGATGTCCTTAAGGCTCATACAATCGGTCCATTGGTAAATGACAGAAATGCAAACAGGAATATTCCGGATGTAATCAAAGAATATATCTGGACGGAGGAAACATAAATAATCCATCCTGGGCACTATATGCCGCGGATGGAAGTCACTTCATTATAAAAGGTTATGGTGTTGAATCTGATGAGGTAAAAAGATTCCTCCCATACCTGCATTCCCTGATAAAAGCGGTAAATAGCTGAGTATGATAAAAGGATCGGAACCCTTTCTATTGTGCCACAAAGTGGTAAGTTAATGTTCCAGCCTGTATCTTTGGAGAATAGATATCCGGGTTAAATCTTGATATCAACGCTGTATTAACGGCTGTATCTTCGAGACATGGGTCGATAGTAGTGCTTTCTGTTTCTATGATCCTTGCCTCTTCTACAATACCCTTCTGGTTTACCAGGATGGCCAGGACAATTTTCCCTGATCCTTCACACTTGTATATTGGTATGGGAAGGTAGGTGTGATTACGCCCTTCAAGGTTATAATATATACGCGTCGGACCCTGGTAATTTGCTGCCATTACTTCAGATTCCAGAGGTTCTTCCTCTTCTTCCTCTTCAGTCCTGTTTTCAAATGCAAGCTTCTCGTCTTTGGCATCCTTCTTAAGCCTCTTCCATTCATCTATATAATTATCAACACCAAGTTTGCCGCTCTTAATAAGCTCATCTTTTACCTTATTAATATAATCCTCAGGATCTATCTGTACATCGGGCTTGTTTGCCAGATTACGGGCAATATTGAGAAGCTCTTCATCTCCCTGCAGGACCTGTTCTATGCCTTTTGCCGGAAGCTCAATCAGTTTTTCCCTGTCCTGAAGGTTATCAGGACTCTCTTCAGCAAATTCTATAACGAATTCATTTGAAAGATCTATATTAAGAGAACGTATTTGGAACAACATGAAAAATATAGCTGCAACAAGATGAAATATCACAGTACCCAGTATTCCGATAATTTTGCCCTTATAATCTTTCATACAATGCAAAATTAATTCATTTTTATCCCTTCTTCTTTTTCTTTTTGACAGGTTTAGCAGGTTTCGTTTTTTTATTCGATTTGTTCTTTAGCAGTCCATTTTTAAGACCTTCGATAAATTTTGTCCAGGCAAAAGGATTTAACAGGTTATTTATCGGATACTGGTATCGTGTTGCCATCGCATTGAAGTTCTGTTCCATAGCATACCTGAAACCTGCTTCAGGTGATATACTTACACCAGTTTGATTCGATACGGCGACATATATAGAGGCCAGATTCTCATTCATATTTTCTATGGTCTGGTCAACCGGACGCTCCCGGACCATATCCTGAATGAATTCATTGTAGGTTTTCCAGGGAAGGATGGTTACCTCTTCGATCGGGATGGTATCAAGCTCGAGAACGATATCTACCATACAGTGCTTTTTATTATAATCAAGCGGAACAATTGTATGATATCTTTTAAAGCCCAGAGCCCTGAAAAAAATAGTATCGCCCGGAATGCTGGTTATTGAAAATATTCCGGTTATTTCGCTGATTGTTCCCCTGCGCAGCTTCTTTGAGATTACTGCAACCCCTGATACCGGATTATCTGTAACATCGGTTATGATACCGCTTACCTGTACAAATCTTTCCTGACCGCGTGTCTGGCTGCTCAGAAGCAGAGTAAGCAGCAGTGATATAATAATTTTATAAGTGAATCTGTCCAAGAGTATCTGAAATACTATTATAACGTACTTTATCCCTTTAGAGTTTGCAAAGTAAGCATTATTGAGCGTAACGTTATAACATTTAACTATATTTTAATAAATCCGGCCTTTCACTCTCGCAGTAAAAAGAGGCTGACATTTCTGACAGCCTCTCCACGACAAAATGCAGCGGTTGTATACAGGTTATTCCTCCTTCGAATCATCTTTCTTCGCCGACCTCAGTAAAAGGATTTCATTCAGGACAATCTCGGTGATGTATTTTGTAACACCATTCTTGTCGTCATAAGTTCTGTAAACAAGCCTGCCATTTACTACAACCTCATTTCCTTTTTTAAGATATTTGGATGCCCTGTCTGCAAGACCATTCCATGCAACAATGTTATGCCACATCGTCTCTTCAATTTTCTCCCCGTCACTATTTTTATAAGCATCATTTGTTGCAAGAGTGAATTTTGCAACCTTCTTTCCGCTGTCAAGCGTCTTAATTTCCGGATCCTGACCTAGATTCCCGATGAGTTGTACTCTGTTTCTTAATGCATTCATGACTGATAGTTTTAATTAACAAATATTAATGTCATATCAAACTTAAATCCTTCTGTAAAAAGGTGTCGGTTGATAAACATTTACATCCGGTTCATAATCTTTTATAGTCGTTTGTAGTCGTTTGAAAACGTTTTTTTGTATCTTTATCAAAACTTTAGTGCTGTGGAAAGAAAATGTCTCGATTGCGGCGACACTATTCGTGGTCGTACCGATAAGAAGTTCTGTTCTGACCAGTGCAGAAATAATTACAACAATCGTCTGAACCGTAATTCAAACAATTTTATCAGAAATGTTCATGGCTTATTGCGTAAGAACAGAAGGATACTTGCCGACCTTTATACAGAGGGAAGAACAAGGGTCCATAAGGATGCTCTCTTTGCCCTTGGATATAATTTCAACTTCTTTACACATTTCATTGAAACCTCAAAGGGCGAAAATTACCAGTACTGTTTTGAGTATGGTTACAGGGAAACCGATAATGACTTTATCGAATTACGATATAATAGTCAATACCTTGAATATCAGTAATATAAAATGAAAGATTGTTCTGTTTTCAGGAGAGTTAAGTTTTGAAAGTAGGCTTTAAGCACATCCAGTGAGATAGCTTTCAATCCTTTTTCAATATAATCCTCCTGTCCGATGCAAGGTTGAAAGGCCGTAACAGCAAATAGCAGTAACAGGAATATCAACTTTTTCATTTCCGCAGACTGTTAAATTCAATTTTTTATCACCCTGAAGTAATTAATAAAATGCATCAGACTGCAACTTTTAAGCTATTTCCGGCGTTATATATTCATAAATTATTATCATTAATTTACATTTATCTTACTTATTGAAACTTAAAACTTAAATTATGAAAAAGCTACTGGTGTTTATATTTGCAGTCCTTCTTGCTTTACCAACTCTGGCCCAGGTCGATTTTGGATTGAAAGCAGGATTAAGCAGTACCTCAATAACTATGGATGACATTAAGACAGTCTCTTCCGGGGCTCATGATTATACTATTGAGGAGATTGAAGGAATGAATTACGGATTTCATGGCGGGCTGTTTGTAAGACTTAAGATTACGAAACTCTTTATTCAGCCTGAATTGCTTTTCTCAACACGAACAAATGAATATAAGATCACGGATATGCAGACAACTAATGTGAATGATGTGAAACAGAAATTCAGCAAGATCGATATTCCGGTAATGGTAGGAGTAAAACTGGGTCCTGCGCGGATCAATGCAGGTCCTGTGGGCTCATTTCTTATAAACACACCCGAAGAGCTGATAGATAATCCTGATATTGAAGCTATATATGGCAGGATGTCGTTTGGATACCAGGCAGGTGTCGGAGTTGATATTATCAATAAGCTGACTGTTGATCTGAGATATGAGGGAAGCCTGAAGAAATATCAGACCCAGATCGAAAATGCTGCCGGCATATCCGTTAATCTGGATGACAGACCAAACGCTATTCTGTTGAGTCTTGGATTGATGTTCTGATATACGACCTGATCGTTAATAGAGGTCATGCCGAGGCATGACCTTTTTATTTCGATAAAAACATCTTGGCAGCGACAAGCAACAGGAGTACTCCGAAGATCTTCTTTAAGACATTCTGAGGTATATTAAGGGCATACTTTGAACCGAAATACGAACCAATAATGAACGCTGCTGCAAGGATAAGTGCGAACTTGAGGTTTACCTGTCCTGCCTTCCAGTAATTCCAGGTTGCAATAATGCCAATAGGCGGAAGCATAACCGCAAGACTGGTCCCCTGTGCCATATGCTGACTGAGACCCATTATAAATACTAGAGCCGGAACCATGATTATTGCACCTCCTATACCAAACATCCCGGCTACTACTCCTGTTATGATTCCTATTACCAGGAGAAGAATTAACATTGAAACAGACATATCGTTTTTCATTTTAATGAATATTTCAGATTGAATTATGTAAAAATAGGAATTATTTGTAATGTATTATTTATTATAGGCGATAGTCGATTTACCTTTTGGGATTTAGGGAGGAATACACTACTTGTTTAAGTTTATTTTGTTTTTGACAGCAAATCCATAAATTTGACACTCTTTAAATCAAGATGAGAAGAAGGAAATATATAATAATTATATCAATTGCCGGATTAGTTTTAATATTCTGTATATTATTGATATACAATGCAATATTTGGATTAAACATTAAACCCCTTAACCAGGATACCACCCTGTATATTCCTGACGGTTCAACCTATAGCCAGGCTATTGATACATTAAGTGCCAATCTTGACATTAAGAACATAAAGCTGTTTGAATGGATTGCTGATAAGAAGAATTATCCTGTTCTTGTTAAACCCGGACGTTATGTCATTGACAGAGAAATGAGCAATAATGGACTGATCAACCTTTTACGCTCAGGAAGGCAGACACCTGTAAGGATTACTTTCAATAATATAAGGTATCTCGCTGACCTTGCAGGAAGGATTGGTGGTCAGATTGAAGCCGATTCTGCATCTATCATGGATTTTCTTTCCGATCCTTTAAACTACAGTGATGATGGATTTACGAGGGAGAATGTAATTTCAGTTTTTATTCCGAATACATATGAGTTTTTCTGGGATACTAATGCCGAAGAACTCTATGACAGGATGTTTAAAGAGTATATCAGGTTCTGGAATAAGGAACGTATTGCAAAGGCTCAGGCAATAAAGCTGACGCAGATTGAAGTTGCCATTCTTGCCTCGATTATCGATGACGAGGTGGCAAAAGCTGATGAGAAACCCAGAATAGCCGGTGTTTATATGAACAGGATTAAAAGAGGAATTCCGCTTCAGGCTTGTCCGACAATAAAGTTTGCACTGAATGATTTCACGATTACCAGGGTATTGAAACAACATCTTACGATTAACTCTCCCTATAATACATATTTGAACAGGGGTTTTCCTCCCGGGCCAATCGGCTGCCCGACCATTGAAGGTATTGATGCGGTTCTCAATGCAGAAAAACATGATTACCTTTATTTTGCAGCGAAAGCTGACTTTTCAGGATATCATAATTTCTCGAGGACACTGGCACAACATAACCGGTATGCTGCCGAGTATCAGAGGGAACTGAATAAGAGAAGGATTTACAGATAAACAATCCGCAATCCTAAACCATACCGACTACCTCAACTTCCCTCTCCAGTATCACTCCGTATTTTTCTTTGACTGATTCCCTGATCTTTTCTGAAAGGTCATATATTTTTTTCCCCGTTGCTTTTCCATAATTTACCACGACAAGTGCCTGTTTTTCATGCACTCCGGCATCTCCGATCCTCAAACCCTTCCATCCACATTGTTCAATAAGCCAGCCTGCCGCTAGTTTAATGCCTCCTGAAGGATCAGTATATGAAGGAATAGCAGGGTATTTCTTTTTAAGTTTTTGAGCTTCTTCTACGCTGATCACCGGATTTTTAAAAAAGCTCCCCGCATTACCAATCTGCGAAGGATCAGGCAGTTTGCTTCTCCTGATATTGATAACAGCATGTCTAACAGTCTTTAGCGATAATGACCCTGTTTTTTCTGCCTCCTCTCTTAAGGAACCATAACCAATGTTAAAGAGCGGATTGGTTGCCAGCCTGTAAAAAACTCTGGTAATAAGATACTTGCCTTTCAGATCATTTTTAAAAATGCTGTCGCGGTATCCGAACCTGCACTCTTCATTGGTGAATTCTCTGAGCATTCCATCAGCAAGGGATACTGCCCTTACTTTATGAATTGTATCTCTGACTTCCACACCATAGGCCCCGATGTTCTGTACAGGTGTAGCTCCAACTGTTCCGGGGATGAGAGAAAGGTTTTCAATACCTCCATAACCCTTATTGACACACCATTCAACAAATTTATCCCAGTTCAGACCAGCCCCTGCAGATATTAATACAGATTTTTCATCCTGTTCCTCGATTATTATGTTTTCTATTGCAGGAAAGACAATAGTTCCTTTGAAGTCGCCGGTAAATAAAATGTTGCTACCCTCGCCGATAATAAACTTTGGCCCCGGGCATGATCTACGGTTACTGAAGAAAATGCAGGCTTCTTTCTCACTCTTCAGGATAACCAGGCAATCGGTCTTGTAATCGAGACCGAAAGTATTATATTTCTTCAGAGATATATTATAAGAGATCATGTAAATAGTTTTTAGGCACAAATATAAACAACTTGCAGACATTCGGTTTCCCTGGTTTTTTATTTACCTGTTAACAGAACCGGGAATGAATGTGATATAGTTATTCAATCACGTAATCATCTTCTCTCTTTCACCCCCTCTCGCCCTCACTTTTATAAAGATTCATTCTATTTTATTACTTTTATCTCATGCCAGAATCAAGTCATAGAACCCGGGTCGTCTTCTGCGTAACAAACTGCGTCTGCTTCGACCAGCGGGTGCTGAAAATGGCTGACACAGTAAGTACTCTTAATAGCGAGATCACAATTGTTGGAAGGAAGCTGGATAAGTGCTGTGATATAGAATCAGTTCCTTTTACGACAAGGAGATTCAGAATGCTTTTTAAACACGGATTTTTATTCTATAAATTCTATAATATTCGTCTCTTCTTTTACCTGCTCTTACATAAATTTGATCTTATTGTTTCAAACGACCTCGATACACTGTTTGCGGGCTTTCTGGCCTCAATAATTAAAAGAGTAACGCTTATTTATGATTCACATGAGTATTTTACAGGACTGCCGGAATTAAATCACCGACCTTTTGTAAGATGGGTGTGGAAATCAATAGAGAAAATGATTTTCCCGCATCTGAAATATATAATGACTGTAAGTGATTCAATAGCAGCGCAATATGAAAAGGAATATGGTATAAGACCACTGGTGATAAGAAATTGCTCAAGATTATCATCTGATATTAAGACTTTTACACGGGACGAACTTGAAATGAGCAGCGACTGCCTGCTGCTGATTTTCCAGGGCAGCGGTATCAATATCGATAAGGGAGGGGAGGAACTGATCGAAGCCATAAAAATGACTGAAAATGTATCATTGCTTATCATTGGTTCGGGAGATGTCATTTCTGTTCTGAAACAGAGAGTTGAAAAATTGAATCTTGCAGACAGAATAAGATTTATTCAGAAGGTTAAATGGGAAGAGCTCATGAGATTTACAAGATCCGCTGATGCGGGATTGAGCCTTGAAAAGGATACAAACCTCAATTACCGATTCAGCCTGCCGAATAAACTGTTCGATTATATTTCCGCGGGGATACCGGTTATAACCGGTTGTCTCCCGGACATAAGAAAAATAATTGAGGACAACGGATGCGGTATTATAATTCCTGAAATTACACCTGAAGAGATCGTAAAGGCAATAATAAAACTCAGGGATGACAGGATCCTTTTGAGCAAATTGAAGCAGAATTCTGTAATTGCATCAGAATCCCTGAACTGGGATAATGAAAGCAAAAAGGTGATTGATTTTTATAAGAAGATTTTAACAGAATAATTCCTTTGTGTTACTTAGAGTGTACTTAGTGTCACTTTGAGGTTAAAAAGAAAACCACTAAGGACACAAAGAGTGATCACAAAGGACACCCAAGAGTAAATAGAATAAATATGGAATTTATCAAGAAGAACAAACTCTTAATACTTTTTACAATTACCGGACTCTTATTTGGATTTCTCTATTGGAAATTTGTGGGCTGTCTTTCCGGCTCCTGCCCGATAAGATCTGTATGGTACTGGAGCAGCCTCTTTGGAGGCCTTATCGGATATCTTCTTGGAAGTATTGCCAATGATCTGATTATCAAATTCCGGAAGAAGAAAGATCCAGATAAACCATGACCGCGGCTCTTCGCGCCACCCCTAAAGGGAGTTTAGTACTGTAACCTGTAGCAGAATTTTAATTATTTATAGAGAATTAGCCCCCCTTCAAGGGGGATGGGGGGTCATAGCTTCATCCCCACTATCAACACATCATCTGTCTGAGGATTATTCCCTTTCCATTTTTGAAATTCCGATTCGAGTCTTTTCTTCTGTTCCTTCAATGGCAGTTTATGGATATCAAGAAGTAGTTCCTTTAATGCAGTTGACTTGAATTTTTTTGTATTAGGTCCGCCAAACTGATCATTGTAACCATCAGAAAACATGTAGATTATATCGCCTGAGAGGTAGGGTATATCCTGGCTGGAAAAGCTCTTGTCCCCCAGTTCATATATACCTATAGGCATACGGTCAGCATAGTATTCGATCAGTTCATCATTTCGCAACAGGTAGAGGTTGTTATATGCTCCTGAATACTGAATAGTCTCTTTGGTCCTGTCTATAACACACAGGGCAATATCCATTCCGTCTTTTGCCTCCTCCTTTTCACCTTTCTGATGAAGGGCACGCTGGACCTCTTTACGAAGCTCATCAAGAATATGTCCTGACTCGGTTATTTTCCGGTTATTTACTATTTCTTCAAGGAAAGATATTCCAAGCATGCTCATTAATGAGCCAGGGACACCATGACCGGTACAGTCGCCTGCAACAAGTATCAGTTTATTTTTCATCCTCGAGAACCAGTAGAAATCACCGCTGACAATATCTCTCGGAAGGTAAAGAAAGAAGCTGTTACTTAATAATCCGCGTATTTCCCGTGGATTCGGGAGGATAGCCTTTTGTATCCTGCTGGCATAGTTAATGCTTGCTGTTATCTCCCGGTGATTTTCTTCAATGATATCATAGGCATTCTTAAGTTCTACATGTTTAAGCCTGTAAATCTCCTTCTCCTGTTCTGACCTCTCAATTGCATGGGCGACCTCAATATTGCTGATTTTATTTTGAATCTCAGTGCTCTGGAATGACTCTTTCGCCTCGATATAATGCTTATAGCTTTTAAGTGCTTTATCGGGTTTTCCAGACAGTTCGTAATGAGAAGCCAGTGCTGAATAAGCCTCTGCTATTAGTGCCAGCGATTTAAGTTCGCCTGCCATTTTGAGTGCTTTTTCCAGTTTTTCCTCGGCATATATCGTGTCACCTGTTAGGCTGTAAATACGTCCTGTTCCCATCATGGACTGGAGTGCACACCGTTTATCGGAACCGGTCATTCCTATCTTATAATACCTGAGTGACTCAGTAAAATTCTCCATCTCCTCATAGGTACTTGCAATGCCAAGAAGCGTCCATGGAATGGCCCCTGTCTGGCCCTCTTTCTCTCTTATTTCAAGGCTGCGAAAATAATATTCCAGTGACTCATTATATTTCTTCATCTGCCTCAGGACCATCCCGATCCTGTTAAGAGAGGATGCGACAGCGAGTATGTCTCCCATTTCTTCTCTTATCTTCAGTCCCTTTTCAAAATATTCCAGGGATTTAGGGAAATTACATAATCGTGAGTAGATAAGTCCAAGCTGGCTGCAGGATTCACCTTCCGATTCACTATCATTTATTTCGCGGGAGATCTTATAAGCTTCAAGCCAAAGATTCAATGCCTTTTCATAATCTCCGAAACTCTCAAATATATTGCCTTTAAGCAGAAGGACTCTTATATAGCCTTTTTCCTTCTGATTGGCTTCGAACCAACGAAAGGCCTCTGACAGATGTTTTAAGGCTATATCGTTCTTTGACTGGTAGAAATTTGCGGCAGCTATGTTGAGGTAAGCATAGGCAATTCCCTTTTGATACGCTGCCCTTTCTGCTTTCTTAAGGTTCTTCAGAGCATCTTCAGCTACCCTGGCAGAATCGCCAAACCTCGACTGCCAGAGCAGCTCATTGCTTGTATCGATAGGATTTAGTTTTATACTCATCCTTATTACTTAGAAGTAAATTTAATAAGAATATGTGTAATTTCAAAAGATATTGAATATCACATATTTAGGATTTTCTTGGTGCTTCTTTGTGTCTTAGTGCCCTGGTGACTAATATTTTTGCTACAAAGACACCAGGGCACCAAGTTACACCAAGGAGATATAGTTTGAATTCTATTATGCTTCAATAAAAATTGCGAATTGTTTGAAATTGGGTTAACTTTATTATTCTGAAAACTTAACAAATATGTTAGATAAAAATAATACAAGTAGTAATAGAGCTATCAGGAGATTGAAGATTTACCTCTGGATATTACTTCCCATTTTACTTTTCCTGACAATCTTATTTGCTGAAATCGAGAATATGTTATGGGCATTCATTATATCCTTAGTTGTAGCATTTGTGGATACCAGCTTGATCTATTTCTTTTCAAAAAGATTTTATAACTGGCCTATGATATTTTTATTTGTTTTTGCAGTCGGTATACTCTTTAAAAGAAATCATTGGCCTTTGGGTGGTGCTATTTTAACTGCAAGTACATATTTTATAGTTATTATTTCGATTGTTAACACAATAAGATTTCAGTCCAGATTTTCACATAACCAGTTTCTAAGATGGTTCGGGTCATTGTCATGTTTTGTAGCGGCACTTTTCCTTTCAGGATTTCTATTCAGAATTCAGCACTGGCCTCGTGAAATAGGAGATTTCATGGGATATTCTGGCAGCCTGTTGTTTCTGATTTCGATACTTGCTTTGGTTTTTCTGTTGCCAAACTCTAATTACGTGAGTTGGTCTGGTTATGACCGGAAAATTTTCTATAGAGTGATTATACTGCCAATGGTATTCCTTTTTGTATTTATGTCAATTGTGTATGTATTTGAAGATGCATTCAGGATGATGTTGAACGTTGATTATTCATCAATACCGTGGCAAAGGGGTGGTGCTATAAAACTCTTTGATCTTGAGGGTATTCCGTCGATTATATTTTAATAATTATACATTTACTATCGATAATCTAAAATAGTATTGATATCAATATAGTAAGCTTTTATCAGATTGTTGGCTATTGAAAATACATATTTGTTATCAGGAGAAAAAAATGGTTTGATTCCTTCCATTTCCAGTAATACATGGTTAGCAGTAATGTTCGATGTGTTCTTTTCCAAAGTTAATTTGTTGTCTGCTAGGTAACTCCTGTTATTTGCCATGTTGAGAGTATACGCAAAATAATCTCCGTTCAATGAAAAATTCAGAAATTCAAATCCATTGAATACATAATAACTTAAACTGCTTATTTGTTTTTCGTTCGATCTGGGTGTTATTGCCGGATTATTATAATCAAGAGCAGTAAATGATTTTACAGTAACGCCATTTCTGATAAAATAAAAAGACGTAACTATCCCACTTTCCTGGTCATTAAAATATGCATCACAGTACTTTAAATTTTCTGGAAATCTCGGAATATCTATGTATTCATCATTGATTGAACGGACTTCTGTGATGCCATCAGCAGATGCAGACAATACACTCAATCCTCCTTTTGAAAATGTGGCACTCCAAACAGTATCCCTGTGATTTTTCAGAGTATTGTAATAGTCAAAACTGTTTTTAACATTATTATAGTACCATATATTTATAGTATTATCTGACGATGCTGTTGCAATGAAGTAATTATTATCCGAGATATCAACTGCATTTACACCCTTAGAGTGCTTTTCAAGTCTTTGAATTAAGTTTCCGTTTATGTCTAGTATTTCGACATCATAATCAGTTGAAAGAAGGACAATATTATTTTTGTCTGTGAATTGGAATATTTGTCTTGTATTCAGTTTATTAATATCAGCTTTTCTTTCAAACTGCAATAAGCCCCCTATACTGTGTATCTCCAGTATGCTATCAATGCTTACTGTGCCAATGAATTTATTATCGATTGATATTTTAATATCAAGAACATGCGGATTGTTAACTGTAAATTTACTTATAAGATCTCCCTTTGTGTTCCAGATCATTATCAGCGAGTCTCCATATCCATAAATAAGACTGTTATCCCTTGTACATGCAGCGAAATCAATTTTAATTGGGGCTGCATCAAAACTCAGTTTATGTTTTTTTGCTTCTTTTACCTGCAATGTGTCGCTGATATCTGATCCCAGGATACAGTTGAAAGCTTTAAGGAGAGCCTCTTTTGGCAGGACATCAGGAAAACTTTCCCATGCTGTAAATGCCAGGTTTAATCTTTCAAGAGGATCGACTACCTGGGTTATTGATTTCATAGCTAAATAATTGGCTTTTACCCTTATAATACGGCTATATGCAAAATATATAAGTATGCCAAATAATGCAGCAAATAATACTGCTGAGACAGCAGTAAGCCTCCTTACTGTTTTAATCCTGGCTTTTATATGCATTCTGCTTTTTGAAATAAATGCCTTTATATCGCTACTTAGGTTTAATAAGGAATCATTATTACCAATATATTTAAGGTCTTCATCTGAAAGAAGTACATTACGCTTTTTATAAGCTTGAAATGCTGCATCAATAAATTGTCCTAACTCAAGGAGCTCTTTCTCGGCTAAAGTGAATTTATCGTACACTTTTTCTGCCAATGCGTCATGCCTTAGCTCATACCTTTCGTTTTCATCCTTATCTCTTAATACCCTGAGATTTACAAATGACTGAATAAGGTCTTTGATTTTTTTAGGTGATATTTCTTTACCGAAAGAATGAATATTATCAATTGCTTCCTGTTCACTGGCAGGACGTTTTGTTCCTTTGCCTGAAACGAATGCTTTAAGGACACTCATAGCAGTATCAGGATCGTCCATTAGAGAGATCTGGTCATCAAGAAAACTGCCGAGGAGATCGGAGACGTTGCCCGTTTTTTCGAGAAGGGAGAGGGTGAAACTCAGAGTGAGGGTGAGAGTGGGAGTGGGAGATGACCCCCCTTTTGATTCCCCCCCAAGGGGGGGAAGAGACCCAACTGCTAAACGGAAGATTTTGTCGAGGAAGACCTGGAGGTAGGTTAGTTCAACATCTGTTTCGCCAGGACTTAGTTTTTCGAGGAGTGTTTCAGCAAAG
>Ga0307420_1000116_pt1 | contig 36584 bp, 50 predicted proteins | sample SalMarWE160240MG_2_FD_202167 | JGI IMG/M metagenome (GOLD analysis project Ga0307420, IMG submission 202167) | Salt marsh sediment microbial communities from the Plum Island Ecosystem LTER, Massachusetts, United States - WE1602-40 | ecosystem: Environmental > Aquatic > Marine > Intertidal zone >... | reverse complement strand
ATACTGAAATGGAGGCAAAACTCATATCCCCCATAGCCATGGAAGAAGGTCAGAGGTTTGCCATACGTGAGGGCGGAAGGACCATAGGCGCAGGCAGTGTTACCAAGATATTGGAGTAGGGAATAAGATAAAAAGATAAAGCAGGGAGAAATGCTATGGCAACGGCTAAATTAGGCCAGAAAATTAGAATTAAATTAAAAGCTTATGATCACGAAGTTATAGATCGTTCAGCAAAAAAGATAGTGGAAACTGTAGAAAATTCAGGTGCAAAAGTTTCTGGCCCGATCCCACTACCAAATAAAAAGAATGTGTATTGTGTAATAAGGTCCCCTCATGTAAATAAAGATTCCAGGGAACATTTTGAAATAAGGACACATAAGAGACTTATCGATATTATTGACCCCACACCAAAAACAGTGGACCTGCTGATGAGGCTTAGCCTGCCGGCAGGTGTGGGAATAGAGATAAAGTCTTAGTATGGGTATTTTTGGAGAGTGATAAAAAGATGATAAATGCAATATATGGAAAAAAGATCGGATGTACGCAGATTTTTAATAAAAGCGGCGATGCATTATATGTTACAGCTATTGAGGCCGAGCCATGTGTAGTGGTTCAAGTCAAAGATAATAAAAAAAATGGTTATAATGCCCTGAAAGTTGGTTTTGGAAAGGTTAAAGAAAAGAGGGCAAATAGACCGCATAAGGGTGAATTTGTAAAAAACAAAGTAAGCTTAAGGAAATATTTGAAAGAGATTAAAGTAGACAAATTTGAAAAGGAGTACAAACCTGGCGATAGCATCGATATAAAAATTTTTAAGGTGGGAGATAAAGTAAAAATAACAGGAAATAATAAAGGCAAAGGCTTTGCAGGAGTAATAAAAAGGCACAACTTCCACAGGGGAAGAATGACCCATGGTTCTCATTCTCACAGAATACCTGGTTCAGTGGGTATGTGTGCCACTCCTTCGAAGATATTAAAAGGAAAGAAAATGCCGGGGAGAATGGGTAATAGAAAGGTTACTGTTCCCGGATCCGAAATAGTTGATATTATTGAAGACCAGAATCTGATCCTGGTCAAGGGAAGTGTCCCGGGTGCGAAAGGTAACATGGTTTTTTTAAAAAAGGTTATTAGTTAAAGGTTTTCAGGGAGAATATGATGGCCAGCTTGAATGTTGTAGATACTGATGGTAAAGAGACAGGAAAAATAAATATATCCAGTGAGATACTTGGCAAAAAGGTAAATTCAGAAGTCCTGTATCAGGAGGTAAGAAGGTATCTTGCTTCTATAAGATCCGGAACACACAAAACCAAGAGTAGGAGTGAAGTGAGCGGCGGAGGTAAAAAACCCTGGAGGCAGAAAGGTACCGGAAACGCAAGGGCAGGATCCAACCGTTCTCCAATATGGAGGGGCGGCGGAATAACTTTTGGACCCATACCGAGGAATTACAGTTTTAAGCTAAATAAGAAAGTAATGAAGCAGTCAAAGCTGATGGCATTCTCAGAAAAATTTAAAAATAAAAAAATTTTCGTAATTGATGAAATGGAATTTAAGAAACCGGATACCAAAAAAGCGGCAGTGATAATAAAGAAACTTAATCTGACCGGTGAAAAGGTACTTATGGTTTTTGAGGATTTAAATAACGACGGCACCAAATCTTTTAGAAATATAAGGAGCGTTATGGTAGAAAGTGCGAAGGGATTAAATGCTTATATAATCCTGCTGGCAGATTGTTTATTATTTACCAGGAAATCACTTAATGCATTTATGGAGAGGATGAGTAATGGAAGATCCTAGAGATATAATTCTTTCGCCGGTTGTATCTGAAAAAAGTTATGCCGCAGTCAAGGATAAGAGATATTCTTTTTTTGTTGATATCAGAGCAAAGAAAAGTGAAATAAAAAGAGCAATTGAGGAAATATTTAAGGTCAAGGTTTTAAAAATAAGTACTATAAATATTAAGTCCAAACCTAAAAGATTGGGAAGATCAAAAGGAACCAGCTCCCGTAAAAAAAGAGCAGTGGTTACTTTGGGGAAAAAGGAAAAGATCGATTTTTTTGAATCGGTCTGATTTAATTTGGGGGTATAACGTTGGTTGTTAAAAAATATAAACCCACAACTCCGGGAAGAAGATTTGCTACAGTCGCTGATTTTTCGGCTTTAACTAAAAAAAGGCCCGAAAAGTCGTTGACCAGATCTTTAAAAAATAATGCCGGCAGAAATAATGCCGGAAGGATCACCAGGAGGCATAGCGGTGGGGGTCATAAAAGACTATACAGGATTATTGACTTTAAAAGACTGAAAGATAATATTCCGGCAAAAGTTGCTTCAATTGAGTATGATCCAAATAGAAGTGCCAGGATAGCCCTGTTGAAATATAAGGATGGTGCGAAAAGTTATATAATCGCTCCTCTTAAGTTAAAGGTGGGAGACACTGTAATGTCGGGTGAGAAGGTTGATATTAAAGTGGGCAATACTCTCCCCATAAAAAATATACCGGTCGGAACCATAATTCACAATATAGAAATTAAAAAGGGAAAAGGTGCGGAATTAGTCAGATCAGCAGGCGGATATGCTCAACTTTTAGCCAAAGAAGGCAGATATGCCAATATAAAGCTTTCTTCAAGTGAAGTAAGGCTGATAGATTTAAACTGTAGAGCCAGCATAGGGCAGATCGGTAATACAACCCATGAAATAATTCGGCTGGGAAAAGCAGGAAGGAAAAGATGGTTGAGAATAAGGCCGACGGTCAGGGGGACAGCAATGAATCCCATCGATCATCCTCACGGCGGAGGGGAAGGCAAAAATAAAACTGCAGGAAGACATCCTGTTACTCCGTGGGGCAAGCCAACGCTGGGCTATAGGACCAGAAAGAAAAATAGCATGACTGACAAATATATAATCAGAAGAAGAAATAAATGATTAGTCAAGAATCAATCTTTGGAGGAGGAACAGAATGTCAAGGTCTTTAAAAAAGGGGCCTTTTATTGAAGAAAGACTGTTAAAAAGAGTAAATGTATTAAATGAATCAGGTGAGAAAAAAATTATAAAGACCTGGTCCAGAAGTTCGACTATTTTCCCGGAAATGGTGGGGCATACCATAGCAGTTTATGATGGGAGAAGGCATGTGCCCATTTTTATATCAGAATCCATGGTTGGACATAAGCTGGGGGAGTTTGCGCCGACCAGGTCAATAAGGCCCCATATTTATAAGGGAAAGAGTGAAAAAGTTACTACGGTCAGTAAATAGAAATGATTTGTTAAGCAGGGAGAGGAATTAGAATTTTGGAAGCAAAAGCTGTTGAAAAATATATAAGAATGTCGCCAAGGAAAATAAAATATGTTGTAGATTCTATAAAATTAAAATCTATAGAAAATGCAGTGGATATATTATCCTTAATGCCCAAGCGAGCGGCGGCTATAGTAAGAAAGGCCATACAGAGTGCCGTAGCCAATGCGACTGAAAATCATAATATGAAAGAAGAAGATTTATTTATTTCCAAAATAATGGTAAATGAAGGACCGACTTTAAAGAGATTCAGACCGAGAGCCAGGGGAAGGGCCAGCAAAATAAGAAAGAGGACTTCCCATCTGTCAGTTTATGTATCTAATGGTAAAGAAGAGGAGGCTTAGCAAATAATGGGGCAAAAGGTTAATCCCAATGGGCTCAGAATAGGAATTAACAAGGGATGGCAATCCAGATGGTTTGCTTCAAAGGACTATGCCAGACTTCTTAAAAAGGACATTATTATAAGGAATATAATAGAGGAACAGCTGGGAAATGCGGGAATCTCAAAAATTGAGATCGAAAGAACGGAGGAAGAAGTAAAAGTTGCTGTAAATACTTCAAAGCCGGGGATTGTTATAGGAAGAAGGGGATCGACCATTAATGATATAAGGGATCTTATAGAGAAAAAAACCGGCAGCATAATACAGTTAAATATAGTAGAAATTAAAAAACCAGAGCTGATTGCAAAGCTGGTAGCGGAAAGTATTGCATCACAACTACTGGGAAGAGTTAGTTTTAGAAAGGCTATGAAAAAAGCTATCTCATTATGTATTAAATCGGGAGCAAAGGGCGTAAAAGTACAATGTGCCGGCCGGTTAGGTGGAGCTGAGATGGCCAGGACTGAGTGGCATCGTGAAGGCAGGGTTCCGCTGCATACCCTTAGGGCAGATATTGATTATGGATTTGCAGAAGCAAACACAACCTTTGGTAAAATCGGGGTTAAGGTCTGGATATACCTGGGAGATATCATATTTAATGAGGAAGAAAAAGAAAAAAAGGAAAAATTAGATAAGGCTGAACCCGTTGGGAAGAAACGGAATAAAAAGAAAAAGGAAGAAAAAATTTCGAATTAGGAGAGATTTATGTCAGCAATGTTAATGCCCAAACGGGTAAAATACAGAAAAGTGCAGAGAGGAAAAATGAAAGGCGCGGCTAAAGGAGGTACTAAACTTTCTTTTGGAGAGTATGGGCTGCAGGCATTGGGATCCGGTTGGCTGACCAGCAAGCAGGTAGAAGCTGCAAGGATAGCCCTCACCAGATATATAAAAAGAGGAGGAAAGGTGTGGATAAATGTTTTTCCCCATAAGCCTGTAACAAAAAAACCAGCTGAAACCCGTATGGGCGGGGGAAAAGGTGCACCGGAAAATTGGGTGGCTGTAGTTAAGCCTGGTAAAATCTTATTTGAAATCTCCGGCGTAGATGCTGAGACTGCAAAGGAAGCAATAAGATTGGCTTCCAATAAATTATCCATTAAAGCTAAATTTATTCATGAAGAGTTATAAGCAGACGGATAGAAAATGAAAATAAAAGAAATAAAAGAACAAACCAGAGAGGAATTAGAGGCAAAACTGGCAGAAGTGAAGAAGAGCCTTTTTAATTTAAAGTTTCAAAAAGCCACGGGGCAACTGGAGAATCCTTTGAAGCTGCGAAATTTGAGGAAGGATATTGCCAGAATAAAAACTTTACTCAGGGAAAAAGAGCTTGGTATAAAAACCGATAAGGAAAATAAGAAAAAAGTAAGTAAGAAATAAGGGAGGTTTTTTGGGAAGAGAGAAGGTAAAAATAAAAGTAGGAATAGTAGTCAGCGACAAGATGGATAAGACTATCGTTGTTGCCGTAGAATCTCATTACAGGCATCCTTTATATAAAAAGATTTTAAAGAAAATAAAGAGATTTAAGGTACATGACCCCCAGCAGAGCGGAAAAACAGGTGACATGGTAAAGATTTCGGAGACAAGACCTCTTAGTAAAACCAAGAGATGGAGATTGGTTGAGATAATCAGGAAAGCTGAGTAGAGAAGGATATAAAAATGATTCAAGCGGAGAGCAAAGTAAAAGTAGCAGATAATACCGGTGCCAGGGAGATTAAATGCATTAAAGTTCTGGGTGGTACAAGGAAGAGATATGCCCGCATCGGAGATATTTTTGTTGCTGCGGTAAAAGACGCAAATCCGGGAGGAGTAGTTAAAAAAAGTGATGTAGTAAAAGCGGTGCTGGTGAGGTCAAAAAAAACATTCCGAAGGCCTGATGGTTCTTATATAAGATTTGATGATAATGCGGCGGTTATTATTGATACGCAGAACAATCCAAGAGGGACCAGAATATTTGGTCCGGTAGCCAGGGAGCTTAGAGATAAAAATTTTATGAAGATTATTTCACTTTCGCCGGAAGTGGTTTAGTGTCCGTATCGGGAGCATAGGAAATGTTAAAAATAAAAAAGAATGACAAGGTTAGAGTAATAAAAGGAAAAGATAGAGGAAAATCGGGAAAGGTGCTCAGGATAGAACCCGATAAGGATAGGTTATATGTTGAGGGTGCCAATATTGTAAAGAAACATACCAGGCAGAAGGATCAGAGTAAACCCGGCGGCATTATTAAAAAAGAAGGGCCTGTTAAAATTTCAAATGTTAAGCTGGTCTGTCCTAATTGCGGTAAACAGGTAAGAGTAGGATTTAAAATTAAAGAATCCGGTAAAAAAGTCAGGATATGCAGAAAATGCAATCAGCAGATTTAAAGAGTAGATATTAGGAGTGGTAATGACGATACCCAGATTAAAAGAAAAATATAAAAAAGATATAATTCCGAGGCTGTTAAAAGAGCACAAATTTAAAAATATAATGGATGTGCCAAGAATAGAAAAGATCAGTGTAAATATGGGAGTAGGGCTGGCAACTCAGAATATAAAAGAGCTGGAATCTGCCAGTAAGGATCTGGCCGTGATAACAGGCCAAAAACCAATTGTAACCAAAGCCAGAAGGTCAATTGCAGGATTTAAAGTAAGAGAAGGAAACCCTATAGGATGTATGGTTACCTTAAGAGGGAATAGGATGTATGAATTTTTGGATAGACTGCTTAACATAGCAATTCCGAGAATCAGGGATTTCAGGGGCCTGTCCAAAAAAAGCTTTGATGGTTATGGGAATTATACTATAGGCGTAAGAGAACAATTAATTTTTCCGGAAGTGGAATATGATAATATTTTAAGTGTAAAAGGGATGAATATTACTATTACTACCAATGCAAAAAGCGATGATGAAGCGATACTTTTATTAGGAGAATTTGGGTTCCCCTTTAAGGGATAATTGAACCCTATAAAGAAGAGGAGATATTTATTGGCAAAGAAAGGACTTATAGAAAGACAAAAAAGAGAGCCTAGGTATAAAACAAGGAGTTATAATAGATGTTTCAGGTGCGGAAGAAGCAGAGGTTATTTTAGAAAGTTTGGGCTGTGCAGAATTTGTCTTAGAGAAATGGCTCATGAAGGAAAAATTCCTGGACTTACCAAGTCCAGTTGGTAAAAGGAGGATTTATGTCGGTAGTTACTGATCCTATTTCGGATATGCTAACCAGAATAAGGAATGGTTGCATTGCTAAAAAGGATTGTGTTAATATACCTTACTCAAAGTTGAAAGCAGAAGTAGCCAGAATATTAGGTGAAGAAGGTTACATAAAAAGTTATGAAATACGCAAGGATGAAAATATCAGCGGCGTTATAAGGGTATATCTAAAATATAATAAAAATAAGAACAGCACAATAAGCGGTCTTAAAAGAATAAGCAAACCAGGGCTGAGGGTTTATGTGCAAAGAGATGAAATTCCCAAGGTTCTTGGCGGCCTGGGAACAGTTATATTGTCCACGTCAAAAGGAGTACTTACAGGTACGGGTGCTAAAAACCTGGGAATTGGCGGAGAAATCTTATGTTCCATATGGTAGAAAAAGATTGATCGGAAAGGTGAATTTTAAATGTCCAGAATAGGGAAAAAACCTATCAATATACCAGAAGGTGTAGAAGTCAGAATAGATAAGGATAGTATCAATGTAAAAGGAAAGCTGGGAGAACTTTACCAAAAATTTGATAAGGAATCTATTAAATTAAAAATGGAAGGCAGCATATTGACTGTTATACCAATATCAAATAGTAAAGAAAATAGAGCCAAACACGGTCTCTACAGAAGCCTTTTTAGTAATATGGTTACAGGTGTAAGCAGTGGTTTTAGCAAGACTTTAAAAATAGTCGGTGTAGGGTACCGGGTCAGTAAAAAAGAAAACGATTTAGAAATATTGGTAGGATATTCTAATCCGGTTGTAATCAGCTCTGCTGAGGGCATATCTTTCGATATACCTGATAATACCACTATTGTAATCAAGGGAGCAGATAAAAAGGTGGTCGGAGATATGGCTGCCAAGATCAGGAGCTTAAGAGAACCGGAGCCTTATAAGGGTAAGGGCATAAAATACGAGGATGAGATTATAAGAAGGAAAGTGGGTAAAGCAGCTATTACTGCCACAAGCGGCACTTAATAGCTATGGGAGATTTTATGAAGAATAAATTTGAAAAAAAGGATAGAAGCATAAGAAGAAAAATAAGAAGCAGGCACAAGATTGAAAGAAACAGCAGCCGTTTGAGACTTGCTGTTTACAGAAGCAATAAACATATTTATGGCCAAATAATAGATGATAGCGCCGGTAAGATGTTATTTGGTATTTCCAGTAAAAATATTAAAGGTAAAGATGAAGGCAAGGGTAAAATTGATATAAGTTTCAAAGCCGGAGAAGCTCTGGCCGAAAAAGCAAAAAGTAAGAAAATAGAAGAAGTAGTTTTTGATAGAAGCGGTTATAAATATCACGGCAGAGTAAAAGCTCTGGCTGAAGGTGCAAGAAAAGGCGGATTAAAATTTTAACCCTGTTTTTAAGGAGGATGTTTGGTGGCTGATATTTCTAAGGATACGGAATTAAATGAAAAAGTTATAAAGATAAATAGAGTAGCAAAAGTGGTCAAGGGCGGAAGAAGGTTTAGCTTCAGCGCACTGGTTGCAGTTGGCGATATGAATGGTATGGTCGGTATTGGTTTTGGTAAAGCCAATGAAGTTTCAACTGCAATCCAGAAAGGTATCAATAATGCAAAGAAAAATATGTTTAAAGTACCGCTTATTGACGGGACAATACCCTATACAGTTGACGGCCGGTTCGGGGCGGGCCATGTATTTATGAAACCAGCCTCACATGGAAAAGGAGTAATTGCAGGCGGCCCTGTAAGGATAATAATGGAGCTTGCGGGTGTTAAGGACATTCTTACAAAATCATTGGGAAGCGCCAATGCTTTAAATATAGTTAATGCTACGGTTAGCGGCCTTAAAATGCTTAAAACACCGGAACAGGTTTCCAATATGCGGGGCATAGAATCAAAAACGAAATAAAAATTGGATGCTCAGGTAATATTGGAGGAAGGAAATAATGAAACTTAGCGATTTGAAAGCTCCTAAGTCTATAAAAAAAAGAAAAAGAGTAGGGAGAGGAAATGGTTCTGGCCATGGGACCACCAGCGGAAGAGGCAGCAAAGGACAGCTGGCCCGTTCGGGCGGCAAGACCAGAATAGGATTTGAAGGTGGCCAGATGCCGCTTCAGAGGAGATTGCCGCATCTTAGAGGTTTTAAAAATACAAGGAAAAAAATAAATAATATAATAAATATATGGCAATTAGAAAAGTTTGAAGATGATAGTGTCATCGACTATGAATTTTTAGAAAAAAATGGCCTGATCGTAAAAAAATCAAATCCGGTAAAAATATTGGGCAACGGCAAATTAACAAAGAAAATAACTGTTAAAGCCAGTTATTTCAGCACAAGCGCCAAGGCCAAAATTGAAAAGGCTGGCGGGAAAGCGGAGGCGGTTTAATGTTTAGGGCTGTTTTAAATGCTTTCAGGATAAAAGAAGTTAGAAATAGAATATTATTCACAATCGGTATTCTGGCTATTTATAGATTTGGGGCCAATATCACTATACCGGGAGTAGATACCACCAGGATCATGGAACAGGTTCAAACCGGAATGATGGGCATGATGGATTTATTTTCCGGAGGGGCATTGGGTAGATTTGCGGTATTCACTCTTGGCATTATGCCCTATATAACTTCTTCAATCATAATGCAGCTGCTCCAGGCGGTGATTCCAAAATTGGAACAGCTGGCAAAGGAAGGAGAAACAGGCCGGAGGAAGATAAATCAAATAGTGCGATATACGACTGTAGCGCTTGCTCTTATTCAATCAACAGCGATGGTTTTTTTCTTTAAAAATTATGGGGCAATAGAGAATTTTAATTTTATGAATGTGTCCTTGATCATTATCACACTGGTTGCAGGAACAACACTGATAATGTGGCTGGGGGAACTTATAAATATTCATGGAATAGGAAACGGGATTTCACTTATAATTTTTGCCAATATTATTTCAAGAATACCGGGTCAGTTTATAAGTTTATTTAGGCTGAGAGGTGCCAATTACTTCTTTCTAGCCATTTTTGCAGTATTTTCTATTGGTTTAATTATAGCCATAATACTTATACAGCAGGGTGAGAGAAAAATACCTGTTCAGTATGCAAAACGAATCGTGGGAAGGAAAGTTTTTGGAGGACAGAGTACTTATATACCTCTTAAAGTTAATCAGTCCGGAGTAATGCCAATAATTCTGGCTATAGCTTTTGTGCTTTTTCCTACCACAATTGCACAATTTATTCCAAATAGATGGATCCAGTCATTTGCCAATGCATTAAGCCCCACAATAGAAGGTCGGATTAATCCGATATATGCTATTGTTTATTCTGTTCTTATTATTATATTTGCTTACTTTTATACTGCGATTACCTTTAATCCACTGGATACTGCGGATAATCTGAGAAGATACGGAGGATTCATACCGGGACTGCGACCCGGGAAAAATACTGCGGATTACTTAACCAATATTTTAAACAGGATTACATTACCCGGTGCTGTATTTTTGGCTATAATCGCTCTTCTTCCTGAGCTGTTAATTAATTATTTGAATATACCTTTTAGATTTGGCGGAACATCCATACTTATTGCAGTAGGTGTTGCCCTTGATACCATGAGGCAGCTGGAATCCCAGCTTACCATGAGAGATTACGAAGGATTCCTGAAGTGAACATAGTATTGCTAGGTGCACCTGGTGCCGGAAAGGGGACCCAGGCAAAAGTAATTTCTAAGAAGTTGAATATCCGGCATATTTCGACAGGAGAAATTTTAAGGAGTGAAATAAAGAAAGAATCTGCGCTGGGAAAAAAGGCAGTTAAGTTTGTAGAGAGCGGGAAGCTTGTTCCGGATGAAATAATAATTGAAATAATAAAGAATATTATAGCCGGCGGCAAGTCGGAAAATGGGTTTTTAATGGATGGTTTTCCGCGAAATCTAGAACAGGCAAAAATGTTTTCAAATATGCTGGACCAGCTGGGAATTAAGCTGGACAAGGTAATAAATATAGTTGTTGATAATAAGGAAGTGATTGAAAGATTGTCTAAAAGAGTGACATGCAGTGTGTGCAGGCGTGTATTCAATAAAGACGATAATAATGTTAATTTAAAGTGTCCCGAATGTAACGGGGATTTAGTAAAGAGAAAAGATGATAGTGCGGAAGTTATAGAGCACAGGTTGAAAGTGTACGAAAAAGAAACCAAACCTCTTGTTGATTTTTATGCCGGTAAAGGGCTATTGGTGAATATCAATGGTTCCGGGGACAAGAAAGAAATAACCGAAAGGATAATGGAATTTTTATGATAATATGCAAATCAGCGGCTGAGATTAAATTAATGCAGGAAGCTGGTAGAATTGTAGCCAAAGTTTTATCAAAAATAGAAGAAATTATAAAACCCGGTATTACTACTGGATATATAGACAGAATAGCCGAGGAGATTATAGTAATAGAGAAGGCGGTTCCTGCCTTTAAAGGTTATAAGGGAAAAATCAGTAAAAGACCTTTTCCCAGCAGTGTTTGCGTATCAATTAATGAGGAAGTAGTTCATGGTATTCCGGGCAAAAGGGTCATAAAAGACGGAGACTTGGTCTCCGTGGATGTTGGGGTAAGAATAAACGGTTTTCACGGAGATGCCGCACGAACTTTCAAGGTTGGGAATATAAGTAAAACTGCCGAAAGATTATGGAGCGCTACCAGAGACTCGCTTAATAGAAGCATAGAGAAGTGTGTGATGGGAAACAGATTATCAGATATATCAAATGAAATTGAAACCAGGGCCGGCAGAGACGGGTTTGCAGTAGTGAAGGATTTTGTAGGCCATGGGATTGGAAGAAAAATGCATGAAGACCCGCCGATTTTAAATTACGGACCACCGGGACAGGGACCTGTTTTAAAGAAAGGCATGGTTTTAGCAATAGAACCCATGTTCAATCAGGGAAGCAGCGGTGTTGAAATAATGAATGATCTGTGGACCGTGGTAACAAGTGACAGGAAACTTTCATGCCACTTCGAGGACACGGTAGCAATTACGGAAAACGGCCCTTTGATATTGACCAGGGCTTAGAGGCAATAAAATTTTGTAGACATGCCAGGTTTTTTTTGATAACCTACTTATTTGCGTTATTTTTAAATTTAAAATATTGGCACAGGAGGGATTGGAGATTTCTAAAAAAGAAGGAATAATTGAAACCGAGGGAACTATTTTAGAAGCACTTCCTAATGCTATGTTCAGGGTAGAGCTTGAAAATGGCCATAAGGTATTGGCTCATATCTCGGGAAAGATGAGAATGCATTATATAAAAATTTTACCCGGAGATACAGTTAAATTAGAAATATCACCTTATGATTTAAATAGAGGAAGAATTACTTTCAGAAAGAAGTAATTATACTATATTCAGGTATTTAAATAGTGAAAGCAATATAAAGAGAAGAAGGAACGGCAATGAAAGTCAAACCATCAGTCAAAAGAATATGTAAAAGCTGCAGGGTTATAAAAAGAGAAGGAAAAGTTATTATTATTTGTAAAAACCCCCGTCATAAGCAAAGACAGGGTTAAGGAGGTTTTCAATTGGTAAGGATTTCAGGCGTTGATATACCGAATGATAAACATATTTGTATATCTCTAACTTATATTTATGGCATCGGAAGATCGACAGCGGAAAAAATACTGGATAAATTAAATATTAAAAAGAGTATAAAAACCAAGGATCTCAGCGAAGACGAACTGGTAAAGATAAGGGAATGCATAGAAAATGACTGTACCATTGAAGGAGATCTGAGAAGAGAAGTCAGTCAGAATATAAAAAGATTAATCGAAATAAATTCTTACAGGGGAATAAGACATAAGAGGGGCCTTCCGGTTAGGGGCCAGAGAACTCATACTAATGCCAGAACCAGAAAAGGCAGAAAAAGAGGTGTTGGTGTGAGAAAAAGTCCGTCATCATAAAAGTTACAGGGGGTAAGTTTGGCTAAAAAAGCTACTGTTAAAAAAAGAGTTAAAAATAAAGAAAGAAAAAATATACCTTATGGGATTGCTCATATTCAATCTACCTTTAACAATACTATAGTAAATATAACCGATTTAAACGGAAATACCATTGCCTGGGGCAGTGCCGGGGGTCAGGGTTTTAGGGGTTCGAGAAAAAGCACCCCTTTTGCCGCTCAAATAACTGCTACCGCAGTAGCCAGAAATGCCCAGGAACATGGAGTTGCTAAAGTAGATGTGAGAGTTAAGGGCGTTGGTTCGGGCAGGGAAACGGCTGTAAGGTCCCTCCAGGCGGCGGGGCTGGAAATTGGCAGTATAATAGACGTTACTCCGGTGCCCCATAACGGGTGCAGGCCGTCAAAGAGACGAAGAGTCTAAAAAGTTAAAATAAGGAGCAGTAATAAATGACTGATATTAAAGGATCAAAATGCAAGCAGTGTAGAAGAGAAGGGGAGAAATTATTCTTAAAAGGACAGAGATGCATTACTGATAAATGTGCAATAGAAAAAAAGCCCTATGTTCCCGGACAGAGGGCAAAAAGAAGAACGATGCAAACTGAGTATTATACCCAGTTGAGAGAGAAACAAAAGGCCAAAAGATATTACGGAGTACTGGAGCAACAGTTTAGAAATTATTATAAAAAAGCAGTAAGGAAAAAGGGGGTTACCGGAGAAGTATTGCTTCAATTACTGGAGACCAGGCTTGATAATGTTGTTTATATGATGGGTTTAGCCACATCCAGAGCTCAGACCAGGCAGTTAATCAGCCATGGTCATGTTATGGTTAACGACAGGAAAGTTGATAAACCTTCATATCAGTTAAAAGAAGGCCAGGAGGTAAGCATTGCACCAGCCAGTAAAGAAATAGTACCTGTGCTGGAAGCAAAAGAAAGTGCCGGCAGCCTGACTATACCTGAATGGCTTGAGGTCGATCCGGATAATTTAAAGGGTAAACTGTTAAGATATCCTGAACGTGATGAAATAAAAGTCCCTATTAATGAACGAATAATAGTAGAGTTATATTCTAAATAATTTGAGTATTCTTTTCTTTAGGAGGTAATAAAAATTGCTAAAGATGCATAAACCTAATGTAAGTGTTAAGCATAAAGATGATTTTACAGGTGAATTCATAATCGAGCCTTTGGAGAGAGGCTTTGGTCAGACTCTGGGTAATTCAATCAGGAGGGTTCTGCTCTCATCAATAGAAGGAGTGGGTATTACAAGAATAAGGGTTGAAAATACCATGCATGAATTTACAGCGCTGGAAGGAATGAAAGAGGATATGATAGAATTCATTGCCAATCTTAAGGGAATTGTATTTAGAATAGAAGGTGATGAACCGGTATTGTTAAAATTTGAAAAAAAAGGTCCGGCAGATGTAAAAGCTTCGAACATAAAATTATCCCCGGAAGTAGAAATAGTGAATCCGGACTGGCATATTTGTACATTAACAAAAAAAGGAAAACTAAAAGCTGAGCTGAGGATTGAAAAAGATAAGGGGCACAAGACGGCTGAAGAGAATGCAGTAGAGGGGGAGCCTCTGGGGGTGATACCCATAGATACCATATTTTCACCTGTAAAACTGGTTCAGTTTAAGGTAGAGAATACAAGGGTTGGTCAGATGACTAACTTTGATAAACTTTCCATAAATATAAAAACTAACGGCAGCGTTAAGCCGGAAGATGCTTTAAGCCAGGCATCTAAAATTATAAATGATTATATGTCGCTTCTGATTGATTTGTCCGATAAAGAGGGTAAAGACGAACCCATATTTGAAGAAATCGAAGAAGAAGACAAAAAACAGGAATATCCTTCCATAGAAGAGCTGGAACTTTCAGTAAGAGCGTACAATTGCCTTAAAAGGGAAGGGATTGATTCCGTAGAAAAACTATTGGAATACAGCGAAGATGAGCTTCTTGATATCAGGAATTTTGGTCAGAAATCTATTCAGGAAGTAAAATATAAGGTTAAAGAACTGGGATTATCCTTTAAGCAAAAGTAATAGACAGGAGAAATAGAGCATGGTAATACCTAAGAAGGGTAGAAGACTAGGAGGCAGCAGCAGTAAACAAAAGTCGATTATAAGGAATTTAGCCATTTCATTATTTGAAAATGGAAAAATAACTACTACGGTTGCAAGGGCCAAGTATCTTAAAAGTTTTGTGGATAAATTAATAACTATGGCTAAAAAGGATAATCTGGCAGCAAGAAGGAATTGTATTAAACTACTGGCAAGTACTGAAGCGGTACGGAAATTGTTTAATGAAATAGTTCCGGGCACATATGAGAGGTCCAGCGGATTTACCAGAATCGTTAAGTATAAGAACAGATCCGGGGATGGCGCTCAATTAGTAATAATGGAACTACTTACAAAATAAAGACAGATAATAATGTTAATTTGAAAATTATAGACTATTGGGCATAGGATTATGGAAAATTATATGGCTGTAGTAGAATATGACGGAACCGGTTATAACGGATTTCAAATACAGCCTGAGGGAACAAGCACCGTTCAGGGAGAACTGATAAGAGTTCTTTCCACAGTTTTAAACGAAAAGGTAAATTTTAGGTATGCAGGAAGAACTGATGCAGGAGTTCATGCCAAGTATCAGGTGATAAATTTTAAAAATAGCAGGGATTTGGATGTTCCTAGAATCTTATGGTCTATAAATAGTTTGCTTCCTGATGATATTGCAGTAAGCAAGATAGAAAAGGTCAGTCCCTCTTTTGATGCCAGAAAGAATGCCAGCTTAAGAGAGTACAATTATTTTGTGGTAAATAAAGAATATCAGAGTGTTTTTTTAAAAAAATTTAGCATTCTTATAACCAGAAAGCTGAATATCAGGTTAATGAGAAGGGCAGCCAGGATATTTTTAGGAGTAAAAGATTTTGGTTCTTTTTGCAGCTCAAGCTGCTTGAGCTGCAATACTGTCAGAAAGGTATTTAAATTTATAATAGAAAAAACAGCTGACGATATAATAATTTTTAAAATAACAGCGAATTCTTTTTTATATAATATGGTTAGAATTCTTGTAGGGACTATACTTGAAGTAGGAATAGGAAAAAGGAATCTGAAGAGTATCAGTGAAGCTCTTGAAAAAAGAGACAGAAAATTAGCCGGTAAAATAGTACCGGCCAAGGGCCTTTTTCTTACAAGGGTTGAATATTTAAGGTGATCGGAGGAAGTAATGGTAAATGTTGGCCTCAAAACATTTAACTTAAAAAAAGAAGATATTAAAAGAAAGTGGTTTTTAGTTGATGCCGCGGGTAAGAATCTTGGACGCTTATGCACCGAGATAGCCAAAATTTTAAGAGGCAAGGATAAACCAACTTTTACACCGCATCTGGATTGTGGTGATTTTGTAGTAGTCATAAATGCAGGTAAGATAAAAGTTACAGGTAATAAGCTTGCAGGTAAAAATTATTACAGGCACTCTGGATATGTTGGCAATCTTAAGGTTACCAGCCTGGGAGAGATGATGGAAAAATCACCGGAAACGGTTATAAGGAAAGCAGTAAAAGGTATGCTTCCTCATAATATTTTAGGCAGGAAAATACTTAAAAAATTAAAAATATATAAGGGTGAAAAAAACCCGCACGGCGCCCAAAAACCTGAAAAAATAGATCTATAAGAAGGAGAATTAATTTGGTTAAAAATGTAGTTTATAGTGCGACTGGAAAGAGAAAACAATCAGTAGCCAGGGTAAGATTAGTTCCCGGTAAAGGGAAAATCTTGGTTAATTCCAGAGATTTTAAGGAATATTTTAAGAGAGAGTCCCTTATAACTATTATTACAGAGCCTCTGAAACTTACTGACACAGAGAACGCATATGACATTATGGTAGATTTATCAGGAGGCGGAGTATCAGGACAGGCGGGGGCATTACGTCACGGTATTTCAAAAGCACTCTTAGAAATTAATGAAGATTACAGGCCCATACTAAAGAAGGAAGGATTTTTAGTCCGGGATTCCAGAATTAAAGAGAGGAAAAAGTACGGCCTTAAAAAAGCTAGAAAAAAGCCCCAGTTTTCCAAGAGATAACCAACTTTTCTTAATGAAGTATCCTTGTTTAAAAATAAATCTGGATAAAATTTCTCATAACGGCAGGATTGTTAACCTCAAATGCAAAAATTCAGGTATATCGGTAGTTGGCGTTACGAAATGTATCCTGGGAGATGTAAAAATAGCAGAGGCTATGAAGAAATCAGGAATTAATGTATTAGGAGACAGCCGGCTTGAAAATCTAAAGAAATTGAGAAATTTTTATGGGAAGGACCAGCAGCTTATTATGTTGCGAAGCCCCATGCCGAGCGAAGTCAAGCAGCTGGTTGAAATCTGTGACACTAGCCTGAATACACAGTTGGCGGTAGTAGAGCTAATTAATAAAATATGCAGTAGGAAAAAAATAAGCCATCGAGTGATAGCCATGGTAGAAATAGATGATAAAAGAGAAGGGCTCCTGCCGGAAGATATGGTAAATTTTTGCAGGCAGATTACGGATAATTACAAATATATTGAATTATATGGATTGGGGACCAATGCCAGATGTTTTACAAAAAACGGTCCTACGCCTGAAAGCCTAAAAATACTTGTGTATTTAAAAAAGAAGATTATGGAAATTACGGGAAGAGACATACATGTTATATCAGGAGGGAATTCCAGTATCTGGGGTTTAATTGAAAAAAAATTAATTCCACAGGAGATAAATCAGGTAAGAATAGGCGAGGCTATCCTTCTTGGACATGATACCGTAAATTATAAGCCTGTCAGGGGAGCTTTTACTGACTGTTTTCTTCTTGAAGCTGAAATAATAGAAGTAAAGAAAAAAGACGGCGGAGCATATAAAATTATCCTGGCTCTTGGTCTGCAGGATGTCAGCAGCAGTAATATCTATTGCTGCAACCCTGATTTATATACTATAGGCCAGAGCAGTGACCATACTGTTTTAGGGATAAAAAGGAGTAGAGATAAAAAAACAGGAAATTATTTTTTTGATCAGGAGGCCGGTAGCATAATTTCTTTTAATCTTGATTATTTTGGCCTGTTATCCTGTATGACCTCTCCTTTTGTCAAGAAAAGTTATATAGAAAAGGATAGGCTAAAAACTTGAGATATAAAAATTTTTTGCAAGGAGTAACTATATGTTAAGACCGGAAGATTTTTTTGATCTTTCCCAAAACCAGTTCAAAGGCCTTTTCGATAATATTGAGTATGTATGGGATGCACTTAAGAAACTTAAAAATTATATAAGGGATAATATTGAACCAAATGTTTCTAATTCAAGAAAGGGTGAAGCATTTATTAATAAGACCCTGGTTTTATATAATAAGGAAATTTTTGAATCCGGCTTTGATATAAACATATTGAAAAAGAAACTCGTAATAAATAAAGACGGTAAGATTCTTGAAGGTGCAAGTGTAATATATGCTGGTGCAATTCTGATGGATAATGAAATATATATTGGAAAGGGAACGATTATAGAACCAGGCGTATTGATAAAAGGGCCTGCTATTATTGGTGATAATACCGAACTGCGCCAGGGAGCTTATTTAAGAGGTGATACTCTTATAGGAAATGGCTGTGTTGTCGGTCATGCAACCGAATTGAAATCCTGTGTTATGCTTGGAGAAAGTAAGGCAGGGCATTTTGCATATATTGGTGACAGTATTCTTGGTAAAGTAAATCTGGGCGCCGGAACAAAACTGGCAAACTTAAAGATACTTGAATCAAATGTTGTTATTAATATAGGAGGCAAAAAGTATGAGACTGATTTAAGGAAATTTGGAGCAATGCTTGGAGATGGAGTAGAAACAGGGTGTAATAGTGTTACCACACCCGGAACCTTGCTTGGGAAAAATGTACTTTTATATCCGAATACAACTGCAAGGGGCTATTATCCTCCAAAAACCATAATAAAAATTAGACAAACAAAAAAATTAGAACAAAGAAAGTAAACTTAAGAAGTACTGAAAATAGGAATACATAAAAAGTGATTTTAAGGAAGGAGGTAAAGATATGAGTAAGTTGTTCGGGACAGATGGAATAAGAGGAGTTGCAAATAAATATCCGATCATCCCTGATATGGTTATACAGGTTGGCCAGGCCACTGCATATATATTAAAAAAGAGAAAGCATCGCTCAAGAATTGTCATAGGTAAAGATACCAGACTTTCAGGTTATATGATAGAAAGCTCACTTGTATCAGGTATATGTTCGATGGGTACTGATGTAGTACTTGTCGGTCCTGTGCCGACACCTGGTATTGCTTTTTTAACCACTAATCTGGATGCAGATGCAGGAATAGTAATTTCTGCCTCGCATAATCCATATCAAGATAACGGAATTAAAATATTTTTAAAAAACGGGTATAAACTATCCGATGAGGAAGAACTGCAAATCGAAGAACTTGTTCTTTCAAAAAAACTCCCAACTCTTCTTACAGATGCTGAAAATCTGGGCCGTGTATCCAGAGAAGAAGATGCAAGCGGAAGGTATATAGTATTTCTTAAAAATTCATTCCCCAAGAATCTTGATCTCGAAGGAATGAAAATCGTTCTTGATTGTGCAAATGGTGCTACTTATAAAGTAGCTCCGACACTATTTAAAGAGATGAGAGCCAAAATTATTACTTTAAATGTTAATCCTAATGGCCAAAATATTAACCTGGACTGCGGTTCACTTTATCCGGAAACTCTAGCAAAAAAAGTAATTGAAAGCGGATCGGACATAGGACTTGCTTTTGACGGTGATGGCGATAGGTTAATAGCAATTGATGAAAAGGGTAACATGGTAAGTGGAGACAAGATAATTACAATATGTGCAAAAAGGTTAAAAACCGAAGATATGTTAAAAAATAACACCGTAGTTACAACTGTAATGAGTAATCTGGGACTTTCTATTGCATTAAAAGAGATGGGCATTAAAAATGTAACAACAAAGGTTGGCGATAGATATGTGCTTGAGGAAATGATAAAAAATGATTGTATTCTCGGAGGAGAAGATTCGGGTCATATAATTTTTAGAGAATATCATACAACAGGAGACGGTATTTTAACCGCACTTCAGCTTCTATCTGTTATGAAGAAAGAAAAAAAATCTCTTTTTGAATTATCTAAGATTATGAAAACTTTTCCACAGGTTTTAATAAATGTAAAGGTCAAAAGGAAAGCCCCGCTTGCAGAAATACCTGAATTAAAAAGCATAATATCGGAAGTTGAAATGGAACTTGCTGGTAAAGGCAGGGTACTTGTAAGATATTCAGGCACTCAGACTGTTTGCAGAGTGATGCTTGAAGGTCCTGACAAAAGTGAAACTGAAAGGCTTGCTGGCAAAATAGCTAGAGTTGTGGAAGATAAATTGAATTAGAAAAATTAATTATTATCTGACAATTAAAATAAAATTAAATTGGTGCTATCCGCATAAACGGATTATGTTAAACACCATAATTTCAATTTATAATGGATAAAATTGCAGAACTTTTAGATAAATGGGGGCCCTTAACCGGCAAAGAACTGTGTAATGAATCTGGATTGGATGAACTTTCTCTGAGGTGTATTTGTAATAAATCCGATGAAATTATTTTAAGAACATTTGGAAAACGATTTTTAAAGCTTGACAAACGAGTTGAAGGCTATGCCAGGGGTAGCAGATTCAATATTTATTCATCTCTTCATAACTGGCTCTCACAATAATATCCATAGACAACCTCCTTGGGAAAATCATTAAAAAATTACTTGATTATTGTCTCTATTTTTTATAGTTCTGTATAGAAAAATTTTATTTACCTTATTTTTATGGTTTTCTGTTATAATATCCAACTGTTATTTATGGGGATTATATATATGATTTTTCAATTATTAAACATATAATTAATGCTAAATTTGGTATCTAATATTCTGGAGGATTGAATGTGCGGAATTGTTGCATATACAGGAAATAAAAAATGCAAGGATATTCTTATAAAAGGTCTTAAGAGATTGGAATACAGAGGCTATGATTCTGCCGGTATTGCCATAATATCTGATAGTGCAGCTGCAAGGTCCGGTCCGGCAGGTCTGGAGATCAAAGTAGTAAAAGAAGCAGGAAAAATAAATATAATGGAGAAAGAAGCAGGAGTTTTAAAAATAGATGGAAATTGCGGTATTGGTCATACCAGGTGGGCCACACATGGCGAACCGACTAAGATAAATGCACACCCTCATCTGGACGGCAGCGGCAGCATTGCAGTGGTTCATAACGGCATAATAGAAAATTACGCTGAGTTAAAGGAAGAACTTAGAAAAAATGGTCATAAATTCATTTCCGAGACAGATACCGAAGTGCTGCCCCATCTCTTGGAGGAATACTATAACGGAAGTTTACTGGCAGCAATGCAGAAAACCATAAAAAAAATAAAAGGATCCGGAACTATTGTGGCAATTTCCTCCAGACAACCCGGAGAAATAATTGGAGCAAGGATTACCAGTCCTCTGGTTGTAGGGATATCGGAAGACGGTAATTTTCTTGCATCGGATATACCTGCCATACTGGAGCATACCAGAAATTTTATAGTCATTAACGATTTCGAGACAGTGAGGCTTACCGCAGATAGGGTAGAAGTTTTTGACAGGAAGGGAAAAGTTATAAAAAGGAAACCATTTAAAGTCAACTGGGATATTGGCAGTGCCGAGAAGGGCGGATATGACGATTTTATGTTAAAGGAGATATTCGAGCAGCCTTATGGTGTTGAGGAGACTATGAGGGGCAGATTAATAGATGGAGAATTAAGTTTTAATGAACTCGGTCTTACAGCTGAACAGATTAAAAATTTAAAAAAAATTCAAATTATCGCCTGCGGGACGTCTTATCATGCTGCTTTAATCGGTAAGCAGGTAATAGAAAATTGGGTAAAAATACCGGTTGAAGTAGATTTTTCTTCTGAGTATAGATACAGAAACCCCATAGTCGAAGACAATTGCTTATTTATGGCCATAACTCAATCAGGAGAGACTATTGACACGCTGGCCGCAATCAGGGAAGCGAAATCAAGGGGAGCCAAAATAGTTGCCATCACCAATGTGGTAGGCAGTACAGTGGCAAGGGAATCTAATTCCGTAATTTATACACACGCAGGTCCCGAAATAGGAGTTTGCGCAACAAAGACTTTTACCGCTCAGATTATGGTAATGTATCTGATAGGTTTATATTTTGCCAGAACAAGAGGCAGTGTAAGCAAAAGTGAATTACATAAAATAATTAGCGAGCTAAAAATTATACCTCAAAAAATACAGAACATATTGAAGGGTGCAGATAAAATAAAACAAATTGCTGATAAGACTTACAAACATACATGCTTTCTGTTCCTGGGCAGAATTTACGGTTTGCCTTCAGCGATGGAAGGTGCTTTAAAACTCAAGGAAATTTCATATATTCATGCCGAGGGATACCCGGCCGGCGAGATGAAACATGGCCCTATAGCCCTAACTGATGAAAATACAGTAGTGGTAGGAATAATGCCCGCCGGCTCCGTATATGAAAAAATTCTGAGCAATATCCAGGAAGTGAAGGCAAGGAAGGCAACCATATTTTCTATAATAAGCCAGAAAGACAAAAATACAAAAAAATATGCAGACTATATTTTTAAGATCCCGGAAACCCTGGAGGAGTTATATGCCATCTTGACCATTATACCCATTCAATTATATTCTTATTATATAGCCAAAAATCTGAAAAGAAATGTGGATCAGCCAAGGAATCTGGCAAAGAGTGTTACAGTGGAGTAATAATTTATGAAAATATTCGGAGTTGGGACCGATATAATAGAAGTAGAGAGAATAAAATCTGCTATTAAAAACAACTCTGGATTTTTGAATAGGGTTTATACCAAAAATGAAATAGATTACTGCATGGGAAAAAATAAAGGCAAATATTCAAGTTTTGCCGCCCGTTTTGCTGCAAAAGAAGCGGTTGCAAAGTCATTGGCCGAAGGAGTCAGCAAGAATATATCCTTAAATGAAATTGAACTAAAAAATACCGATACCGGCGCTCCATATATAGGATTATTGGGGAAAACTTATAGATTCAGCAGGAAGCTTAAAATCAAGGAGATAAAAATATCTGTTTCAGCAACAGAAAATTTTGCAGTAGCCTATGCAATAGCAATTATTAATTAGTACTCTTGAATAATCTTTTACTAAAACTGTAGAAAGAATACTTTTTACCATATTGAACTTAATAATTTATTATAGATAGAATTAATTATAAATTGTAAGGAAATGAAATTAAACAGGATTTTAAAAGGAAGCAGAGTCGCCGAGATTGACAGCAAAGCCATAAGTGAGGGAATTGATTCAAAGCGGCTTATGAAAAATGCGGGAGAAGGAATATCCAAAGAAATAATAGGTGATTTTGAGAACAGGAAACTCAGGAGGGCCGCACGCGGTCTGGTAATATGCGGAAGCGGTAATAATGGCGGTGACGGATTTGCAGCAGCTAAAAACTTACTGGATTATGGAATGAAAATATTGATTTTCCATATATCTCCTCCTGAAAGATTGAGCCCGGATAGTTTATTTTATTTTAAGAATCTTAAAGCGATTGAAAATGACAATATATATTATTTGGATTCCTCCCGTAAAGATAAGATTTCTTTATTTGAAGAAGAGCTGGCCAAAACAGATTTTATCATAGATGCAATATTCGGGACAGGTTTGCACGGCAGGAGTATTTACGGGCCCGCGGTTAAAATAATAGAAACCGTAAATTCAGCCGGCAGTAAAAACAGCAGTAAAATAATTTATTCTATTGATATACCTTCCGGCATAGATTCGGATAATGGGAAAATTCTGGGAACTGCGGTGAAAGCGGACAGGACAATAACTTTCGGCTGCAAAAAAATAGGATTGGTCAGTTATCCCGGAGCAGATTTTACGGGAGACATTAAAATTATAGATATTGGCATTCCGGAAAAATATTACGGCCAGTATGAGCGGATTTTTGAACCTGATTTTAAATGGGTAACTGCAAATATACCAGTTAAGGAGTCCTGGACATATAAACATAAAATCGGAAACCTTATGGTAATAGCAGGGTCATTGGGATTTACAGGGGCGGCTTCAATGACCTGTATGGGTGCCTTAAGGGCCGGTGCAGGCCTGGTTACTCTTGTTTGTCCCCGGAAGTTAAACGGCATCTTTGAAGAAAAATTAACTGAAGTAATTACATACCCGGTTGGACAGGCAGAAGATGCTTTCATGCGTATTGAAAGCCTTGATGAAATAGTGGAATTAAGCGATAGATTTAATGCCCTGGCAATAGGTCCGGGACTTTCCCGGGATACATCTACAATTTGTCTGGTAAGAGAGCTGCTGAAAAAAATAAAAAAACCAATAGTACTGGATGCCGACGGCCTGTATGCGCTTTACGGCTCAGGAGATGTCAGCAGTAAAGAAGATTTTACCCTGGCAAATGTTATCATGACACCTCACCCCGGAGAACTGTCATCAATAATGGGTATTGATGGAATTCCACTGGAAGAAAGGATAAAGATAAATATGGAAGCGGCTAAAAAGTATAAATTGATATCCGTACTTAAAGGAGCCGGAACTGTAATTTCTGATTATAAAGATAGTACCTTCATCAATCCTACCGGAAACTGGGGGCTGGCATCGGCAGGCACGGGTGATATACTGACCGGTATTATTGGTTCACTTATTTGCCAGGGAATGGAACTTCTGGAAAGTGCAGTGTGCGGAGTTTTTATCCATGGAATGGCAGCAGATATTATGATTAAAGAAACCAGCAGGACTTCTCTTATTGCTACAGATCTTTTGGAAGGTTTAAAGAGGGTTTTTTTAGAAATTGAAAAAAATAAAATATAAGTTTATGTTAAATTAATAAAATTAATATGATTGGAGTTTGGAATGCCAGAACTTTTAGCAAAAGATATTATGGTAAAAAAGGTTATTACAATAAATAAGGATGCTTCGGTGGAAAAACTTTCGGAATTACTGGTAAAAAATAAAATAAGCGGCGTCCCTGTGGTTGATAATAACGGCAGTTTAGTTGGAATTGCTACCGAAGGAGATTTAATTGTAAAGGACACCGATCTTCATTTTCCAAGGTATTTTAAATTACTGGACAGCATCATATATCTTGAAAGTTTAAATAAATTCAAGAGAAACCTTAAAAAATATCTGGGAACAAGAGTAGAGGATGTTATGACCGATAAGGTCAAGGCAGTTAAAAAAGATACACCGGTTAGCGAAATTGCAAATATAATGGTAAAAAATAATATTAACAGAGTTCCCGTACTGGATAATAAAGGAAATCTGGTAGGGATAATTACCAGAGCGGATATCGTAAAATCAATGATTTGAAAATTTAATTATTATAGTGCCAGCCAATATGAAGAATGACTATATAAAAAATAAAAGATATGCCTGGGCCGAGATTAATCTGACTCATCTTGACCATAATATAAACATAATTAAATCATATGCAAAATCCAGGTCTACTAGAGTAATGGCAGTGGTTAAAGCCAATGCTTACGGGCACGGTGCTGTAGAAATTTCAAAACAGGCAGTGAAGAGCGGGGCATACGCACTGGGAGTGGCGCTGGTCGAGGAAGGGATAGAATTAAGAAAAGCCGGAATCAATGTCCCTGTTTATGTTCTGGGCGAGAGTCCGGCCGGAGTTATAGAAGAGGCCGTGGAGCATAATTTAATTCTGGGTGTTAATTCATTTGAGTCGGCGCAATTCATTTCAAAAGAATGCGGAAGAATTGGCAGGGAAGCAGCAATCAATATAAACATAGATACGGGAATGAACAGGATAGGGATTGATTATAACCATGCGGTGGAACAGGTGTTAAAGATTTCCGCTCTTCCCGGTTTAAAATTAGAGAGTGTTTCCACCCATTACTCCTGCGCCAGCGGGAGTAAAAGTCCGTATACCGAGCTGCAGTGGAAAAGGTTTGAAGAAGCTATAAAAAGGGTAAGGGAAAATAAAATTGCAATAAAATTCTTTCATTGTGCCAACAGCGCAGCTTTTTTCAGGCATACAAATATGCACCTGGACATGGTGAGAACCGGAATTTCCATATACGGACTTAATCCCTATGACAGGGATTGTAATAATTGGCTTGGCTCTGATGTTATTGAGATCATATCCGGATTAAAACCTGTATTCAGTCTTAAAACCAGAATTACTTTTATAAAGAATGTGCCCCGGGGGGTGCCTATATCCTATTGCGGAACTTTCCGGACAAAAAGGGATAGCATAATTGCAACTGTTCCCCTGGGTTATGCGGATGGTTATTCAAGGCTGCTTTCCAACAGGGCTGTGGTTTTAGTTAAAGGAGAAACTGCACCGGTAGTGGGAAATATTACGATGGATCAGTTCATGATAGATATTACGGATATTATAAAGGATAATGATATTATTATTGGCGATGAGGTTACTTTAATCGGTGCCAGTAAAGAAAAGAGTATAACTGCCGATGATATTGCGGAACTGATGGGAACCATCAATTATGAAGTCGTATGTATGTTTAAAAACAGAATTCCAAGGATTTATATTTAAATAAAAAGCTCAACTTTTATAATATTTATTGATTTTGACCGGGAAGAGCTTTTAGGTCCGGATAGTTAATAAAGTTAAGAAAAAAACTAATAAGTAAAAAGATATATATTGTTCGTATATTTAGATTTAGGGGGTTTTAATTATGAGTAAGAAAATATTAATATTTCTGACACTGGCTATGCTTGTATTGACCATAGCTACAGTTGGGTGCAAAGTTAATGAAGGGGTTATTTCTTTTGCCGATAGCGCAGCAGAAGAATGTTTGATTGCGTTAAATAACAAGGATTATGATAGTTACAGGAATAATATGGATGATGCAATGCTGGAGGCGGTTCCCGAACAGGAATTTGTAAAATTTTATTCTTACCTGGAAAATGCAATTGGCCAGTATGTGCCGGGTTCTAAAAACTATTCTCAATCTATAGTTCAGAGTGGAATAAATGTAGTGATTTATGAAGCTGATTATACGAAAGAGACTGAAAAGGTAAAAGTAAGTATAGCAGTTTCTGAACCTGAAGAAGGGAAATATCAGATATCCGGTACCTGGTTCGATTCACCCAAGCTTAGGGAAACAGAATATAAGTGATTTTTTTAATAATTGAACAGGTAACTTTTAGGTGATAAAATAAAGAAAATTTTTATTATTTTTTAATTTGGGGAGAAGAATGAAAAAAATAGCTTTACGGACCTTACTGTTACCGTTGCTTGCAGCGATGGTATTGATGAGTATCAGCTGTACCAACGAAGACCTTTGGGGAGCGGGAATAAGCGCTTTTGCATTTGTTTGCTGGGCATTTTTTGCAGTTATCGGTATTTTTTTATTTGTACTGTGGATCATAACTATTGTAGACTGTGCCAAAAGAAAAAATAGCGAGTTTCCGGATGCCGGAGAAAATACTAAAACTATCTGGCTTGTAGTCTTGATCGTGTCATGGGTAATTGGATTCTGGTGGGTAGCAGCTATCGTTTATTACTTTATGGTAATGAAAAAAATGCCCCGGGGGAAAAAGTAACACAGAAAATTATATAAGGCATATTCAGTTTAAATATATTAATATATTTTAGCCGGTACCCTGCCTGCAAAGAAGTTATGTTTTTGAGTCCTTTTTAGAGGTAAATTCGTTTATAAGATTTGAAATAGAAGGCGGGACAATTTCTTTTTGTTTCAGCAGGTTTATTATGTTCTTAGCACCCACTCTGTTTACAATATAACCGGCAACTGCTCCTATAACTGCTCCTCCGATAATAAAACTAATGTCCTTTTTATCCATGCCTTTTCCTTTTGCCATGTTTTACGACCTCCGGTTTCTGAAAGATTAAGTAAAATAATTTTTCTATCTTAAATATTATAACCTAATATAAGATATTATTTCAAAATTTGCTTTATGTCCACAAGTTATAGTTTTAAAAGTGCAAAGAGGCTTTTTTTATTGTAGAATATAAAAAATTTCAGAGATACTGTGGCAGATAGAAAAAGAATCTTCAGATTTATTAAGAATAAAGCACAAAACTCAGGTTAAATATGTTATTTAAAAATGAATTATTATGGCTGGTGCTGATATTTGTTAATTTCGGCATTGTACTTCTGGCTTACAGATTTTTCGGAAAACTGGGTCTTTATGCCTGGATAGGAATAGCAATTATATTAGCCAATATACAGGTTTTAAAGACAGTTGAGCTATTTAATCTGGTAGCCACACTGGGCAATATAATATACGGCACTACTTTTTTAACCACGGATATACTCAGTGAAGTTTATGGCAAAGCTGCGGCCAGGAAAGCGGTCTTGATGGGCTTTTTTTTCATGATCGGTGCCACAGCAGTTATGTGGATATGCCTGCAGTTTATTCCGGACGCCTCAGATTTTGCCCAGAGCTCGCTGGTAACTATATTTGGGATTATGCCCCGTATAGTACTGGGAAGCTTGACCGCATATATTGTCAGCCAGCTGCATGACGTATGGGCGTTTGCATTCTGGAAAAGAATATTCAGCAAACCGCATCAATTATGGATAAGAAATAATCTGTCCACAATGGCAAGCCAGTTAATTGACAGTGTAATATTCTGCACCATTGCCCTGCTGGGCTTGTTTGAGATAAATGTATGGCTGCAGATCTTGCTTACCACATATTTATTTAAATTGATAGTAGCTATTTGTGATACCCCGTTTGTTTATATAGCCAGGAGAATGTATTTTAAATATTATGAGCATATGAAATAAACTGCAGTATTTTAATCTAAGTCAAGATTCGGATAGCGGTAATGCCCCACAATTTTATATTCCAGAAGCCTGTCAACCTCACTTACTCTATTAAATTCTCCGGAAATCATAATTACCAGAGGGACCCCGTCAGCATTTTTATGGGGCGAGACAAATCCTCCCAGGTCCATGTAGGGATTGTCTTCATCAAACTGAAAATAGACTACATCGCCCGGCTGCCATATGAAATTATTATTTTCATCTGCCGGGTCATACTGGTTGGGCAGGATCAGTGCATTACGTTTGAAGAATTTTTCCTGGAAAAAAACATCTCTAAAATCAACATATTTTATGGGGGCTCTTCCGCCTTTGATATCCATGGGGTAGTCTTCCTTGTGATTATTCATATCATCATAGATTAAATTCATAAGATCGTAACCGCAATCATTGAAAGTTACAGAAATTACATCGGTAGAGATCCATATGTTGTTGTCAGGGTAACCTGTACCCGGAAAAACCTCATATCCATACTCAATATCCTCATCCAGCAGTTCCAGCGTCCTGATAACAATAGTTTTTTGGATATCGGTTAAATTCATACTTCCTAATTCACCGGAATAATTTTCATCCGGTTCTGTTTCAGAGTCTTGTTCAGCCTCATATACCCCTGTATCTTCCGCAGGTTCAAGTTCCGGTTCCCCATAAGTTATATCGAGTGTCAGTTCGGAGATAGGAAAATCTTTTTCTGAAATAAACATATTTTCCGGTATTTTAAATGTTTTCTCCTGATAGTAAATTTTTAAAATCAGCAGCTGAAACAGAGCAATAAATATTACAACATAAATGAAATATTTATAGTTGGTTTTTCCCCTGTATCTTTTTTTTAAAATTCTATCTGCCATCTGTAGATATATTATATTAAAAAACAAATAAAATTAAGAGGTTCAAACAATTTTTTAATGTGGAAAGTATACCAGAATTAGTGTAATATATTAAAAATTAAAATTTCCTGGTTCAAATATAAATAAAAATATAATATCCATACTTAGAAAGCAAATTTGAAGTAGTAAATCCATTTAGTGAAGAAAGTACAGTGTGGGTCAAGAGGTTTATTTTGAAGAGAGTCGACCATTTAAAACTCCTAACTGGAAATGAAGCGATTGCAAGAGGCGCATATGAAGCAGGCGTAATGGTCGCAATTGCTTATCCCGGAACGCCTTCTACGGAAATACTGGAAAATGTTTGCCGTCATAAAGAAATTTACAGTCAATGGTCCGTAAATGAAAAAGTGGCCGTGGAGGCGGCTTCTGGAGCAAGTATTGCCGGAGCAAGGACACTGGTGGCTATGAAACATGTGGGTCTGAATGTAGCAGCAGATCCATTTATGACTCTTGCGTACACGGGAATAAATGGAGGATTGGTAATAGTATCAGCCGATGATCCGGGGATGCATAGTTCACAGAATGAACAGGATAATAGATATTATTCCAGATTTTCAAAGGTGCCCATGCTAGAGCCTTCGGACAGTCAGGAAGCAAAAGTTTTTACCATAAAAGCTTTTGATATCAGTGAGGAGTTTGACATCCCTGTTTTGCTAAGGACAACAACCAGGATTTCACATTCAGGATCCGTAGTGGAAATGGGTAAAAGAATTAAACCTGAAAAAAGAAAGTACGAAAAAGACTGCAGGAAATATGTGATGATACCTGCATTCGGCAGGATCAGGCACAAGGAACTGTTAAAAAAATGGGATGAACTTGAAAAATTTGCGTACAAGAGCGATTTGAACCGCATATATTCTCCTGGATCCGGCAGGAAGAAAATCGATAGTATCGGAATAATTACATCCGGGATTTGTTTTCAGTATGCAAGAGAAATTTTTTCCAATATTCCCATATTAAAGCTCGGTATCACAAATCCACTCTCGCAAAGGGCCATAAAAAAATTTACGGAGGGCAAAAGGCTGTTGATAATAATCGAGGAACTGGAACCTTTTTTACAGGAACAGGTACAGCAGATGAATCCGGGAGTTGAGGTACTGGGAAAACAATATTTCCCCCAATTCGGTGAACTGAGTTTGGAAATAGTGGAAAATCTTTATAATCAACTTTTTGGTACAAATTTAATAAGCGGTCCTTATTATAAACATATCGGTACCACCCTTGATAAAAATAATTCAGGCGATCGGAAATTAAAAAGATCCGCTGCTGCTGATATTCCGCAAAGACCCCCGGTATTATGTGCAGGATGTCCTCATCGGCCCGTATTTTATGTTTTAAAAAAGTTAAAACTTAAAGTAATGGGAGATATCGGTTGTTATACACTTTCAGTTCTTCCGCCCCTTAGTGCGCTGGACAGCTGTTTATGTATGGGTGCCGGGATCGGGCAGGCTCTGGGTATGGAAAAAGCAGATCCCAAAATAAAAGGAAAGGTTGTATCTGTAATTGGAGATTCGACTTTCTTTCATTCCGGCATAACTCCTCTAATAGACAGTATATACAACAAGGGGAGTGGTGTAATAATAGTCCTGGATAACAAAATTACTGCTATGACAGGTCATCAGGTCAATCCGGGCGTGGGAATCACCCTGATGGGTGAACAAACCGTGGAGATAAAACCGGAAGAAATTGCAAAGGCGGCCGGAGTAAAAAATATAAAAGTGGTCGACCCTTATAATGTAGGCCTTTTAGAAAGAGTAATCAGGGATGAGTTAAAGAAAGATGAGCTCTCGTTTATAGTTGCCAGACAAAAGTGTGTTCTTTTAGAAAAAGGTAAAGTAAAGATTAATATTTATATTGATGAAGATAAATGCAAAAAATGTGGAAAATGTTTGAAGTTCGGCTGCCCGGCCATCGAGTTCAGGGATAATAAATATTCTATAAATGAGCTGACGTGCACTGGCTGTATGGCCTGTATAAGTGTTTGCAGGAAAAATGCCATAAAAATTAAGCGGTAGTAAACAGATTGTTTTTACCGGACTTTTATTTTTAAATTAAAACAATTTTTTATGAAAAACGACAATAATGTTAATAGTTTTAAAAAGAATAGATCTGAGAGCGTAAAATCGCATAAATACTTTGAAAAATGGAAAAAACTTTTAAAAGGCGGCAGTATTATGTCGGTTTTTTTTACGGGGGTTGGCGGACAGGGAATAATCCTTACCACTACCGTTTTGGCTGAAGCCGCTTTACTGAATGGCCTGGACGTAAAAGTCTCTGAGGTGCATGGGATGGCCCAGAGGGGAGGAAGTGTTATCGGCAGTGTCAGAATGGGTAAAAAGGTTTATTCTCCAATTACCAATAAGGCGGATTTTATAATATCACTGGAGAAGCTGGAAGCGGCCAGATACATCAGTAAACTGGACAGCGAGGGATTTATGATTGTTAATGACTATGAGATTTATCCGGTTTCAATGTATCTTGACGGCATAAAATACCCCGAAAATATAATATCAAGCTTATCAGACCATACTTCTAACTATATGATGGTAAAAGCAATAGATATAGCAAAAAAATTAAATGAAATAAGAGTTTCAAATACGGTTCTTTTAGGCACTCTTTCAAATTTTATTCCTTTGGAAAAAGATTCATGGATAAAATCCATAAGAAAAAATGTACCCCCGCATGCAGTGGAATTAAATCTTAAGGCTTTTAGGTTAGGCAGAGAGATAATAAATTAATAAATTGGATAATAGGGAGGGGAAATGCCCATAAAGCAGTTGACTGTTTTTTTGGAGAATCAGACAGGCAGACTGGCAGAAGTATCAAAGATTCTAAGGGATCAGGGTATAGACCTGAAGGGATTTTCAACCACAGAAGCAAGAGACTACGGAATATTGCGCCTGGTAGTTACTGATGTTGAAAAATCAAGACAGTTGCTTAAACAGGCAGGTTTCACAACTCATATAGCTGATGTTATCTGCGTAAAGGTTGAAGATAAACCCGGCGGGCTTTATAAAATCCTTGATATTCTGGCCGGTGAGGGAGTAAATATAGACTATATATATGTTATTGCAGGTACCAGAATAGTGTTAAGTGTTACTGACATCGCCAGGACCGAAGAAATTCTGCTTGAAAATAATATAAAACTTTGTGACTGGATCCGTTAAATGAATTCAATATTTATAGATAGGTACTGAATTTTAGAATTTTCTAAATATTAAAATTATAAAATTGAAAGGAGGGCATATGCTAGGCTTTGCGGGTGTTTCAATTTTTCTGGTTTATCTGCTATGCATTTTAAGCACCGTATTTTGCATAGTCTATGGGGCAGTAATGTGGAACAAGGACAGATAATAGAATAGACAATGAAAGTGTAAGAAATTACAGAAAGGAGAATTAAGTGAATATTCCATTATTTAGTGTAATTGTCATAGTGTATCTACTGGTCATAGGTTTTCTTGGATATCTGGGATACAAGGGTACCAAGACTACCGGGGATTTTATGATCGCCGGCAGACAGATCCATCCTTATGTTATGGCACTGTCCTATGGGGCAACTTTTATTTCCACCTCTGCTATTGTAGGGTTTGGCGGAACGGCAGGAGTTTTTGGAATGGGTCTCCTATGGCTCACCTTCCTAAATATTGCCGTGGGTATTGCCATAGCCTTTATTTTTTTCGGGAAGAGAACCAGGCAGATAGGATTAAAGCTGGAGGCACATACTTTCCCTGAGTTTCTGGGCAGAAGATATGACTCAAAATTTATTCAGGTGCTGGGCGGGGTGGTAATATTTGTTTTTATGCCTCTCTATACCGGAGTGGTACTTATTGGTGCGGCAAGATTCATTGAAAGTACCTTAAATATTAATTTTGTATTGTCGCTGGCAATATTCTCCATTATTGTTGCTGCTTATGTAATTGCAGGGGGACTTAAGGGAGTTATGTATGCCGATGCCCTGCAGGGAACGATTATGTTTGTAGGTATGGTAGCGCTGGCTGTTTTAGCCTACAGGGCACTTGGCGGCATTATACCTGCCCATGAAGCGCTGACTAACCTGGCTTCTAAGGTGCCAGAGAGCCTTACCGCCGCCGGCCATCAGGGGTGGACCACCATGCCTGTCCTGGGTTCGCCGTTATGGTGGAGCCTGGTTTCGACCATAGTTTTAGGCGTTGGTATCGGGGTACTTGCCCAGCCTCAGCTGGTGGTCAGGTTTATGACTGTAAAAAGTAACAAGGAATTAAACCGGGCAGTTTTAATCGGAGGCATATTCATTCTGTTTATGACCGGTGTTGCATTTGTAGTAGGTGCGCTTTCAAATGCTTATTTCTTTAATCAGACTGGAAATGTTGCCATTGTAGAAGCAGGGGGCAATACAGATCTGGTAATACCCACTTTTATTAATATGGCCATGCCTCAATGGTTTGTATATGTATTTATGCTTACACTTCTTGCTGCTGCCATGTCTACGATAAGTTCACAGTTCCATGCTCTGGGTACTGCTTTTTCAAGGGATATGCTCAGGGTAGGTACTGCGGTAACAGAGAAAGAAGAAGGAGTAAAATCCAGGAAAAGCCTGCTTATCACCAAGATAGGAATAGTAATCGGGATAATCGTCAGCGTGATCCTGGGCTATTATCTGCCTCCGAGCATTATTGCCAGAGGCACAGCATTATTTTTTGGCGTTTGTGCGGCAGTATTTTTGCCTATGTATGTACTGGGGCTTTACTGGAAAAGGACTTCAAAAGCCGGTGCCATCAGCGGAATGGTAGTGGGCCTGGCATCCAGTGTATTCTGGATGTTATTTGTGCACAAATCAAATGCTGCTATGCTGAAACTGGTAGTGCTACTGACCGGAAAAGAAAGTTTGCTGGCATATCCATGGGATTCGGTGGATCCTATACTTATTGCTTTCCCGCTGGCATTTATAGTTACCGTTGTTGTAACCCTGTTTACCAGACCGGTTAAGAAAGAGATACTGGATAAATGTTTCAGGTAATATGAGATAAGGAAAGGAGATCATCTTATGGGTGGTAAATACTGGGAAGAGGAAGTGGAAACTCTCTCCAGGAATAAGCTTGAGGACCTTCAGCTTGAAAGGCTGAAGAAAACGTTAATAAATGCTTATGAAAATGTGGATTTTTATAAGAAAAGTTTTGATGATGCAGCGTTAAATCCTTATAATTTCAACAATCTGGATGATATGGTAAAAATACCCTTTACCACCAAAGATGATCTCCGCAAAAACTATCCTTTCGGGCTCTTTGCCAGGTCCATGGATGAAGTGGTGAGAATCCATTCTTCTTCCGGAACCACCGGTAATCCTACGGTTGTGGGCTATACAAGCAATGATATTTCCATGTGGGCCAATTTAATTGCAAGGGACCTATATGGAGCCGGGGTAAGAAAGCAGGATATAATACAAAATAGTTATGGCTACGGACTGTTCACCGGAGGCCTGGGGCTCCATTACGGCGGCGAACTCCTGGGGGCAATGGTAATTCCTGCATCAGGGGGCAACACTGAAAGGCAGCTTAAAATAATGGTCGATTACCGGTCCACGGTAATATGCTGTACCCCTTCCTACGGCCTTTATCTGGCCGAAGTGGGAAAGGAACTGGGAATAGATTTTGAAAAGCTGCCCCTGGCTATCGGAATAATGGGGGCGGAACCATGGACAGAGGATATGAGAGCAGAAATTGAGAGGAGATTATGCATTCAGGCCATTGATATCTATGGCCTCAGTGAAATAATCGGACCCGGGGTTTCCTGTGAATGCACCTATAAAAAGGGTCTTCATGTAGCTGAGGACCATTTTATTATAGAAATTGTAGACCCCGGAACGGGCAGGAAACTTCCGCCCGGCAAAACCGGGGAAATGGTTTTTACCTCTCTTACGAAAGAAGCACTTCCGGTAATCAGGTACAGAACCAGAGACTTATCGGCTGTTAATATCGAAAAATGCGTATGCGGCAGGACACATGCCAGGATGGCAAAGCCGGTAGGTAGAACAGATGATATGTTAATTATCAGGGGAGTAAATGTATTTCCATCTCAGATAGAAGAAGTGCTCATGAAGATAAAAGAAGTTGAGCCGCATTACCTCATTGTAGTGGACAGGAAAAAATATCTGGATATTATTGAATTGTGGATCGAGGTATCGGAAGATGTATTCTCGGAAAAGATGAACGAGCTGGAAAAATTTGAATCATCGATAGAACACAAGCTGTATTCTTCAACTGGAATAAAAATTGATGTCAAGCTAAAAGAACCCAAGACCATACAGAGGAGCACCGGTAAGGCAAAGAGAGTTCTGGATAAAAGGAGCAGGAAGAATCTTTAAGCGATGAATGAAAAAAAATTTTGGGACAAAGAAATATCAACTGCAAGCAGGTCCGAGATAGAATCTATTCAGCTGACAAGGTTAAAAGATACCTTAAAGCATGCATATGAGAACAATAAATATTATAGCAAAAGAATTGATGACTCAGGGCTTGATCCTGACAGGCTTTCCGGTTTAAAGGATATTGAAAAGCTTCCTTTTACTTCCAAGAATGACCTGCGGGAAAATTATCCATTCGGACTTTTCTGCGTTCCTTTAAGTGAAGTGATAAGGGTACATTCATCATCGGGGACAACTGGTAATCCTACGGTAGTGGGTTATACCAGAGATGATATTGAAGTGTGGGCCGAGGTGCTGGCAAGAATAATGTATGATGCAGGAGCAAGAAGGGAAGATGTGGTACAGGTGAGCCACGGATTCGGGATGTTCACCGGAGGATTCGGATTTCAGTATGCCGCCGAGAAGCTGGGTTCGCTGGTAGTCCCTATTTCCGGTGGAAATACGGAAAGGCAAATAAAGATTATAAGTGATTTTAAATCAACTATTCTCTGCTGTACGCCTTCTTATGGCTTATATATGTCTGAAGTTGCGGAAAAGATTGGAGTGGATTTTAAGAAATTTCACCTCAGGCTGGGTTTTTTTGGAGCGGAGCCTTGGGCCGAATCCATGAGGAGCGAGATCGAGCAGAGGTTGAATATAACTGCTCTCGACAGTTATGGGCTCAGCGAGGTTATAGGGCCGGGAGTATCCTGTGAATGTCTGGAGCAAAACGGACTGCATATAAACGA